>JACXTT010003299.1_pt1 | contig 24982 bp, 20 predicted proteins | sample 9270951 | NCBI WGS metagenome assembly JACXTT01 (sample SAMN15532306, study PRJNA645909) | rock metagenome | isolation source: weathered quartz diorite | place: Puerto Rico | collected 2017-06-21
GCCTCGCGCGTGTCGGCCACGCGCACCGCGCAGCCGTTCAGGCCACACCAGCGCGCCATGGCCAGCCCCGATTCGCCGAGGCCCAGTACCAGCACATGAGGTTTTTGCAGCTCGCCAAACACTTCGATTTCCTGCCTTTATTTAACCGGTTGTTCCTGTTTCGATAGGGAGCGCCGGGATCAGCGCAGCTTCAGCGACGACAGCCCGATCAGCACCAGCAGCATGGTGATGATCCAGAAGCGCACCGTGACCTGCGTTTCCTTCCAGCCCGACAATTCAAAGTGGTGATGCAGCGGCGCCATGCGGAAGAGCCGCCGGCCTTCGCCATAGCGGCGCTTGGTGATCTTGAACCAGGTCACCTGCAGCATCACCGACAGCGTTTCCACCACGAAGATCCCGCCCATCACGAACAGCACGATCTCCTGGCGCACGATCACAGCCACCGTGCCCAACGCGCCGCCGAGCGCCAGCGCGCCGACGTCGCCCATGAAGACCTTGGCCGGATGCGCGTTGAACCACAGGAAGGCCAGCCCCGCGCCGGCCATCGCCGAGCAGAAGATCAGCAACTCGCCTGCGCCCGGGATGTGCGGGAACAGCAGGTACTTGCTGTAGACCGCGCTGCCCATTACGTAGGCGAACACGCCGAGCGCGCCGCCGACCAGCACCACCGGCATGATCACCAGACCGTCCAGCCCGTCGGTCAGGTTGACGGCGTTGCTGGAGCCAACGATCACCAGGTAGGTCAGCACGATGAAGCCGGTCACGCCCAGCGGATAGCTGACTTCCTTGAAAAAGGGGACGATCAGGTTGGTCTTGTACGGCACGTCCGCCCAGAACCCGCTCTCGATCCACGACAGGAACAGGTCCCAGACGCGCACGTTGCTGGCCTCGGACACCGAGAACGCCAGATAGACGGCGGCCACCAGGCCGATCAGCGTCTGCCAGAAGAACTTCTCGCGGCTCGACATGCCGCGCGGATCGCGATAGACGACCTTGCGGTAGTCATCCACCCAGCCGATGGCGCCATAGCCGAGCGTGACCAGCATCACCACCCAGATGAAACGATTGCCCCAGTCGCACCACAGCAGCGTGGAGATGGCGATCGACACCAGCACCAGCACACCGCCCATGGTGGGCGTGCCCGACTTGACCAGGTGGGTCTGCGGGCCGATCGTGCGCACGGCCTGGCCGATCTTCAGCTCGGTCAGCTTGCGGATCACCCACGGCCCGAGCGCGAGGCCGATCACCAGCGCGGTGAGGTTGGCCATCACCGCGCGGAAGGTCAGGTAGTTGACGACCCGCAGGAAGCTGTAATCGTTTTGCAGCCACTGGGCCAGAGCCAATAACATCGTGTTTCCGTATTCAGCGGGCGGCGGGCGGCGCGACCAGCGCGTCCACCATCCGCTCCATGCGCATGAAGCGCGATCCCTTCACCAGCACGGCGGCCGCACCGGCCACCGTCCCCCCGTTGTCTTCCTCCAGCGCCCGGACGAGATCCTCGGCCCGCGCGAAATGACGGCCGGCCGGCCCGAACGCCCGCACCGCGTGCGGCGCCAGTTCGCCGGTCGCCCACAGCAACTCGATCCCGCGCTCGCGCGCATAGGCGCCGATCTCTTCGTGGAACGCCGGCCCCTGGTTGCCGACCTCGCCCATGTCGCCCAGCACCAGCAGGCGCGGCGCGGCAAACCCGGCCAGCACGTCGATGGCCGCGCGCATGGAGTCCGGGTTGGCGTTGTAGGTGTCGTCGATCACCACGGCGCCCGCGGGCGCGTACTTGACCTGCAAACGGCCCTTGACCGGCCGGAACTCTGCCAGGCCGGACTGGATGGCCGGCACCTGCACGCCGGCAGCCAGCGCGCAGGCAATTGCCGCCAGCGCGTTGCGCACGTTGTGCGCGCCAAGCAGCGCCAGGCGAACCTCGAAGGCGTGGCCGGGCGCGCGGACCTGCATCACCTGCACACCGTCGACGAGCGCCACGGTGGCGGAGACGTCCGCCTCGGGCGTGGTGCCGAAGGCCAGCACGCGCCGGTTGCCGGCGGCCTGACGCCAGATGCCGGCATGCCGGCCGCCGCTTTCCTCGTCCACCGGGAACACGGCCACGCCGTCGGCGGGCAGCGCCGCGATGGCGGCCGCATGCTCGTGGGCGACGGCCTCGACGCTGACCATGAACTCCTGGTGCTCGCGCTGCGCGTTGGTGATCACCGACACGGTCGGCTGGGCGATGCCGGCCAGGTAGACCGTCTCGCCCGGATGGTTCATGCCTAGTTCGAGCACGGCCAGCCGGTGCGCGGCGCGCAGGCGCAGCACGGTCAGCGGCAGGCCGATGTCGTTGTTCAGGTTGCCGCCCGTGGCAAGCCGGCCGCCCTCCCCCGCCGAGGCGGCGAAGATGGCCGCGATCATTTCCTTGACCGTGGTCTTGCCATTGCTGCCGGTCACGGCGACCGTGGGCAGCGTGAACTGGCGGCGCCAGCCGGCGCCAAGCTCGCCCAGCGCCAGGCGCGTGTCGGGCGCGACGATGGCGGGCACGCCGGCATCCACGTCGCGGGAGACCAGCACGGCGACGGCGCCGCGTGCCACCACGTCGGCCAGGAAGTCGTGCGCGTCGAAGCGCTCGCCCCGGAGCGCGACAAACAAATCGCCGGGCTCGACGGTGCGGCTGTCGGTATGCACGCGCGAGAACGCGCGCGTGCCATCGCCAAGAATGCGCGCGCCGGCAATCCAGCCGGCGGCTTGCTGCAATGTGGTCATGGTTTGCTGCGTCATGCCGAGATCCCCCGCGCGCCGAGCGTCAGGCGGACGTGCTCGCGATCGGAGAACGGGCGCTTCTTGCCCTGGATCTCCTGGGTGGACTCGTGTCCTTTGCCCGCCACCAGCACCACGTCGGCCGGGGCCGCGTGCTTGATGGCATAGAGGATGGCGGCGGCGCGGTCCTCGATCTGGCGCGCGCCCGCGCGATGTTGCATGCCGTCGGCGATGGCTTCCAGGATCTCGCGCGGATCCTCGCTGCGCGGATTGTCGCTGGTCAGCACGACTTCGTCGGCCAGCCGCTCGGCCACGCCGCCCATCAGCGGGCGCTTGGTCGGATCGCGGTCGCCGCCGCAGCCGAACACGCACCACAGGCGGCCTTGCCGGGCCTGCACCACCGGGCGCAGCGCCGCGAGCGTCTGTTCGAGCGCATCCGGCGTATGGGCGTAGTCGACGACGGCCAACGGCGCGCCGGTGCCGGCCTGGCCGCCGAACAATTCCATGCGGCCATCGACGGGCGTCAGCGTGCGCAGCGCGGCGATCGCCGCATCCCATTGCACGCCGTTGGCGAGCGCCGCGCCCAGCACGGCCAGCAGGTTGCTCACGTTGAACGCGCCGATCATCGGCGTGGTCATGTCGGCGCTGCCGAAGTTGCCGTCGATGCGGAACGCCGTGCCGGTCGCGGTGGCGGTCACGCCGGTCGCGCGCAGCCACTGCCCGCGCGCGGTCGCGGCGCGCGCCGGGCCGTCGAGGCCGTATTCGATCACCTGCGGCGCCGAGATGGCGGCCGCGCCGCCGGCCAGGAGGCGCTGCCCCATGCCGTCGTCACGGTTGACGACCGCCGTGCGCAGGTCCGGCCAGCCGAACAGGCGCATCTTGGCCGCCTCGTACTCGGCCATCGTGCCGTGGTAGTCGAGGTGGTCCTGCGTCAGGTTGGTCAGCACCGCGACGGCAAAGTCGGTGCCCGCCACGCGCTCCTGCTCCAGGCCGTGCGACGAGACTTCCATGGCCACGGCGCGAGCGCCGGCGGTGTTGAGTTCGGCCAGGCTTTCCTGCAGTTGCACGGCATCCGGCGTGGTGAAGCCGGTCGCCTTCAGCGCACCGGAAAAGCCGCTGCCGAGCGTGCCGATCGTGGCGCATGGCGTGCCGGTGGCCTGCAGCAGACGGGCCAGCCACTGGGTGCACGAGGTCTTGCCGTTGGTGCCGGTAATTCCGGTTACCGCCATGCCGCGCGCGCGGTTGGCGTACCAGCCGGCGGCGATCGGACCGGCTAGCCGGAAAAGACCCGGCACGGCCAGGTGCGGCACGGCATCGCCGTGCGGCCACTCGTAACCGTCGGCCTCGTGGATGACCGCGGATGCGCCGCGCGCGATGGCCTGCTCAATATGGGGGCGGCCGTCGGTCGCCAGGCGCCGGTTGCCGAGCACGTAGGCAAAGAAGATGTCGCCGGCCGCCAGACGCCGGGTATCGCCGGTCAGGGCCGCCGTGGCGCTGGCATGCGCGCGCAGCCAGTCCAGCGCATCGGCGGCAAGCGCAGCGGTTTCGATCGGCGTGAGCGGCGGCGGCGCCAAGTGCTTGACCGTCATTGCGTCGCGCTCCATGGTTCGCTTTCCGGCACGTTGTCGGTGACCATCAACTGGCGGATCGGCGAGTCGGGCTGTACGTTCAATGCACGCAGCGTGCCGCCGACGATGTTGGCGAACACCGGGCCAGCCACGGCGCCGCCGTAGTGGCTGCCGGCGGTCGGCTCGTCCACGCTGACGGCGACGATGATGCGCGGATTCGACATCGGCGCCAGGCCGATGAACGACGCCCGGTACTTGCTGCGGTCGTAGGAGCGGCCGACGTGCTTGTACGCGGTGCCGGTCTTGCCGCCCACGCGGTAGCCCATGACCTGGGCTTGCGGCGCGGTGCCGCCCGGTGCGGTCACGGTTTCCATCATGGCGCGCACGTCGCGCGCCACCTGCGGCGTCAGCACGCGCTCGCCGGTGGCCGGGCCGTTGGTGCGGAACATGCTCACCGGGATCAGTTCGCCATCATGGGCGAAGATCGTATAGGCGTGCGCCATCTGGAACAGCGATACAGACAGGCCGTAGCCATAGGACATCGTGGCCTGCTCGATCGGCCGCCAGCTCTTGAAGGGCCGCACGCGGCCGGCCACGGCGCCGGGGAAGCCCAGCTTGGGTGCCTGGCCGAGGCCGATGCTGGTATACATGTCCCACATTTCCTGCGGCTTCATCATCATCGCGATCTTGGTCGTGCCGATGTTGCTCGACTTCTGGATCACGCCGCTGACCGTCAGCGCCCCATAGTTATGGGTATCGCTGATGGTCGCGCCTTCAAAGTTGTACTTGCCGGTGGTGGCGATCACTGTGGACGGCGTCACGCGCTTGAGTTGCAGCGCGAGGCCAACCGTGATCGGCTTCATCATCGAGCCGGGCTCGAAGGTGTCGGTCAGCACGCGGTTACGCAACTGCTCGCCGGACAGCCGGCTGCGGTCGTTCGGGTTGTAGGTCGGCCAGTTGGCCAGCGCCAGCACTTCGCCGGTCTGGGCGTCCAGCACCACGGCGCTGGCGGCCTTGGCCTTGTTGCGCTCGGCGGCCGCCTTGACCTCGTTGTACGCCAGATACTGGATCTTGGCGTCGATCGACAGCTGCATGTCGGCGCCGTCACGCGGCGTCTTGAGCACGCCCACGTCCTCGACCACCCGACCAAGCCGGTCCTTGATCACTTGGCGGGCGCCGGCCTTGCCGGCCAGACCGGCTTCGCGCGCCAGTTCCACGCCTTCCTGGCCGCGGTCTTCCACGTTGGTGAAACCGACGATGTGCGCCATCGCCTCCCCTTCCGGGTAGAAGCGCTTGTATTCGCGGGTCTGGTGGATGCCGTCGATCTTCAGTTCGGCGATCTTGTCGGCCGCCTCGGGCAGGACCTGGCGCTTCAGGTAGACGAAGCTCTTGTCCTCCGACAGCTTGCGGCCCAGTTCCTTCTCGGACATGTCGAGCAGCTTCGCCAACTGGCGGATCTTGGCAAGCTCGACTTTCTCCGGCACGTCCTCGGGCACCGCCCAGATCGCCTTGACCGGCAGGCTGGTGGCCAGCACCAGGCCGTTGCGGTCGAGGATCTTGCCGCGCGTGGCGGGCAACTCCAGCGTGCGCTGGAAACGCTTCTTGCCCTCGGCTTCATAGAACTGGTTGCCCGGGCCCTGAATCCAGAGTGCGCGCACGGCCAGCGCCACGAAGGCGGCGAACATCAGGAAGACAACCAGCTTGGAGCGCCACATCGGCAGGCGCAGGCCGAGCACCGGGCTGGCCGAGAACTGGCCAGAGCGCGGGCGCGACGGATTGGCGCGCGTGCGGCCTTGGGCGGCGGGGCGGGCCATCGTCATGGGCGGGCCTCCGCGTCGGACGCGCCGGCTGCCGGCGCGGGTGCCGACAGCACGATGCCGGACAGGTATTGCGTCTTGCCGGGGCTGACGGACGCCATCTTCAACTGGCGCTGCGCGGCATCGGCGATGCGTGCGCTCTTGCCGAGCGCGCTCTGTTGGTATTGCAGGCGCGACCAGTCGATATCGAGCTGCTTTTCTTCCGACTGCGCGCGTTCCATGGCGACGAACAGCGTGCGCGCCTGGTGCTGCGCGCCAACGAGCGACAGCGCGCAGAAGATCAGGGCAGCAAGGAGGAAGAAGGTCAGGCGGTTCATGCCGGCACGGCTCCTTGCCGTCCGACAGGTGCCAGTTTCTCGGCCACGCGCATCACGGCCGAGCGCGCGCGCGGATTGGCGGCGACTTCCTCGGCGCCCGGCATCACGCGGCCCAGCAGGCGCAGCGTGGGCTGGGGCAGTTCGTGCTCGCGCAGCGGCGCGCGGCGCAGCGCGGGATCGACATGCAGTTGCGGACGGGCATGTGCCTGCATGAACCGCTTGACGATGCGGTCCTCCAGCGAGTGGAAGCTGATCACCACGAGGCGCCCCCCGGTCTCAAGCAGGTCGTACGCCGCGCTCAGGCCTCTTTCGAGGTCCGCAAGCTCTTGATTGATGTGAATCCGTAGAGCCTGAAAGGTGCGGGTCGCAGGGTCCTGACCCTTCTCGCGTGTTTTGACGGCTTTCGCCACGAGCGCGGCAAGCTCGGCAGTAGTGGCGAGACGTCCGCCATCGCCGGGTTCGCTCCGGCGAGCAACAATCGCCTTTGCAATCTGTACAGCAAACCGTTCTTCCCCATAGTCTCGTATCACCCTGGCAATGTCCTGCTCTTCCGCCTGCGCCAGCCACTGTGCGGCAGTGATGCCGCGCGTGGTGTCCATGCGCATGTCCAGCGGGCCCTCGAAACGAAAGGAAAACCCCCTCGCCGGTTCGTCGATCTGGGGCGAGCTGATCCCCAGGTCCAGCAGCACGCCGGCCACCGGGCCGCGCCCGGCCAGGCGCGCGGCCATGTCGCCAAAGCTCTCGTGCTCAATGGAGAAGCGGGCATCCTTGATGGTGCCCGCTTCTGCGATTGCTGCCGGATCCTTGTCGAACGCAACCAGGGCGCCGGCTGGCCCCAGCCGGGCCAGGACCGCCCGGCTGTGCCCTCCCCGGCCGAAGGTGCCGTCCACGTAAACGCCATCCGGCCGCCAGACCAAGGCTTCGACGGCCTCGTCCAGCAGCACGGTGCGATGGCGCAGGGCGTCGGTCCCCGGCGTTCCAGTAGGGCTCATGACCTCTTCAGAAAGAGAAATTCTTCAATGCTTCCGGCATGCCCTGCGCCATCGCCTGTTGTTCCTTGGCGGTATAGGTCGCGGCATCCCAGACCTCGAAATGGCTGCCCATGCCGAGCAGCATCACTTCCTTGTCGAGCATGGCGGCACTGCGCAACTCCGGTGCGATCAGCACGCGGCCTGCGCCGTCCATCTCCACGTCGGCGGCGTTGCCAAGGAAGATGCGCTTCCACCAGTGCGCATCCATGGGCAGCGCCGCAATGCGGGTGCGGAAGGTTTCCCACTCGGGCCTGGGAAAGAGCAGCAGGCAGCCATCCGGGTGCTTTGTCAGCGTGACCCGGCCCTCGGCCTGTTGTTGCAGCGCCTCCCGGTGCCGGGTCGGAATGGACATCCGCCCCTTGGCATCCAGCGAGAGCGCCGATGCTCCCTGAAACAAGCTTGCTCCCGGTCCGTGCCGGCGTTCTGGCGCCGGCGCCTGCGTGAAACCCCTTCATCCGGCTAATTGCAAAATGATCCCATAGCCGGGCTACAACTCCACACAAAAATACACTTCCTCACACTATTTCCCACTTTAGAGGAAGCGATTTGGCCGGTCAAGGCTCGCTGCAGGTGCGCAAACGAGTTTTTTTGAATCAGAACAATGACTTAGCGCGCTCACTTCACGCACCGCAAAAGGGAATTCTTAATAAAATGAAGATCTTATGAGGGAAAGCAGAGAAACCACCTGAGAACCACGGAGGGAGGAACTGCCGACAGCGCGAGAAAGACCCTGCCCCGCGCCGAGTGGAAGGATACAACTTTTTGCAATCGCCCCCGGCAAGGAAGGATCCGGGGACGCTGTCGAGAACCGGTCAGATCCGGTAGGCGGCGGTAGTCATCACGCGCGACGCGGCGCGCATCATCGCCCGTACCGGGGCAGGCAGCGGGATGCCGCCGGCATCGCGGGCCGTGTTGCCGTGGCGGATCTCATCGTCGCGCATTTGTTCCAGGATCACGCGCGAGCGGCCGTCGGCCGCCGGCAGTTGATCGAGATGGCCGGTGAGATGGTGCTCAACCTGGCGCTCGGTCTCGGCGACGAAGCCCAGACTCACGCGGTCGCCCGCGCGGCCGGCCGCCAGGCCGATGGCGAAGGCGCCGGCGTACCACAACGGATTCAGGAGGCTCGGGCGCGAGCCAAGCTCGCGCAGGCGGCTCGCGCACCAGGCCAGGTGATCTTCTTCCTCGCGCGCGGCCTCGGCCATTTGCTCGCGCACCGCGTCGTTACGCGCCGTGAGCTTCTGCGCTTGGTACAGAGCCTGCGCGCAGACCTCGCCGACATGATTGATGCGCATCAGTCCGGCCACGTGGCGGCGCTGGGCGGCCGACAACGCCTCGTCGGCCGGGACCAGGGCGTCGGCGGGATTGTCGCGGCCCGCGCGGGTCGCGCCGGCGATCGCGCGCAGCGCCATGTCGAATTCTCGGATCAGGGTATCCATCGCTGTATCAGAACCGGGGCCGCCCCTTGCGCGCACCCTACCGAGGTGGGATGCCCGAAAGCCGCTGGCCACATGCCGGGCCGGTCCGCGGCCCATCGGGATTTCCCGCATTGTACCGCCGCGCCTTGCACAGCGATGCCGCGCGGGCCTTGTGGATAGGCGCCCGGCGCTCCAAAACCCTGAGTTGTGAAAACCAGACAAGGCCATTGCGGCCGGGTGGTGAACAAGGGGTTGTTTGCTACAGTGTTTGCCAACTTCGCATGAAGTTGCGCGCGCGGCGGATGGAGAGAGATGCAAGGAGGTTCTGCCGCGCACAGCCTAATAAATTTAAGTGGAGATCATCGAGTATGAAGAAGTCGCTTATCGCGATGGCAGCGCTTGGCGCGTTTGCCGGCATGGCACATGCGCAATCGAGCGTGACGCTGTACGGCGTGGTGGACGCCAACGTCGAGTACGTATCCAACATGTCAAACCAGGTGCCGGGGGCCGCCAACGGCTTCAGCGCCGGTCCCGGGCACAATGTCGTGCGCCTGACTTCCGGCGGCCTGTCCGGCTCGCGCTGGGGTCTGCGCGGCGTGGAAGACCTGGGCGGCGGCCTGAAGGCACTGTTCGTGCTCGAAAGCGGCTTCGGCCTGGATACCGGCACATCGCAGCAGGGCGGCCGCCTGTTCGGTCGCCAGGCGTACATGGGCCTGGAAAGCAGCAGCTTTGGCCGCATCACGTTGGGCCGCCAGTACACCTCGATGTTCGATGCGCTGGCCAACTTCTCGCCGTCCGGCTACGCCACCCAGTATGAGCCGGTGGCCTTCCAGCTCGGTGGCAACTTCCGCTCCGATAACACGGTGAAATATACCGGCGTCTTCGGCCCCGTGACCGCCGAGGCCCATTACTCGTTCGGCGCCGGCACCCCGACGCTCTGGTTCCCGGCCGGCACCGGCGCCGGCGAAGTGCCGGGTCAAGGACGGCGCGACACGGCCTATGGTGCGGCGGTGTCGTACGCGGCCGGCCCGTTCGCCGCGGCTCTCGCCTACGACCAGTTCAACCCGACGCTCACCGCGACCGGCGACACCGGCAGCTTCAAGAAGGCCGCCGCCGCGTTCAGCTACGCCTTCGGCCCGGCCAAGATCATGGCCGGCTACCGCTGGGGCCTGAACAACGGCACCGCCGGCAAGCTGATGCAGGACAACCTGTACTGGATCGGCGCCAATTACCAGGTCACCCCGCAACTGGGCCTGACGCTGTCGTACTACTACGACGACCTGATGAAGCTGGTGGTGCCGCCGGGCCAGGCAGGCGCCCAGGTCAATCCGAAGAATCCGTGGCAGATCTCGTTCATCGCCGACTACAACCTGTCCAAGCGCACGGACGTCTACCTGACCACCGCGTACACGAAGAACGCTGGCCTGAACTTCGATACGTCGGCGATCGGCTTTGCCAACGCCTACTTCCTGGGTCAGGGCAAGGACAACATGTTCGGCGCCGCCGTCGGCATCCGCCACAAGTTCTAATACAACAGCACCGCTACAGCGGTCTTACGGGGCACCTTCGGGTGCCTTTTTTCTTTTGGACCGCCCGCCTAGGGCTTCACCTCATCGGCGCGTGGCCGGGGGCTGGCTAGAATGGCCCGACCACGCAAACCCCGGCGCGCAGACCGGGCCTGCCCAAGGAGACTCCCATGCATGCCACTCGCCGGCGCGTTGCCGCATTGCTGTTGTCCGGGCTGACGGGCCTTGCCCAGCCGCTCGCCGTGTACGCGGCCGACCCTTATCCGAACAAGCCGATCCGGCTCATCGTGCCGTTCGCGGCCGGCGGCACGACCGACATCCTCGCCCGCGCAGTGGCGGCGGGGCTGTCGAAGCAGGCCGGCTGGAACATGGTGGTCGACAACCGCCCCGGCGCGGGCGGCAACATTGGCGCGGACCTGGTGGCCAAGGCCGCGCCGGACGGCTACACGCTGCTAATGGGCACGGTCGGCACGCACGGCATCAACCAGTCGCTGTACGGCAAGCTGCCGTTCGACCCGATCCGCGACTTCGCGCCGATCACTGAGGTGGCAGCGGTGCCGAACGTGCTGGTGGTCAACCCGGCCTTCGCGCAGGCCAACAACATCCGCACGGTCAACGACCTGATAGCCTACGCGCGCGCCAATCCGGGCAAGCTCAATATGGCGTCGAGCGGCAACGGCACCTCGATCCACCTGGCGGGCGAGCTGTTCAAGGCCCAGACGCGCACGTTCATGGTCCACTTCCCCTACAAGGGTAGCGGCCCGGCGCTGACCGACATGGCCGGCGGCACCATGCAGGTGATGTTCGACAACCTGCCGTCGTCGATGGCGCTGATCAAGAGCGGCAAGCTCAAGGCGCTGGCGGTGACGAGCGCCCGCCCCTCGCCGGCGCTGCCGGACGTGCCGACGGTCGCGGCGGCGGCGAAGCTGCCGGGCTACGAGGCCAGCTCCTGGTTCGGCATGCTGGCCCCGGCCGGCACGCCGGCGGAGATCGTGTCGCGCATCCAGCACGAGGTCGCGCGGGCGCTGGCGACGCCTGCCGTGCGCGAGCGCCTGCTGGCACAGGGCGCGGAGCCGGTCGGCAACACGCCCGAGCAGTTTGCCGCGCTGATTCGCGCGGAAACCGCGAAATGGGCGAAGGTCGTCAAGGATTCCGGCGCCAAGGTCGACTGAGATTCCGGCCGCAACGCATGAGCGCATATACTTGAGGCATCAAACGTCCAGCCACCCGGGCCCCCGGGCGGCTTCTCCAGCGTTTCGGCTTTCCAGCCGTGTTGCGATGCCCACCAATCTTTCTTCCGCGGACAACGCCGCCGACGCCGAGCCGGTCGATCTCGAAACCCGCGCCGGCGACACCAGCCACGAGTCGCTGCGCCTGTGGCTGCGCGTGTTGACCTGCACCAACCTGATCGAGGCCGACATCCGTTCGCGCCTACGCCAGGAATTCGCCTGCACGTTGCCGCGCTTCGACCTGATGGCGCAGTTGGACCGCCACCCCGAGGGCCTGAAGATGGGTGAGCTGTCGCGCCGCATGATGGTGACCGGCGGCAACGTCACCGGCATCACCGATCAGTTGCAGCAGGAGGGCCTGGTCTCGCGCGAGGCCCTGCCGACCGATCGCCGCGCCTACCTGATCAAGCTGACGCCTGCCGGGCGCACCGCATTCTCCGCGATGGCCCGCGCGCACGAGTCCTGGATCGAGCAGATGTTCGCCGGCCTGGCCGACGCTGACCGCCGCGCGCTGTTCCGACTACTGGGCCGCCTGAAGTCCGGCCTCGCCGCATCATGATTCCCATGCCAAACCCCGCAAGTTCTCTCCCGAAGCCAGCCCGCGCCAGGCGGCTGGCCCGCCTGCTGCCGGCTCTGGCCGCCCTGATGGCCCTCGCGGCCTGCAACACCACGCCGAGCGCGCCGCAGGTCACGCCCGTCAACGCCACCATCAAGCTCGGCCGGGTAACGGAGAAAACGTTCCTGACGCGCATCGACGTTGCCGACCCTGGCTACAACGGTTACGGCGGCGTGGGTGTTGGCGGTGTGGTGGGCGGCGGAGGTGGTGGTGGCGGGGGCGGAGTCGGCCTCTCGATCGACCTGACGCGCCTTTTCAACCGCCAGCCGCCGCAGCAGGTCGACCTGTACCAATACAAGGTAAAGGCCACTGACGGCACCGTCGTCAGCGTCAACGGTCCCGCAGCGCCCGGCCTGGAGCCCGGCACGTGCGTGCGCCTCGTCTACCCGGATGGCAGCACCCAGCCGCCGCGCATGGCGCCGTCGAACGAGTGCTGACGGTCTCGCCGGAATAAAAAACGGCCTCCGCAGCGGAGGCCGTTTTCCTTGGTGCGAGGCTCGCGTCAGGCGGCCTTGCGGCTGTCGCGCAGTTCGCGGCGCAGGATCTTGCCCACATTGGTCTTGGGCAGCTCGGTGCGGAACTCGACGTACTTCGGGCGCTTGTAGCCGGTCAGGCGGTCCTTGCAGAACGCGATCACGTCGGCCTCGGTCAGCGCCGGGTCCTTCTTGACCACGAACAGCTTGACCACTTCGCCGGAATGCGTGTCGGGCACGCCGACCGCCGCCACTTCCAGCACCCCCGGGCATTCGGCAACCACGCCCTCGACCTCGTTCGGGTACACGTTGAAGCCCGACACCAGGATCATGTCCTTCTTGCGATCGACGATCTTCGTGTAGCCGCGCTCGTCCATCACGCCGACGTCGCCGGTCTTGAAGAAGCCGTCCGGCGTCATGACCTTGGCGGTCTCGTCCGGGCGGTTCCAGTAGCCGGCCATGACCTGCGGGCCGCGAATGCAGATCTCGCCCGGCTGGCCGAGCGGCACGTCGCGGCCGTCGTCGTCGCGGATCGCCACCTCGGTGGACGGCAGCGGCAGGCCGATGGTGCCGGAGAAGGCATCGGTGTCGGTCGGGTTGCAGGTGGCCGAAGGCGAGGTCTCCGACAGGCCATAGCCCTCGATGATCGGGCAACCGGTCTTGGCCAGCCACTGCTTGGCCACGGCCTCCTGCACGGCCATGCCGCCGCCGTTGGCCACGCGCAGGCCGGAGAAGTCGACCTGTGCGATGTCCGGATGGTTGATCAGCGCGTTGTACAGCGTGTTGACCGCCGGGAACATGTTGAACTTGTACTTCTTCAGTTCCTTGATGAAGCCCGGGATATCGCGCGGATTGGGGATCAGCACGCTCATGCCGCCGGCGCGCATGCCCAGGAGGCAGCAGACCGTCAGCGCAAAGATGTGATAGAGCGGCAGCGCGGTGATCGTGACCGGCTGGTCGACCGGCGCGCCCTTCTTCAGCGCCGGCTGCATCCACGCCTCGGACTGCAACACGTTTGACACAATGTTCCGATGCAGCAGCACGGCGCCCTTGGAGACGCCGGTGGTGCCGCCCGTGTACTGCAGGAAGGCAATGTCGTCAGGGCCGGTGGTCACGGGCTGCAGCGCCAGGCGGCGGCCCTCTTCCAGCGTGGCGGGAAAGCGCACGCAGTTGGGCAGCTCCCATGCCGGCACCATCTTCTTGACGTTGCGCACCACGAAATTGACGATGGCGCCCTTCAGCGTGCCCAGCATGTCGCCCATGCTGGCCACCACGATGTGCTTGACCGGGGTGTTCGGCAGCACCTGTTGCAGCGTGGTGGCGAAGTTCTCCAGGATGACGATCGCCTCGGCGCCGCTGTCCTTCAACTGGTGCTCCAGCTCGCGCGGCGTGTACAGCGGGTTGACGTTGACGACCACGAACCCCGCGCGCAGCACCGCCGCCAGCACCACCGGGTACTGCAGCACGTTGGGCATCATGATGGCCACGCGCGCGCCGGGACGCAGCCCGCGCGCCTGCAGCCAGGCGGCAAACTGAGCGGAAAGCTTGTCGAGCTCGCCATAGGTGATGGCCTTGTCCATGCAGACGAAGGCGCGCCGGTCCGCATAGGTGCGGAACGATTCTTCCAGCAACTGGGCAAGCGAACGATACTGGCTGGCATCGATTTCCGCCGGGACTCCGGCCGGATAGTGTTTCAGCCACAGCTTTTCCATACTCCGCCTCCTAGTTTTCTGAATGATCGTTCGATTTTTGGGAATGCTAACGGCACACCCATGTTAAGACAACACGTTAGATGAAGTCTTCGGGCACCGCCATGATCGAAATCGTGGATTATGCGGCACTGGCGCGTGCTGCTTGCGGGAATACCCCTAGGGCCGCCGCGTCGTCGCTTCGCGACGGTAGCAACGTCAGCCGCCGCTGCCGCCGGCGGGACCGGCCCGCAGATCGACCTGCGTGGACGGCGGCGCCAGCCGGCGCAGGGCCGCATCGCGCTCGGCCGGCGGCAGGTCGCCGATCCGGCCCGCCTCGGCATAGAAGCGTTGCCAGTCGCCGCCGCATTGCGCCAGTAGTGCGGTGAAGGCCGGCACCCACTGCTGGTAGGTCGCCACGGCGGCCAGGTGCGCGTTGGTCAAAGGCTGGTCGAACCAGCGGTCATAGCCGGTATAGCCGCCCCACTGCTGCTTCAGTTGCGCATAGTCCGCGCGCAGGCCGTCGAAGATCTCGGTCTTGCCCCGGCGCTTGGCGTCGTCGCCCTGCGGCGAACGGTACAGGGCTACCAACTTGTCGCGCGTGGCGAGCAGCATCGCGCGGAACTGCTGGCGGCGCGCGTCGAAGACACGGTAGCCGCGGCTAGCCTCGGGCGATGCCTGCTGGGCGAGCCAGCGCTCCACGCCGGCCGTTTCCACGGCGGTGGCGAAGGACTCGTTGAACGCGGTGTCATTGCGCACGTAGACCACCTGGTGCGCCAGTTCGTGAAAGATCAGCCGCGCCAGTTCGCCTTCGGGCAGGTAGACGAAGGTGTTGAGCAGCGGATCGTCGAAGTAGCCGAGCGTGGAATAGGCAGGGATGCCCGCCACATAGGTTTCCAGTCCCTCGCGCCGCAGGCCGGCGGCGTAGCCCTCGGCATCGCCCTGCGCGTAGTAGCCGCGGTACGTGATGCAGCCAACCACCGGGAAGCACCACTTGCGCAGCTCCATCGACAGCTCCGGCGTGGCAAAAACGCTCCAGACCACGAACTGCCGATGTAAATTGGCGTAGCGGCGGTAGCTGCCGTTGTCGGGCAGTTTCAGCTCGCGAGAGGCAAAGTCGCGCATCCGGCCGGCCAGTTCCAGGCGCTGCGCGAGGCGTTGGTCGTTGGCGCCTTCGGCCGAGGCAATGGCGTCGGTCAGCGGCTGCGCCTGCGCCATGACGCCGAGATGTCCGCCGATCGACTGGGCATAGTAGCCCAGCGTATCGCAGCCGGCCGCGAGCGCTGCCGCGCCGAGCACCGCCAGGGCACCCACCACGCGCAAGCGGGCCGGACTGCGCGCGGTCATGACGTCAGCGCGGCGCCTTCCGTGCAGGCCTCGACCTGCACCAGGCAGTCGTAGAAGACCGGCGCGCGGCCGAGGTCGGTCAGGCGCTGGCTGGTCAGCTCGTTGGCGTTCTTGCCGTCCGTGGCGAGCTTTTTCCACCAGATCGACAGCCCGACGACCAGGCCCTGGCGGGCGCGGTCGGTCACGCGGGCGCGCGCCAGCATGCTGCCGCGATCATTGAACGCGCGCACCATCGCGCCGTGCACGATGCCGCGCGCGGCGGCGTCTTCCGGATGGATGTCCAGGTGCGGCTCGCCTTCGGTCGCGCGCAGGCTGTCGACGTTGACGAACGAGCTGTTCAGGAAATTGCGCGCCGGGGGCGAGATCATCGCCAGCGGATAGCGCGCGGCCAGTTCCGGGGCCGTGGCGGGCGCCTCGTACGGCGGCACATAGGCCGGCACGGGGTCGAGCCCCTCGCGGGCCATCGTCTCCGAATAGAACTCGCACTTGCCCGACGGCGACGGAAATCCGCCTTCGGCGAATGGCGCGGCCGGCAGCGACAGCTTCTGCCAGCCCTGCTCCTTCAGCGACGCCCAACTGATGCCCTGCGCCCGCGCGTCGCCGCGCACGATGGCCTGGGCGGCGATGTCCTCGTCGCTGTCGGCGAAGCACGGCTCGGCAAAATCCATGCGCCGCGCCAGCCGGCGGAAGATTTCGGTATTCGGCAGCGCTTCGCCCAGCGGCGCGACGGCCGCATTGTTGGCGAGGAAGTAGGTATGCCCGTAAGCCTTGTGGATATCGATGTGCTCCAGCTGCGTGGTGGCGGGCAACAGGATGTCGGCATAGTCGGCGGTATCGGTGCGGAAGTGCTCCAGCACCACCGTGAAGAGGTCTTCGCGGGCAAAGCCGGCCGCGACCTTGCGCGAGTCCGGCGCCACCGCGACAGGGTTGCTGTTGTAGACGACCAGCGCCTCGATCTTCGGCCCCGCGGCGCCGCCTTCGTCCAGCAACGCATCGCCGATCGTGCTCATGTTGACCGTGCGCGGCTGCTTCGGCCAGCCGGGCAGCAGGTCCGGGCGCTGCAGCGCCGCATTGTCCACGGGGAAGAAGCCCGAGGTGGACAACTGCAGGCCGCCGGCCGCGTGGCGCCACGCGCCAACCAGCGACGGCAGGCAGGCCACCGCGCGCACGGCCTGGCCGCCGCCGTGGGCGCGCTGCATGCCGTAGTTCAGGCGAATGGCGACCGGCTGGCGCTCGCGCACCGCGAGCTGGCCGTAGAGTCCGGCCAGCCATTCGATGTCTTCGGCCGGGATGCCGCAGATCTCGGCCGCGACCGCCGGCGGGAACTGGCTTGCGCGCTCGGCCAGCGCGTCGAAGCCGACGGTGTGACGGTCAATGTAGTTGTGGTCGAGCAGGTCGTCGCGGATCAGCACGTGGATCAGCGACAGCGCCAGCGCGCCATCGGTACCCGGCATCGGGGCGATATGGCGATGGCACTTCTCGGCCGTCAGCGAGTGGTAGGGATCGATGGCCACCAGCGTGGCGCCGCGCCGCTTGGCTTCCTGCGCGCGGGTCCAGAAATGCAGGTTCGACGCGATCGGGTTGCCGCCCCAGATGATGACGAGCTTGGCGTCGGGCACGTGCTCCATGTCCATGCCGACGCTGGCGCCGTAGGTGTAGCGCAGCCCCGTAGCGCCCGCGCTCGCGCAGATCGTGCGGTCCAGCAGCGAGGCGCCGAGCTTGTGGAAGAATCGCGCGGCCATGCTGTCGCCCTGCACGAGGCCCATCGTGCCCGCGTAGCTGTACGGCAGGATGGCCTGTGGATCGCGCGCGGCGATCCCCTTCAGGCGGGTGGCGATCTCTTCCAGCGCCTCGTCCCAGCTGATGGCGACGAACTTGCCCTCGCCCTTCCTGCCCACGCGCCTCATCGGCGTCGTCAGCCGGTCCGGGTGGTAGGTGCGCTCGGCATAGCGGGACACCTTGGTACACAACACGCCCTGCGTGCCCGGATGGTCCGGGTCGCCGGCCACCTTGACGGCGCGGCCGTCCTCCACGGTGACGAGCAAGGCACAGGTATCGGGGCAGTCGTGCGGGCAGGCGGCGCGGACAATGCGGGAAGCCATGAGGTCTCCGGGCGAGGCGGTGTTCTGGTTGGAATCGGCCGGGCTCGGCAAGCGGCGGGGGCCGTGTGGCCGACGTTGTGGGGCCGACAAACTGGGGCGGGAGTGTGGCGCGGCGGCGTCGCGCGCGCAGCACAGCCGGAGGAAAATCCTTGCCTCCGATTGTATTCGATTATGATGTGCCGGCGTGTCCCGACAATGCTGTCGGGAACTCTTCCGGCGCCCCATCAGGCGCCGGGACAGCCCGCACCGGCGAAGACCGGACACTGTGGGAAACGGGCTGGCGCACGGGTTCGCAATACACCGATTTGACGGGGATACCATGCGATTGCAATCAGGGGTCAAGCGCCGGCGCCTTGCCGGCCTGCTGATGGCTTGCGCCATCGGCGCATGCGGCGTGCCTGGCGCCGCCTTCGCGGCCAACGCCGCCAACGGCGCATCCGCGGAAACTGGCGTGACCGCCACCACCATCCTGCTGGGCCAGTCGGCCGCGCTGACCGGCCCGACGGCTGTGCTCGGCAAGCAGATGAACGCCGGCGCGCTGCTGTACTTCGACGCCATCAACAAACAGGGCGGTATCTATGGCCGCAAGATCGAGTTGCAGGCGCTGGACGACGCCTACGAGCCGGACGATGCGATCAAGAACACCCGCAAGCTGATCGACGAATCGCGCGTGTTCGCCCTCTTCGGCTACGTGGGCACGGCCACCAGCCAGGCCGCCATGCCGCTGGCGGCACAGGCCAGGGTGCCCTTCTTCGGCCCGTTCACCGGGGCGCGCTCGCTGCGCGAGCCGCGCAGCCGCTATGTGTTTCATGTGCGCGCCGGCTACGACGAGGAGACGGCCGCCATCGTGCGTCAGATCCACACGACCGGCCTGAAGCGCATCGCGGTGGTCTATAACGACGACGCCTACGGCAAGGCTGGCCTGGAAGGCCTGGAGCGCGCGATCAAGTCGATGCCGGACAGCGGCGTGCAGATCGTCGCGCGCGAGACCGTGGTGCGCAACACGTCGGAAATCGGCGACGCCATGCAGGGCAGCATGAAGGCCAAGCCGGAGGCCGTGGTGATGATCAGCGCCTACCGGACCGCCGGCGCGTTCGTGAAGGAAGCGCTGCGCCGCGGCTACAACGGGCAGTTCTACAACGTGTCGTTCGTCGGTACCCAGGCGCTCGCCAAGGAGGTCGGCCCGAAGGGCAGCGGCGTGATCATCTCGCAGGTCATGCCCCACCCGGGCAACGCGACGCTGCCGGTCGTGCGCGAATACCTGCGGTTGCTGCAGGCGGCCGGCAAGCCGAACGACTTCGACTACGCAAGCATCGAGGGTTTCATCGCCGCCAAGGCGTTCGTCGAGGGCCTGCGCCGCGCGGGCAAGGACCTGACGCGCGAGAAGCTCGTCACCGCGCTGGAGTCGATGCGCAACGTGGACCTGGGCGGCTATATCGTCAACTTCACGCCTGAGAGCCACATCGGCTCGAAGTTCGTGGAGATGACGATCATCAATTCGCGCGGCGTGGTGATCCGGTAAGCACCGGCTCCGTGGACGAAAAAAAGGGGGTCATCCGGCCCCCTTTCTCTTTGCGGCGCCGCCTACGCCTTGTCGTTCAGGTGGCACGCCGAGAACCGCATCGGCGCGATCTCCTTGAGCATCGGCTGCTCCTCGCGGCAGCGCGGCATCGCATATGGGCAACGCGGATGGAAGTGGCAGCCCGGCGGCGGGTTCAGTGGAGACGGGATCTCGCCACGGATCGCCACGTAAGTCTTCTTGCCGACCTCCAGCCGGGGCGCCTCGGCCAGCAGCGCCTGCGTGTACGGGTGGTTGGGCGACGCAAACACGTCTTCGGTCGGCGCCGACTCCACCACGCGCCCCAGGTACATGATCACCACGCGGTCGCTGATGTGCTTGACCACGCCCAGGTCGTGGCTGATGAAGAGGTACGTCAGGTTCAGGTCTTCACGCAGTTGCATGAAGAGATTGAGCACCTGGGCCTGAATCGACACGTCCAGCGCCGCGACCGACTCGTCGCACACCAGGAACTCCGGCCGCACGGCGAGTGCGCGCGCGATGCCGATGCGCGCCCGCTGGCCGCCCGAGAACTGGTGCGGAAAGCGCCGCAGCACGGTCGGATCCATGCCGACGCGCACCAGCATGTCCTCCACGTAGGCCTTCTGGCCGGCGCGCGGCACCATGCCGTGGACGACCGGTGCCTCGCCGACGATGTCGATCACGCGCAGGCGCGGATTGAGCGATGCGTAGGGATCCTGAAAGATCATCTGGATCGCCAACTGCTTCTCGCGCTTCTTCTCCGGCGGCAAGTGGTCCAGGTTGGTGCCGTGATACAGGCGCTCGCCCTCGGTCAGCGTGTGCAGGCCCACGGCCATGCGTCCGAGTGTGGACTTGCCGCAACCGGATTCGCCCACCAGGCCGACGACCTCGCCGGCGCGGATCGACAGATCAACGCGGTCCACGGCATGTACCACCTCCTCGTGCGCATGCGCGCCGAACAGGTTGGCAACGCGCGCGGCCACGTCCAGCGATTTGACGAAGCGCTTGGAAACGCCCCGCAGCTCCAGCAGCGGCGCGGTCGGGGTGACGGTGTCGGCAGGGGTTCCGCTCATGGGACGGGTCTCGATGTGACTGGCGGTCATGCGGCCTCCTGCCGTGCAAGGACCGGGTGGAAACAGCGCAGGCGGCGGCCGTCGGCCGCCGTGTCCAGCGGCGGCGCGGTCTCGCAGACCTCCGTCGCATATGGGCAGCGCGTGCGGAACGCGCAGCCGGACGGCAGGTTCAGCAGCGACGGCGTCATGCCGGGGATTTGCCGCAGCGGGACGCCGCGCGGGTTGCGCGACGGCGCCGAGCCGATCAGGCCGTGCGTGTACGGGTGCTCCGGATGCTCCAGCACCTGGCGCACGCTGCCCGCCTCGACGATCTTGCCTGCGTACATCACGCAGACGGAATCGGCGAGCCCCGCGACGACCGACAGGTCGTGCGTGATCCAGATCAGCGCCGTGCCGGACTCGCGGCACAGCGTCTGCATCTCATACAGGATCTGGCCCTGGATGGTGACGTCCAGCGCCGTGGTCGGCTCGTCGGCGATGATCAGGTCGGGCTTGTTGAGCAGCGCGATGGCGATCGCCACGCGCTGACGCATGCCACCAGAGAACTGGTGCGGATACGCCAGCAGCCGCTCGTCCGGCGACGGAATGCCGACCCGCGCGAGCGCATTGCGGGCACGCTCGCGCGCCACGTCCTTGCCGACCTTTTCGTGCGCGAGTACCGCCTCGATCATCTGGGTATCGATGCGCAGCACCGGGTTCAGCGTCATCATCGGATCTTGAAAGATCATCGCGATGCGATTGCCGCGCACGTCGCGCATCTGCGCCGGGTTCAGCGCGCGCAGGTCGCGCGTGACGCCGTCGCGGCTGGTGAGCGCGATGCGGCCGTCGACGACCTTACCCGGCGGGTCGATCAGTCCCATGATCGAATAGCCGGTCATCGACTTGCCCGAGCCGGACTCGCCCACCAGGCCCATGATCTCGCCGCGGCCGACGGTGAAAGACACGTCGTCGACAGCCTTGGCGACGCCGGCGCGCGTGAAGAACTGCGTCTTCAGGTTCTCTACGACCAGGATAGGTTGTGCCATGTTCGCTCCCTGCCTTCCGTTATTGCGTCTGCAGGCGCGGGTTGAGCACGTCGCGCAACTGGTCGGCCACCAGGTTCATCGCGACGATGGTGATCACCAGCGCGATGCCCGGGAAGAAGCTGATCCAGTATTTGCCCGACAGCATGTACTGCTGGCCGTTGGAGATCAGCGAGCCAAGCGACGGCTCGGTGACCGGCACGCCCAGGCCGAGGAACGAGAGCGTCGCCTCCAGCGTGATGGCCGACGCCACCTGCAGCGCGGCGATCACGATCAGCGGCGGCAGGCAGTTGGGCAACAGGTGACGGAACATGATGCGACCCGGCGGCAGCCCGAGGCAGGTGGCGGCCTCGATGTATTCCTTGCGCCGTTCCACCAGCGCCGCGCTGCGCGTGGTGCGGGCGTAGTAGGCCCATTGCACGGCCACCAGCGCGATCACGATGTTGCCGATGCCGCGCCCCAGCAGCGCCAGCAGAATCAGCGCGAGCAGGATGGGTGGGAACGACAGTTGCAGGTCGGCCAGGCGCATGACTACCGACTCCACGCGGCCGCCGACGAAGCCCGCCAGCAGCCCCAGCGTGGCGCCGACGAAGAGCGCGATCACGGTGCTCGCCACGCCCACGGCAATGCTGATGCGCAGGCCATACATCACGGCCGAGAGAACGTCCCGGCCCTGCTCGTCCGAGCCCAGCAGGAAGGTCAGGCCGTCGTCGCTCTTCTCGCCCGGCATGCGGAAGTTCTCGAGGATGTTGACGGCGGACAGGTCATACGGGTTCTGCGGCGACAGCAAGGGCGCGAAGATGGCGATCAGCAGGATGATGGCCAGCATCACCAGCCCGATCACGGCGATCTTGCTGGCCAGGAACTGGCGGGCGAAGCGGCGGAACGGCGTTTCCTCGCGCTCGCGGGCCGGTGCGGCGGTGTCTTGCGGTGCGGTGGTGGTACTCATGGAATCAGCCCTTGTTGTCGGCGAGGCGCACGCGCGGGTCGAGCATGCTGTAGGCAATATCGACCACCAGGTTGATCAGGATGAACAGCGTGACGATCACCATCAGGTAGGCCACGATGACGGGACGGTCGAGCAACTGAATAGAGTCGATGATGAGCTTGCCCATGCCAGGCCACGCGAAGATGGATTCGGTCACGATGGCGAACGCAATGATCGAGCCGAACTGCAGCGCGATCACCGTCACGATCGGGATCATGATGTTCTTCAGCACGTGCACCCCAACGATGCGCGTGTTGGACAGGCCCTTGGCACGCGCGAACTTGACGTAGTCCTGCAGCATCGCCTCCTGCGCGCCGGCGCGCGTGAGGCGGATCACCATGGCGATGTTCAGCAGCGACAGCGTGACCGCCGGCAGGATCAGGTGGCGGATGCCGTCCACCGTCAGGAACGAGAACGGGATGCCGAGCACGGAGACGGTCTGGCCACGACCATTGGACGGCAGCCAGCCGAGCTGCACGGCAAACACCATGATCAGCATCAGGCCGACCCAGAACGTGGGCAGCGAGAAGCCGAGGATCGACACTGTCATGATGGTCTTGCCGGCGACACCGTGCGGGCGCAGGCCGGCCCACAGGCCAAGCGGGATGCCGAGGACTACCGCCATCAGGATCGCGCAGACGGCCAGCTCCATGGTGGCGGGCATCCGCTCGAAGATCAGCTTGAGTGCCGGCGTGCCGTGCGCAAACGAGGTGCCGAGATTGCCCTGCAGCGCATTCTGCAGGAACACCAGGTATTGCTCCCACAGTGGCTTATCGAGGCCGAGCGCGGCAATAGTCCGCCTGATGTCCTCCTGGTCCGCCTGTGGATTGATCAGGATGTCGACCGGGTTGCCGATGGCGAATACGCCAAGGAATACGAGTAGCGACATGACGAAGAGCACGACGATGCTCTGCATCAGGCGCCGGATGATGAAGACCAGCATATTTGAAGCACTATCCTTTCGTCGGTGGCCGCCGCCGCGTCCCGCTCTGTCAGCGCGCACAGGGACCGGGCCGCCCACCGCCGGGGCTCCGACTATTGCCGCGGGCCGCGCCTTGTGAGCGCGGCGCCGCGGCGGACTGCCGCCGTGTTACTGCGGCTTGAAGTTATGCGCGTACGTCCGTTCGTCGGTACGCGGCACGTAGGTGATGCCCTTCTGCGTTGCCCAGGTGGTGACCTGATGGTGAATCGGGATGATACCGCCGTCATGGATGGCGATGGCGGTGGCCTCCTGCAGCAGCTTGGAGCGCGCACCGTCATCCACGGTCGCCAGCGCCTTCTCCAGCACGACGTCCATCTTGGGATTGCAGTATTCGCCCCAGTTGGTGGTGCCGAAGCCCTTCTTGCTGTCCTCGCACGCGAGCAGCGCGCGCAGCGGCGAGCTGACCTCGCCGGTCTGCGCACCCCAGCCCAGCAAGCCGAACGACCATTCGTGCTTGATGCCCTTGGACGAGTACGTGGCCATCGGCATGCCCTCGACCTTGGTGGCGATGCCAACGCGGGTCAGGTTCTGCGCAATGGTCTGCGCGATCTTCTCGTCGTTGACATAGCGGTTGTTGGGCGTGTGCAGCGTGACGCCAAAGCCGTTCGGGTAGCCGGCCTCGGCCAGCAGCTTCTTCGCGCCCTCGGGGTCGTACTTGACGGTCTTCAGGTTCGGGTTGTAGCCGAAGAGCGTGGGCGGCACCAGGTTGTCGGTCGGCTCGGACAGGCCCTCCATCAGCCGGTCCTTGATGCCCTGCCGGTTGATGGCCATGCTGATGGCGCTGCGCACGCGCGCGTCCTTCAGCGGGTTCTTGTCCATCGGCTGGCCTTCCTTGGTGGTGACATACGGCGACTTGTCACGCTTAGCATCGAAGTACAGGTAGATCACGCGGTGCGAGATCTTGGAGAAGAACGACAGCTTGGGGTCCTGGCGCACCTTGGGCAGGTCCGGGGTCGGCACGTTCTCGATCGCCTGCACGTCGCCCGACAGCAGCGCGGCCAGGCGCGTGGCCGGGTTGGGAATGAAGCGCAGCGTCACCTTGTCCCAGGCGGGCTTGGCACCCCAGTAGTCGGGATTGCGCACCAGTTCGACGCGGTCGTCGCGCGCATAGCTGACGAACTTGAACGGGCCGGTGCCGACCATGCCCTTGCCCTGTGCAAAATCGTCCGACGACAGCCCCTGCGTGGCCTTCTTCTGCACGATGAAGATCGACGTCAGGTCGTTCAGCATCAGCGGGTACGGCTGGTTGGTGGTCAGCTGGATGGTGTATTTGTCGATGATCTTCTTGTTGATGATCGCCTTGGTGTAGACATCGAACTTGCCGGGGCTGTTCTGGATCGTGGCGGGGCGGTCGAGCGACCAGGCAACGTCCTCGGTGGTCAGCTCGGAACCGTCGTGGAACTTCACGCCCTTGCGGATCTTGAACTCCCAGGTCAGGTTGTTGACCATCTTCCACGACTCCGCCAGCCCGGGAATGATGCGGCTGTCGGGATCCATCTTGATCAG
>JACXTT010003300.1_pt1 | contig 24978 bp, 21 predicted proteins | sample 9270951 | NCBI WGS metagenome assembly JACXTT01 (sample SAMN15532306, study PRJNA645909) | rock metagenome | isolation source: weathered quartz diorite | place: Puerto Rico | collected 2017-06-21
ATGCGCTGACGCGCCACTTGCTCGAGGAGTTTTTCTCCCTTCGGCAGGAGTGACACTAGTACGCGACGCCGGTCGTCACGATTACGGCTTCGCCGTACGTAGCCATGCACCTCGAGGCGGTCGATGAGCTCCACCATGCTGTGGTGTTTCAGCGCCAAACGGTCCGCCAGGGCCTGGATGGTGGCCTCTTCGCCTTCGGGCAGCCCGCGAATCGCAAGCAGCAACAGGTATTGCTGCGGCTCGAGGCCTGCGGCGCGCGCCACCGCGTCACCTTCTCCGACAAACTTGCGGATGAGGTATCGCAGCTCGGCGAGCGCTGTGTATTCCGCTGAGGTGATCTCTCTTGCCATCAAACAAGTATATCGCACTACGATATATATCGTCATCCAGGCAACGCGACGATTCTTGGGAGTGACGAAGGTTTGGGAATTGCCAGAGTTACAGCGGTTTGCGAAAGGACTTCTGCGTTTTGTAGTGCTCGTAGCCATTTCGTTCGTAAAACTTGTGCGCGCGCTCGCGAATCACGTTCGAGCGCACGGACATGCCCTTGCACCCGTGCTTTCGCGCCCACTCTTCCGCGGCGGCGAGCAGCCGCGCGCCCGCTCCGGCGCTTCGCTGCCCTTCGGCCACGACCAGGCCGTTCACTTCGGCGCGTATCTCCACTTCCAGCAGCGGTTCTCTGCTCACATGCACCCAGCCGATGACTCCATCCTCTGCCGTTTCCGCCACGAGAACAGCATGCTGCGAGACGGGTTTGATTCCGCGCAATCGTTCGCGCATCTGGGCCGCGGTTGCCGGATACCCAAGTTGTCCACTGAGCTCCGCAATCCGCTGCGCATCGGCGCTCTTGGCGCGCCGGATCTTCAGTTGGTTTTTACTTGCTACTGCCATCTGCTTCAAGCCGACTTCCGCCGCAACCGCGCTTGCACCGCATCGCTCGTCAGTTCACGAAGCGCATCCGCGGCAATCCATCGTGCCGCGCGTGAATTTTGTGCGCGAATCTTTTTCGCTTCGCGAATGGCGGCCCGATTCAGCCGAACGTTTCTTTTTCCAATGTTCCGCAAAGCCCAATTCACAGCCTTTCTTACAAAATTTCGCTCGTCATGGGCTTCCCGCGCAATCATCGGCAATAGCCGCGAAAACTTTGCATCCGCGGCCGTCTTGTCCCGGTATGCAAGATATGCCATAAGCGCAAACCCCGCCCGCTTGATGAATTCTTCGTTATGTCCGCTCCATTCGATCGCCTTCTTCCAAGCGGGCTCCGCAAAAACAAACAGGTGGCAGCAGGTTCCGTCGCACACATCCCAGTTATCGAAATGCTGCACCCAGCGATCCATTTGTTTCGATGTGACTTGCTCGGCGACGTCGATCATGCCCGCCAGAATCCGCGCGTCGTGCACGCCCGTGTCCCACAGCGCCAAGGCTAGCTCGTGGTCTCGTCCGATTCTGCGCGCCAGCTCGTCCATCTTCGGCTTCGCTACGCCATACACGACTTTCGCGCGAATCCCATACCGCGCCATGCCGTCAATATTTCGCTGTTCTCCCAGGGAGCGCAGCTCGCGCAACGCGCGCGCACAACTCCACTTTTCGCCCGGAGCATGTGCGACGGAACTCCGCTTAGAATGTTTTGTCGGAGTCGAGGAGGATCGTGACCGGGCCTTCATTGACCAGCTCCACGAACATCATTGCCTGAAAGACTCCGGTCGCCACCATCACATCGAGTTTGCGAAGCGCAGAGCAAAATTCATCATACAAGGCTTTGGCTTGCTCGGGAGGAGCGGCCGCAATAAAGCTCGGTCGCCGCTGCCCGCGTGCGTCGCCGTAAAGCGTGAACTGGGACACGACCAGCGCGCCGCCTTTCACGTCCAGCAGCGACCGGTTCATCTTTCCCGCATCGTCCTCGAAAATGCGCAGGTTCGCGCACTTCTCCGCCATCGAGGAAGCAACGGCAGAAGTATCCTCGCGCCCCACGCCGAGCAGAATCATCAGCCCGGCGCCGATTTCGCCCGTCACTTTTCCTTCCACGGTCACACGCGCGCGGCTGACTCTTTGTAGAACGGCACGCATGCGCCCGGCTTATTCGCTTCCCTTTTTCGCGGCCTTGCGTGGAAGCATCTCCGGAAGTTCCGCCACGTTGTACGCGAAAACCGCCAGCACTTGCGCACCTTCCGTCAAATCGTCCCAGCGCACGCGCTCGATCGTGTCCGCCTGCGAATGGTGCGCCTTGTCGTAATCCGCGGGGTCCTGAACGCACCAGAATCCCGGCACGCCGGCCTCATCGAACGGCACGTGATCGCTGCCTCCCTCCGTGCGCAGCGTCGGCTCCGCTAATCCGACTTCCTTCGCGCGGCCCAGCGGGTACAGCGCATGGTCCATCGTCTCCCGCGCGGCGTAATTTCCCATCAGGCCGACCGTCAACACTTTGCCTGTGCCGCTGTCGTGCACCAGCACGCCTGAGATTTTTCCCAGTTCGCTCTGATGCGCCTTCACGTACGCCCGCGATCCGACCAAACCCTGCTCTTCGCCGGTGAACAGCACGAACCGGATTGTTCGCTTCGGTTTCACGCCCAACTTCTGCAGTGCGCGCGCGGCGGCCAGCACAGCCATCGAGCCGGTGCCATTATCGGTTGCACCGGTCCCCAAATCCCATGAATCGAGATGCGCGCCGATAATCACCACCTCATCCGGTTTCTCGCTTCCCGGAATTTCCGCCACGGTGTTATAAACTTCCACCGGTTTTCCGCTGAGTTTCCCCTCAATGTTGACTTCCACCTGAACCGGCCCTTCGTCCAGCAGGCGCCACAGTTGCCGATAATTTTCGCGTGCCACAAAGGCCACCGGCGCGCCCGCCGGCTGATGGTCTCGCGAATACGCGCCCATGTTGAGCAGCCCATGCTCTTTTTCGGAACCAATAAGTACTGCCATGGGTTTTTCATCGGAAATCATTTTCGTAAGCGCCATGCGGATTTTTCGATAGGCGCCCGAAACGTAAGGCGCCTCTCCCTTGCGATGGGCAACGGGAACTGTTTCTTCGCCCCAAGGTGTCGTCAGCGGATTTCCCGGCGCCTCCATCTCCCCCGGGTGCCCCAACAAGACAATCGCTCCCTTCAGTTTCCCCCGGTATTTATCCAGGTCTTCCAACTTGTCGTACGCCAAGCCCAGGACCGCGCCGCGAATCGTTCCATTCGTGCTGGGAGACCACCCTGCGGTGGCCATCGTCAGTGTCGCCTCGGTTGGAGCGAGAATTCTTCCTGTCGCCGGCCCGCGCGTCCAGCTATTCGCAATCGTCCAGGGCTCCAGGTGCGCATTCGAAAGTCCGGATTCCTTGAATCGCTCCAGCGTCCAATGGCTGGCGCGATCGAGCTGCGGAGAACCCGTCAGACGCGGGCCGATACGATCCGTTAGATATTTCATGTTGGATTTCAGCTCGGCCTGCTCGGACTTCACCTGTTCCAGGATCTTCGTGTCCATTTCCACAATTGGATCCGGCTTTGGCGCTTCGGCCTTCGCCGCATCAGCTGACGGACGGTACGGCAGCGGCCGCCGCGGCAACATTTCCGGCAACTGCGCCGTGTTGTACGCCCACGCCGCCAGCACCTGCGCACCCTCATTCAGGTCGTCCTTCCACACTTTGTCGAACGTGTCCGACTGGCTGTGATGCGTCTTGCTGTATTCCGCGCCATTCTGAAGCGCCCAGAAGCCCGGCACTCCCGCCTCGTTGAAGGACAGATGGTCCGTCCCCGACATATGCATCATCGTCGGCTCGAGCAGCCTCAATTCCTTCAGCGGCGCCAGCACCTGGTCCACAATCTCCCGGTCCTGATAATTGTCATGCAACGCCAGTGTCAGTACTCTTCCCGTTCCTGTATCGTGCACCAGCACGCCGGAAATCTTCTCCAATTCGTCCTTGTGCGCTTCCACATATTTCACTGAACCGCACAATCCTTGTTCCTCTCCGCTGAACAAAATGAAGCGGATCGTCCTCTTCGGCTTCAGGTTCAGCTTCGCCAGCGCGCGCGCCGCCTCGAGGACCGCCATCGAGCCCGTCCCGTTGTCCGTCGAGCCGGTGCCCAAATCCCACGAATCCAGATGCGCCCCGAGAAGCACGACCTCGTCCGGCTTTTCGCTTCCCTTGATCTCCGCGACCGTGTTGTAGACCTCCACCGGCTTGTCGCTAAACGAATTGGTCATCTCGATTTCGACCTGCACCGGGCCGTGCTTTTGCATCCGGTAGAGCATCCGGTAGCCTTCACCAGTGATGAACGCTGTAGGAATCGCCCCGATGTTGAACTGTTCTCCGCCGATTCCTGTCATGTTGAGCAGACCGTGCGACTTGTTCGAATCGCGCAGCACCACGGCCACACCTTCTTGCTTGTAAAACTCCGTCCGTTTCTGCGCTACCGCCATCATCGCCGCATAGGGTGACGGCGTAGCCGGCTGGCCCTTCCACGGCGGCGGTGTCTGCATCGGACGATTTACTTCGCCGAAGGCGTCTTCAGGCTTCGGCGGCGAGAGACTTGCGGGCTCCTGCGCAATCACGATCGCGCCCTTCAGCTTCCCGCGATACTTCTCGAAATCCTCATCTTTCTTGATGTCGACGTGCACCACCGGTCCGCGTACGACTCCCGCTGTGCCCGGAGCCCAACCCGCCGATGCGAGCGTCAGTGGATGCTCCGTCGGAGACACGATGCGAGCGTGTGCCGTTCCTCGTGTCCAGGAATGCGCGATGGTCCACGGCTCCAGATGAACGTTCGTGAGGCCATACTCGCGAAACTTGTCCGCTGTCCAATTATTGGCCTGCTTCAGTTGCGGCGAGCCCGTCAGCCGCGGCCCGATGGCGTCACCCAGGTATTCGCTGTTCTGCATCGCCTCGCTGTGGTCGCGCACCTCGCTCAGAATCTGCGCGTCCGCCACAGCAAACGCACTCGTATCTTCCGCCGCAAGCTTCGCCGATCCCGCGCGCACTCCGGCAAATACCATCACTACCGCACACAACAACACCGCCACTCGACGTGAGTTCATTCGTTCTCCCTCAAACTGTTCGGCAAGATTTCACGGAAAGAATTCATTCGCCTTCGCGCGGCCATCTCCACTCGCTATCGTCGTTGGCTGCACGGCCCACCCTTCGGGCTTGTACCTATAGACGGTCGCAGCCGCTCTCTAGGTTTCATTTTTCCCCACGCAACTCCAACCCGCACCGTGGTTTGCAATTTCCTCGCTGCGATTTCTCCGCGAACTCTGCTTCTCTGGGTTCAGTCTTTCTTTCGTTTCTTCCTGGGCAGCGGCAAGACCGCAAATCCCCGCGGCCCGGGCTGGCACTTCGGGCAAAAATAACTGCTTCGCCCGGCGACAATCGCCCGCCGAACCGAAGTCTGGCACCGGTAACACGCTTTCCCCTCGCGCCCGTACGCCCGATGGTGCCGCTGATATTCTCCCGGCTCTCCTTCCGCGTCAAGAAAATCGGAAATCGATGACCCGCGCATCGCAATTGCTTTCTGCAGAATTTCTTGCAACACGCGGCGCAGCGTCTTGGCTTGCTTCTTGCTCAGTTGTGCTCCCAGCCGCGCCGGATGAATTTTGGCCCGCCACAAACTTTCATCCGCGTAGATATTGCCGACGCCGCGCAGCACGCCCTGGTCCAGCAGCAGCGCCTTGATCCGCGCGCGTCGCCCTCGAATCCGGCTCGCAAATTCTTCCTCGCTCACCTCCAGCGGATCGGCCCCGAATTCCTTTAGCTCTTCCGCAAGCGGCGCCTCCGTCAGGTACGCGATCCGTCCGAAGCGCCGTGCATCCGTGTACCGCAGTTCGCGCCCATCATCCAGCAGCAAGCAAACATGAGTATGTTTTTCACGCGGTTGCGCTGATGGCATCGGCGCGATCTGCCCCGTCATTCCCAGATGCACCAGCAGTGCCGCCGGCGCGGCATCCCCATTGGTGGGTACGCGGTTCCTTCCAGCCGCCGCGGAAAGGCGCAACAACATGAACTTTCCAAACCGCTCCACGGCCGCAATCTGCCGCCCCGGCAAGCGCTCCTCCAGCGCCGCCGGATCATCAATGAAATCCGTCTTCCCGAGTGTCACCGAGACAATCCGCCGTCCGAGAATCGCTCGCCGCAATCCGCGCGCTACTGTTTCGACCTCAGGAAGTTCCGGCATAAGAGAACCAAGCCTTCAAAATAACACACCCCAGAAACCGGCGCTCTTCGTACAGTAAGTGAGCTCCGGCAGATCAGCGATTTGGCCGCGAAAGTTTCGAGGAAAAAACGGGAAGCAAGTGGCGAGACGTAAGAAACTCCAAAAATGTTTGCAAAAATGAGATGCGTCAGGGCAAAAGCGCGAACACGCGCACCGGCCCTCCCGAGCCGCCCTCCAGCTTGATCGGGGCCGCAATTACAAACGCTCCATTCTCCGGCAGCTCACTCAGGTCGGCAAGATTCTCCAAATGATACAAGCCCGCCCCCAGCGCGAGATGATGCACCGCGAAATCCACCGATGCTCCGTAGTCAATGCTCATCGTGTCGCAACCCAGCCCGCTCACTTTTCTTTCGATCAGCAGCTTTGCGGCGCCCTGCGAAAACCCAGGAAAATGCATCTTTCCCTGCTCATCCTGATTGCGGTAACGCTGCCTATCCGGCCACCGGGACGCCCAACCCGTCCGCAGTAGCACGATGGCCCCTTCCGGAATCCGCCCGTGCCGCTTCTCCCACTCTTCCACGCTCGCCGCAGGAAGCTGAAAATCCGCGTCCTTTGCTCCTTCCGCGCGCACGTCCAGCACGACCGCGGGCCCCATCAGTTGCTTCGCAGGGATCTGGTCCACCGTCGTTTTCCCCGGCGGAAAGTGCGCCGGCGCGTCGAGGTGCGTGCCGTAATGCTCGAGCATCCAGAAGCTCCGCGTGAAGTAACCGTTCTTCTCGATGGTCGCATTCACCTTCGCTTCGAAGAATTTTTCATCGCCGGGCCAGGGCACCAGCTTGTCGTTAATCGCGTAGCTGAGATCGAGTACTCGCGTCTTCCCCGACGGAATCCCTTCGAGCATCGAATTCTGGCGCGGCTTGTCTGGGAACATTGTTATAAGGGCGGCAATGCAAAGGATGAGCGCACCGGAACGGCCCATGGCAGACATCGGATACCCCCGTTCATTCTTACGGCAGCGGGATTCCCGGCGTCGCAACAATCCCGGCCATGCGAAGGATCTCCTGGTATTCCGTGTCGCTGATCATCGAGACAATCAACCGCACATTCTTCAGGAGTTTCATTTTCTTCAGCGCTGGATTGGCGCGGAGTTCCGCCAGCGTCACCTGCCGCGGCAGCTTTTCGAACGCCCGCAAATCCGCCACTAGGTTTTTCTCCTTGCGATCGTGCGGATCGGGATAAGGATCCCGGGTGATCTCCGCAATCGAATACAGGGAACGCTCGGGCGCCGAGTGATAGCACAGCACGCGGTCGCCCTTGCGCACCTGTTTGAGCGCGCGAATCGCGTCCGGTTTCGAACTGGCGCCCTGCCACATTTCCTTGCCTTTCACAAAGAGGGTATCCCAGTGATAGTGGTGGGGGTCGGCTGTGAAGATCCAGTAGTGTCGTTGAGCAGTCGGAGTCGACATCGATAGCTTGGAGTCGGCAGCAATATACACGCTGACACACAAAAAGCGAAACAAAAATATGGGGGTTAGGACGATGCCGAGGGTGGCTAGGTGAAGCAGGCCCAGATGGCATATTTCGCCAGGAATACACTATCTCTATTAGTTTCTTATAGATAGAAAGGGTTACCCGGCGTCAACGAATATATCTTCTCCGCGGACCTCGACGCGGTAGCAATCCACCCCCACGGCCGGGTTCTGACTGATCTTGCCCGTGGTTACGTCGTATTGCCATCCATGCCATGGGCAGGTCACCACGTTGCCGTCCATAACGCCTTGGCCCAGCGGCCCCCCACGGTGCAGGCAGGTATTGTTAATGGCGTAGAACTTGCCGCCAACGTTCGCCAGGGCGACCGCCTTGCCCTCGACCTGGAACTCCCGGATCGTTCCCGGACTAATTTCATTCGTCTTCGCCGCCCGCGCAAACGCCATGGTCCTTTTTCTCTCCCCTTTCTTCTCTGCACCCTCTGTGCCTTCTGCGTTGAATTCCTTCGTCTTCTACTATTTGCTTTCTATCTCGGCGCCGGACTCTGCGCCACCATTACTCCCTGCTTGAACTCATCCACCATCTCCAGCTTCAACCGCACTTCCGTCGGCCGCTTCGCGAGCGTCATCTGATCGATCTTGTCCTGCAGCTTCAGCAGCGCGAAAAACAGCCCTTCCGGCCGCGGCGGGCATCCCACAACGTACACATCGACTGGAACGATCTTGTCCACGCCCTGCAGCACCGAATACGCATTGAATGGCCCGCCCACGCTCGAGCACGCTCCCATCGAGATGCACCACTTCGGGTCCGGCATCTGCTCCCACACGCGCTTTAGCACCGGCCCCATCTTCAGCGTCACCGTTCCGGCCACAATCATCAAATCCGCCTGCCGCGGCGACGGCCGGAATACTTCCGCGCCAAACCGTGCCATATCGAAGCGCGACGTTGTCGACGCGATCATCTCAATCGCGCAACACGCCAGCCCAAATGTAAGCGGCCAGATCGCGCTCTTCCGCGCCCAGTTGAACACGTAGTCCACGGACGTGATCATGAAATTCTTTTCGAACCGCTGGTCCAGAACACCCATAGGCCGCCATTCTCCCGCAGGACAGCTATCTTGCGCGAAGTATATCTTCCGCAAGTAGTCTAGTCAAAATGCCTCGCCGTCTGGTAGTGACTTAGTTTTCGATTAGCCCGGCATACGGCCCGTTGCGCTCTTACCAGCACGATTTTCTGCGCGCAAAGGTCATCACTCTGGGCCGTTCTAAAAGACCTGAAGAAGGAGCATCCAGTCTCCTGCGCCCGCTGCGTTTTTCCCCGGCGTTTTGAAGCTCTTCGTTCCGACGTTAGGGAAGGGACTTCCGGGTATTTCTAAGTAATTCCCAGACGTTGGGTCAAACCACTGCGCGCGGGTAGGACCCCTGAGCGCGGTCATATCCACGGTGATGCTGGAGGAGCGCGCCGTCCTCGGTGGCACGTAGGCCAAGAGCACACTGCCGTCGCTCGTCGCCGCGGCGGTGACGTAGTCAAGCTGTCCATAGGTACCGCCCCCTTCAGTCACGAGCGTCTTCATTCCGTCGAGTCCGGAAGGAACTAAGTTGTACCAAGGCAACGGATCGAGCAATCGCCCGAGTCGCGTCATATCGAATGCGCCGGTCGAATCGAGCGCGGCCTGCCAAGGACTATGACCGAAGGTAAAACCTGACCACCAACTGGCCGTGGCGAATTCCCAAATGTCACGGTTGCCGAAGAATGCGCCCGCCGTTGCGCCTCCCAAGATGCCCCAATACTCGTATTTGCGAACCGAGGCCTGGTCGCCGGGAATCCAATTCTCATTCTCGTAGCCTGCTTCCTTTAGATAGGCAGGATGTGGGGTGGAATCAGTATATGCGGTTCGCGCCTCGCCGTAGGTCGTGCCAGGGTGGCCTGGAATACCGTAGGTATAGACAGCGTTAAGATCCATTAGAGAAGCAAATGCTTTTTCGTCGGTCGAGATGCAAGGGATGCTCCAATCCCCAGCCCACAACTGCTTGGCCCCGGCATCCCTAATGCCTTCCAGGAATCTCCGAAGTCGTGTCTCTCCTTCTGATCCTTCTGGGGGCAGATAGTCCCCACCAATGACCCACAGAATGTTCGTCCGGCTCTTGTACCTTTTCCCGATGTACAAACCGAAGTTGTAGCAAACGGTTTGCGCATTGACGTCGTTCGTTAACACCTTCCACCAGCCCTCGTCTCCGCCGTTAACACCCAGGTACATCGCCGCAAGGCTGACCAGCATCCCCTTCGACGCTGCGAGATCGATGATCGAATCCGCAAAGGCAAAGTAAGCTTCGTTCGGTGTCGAGAAGTCGCCGGGCTTCGTGAAAGGAGCATCTCCATTTCTGTTGGCTGGCGTATGGATGGCGAACTTGGCCTCGAGCAGGTTGATGTTGACGGTATTGAATCCTTTTCTCTGCCGGTCTGAGAGGTATTTATCTGCCTCCGCATATGTAAGGTTGGCGATCAGGGACTGTGCGGAATCCCCTTGGATGCGGAATGGCTTGTTGTTTTGATCGACGAGGTATCTGCGGTTCGCCGAGATCTTGAGCGGATAGGCATACGTGGCCGAAGTCGTGACTTGTATCGGCGACGTTGGGAATCCAGGTGAGCTCGCTCCTGATCGGTTCGCGGCCGGTGCCCCGGGCGCTGATGCGGATTCATTGTTTGAGCATCCCATAGCCAGATACAAGGGCATACAAACGAATAAAGATCTCAATTTCATTGAAATTCTTCGGGGGTGTCGACTTCGTGCCATCTTGCGTCCAGTTCTCATCGTCAACCTTCGGCAATAGATTCAACTTAAGCTTTGCGAGATGGAACGCTAGGACTCAGTCTTTCGCCATGGGCGCCAGCGCCTTCCAGTAGGAAGCCGGCCGCAAGCGTTGCAAAATGTCGATCTTGTAGGCGTCCGAGCCGATTAGGATGCGCGGCTCACTTCGCTCGACTCCGCGCAGAATCCGCGCCGCGGCCGCTTCCGGAGAAGTCCGGAATAGCTTTTCAAACCGAGCCGCTTTCTCCTCGAGTCCCGTTCGCTTTACACCTGCCCCCACTCGCGCCCGGCGAGCAATCGCCGTCCGGATTCCGGCCGGGTGCACGCAAGAAACATGCACGGGCGTGCCCGCAAACTCATGCCGCAAGCATTCCGTAAATCCCCGAACCGCAAACTTGCTCGCGGAATACGCTGGTTGACCCGGCGGCGCGATCAACCCAAAAACGCTGGAAATATTGACAACGTGCGCTCGCTCTTCCCGCCTCAGCATCGGCAGGAAATGCTTCACGCCGTACACCACGCCCCAAAAATTGATATTCATCAGCCAGCGAAAATCATCCAGCGAGATCTCCTCGAACGTACCCTCCATCGCAACTCCCGCATTGTTGATGAGCAGGGTTACGCGTCCATGCCTGCGGCTGACGTCTTCCGCAAACGCGCTCACGCCCGCCTCATCGCCAACATCCAAGATCGTCGCCGTCACGAGCGCGGCTTTCTTACAGAGCAATTGTGTGGTTTCCGCCAGCCCCGCTTCGTCAATATCGGCAATCGCCAGTGCCGAACCCCCCGCCGCGAGTTGCTGCGCCAGCGCCCGCCCGATACCGGAACCCGCTCCGGTCACCACGGCGACTCCATCACTCAAAAATGACATTGGAGAACCTCATCGCGTGGCGGCATTGCTCTCAGCGAGGGCCGGACGCGGCCACTTGCTTCATCCTTTCGCACCGTGCACCAGCAGCGCGCCTTCCGCTTTGAACGCGCGGAGCTGCTCCGCATCGCGAAACCACCGGCCTGTATATGTTGCCGGCGTTGGCGATGGATCCACGATTCGTTCATGCCCTACATTTGTGAATCCCGCGTTTCGAAACAAGTCCGCCCACTCGTCGCCGGAAAGCAGGTGCGTCGGCACGGCGAGCAGCTCACCCCACTGGTGGCAATGCGGATTGTCGCGGTAGTAGTTGATCAAAATCCACGCCGACCCGCCGTCGCGCAACACGCGAAAAATATCTTTGATTCCGGCGGCCGGATCCGGCCAGTAGTATGACGATTCCACGGAAATGGCGTGCGAGAAAAAATGCGGCTGCCAGGGAATTTCCTTAACTTCGCCTGTCACGAATAGCAAATTGCCGAAGTCCGCGCTGGATCGCCGCGCGTGCCGGATCATCTCAGCCGAAATATCCATTCCCACGACGCGGCCCTCGGGCACTAGTTTCGCTAGCCGCCGTGAAAGCCACCCCGCGCCGCAACCCACGTCCAGCACGTTGTCCGTGGGCGCCAGCCGCATTTTCTCCAGCACCGGCAGCGTGATCGGCAGGTGGTCCTGCTCCATCTCCGCGCCACGCCCCGCCTCCGCCCAGCGGTCAAATTCCTCTCGGAGGGCTTGGTCGGGTTTTGGTTCCGTCACTCGCGTGTCCTGGACATTCGTTATCTAGACGGTTCGCCCCCACGCAACGCAATAGTGGGCACCAACGGGGGCAAGCGAGCCGCACTGGCAGCAAAACCGGCCGGAGCTTACGGGGACGTACCGGACTGGCACGTACCTTTCGGCAGCGCATGCCCAGACCAACGCGACAAACCAGCCGATGACCGTCCAGCCAAACAGCAAATTCACGATGAAAATGTCTGCGAAATCGTTCTTGTGCCGGGCAATGATCGTGGGCAGGAAATACAGGAGCGCCGAAAAAATCAGAAATGTCACGTTCTCACCCCTTTCTCTCCGAGCGCGCTTCCGAACAAACCTCTCCGCTCGCTTCTATCGAGAGATACGTTCGAATTCACAAGATTGTTTCCTTAACTCTCCGCATAGCCGGACCGGGGAGCTAGGCCCCTTGCACCTTTGCTAGCAGCTCGACAAACTTCTGTTTCCGCTCAGCTTGGTCGTGTCCGCCTTCGGCCTCCGCCATTTGCGTGATGTTCATCGAGCAGAATTTCGGCCCGCACATGGAGCAGAACTTCGCCTCTTTGTAAAAATCATCGGGAAGATTCTCATCGTGCATGGCGCGAGCGGTCGCCGGATCGAGTGAAAGCTCAAACTGTTTGTTCCAATCAAACAGGAATCGCGCATAAGACAGTGCATCATCCCGGTCTCGCGCGCCCGGCCGGTGTCGCGCCACGTCCGCCGCGTGCGCCGCAATCTTGTACGCGATCACGCCCTGCTTCACGTCTTCCGGATTCGGCAGCCCCAGGTGCTCCTTCGGCGTCACGTAGCACAGCATCGACGCCCCGTGCCACCCAATCATCGCCGCCCCAATCGCGCTCGTGATGTGGTCGTATCCCGGCGCAATGTCCGTCACCAGCGGCCCCAGCGTGTAGAACGGCGCCTCGTGGCACCACTCCACTTCCTTGTCCACCTGCTCCTTGATCTTGTCCAGCGGCACGTGCCCCGGCCCTTCGATCATCACTTGCACGTCGTGCTCCCACGCTTTTGTCGTCAGCTCCCCAAGCACTTTCAATTCCGCGAACTGCGCCTCATCGCTCGCATCCGCAATGCATCCTGGCCGCAGGCCGTCGCCAAAGGAAAAGCTCACGTCGTGCTTCTTGAAAATCTTGCAGACGTCCTCGATGTTTTCATAAAGGAAATTCTGCCTCTTGTGATGCTCCATCCAATGCGCCATCAGCGAACCGCCGCGGCTCACAATCCCCGTAATCCGCTTCCGCACTAGCGGCACATGCTCCCGCAGTACCCCCGCGTGAATCGTCATGTAATCCACGCCCTGCTCGGCCTGTTCTTCGATCACTTCCAGCATCAGCTCGATGGTCAAATCTTCCGGCCGCCGCACCCGCGAAATCGCTTCGTACACCGGCACGGTCCCGACCGGAACCGGCGACGCATCGATAATCGCCTTTCGAATTGTCGGAATGTCCCCGCCCGTCGAAAGATCCATCACCGTGTCCGCGCCGTAGTGCACGGCGTGATGCAATTTCTTCAGCTCTTCCTCAATGTTGGAACTCGTCGCGGAATTTCCGATGTTCGCATTGATTTTGCATTTGCTCGCGATGCCGATCGCCATCGGCTCCAGGTTGCGATGATTCACGTTCGCAGGAATGATCATCCGCCCGCGCGCCACTTCGCTGCGAATCAATTCCGGCTCGAGCTTTTCCCGCTTCGCAACGTACTGCATCTCTTCCGTAACGACGCCCCGGCGCGCCAAATGCATTTGCGAGACGTTTCGGTTACCGTTCGCTGGTCCTGACACAGGAAGGGCACCGGCAACCCCGGCTTCTCTTTTTTCAATCCAGCTATCGCGCAATGCCATAGAGCCCCCTCAGACCTGCCGCCGCGTGCTTCGTGACTCTCGATGAATCTTTCGAATCACGAATCCGCACTACGAAGTGGAATTATGGCACCCGGAGATGGGTGCCGCAACTTGCGACCCATTCGAAGAAATGAGCACGCCGGGAGCAACGCCGGCGAAGGCCGTGGCCAGAAGAGGTGGCCTAATCCGCTTCATAATTCTTGCGGCGGCGGTGGAGTTGGCATCGGGCACGCAGGGGGTGAGGGCCCTACGCACGATTTAGGTGCGGACAAAAGCCAGAATGCGCTACCCTCTGCGGCACAAATTCGCCGTCTGGATTTACACGAGGCCAGCCAACATTTCCTCCACACCCAGCAAACCCAACTCAACGCGCGCGGCCCTGCGCAAAGCCACGCTGCTGCCGTTCGTCTTTGTGATGTACGCCTACGCCACCGGCGGGCCTTTCGGCCTCGAAGACATGGTCACTACCAGCGGGCCGGGGCTCACGCTGCTCTATCAATTGATTCTTCCTTTTTTCTGGTGCATCCCCGTTTCGCTCGTGGCTGCGGAGCTTACCACCGCGATTCCCGTCGAGGGCGGCTTCTACCGCTGGGTGCGCGCGGGATTCGGCGACTTTTGGGGATTTCTGGCGGGCTGGTGGAACTGGAGCGCGTCGTTCCTTCTCGCCGCCGCGTACGCCGTGTTATTCACAGACTACCTCACAAACTATTTTTCGTTCTACTTCACGATTCCTGGCTGGATGCATTACGCCATTTCCATTTCGGTGATTGCGGTTATCGGGTACATCAACGTGCGCGGCATCCAGATGGTCGGTACGGTCGCCACCATTCTGGAAATTTCCATTCTAGTGCCCATCGTCGTGCTTTGCGCCATCGCTGCCACGAAGTGGCAGCACAATCCATTTACTCCGCTGATTCCGCCGCACGTGCCGCCGTTTCAGGTTTTCGGGGTGGGACTCGCGCTGGGTCTGTGGCTGTACTCCGGGTACGAACAGGTCTCGAGCGTGGCCGAAGAAGTGGAACATCCGCAGCGGAATTATCCGATCGCTCTGGCCATCGTCGTGCCGCTTTCGATGGCAACGTATTTTCTGCCGACGATGTTTTCGCTCGCGGCGCTGGGAAACTGGCAGAAGTGGCACACTGGATATTTTTCAGAAGCCGCGCACTTCATCGGCGGGCCCTGGCTGGGATTTGCAATGACCGTCGCGGCGATGATCACCAATCTTTCGCTGCTGAACGCCACCGTACTGACCAGCACTCGCATGCCGTCCACAATGGCGGAAGATGGCTATCTGCCGCCCGCGCTCGCCGCGCGGCATCCGCGCTACGGCACGCCGTGGATCGCCATCATTGCGTCCTGCATCCTCTACGCGCTGCTCGCCCAGAAAACGATGGTGCAGCTTCTGACCGTCTACGTGTGGCTGCGCATCGGCGTCACGATCTTGACGGTGCTGGCATCGTGGCGCCTGCGCAAGAACCAGCCGGATCTGCCACGCCCCTTCCGCATTCCCTGGGGACGCGCCGGACTGCTTTATGTCATCGTCGCGCCGCTGGCGATGAGCGTGGTAGCCCTCGTGGCCAGCGCCCCGTTCGCGCGGAAATGGGGGCCGGTTCCCGTCCTGCTCGGTCCCGTCACATATTTTGTGTTCCGGAAATTGCACGCTGGAAAAACTGCGAGCGGCCAGCAGGCTACGTGAAGAAATCGAGTATTCTGTACCACGCACCCGCGAGAGGAAGCGCCCAGGTGTTCCCGCTGCGAAGACCAAAGGGCGCGGCCGGAAACTTGATGCCGTCGAAGGGGATATCGTTCGGCTCACCGCAAATCAGCCCGGCGAGTTTCGCGCCAAGCCAGGTGGCGGCTGCCACGCCGTGCCCCGCGAATCCGGCGGCGAAATACATGCCGTCAATTTTTCCCGCGTGGGGCATCACGTCGAGGGTGAAATCCAGCGTGCCGCCCCAGACAAATTCGACTTTCGTGTCGCGCAGTTGTGGGTAAACGTCAACCATGCCTCGACGCAAGATTTCCGCGCTTTGCCGTACGGTATTTTCAGTCTCGGGAAAAAACGCAGCACGGCCGCCGAACAGCATGCGGTTGTCTGGCGTGAGGCGGTAGTAGTAGAGAAAGTGCTTCGAATCATAGATCATGCGGTTGCGCGGGCTGAGTTCGCGGGCAAGATCGGCCGGCAAAACTTCGGTGGCGATGATGTACGAGCCGATGGGAATGATTTTTTTGCGCAGCGCCGGAGTAGCTTCGCTGGTGTAAGCGCCGCTAGCGAGAATCACTTCAAGAGCGGTGAGCGTACCTTTTGGAGTGACCACACGGAATTTACGCGCTCCGTTTCTTGTTTCTGGGACGACCGAGGTTGCGCGTGTGTGATCGAAAAGGCACGCGCCCCCGCGCTGCGCCGCATCGGCGAGGCCCGCGACGTATCGTGCGGGATTCAACCCGGCGCTGGCCTCGTCCACCATGCCGCCGAAATAAGTGTGCGAGCCGATTTCCGCGCGCAATTCACTCTTCGGGATGATGCGCAGCTCGTGATGGAATTCGCGCCGGGTAAGCGCCGCGGTTTCCTCGTAGCCATCGAAGTGAGCTTGCTTGCAGGCCACTTCGAGGTGGCCGCAGCGCACAAAATTGCAGTCGATCTTTTCTTCGCGGACGATCTGCTCGACGAAATCAATGGTTTCGAGCGAAGCGGCGTACATCTTGCGCACGGTTTCCATGCCATAGCGCCGGATGAGCGTCGGCGCCGGAAGCTTCATCCCGGTGAGGACCATGCCACCGTTGCGCGAACTGGCGCCCCAGCCGAACGTTTCGGCTTCGAGCACGGCCACGCTCACGCCACGTTTCGCGAGCGTGCGCGCAGCAGAAAGTCCGCAATATCCTCCGCCGATTACGGCGACGTCAACGGAATCGGGGAGTTCCGGAGCGGCGGCGAAAGAAGGCGAAGCGACAGTGGTTGCCCAGTAGTTTTTCTCTTGGATAGACATCGGCGGAGCTGGCGCGAGGTGATTCTAGCATTGACAACGCTCGGAAAAACAATGGCGGTCATCCGCACAACAAAAAAAAGGACGGCAGTGAACTTTGGCAGCCTGCCGTCCCGGTCCGTGCTGTTTTATTGTCGGAGGGAATTCGCTCTGTTTATTCCTCGTCGCCGTCGAGTCCGTCGACGGGAGTGATGGTGCCAAAGAGGCCGTGCTGCTCACCGTTGATTCCGGCGGTGAAGAACAACGTGTTGGCCGGCCCGGCAGTGGCGTCGTTCCCAAACGTGAGCGACCACAAACCGTCGATGGTCAAAATGGAATCGTCAGGATTCTTCACGAAGCCCAAGAATTTGTAGGTGAAGCCGTTGAAGGCGGCAATGCGGCCGCTGCCGAAATTGCCGACGAGAATCGCATTGCTGAACTCGCCGAAATCGCGCGTTGTCCACACGACGCCCCAAGGCGAGTTGAGCCACGTGCCATGCTGGAGGTGCCCGATGTGCTTGCCGGAGGTCGTGAAGATTTCGACGAAACCGAGACCGTCGCCGGCGACGTCATCGTGGCGGGCAGCGTCTTGCTTGGCGTACGTCACGAAAAGCGTGCCCCCAATGTTCTGGATGTTGAAAGGCGCAAAGCCGCGCGGGATGTGCTCCCCACCGCGGTCGTCATGGCCGTGGCCCTCATCGCCATCGGGATCGAATGCATCGTCGCCAAGGTGCACGGGGTTGAAGTTGGTGTCGTAGACTTCGACGCGGGCCTTGCGGAAATTGGTAACGTAGAGGAAGCGGTGACCGTCGATTTCACCGCTCGTCATGCCTTTATAAACAGCGCTGTTGGGACCACCCTGGTCGGAATTGTCCACTTCGAGAACTGCATTTGTGGAAGGCGCCTTGCCGCCGGAGGGAATGTTGACGCCGGGATTCCAGCCGGATATGGTGCCGTCTTCCGTGGCGAAGATGAACATAGCCGGTCGGCCCGGTGGTGTGCCCTTATCCAGCAAGAAATCGGTGGGACTGCCGTTGAATACGATACCGGTAGGAGTGGATTGTGTTCCCGCAGCGGCGAAACCCGGTGGGGGAACAATGACAAAGTTTCCAGCAACACCCCCGGCCTCCGTGAAAGCGTTGACGGGACTCCCGGCGCCGTTGAACAGACTCGAGGTGCCGGAATTGTTGTTGCCAATCCACCAGGGGCCGCCGGAGGAGCGCGTGAGCCCCCAAGGATTCTTGAGGTTGGGATCAACGAGGACGGTTGTCCCGTCCGCGTTGTTTGGTTGAGAAATATCGGAGACCAAGTTCTTTTGACTGTAATGTTGCGCTGTTGTTACCGACGGGAGTAAGAAAAGCGTAAGGGCGAATACTGCTAAGGACTTCATCGGGGACTGCATTGGGAATCCTTCCAAAGCGAGATTTTCGACGCGAAACACGTCCCATGCATTCGCAGACGAACTTCTGCCGGCTGGACTTGTGGGTTGTTGCTGCAAGCCGGATTCCAAGCTGGAGTGTGCGAAGGTGGATGGCCCCCGGGATTGAGAACAGGGAACTTCCACTTTCGAACGCCAAAACGGGGAGCAGCTTGCTCCAAAAAACTGAATCTGGATACCGTTGTGGATACCAAACTCGGGAGGTATTTATTCCACGATTCGACAGGAACCCTTAGAGACCCTAGGGATGAACCGGCGGCCTAGGCACGGCGAAGGACGAGAAGAGAAATTTCCGGAGGCACTCCAAGGCGGACGGGAGCGCCGACGGTGCCGAGGCCGCGATTCACGTAGATGCGGGCCATGGAAGAAGAATGCATGGTCACCGGCGGCTGGTCACTGACCGCGGAACCACGTTCGTTGACGGCTGCCGCGAAGAGCGGGCGCTGGTAAAGGCCGGCGATGTAATCGGTGATGAAGCGCGCAGGGCTCAGGCGATGGTCAAGAATTTCCACCTGGATCTGGCCGCCGTGCGTGTGACCGGCGAGAGAAAGCTCGATGCCAAGCTCCGCGGCGCGATTAAAACTATTCGGATTGTGCGAGAGAAGAATATTGGGCATGTCGCGGCGGACGAGCGGCTCGACGCCGGCCAGGGTTTGTTGTCTTTGGCCGCGGGAAGTGCGCTCGCGCTGGTAGTCCACGCCGATGAGATTGAACCGCGCGCCTTTGAAAGTAATTTGCGTATTCTCGTGGCGCAGGAGCTTCATGCCGGCCTGCGAATAGCGATAAGCCGCTTCGTCTTCCACGCGCGCATAAATTTCGTGATTGCCGTTGCAGCCCCAGGTGCCAAGGGGCGCGCGCAAACGGCGAACTTCTTCGACGCAATCGGCAATCGAATCGCCCATACCGGTGATGAGGTCGCCGGTGACAACCGCAAGATCGGCGCCGAGATCGTTGGCCATATCCACGGCGCGGCACACCTGGGCTCGCGACATGTAGCTGCTCAAGTGAACGTCGCTGATCTGCACGATTTTCATGCCGTCGAGCGCAGGCGGCAAATTGTGCATCGGAATTTCGACGCGGCGGACCTGGTAGTTCAGGCGCTCGGCGGCAAATCCGTACATGGCGCCGAGAAAAGGAGCGGCACCGGCAGCAGCGGTAGCGGCGCGGAAAAAGTAGCGGCGGCCGGGGTCAGCAAGGGTCTCGGCGACAGCGGGGATGGACGAGGTTTGTGCCAAAGTCTGCGGAGGGACAGCTGCTTGCGAAGCGGTCACGTTTCGCATCCGTCTCCAGATGCGCTCCAGCCCATGAACCATCTTGACCGCGAGATAGGCAAAGAGCGCGCTGAAAAACCAAAGCCCCGTGAGAACCCCAATCATGGAGGCGCGGGGAATAATGCGCCCGCGGCCCAGACTGATGGCTTCGATCAAGGTGGCGATGACGATCAGCAGGATCAATACGTAAGCGAGTCTTGCACCGACGCGGAGCCAGACCTGGCCCCAATTCGATGTCATGCGCCAAAGGGAGCGATACCAGAAACGCTGCGAGAGAAAGAGCAGCGTCAAAATGCTCAAACCGATGGCGATGCGCAAAAACAAGAAGGCCCAATTCACAGTAAGTCCCCCACAGCGTAAATGAGAAGTTTAGCACGTCCAGGCGCGTGGAATTGCGTGTGACGCACAGCCGTTTCCTGCGTAAGATGGTCCCCCACGGAACGCCAGCCAGAGGCGGCACTGGTCCTTGGAAACGCTTGGCGTGGTGGTCCGTCTGATGGGGGAGAGCCCTGACCCGATCAGGGCGAAACGGAGGAGAGAACTTATGAAGAAATGGAAAATTGTGGCAGGCCTGGTTTTGGTTTTGGCCGCCGGGCTGGCTGTGCTTCCGGTGGGGTCGCAGGAAAAGAAAGCCGCAGCACCCAAGCCGGCACTGAGTCCGAATCAAGCGGTTCTCGTGCAATGGAACGATATCGGGCGGAAACTGATCGCCATGGCGGAAGATTTTCCGGAGGACAAGTATGAATTCAAGCCGAATCCGGAACAGCGCAGCTTCCGGGAGGGACTCCTGCATGTTGCAGATGTGAATTATTTCTTCACCAACCCAGTGAAGGGAGAGAAGCCGCCTGCCCAAGAAGATTTCTCGAAAGACAAACTCAAGACCAAGGCGGAAGTAGCCGCCTATGTGAAGAAATCCTTCGCCGACGGCGCGGCGGCGATCAAAGCGAAAGGCGATGCGGGGCTGAATTCCCTGGTCGTCGATCCGTACGCGAATCAGCAGGTGCGCGTGATTGACATGGCGTATGGCTTCATGGAGCACTCGGGAGAGCACTACGGGCAGTTGGTGGTGTACTACCGTGTGTCAGGATTGGTGCCGCCGGAATCGCGGCCGAAGAAGTGAGAAGAGAGGAATAAAGAAGTAACGAAGTAGAGAAAGGGCGGGCGCGGTGCGCGAGCACCGCGCCCGCATTTGTTTAGGGAAGAAAATTGAATCGGCTAGGAAGTGGCGGCGCCGGTGGCTCCATTTTCGAGGAGGGCGATCAGTTGGGCGGAATCGCTGGTGGGCGGGAGGCAGGTCTGACCGGAGCAAACCACGGCGAGAGGTTTTCCTGCGGGAAGATGAGGGAGAGTTTCTTTGAGGGCGCCGGCGAGATTTGTGAGCGAGGCGCCGGGTGTGACTCGAATGACGGATTTGCCGAAGCGGAAGACGCGATGGGCGGCGGCTTCGAGGGCTTGGGCGGCGGGATCGTTCGAATTGCCGGTGATGACGACTTGCAGCGGATGATGGGCGAAGAGCGTGGCGGCAAGACCGTAGGTGGCGGCGAAGAGGCCGTATTGCGGGGCGATGCCGGCGAAGGCTTCGAGTGTTTTTTTCGCAAAATCGTGATAGCGATTGTCGCCGGTGAAGGCATGCATTCGAATCAGCGCGATGGCAGCGACGGAATTGGCGCTGGGTGTGGGCGAATCCTGGAAGGGTTTGCGGCGAACGTCGAGGCCACCCATGGGAGCGGCGTCGGAGGGACGATCGAAAAAGCCGCCGCCTTCGGCATCGCCGTAACGGGAGATGGAGAGGTCCATCGTCTTTTGCGCGGCGGTAAAGTAGCGCGGATCGAGTGTCGTTTCGTAGGCGTCGAGCAGCGCGAGGACGCTGAAGACTTGATCGTCGAGCGAGGCTTCGAGCGCTGGGCCGCCGATGCGATGACCGAAGCCGCGGGATTCGCTCCAGACTTCTTTCAACATTCGGTCGAGTGTTTTCAAGGCGAAGGCGCGGCAATTCGCGCCGAGCGTCCCACCCAGGACGCGTGCCGCGTCGAGATAGGCCGAAACGAACATCGCATTCCACGCGACGTACATCGTTTTGTCGATGAAAGGAGTCGGGCGCGGCTTGCGGGCTGCGAGCATTTTCCCTTTTGCCTTGGCAATCGTGAGATGCGCGTAAGTGTTATCGAGGCCAAGCTCTTTGGCGATGTCATCAGCATTGCGCGCGATCCAAAGAACATTTTTTGAGGGATTGTGGTGCATCTCGCCGTGGGCTTCGACGTCGTAGTACAGCTCCATGATGCGGGCCTCTTCGGAAAGGAGTGCCGCACGGAGTTCTTCGAGAGTCCAGGTGAAATAGTCGCCGTCGTCATCGAGAGAATAATCGGCGTCCTGGCTGGCGTAGAAGCCGCCGTTCTCCTGGTCGGACAGGACGTCGTTAACCCAGCCGATGATGCCCTCGGCCGTTTCGCGGAGGAAGGGATTCTGCGTTGCTTGCCAGACGTGGAGATAATTTTTCAGGAGTTCGGAATTGTCGTAGGACATTTTCTCGAAATGGGGGACGAGCCAGCGTTCGTCAACGGAATAGCGGTGAAAACCGCCCGCGAGCTGATCATAGACGCCGCCGCGAGCCATTTTTTCGACGGTAGTTTCGGCCATGGCGAGGAGATGTTTTTCCTTGGTTTGCTGGTAGCGCTCGAGGATGAGGTCGATGGCGGAGGCGTGGGGAAATTTCGGGGCACGGCCGAAGCCGCCGTTCTTTATGTCGAAAAGTTGCGTGATGGAATCGATTTGGGCGGCGGCGACGCCGGGATCGAATTCGGCGCGGGCGCCGGCGAAGACCTCGGCATGTGCGACGGCTTCGGAAAGCGATTCGGCGGCGCGTTCCAGCTCGGCACGCTTATTTCGGAAGGAATCGGCGACGGCGAGAAGCACGCGGCGGAAACCGGGACGGTTCATCTGGTCTTCGGGCGGGAAATAGGTGCCGCCGAAAAACGGTTTGCCGTCCGATAGAAGGAACCCGGTGAGCGGCCAGCCGCCTTGTTTGGAAATCGCGGTGATGGCGGACTGGTAGCGGGAATCGACATCGGGGCGCTCGTCGCGGTCGACTTTGATGGCCACGAAATTGTCGTTTATGATTTTCGCGATTTCGGGATTCTCGTAGCTCTCGCGGTCAATGACGTGGCACCAGTGGCACCACACAGCGCCGATGTCGAGGAGGATGGGTTTGTCTTCTGCCTTGGCGCGAGCGAAAGCGGCATCGTTCCATTCGTGCCAGTCGATGGGCTGGTGTGAAGCGGAGCGCAGGTAAGGGCTGGCGGAATCTTTCAGGCGGTTTTCAGGATGGTCGGTCAAAGTCGCTCACAGTTTGAGATGGCGAAAGCTACTGGACGGTGTCGCCGGGGGCAAGGTCGCGCGGGTCGAGCGGCTTGCGGCCGGCGAAGCCTTCGTCCTGACGATGGTAAAAACGAATGCGATCCTCGCCGAGCTTCCAGCAAAGATAGACTTCTTCATTGCCGATGACCGACGGAAAATCGAGCAGGCCGACTTCGAGATCCTTGATGACGCAACCAGTTTCCAGGATGCGGTCGAGCGAGGTCTTCAGCGTTTCCGCGAGCTGCGTATGCTCCATGCGAACGGCAGCCAGCTTATCGTACGGCACGATCACGCCGCCCATCATCATGATGCGCGCGGCTACGGCGGACAACTCATTCTCCAGTCCGCCAAGCTTTTTGCGGCAGTTCATGGCTTCGACCAGGAAAGGCTCGAGTTCCTGGCGTGCGCGTTCCGCTTCCTTAAGAGTGAAGAGGCGCTGCTCCGGCTCGGGAGCATCATCCTGGTGCTGGTCGTCGTCTTCGTCTGCCATGAGGTTCCGTTTCGCCGGAATCTATGCTTGCCCAAGAGAGAACAGACCAAAAGTCTGTTCTAATGTGATGCTAACTCAAAGACAGCACCGGGGTCGATGCGAGATTCAACTTTTTCGCGCTTCGGTGAGATTTTCCCTAGCCTCCGATAAAAACCATGGTGCGCGACGGGGGGACAAAACCGGGCTCGTTGATACGGTGGCCTTCCTCTTTTTCCATGACGATGGAAGTGATGTACGTGATTAAATCCTCGTCGGAAGCGCCTTCGCGCAGCATGGAGCGCAAGTCGTGATCGTCCTTGCTGAAAAGACAGGTGCGAAGTTTGCCGTCGGCGGTCAGACGGATGCGCGAGCAGTGGCCGCAGAACGGCTGCGTGACAGGAGCGATGAGGCCGATTTCGCCGGGGGCGCCGTCGGCGAAACGGTATTTGCGAGCGGTTTCGCTGCGCTCGTGAGGAATTTGCACCAGAGGCCAGCGCGCGTGAATGCGTTTGTGGATTTCTGTGGCGGGGACGACGAGATCCCGCGTCCAGTGGCGGTCGGCATCGAGCGGCATAAATTCGATGAAGCGCATGATGACGCCGCGCTTGCGGGCGAATTCCGCGAAGGATTCGACTTCGTCGTCATTGAGGCCGCGGACGAGAACCGCGTTCACTTTTGCGGGCGCGAAGCGCGATTTCTGAGCGGCTTCGATGCCGTCCATGACCTTGGTGAACGATTTGGTGCGCGTGATGCTTTCGAATCTGGCAGGGTCGAGCGAATCAAGGCTGATGTTGATGCGACGGAGGCCGGCGGCTATCAGGCGGTCGCAGCGTTCGGCGAGCAGATGGCCGTTGGTGGTCATTGAGAGATCTTCCACGCCGAGAGCAGAAAGCCGGGCGATATAGTCTTCGACACCATCGCGAACGAGTGGCTCACCGCCGGTGATGCGAATTTTGCGAATGCCGAGATGCAGGAAGACGCGAGCGAGGCGGTCGAGCTCGGGCCAGGAAAGAATCTCGTCGTGGTCGCGGTAGTTTTCCGGGTCGGCGGAGCGGCAGTAGACGCAGCGGAAGTTGCAGCGATCCGTGATGGAGATGCGCAAGTCGGTGATCTGCCGGCCGAATTTGTCGTGAAGAGTCATGGCTTACCGCAGCACTTTGATGCAGCTCCTCCCGTCTCGGGCGCAAGAAGCCTCGAAAACAAAACCGCCCGATCCATGCTTGGAATCGGGCGCAGACGAAAAAACGTAGATTTTCGTCGATGGCTCCTTTCCAAGCGGGAGGCTCAGGCGTTTCCACCCAAACCCTCAGTCCCGAGAGTTCGCGGGACGTCGCCCCTGTGGCCGTAGGCTGGCTCTCCCGTAGGCAGCAGGGGTCGGAGTTACAGCGATAGTCTACGCCGCCTACTCGAAGTGCGCAATTGGGGCAAATTAAAGCCACGGCTGAAGGTGGTGCTGCGGATTGTGATAGAGTTTTTGCCACGCCATGCGGATCTTCGTTTTGGGGGCCGGAGCGACCGGTTCCCTTCTCGCACAATTGCTGGAGCGGCAAGGACATACGGTCTGGTGCGGCGACCG
>JACXTT010003301.1_pt1 | contig 24971 bp, 27 predicted proteins | sample 9270951 | NCBI WGS metagenome assembly JACXTT01 (sample SAMN15532306, study PRJNA645909) | rock metagenome | isolation source: weathered quartz diorite | place: Puerto Rico | collected 2017-06-21
GTGTAAATGACTTGACCGCGGACGCCCGTACTCGGTTAATAGCTCGGGCTCTCGTGCACAGAGACGCCGAGTTGGAGGATCCGATGCCGAGGTTACGCGCCAAGACCGGCCTGCTCGGACCCGATGCGAGGCTCCGCACTCTCCATCCCAAGCTCCGGATGATCGCCAACGGCGATATCACCGTGAACACCGTGCGGGCAGAACACACGGCCGCCGTGAAGGTGAGCAAAAGCCAGGAGACGCTCGACAAGATTCCCCGGTTGCGCAGCGCCGCGGCCAGCGTATTCACCAAGGAATCCTTCCGTCAGGCATTCAAGAAGAAGCTCGCCAAGCCGAAATACCTCAAGACGCTGCCACGCCAGGTGCTCGCCAACGTCTTCCTCCACACCACGACGCCCCAGCCGCTGCCCGACACGCTGGTCGCCGAGTCCGCGCGACACGGCCGGATCGCGAAGGCCACCATCGCCATCTCGGATCTGCCGCGGCTGGCCAAGGACGAGCGCATTCGCTTCATCGAGCTCGGCGAGCCGCTCAGGGCGCCGCAGCCGTCGGTCTCGAAGGCGCCCGTCGACACGCCGCCCGCGACGCGCGCGAAAGTCGAGCCCTTCTCCCGCCACCGGGGCGGCAAGGAAGTCCTGATCGGCATCGTCGATGTCCAGGGCTTCGACTTCTCTCACCCCGATTTCCTGGACGACGACGGCCATACGCGCTTCGTCGCGATCTGGGATCAGGGCGGCGATGCGCGGCGGCCGCCCAAGGGCGACCAGTTCAACTACGGCAGCGAGTTCATCGCGGCGGATCTCAACGCGGCTCTGCGCGGCGCGCGGCAGGCCAAGGTGCCCGCCTACGAGCTCGAGCGGCAGTCCCAGCGCGAGCCCGGCGCGCACGGGACGCACGTGGCCAGCATCGCCGCGGGCCGCCGGGGGGTGTGTCCGAACGCGAAGATCGCCGCCGTGCTCCTGGATCTGCCACGCGAGGACCTCGATCGGCGCAGATCGTTCTATGACTCCACCAGGCTTGCCGACGCGATCGACTATCTCGTCCAGCTCGCCGGGGACAAGCCCATCTCGATCAACGTGAGCCTTGGCACCAATGGTCATGCCCACGACACCAGCAGCGCGATCAACCGCTGGATCGACGCCGTGGTCAACGAGCCGGGGCGATGCGTCACGGTGGCTGCCGGCAACTCGGGCCAATCACGCGTCGATACCCAAGACCCGAACGACTTCGGCTGGCTCTTGGGCCAGATCCACACGAGCGGCCAGATCCCCAAGGCCGGCCTGAACGTCGAGCTCGAGTGGGTGGTGGTCGGCAACGTCTGGTCGACGTGTCGGAGAACGAGTTCGAGCTCTGGTACGGCCCGCAGGACCGATTCACCGTCCAGCTGCGGCCGCCCGGCATGGACTGGCTGGAAGAGATCGCGCCCGGTGAATACATCGAGAACCGGCAGCTGCCCGATGGCAGCTTCGTCAGCATCTACAACGAGCTCTACCACCCGGCGAACGGGTCCAACTACATCGCCATCTATCTGAGCCCGCGCCTCGCCGAGCCGGCCGTCATCGGCGTGCGCGCCGGTACATGGCTCGTCCGGATCCGCGGCCATGAGGTTCGCGACGGTCACTTCCACGCGTGGATCGAGCGCGACGATCCGCAGGAAATCGGGCCGCGTGGCCCCAAGGCGCTCTGGCGCTTCCCGTCGTTCTTCTCGGACAAGACGAACGTCGACGACTCGTCGGTGAGCTCGCTCGCCTGCGGCGAGCGAGTCGTGTCGGTCGGCAACCTCGACGAGGTGCGCGGTCTGATCAACATCTCGAGCAGCCAGGGGCCGACCCGCGACGGGCGGTTCAAGCCCGACGTCGCCGCGCCCGGCACCGACGTCGTCGCGGCCAAGGGATTCGCCGAGACGGACGACCGGTGGGTCGCCATGACCGGCACCAGCATGGCCTGCCCGTATGTCACCGGCGTCATCGGTCTCATGCTGGCGGTGGCGCCGGAGCTGACCGCGGCCCAGATCCGCGGCATCCTCCTGCGCACGTCGCGGCCCCTGGCCGGCGCCGACTACAACTGGCGCAAGGACGCGGGATTCGGCGTCATCGATCCCCAAGCGTGCGTCGACGACGCCGCGATCATCAACGCGCGCCGGGATCGGACGACCTCATGAAGATCCGAGTGTTCCAATCCGACAAGGGCGATTGTCTGCTGCTCACCTCGGGCGCCGGCGACCACCGCATCCTGGTCGACGGCGGCATGGCGTCCTCGTATTCCCAGCACGTGGCGCCGGCGCTGAGCCAGCTTCCCAAGCTCGACGTGGTCTACGTCTCGCACATCGACGATGACCATATCGGTGGCGTGCTGCAGATGGTCGACGATCTCATGGATTGGCGCGTGTTCGATTTCAAGAAAGACCCACAAGAAGGCGGGCGACAAGGCGCCCAAGGCGCCGAGCAGCCCTCGGCCGCCCGAGATCGGCAAGATCTGGCACAACGCCTTCCACGAGCTCCTGAAGGACAACGCCGGTGAAATCGAGGACGTGCTGGCCGCCTCCGCGGCGGTCGTCACCGCGAGCTCGAAGCGGGTGGCGGTCGAGATGTTCGCGAACCAGACAGGGCTGGTGCTGAGCAAGGCGCAGGCGCTCAGGCTCGCGCGCCGGACCGGCGCGAATCAGCTCGCGATCCCGGTGAATCCCGAGTTCGATCACAAGCTCATGCTGCTGACCGACGACCCGCCGAAGCTGAAAGTCGGCTCGATGGACTTCGCGATCATTGCCCCGCTCAAGCCGGATCTCGAGAAGCTGCGCAAGGAGTGGGACCAGTGGCTACGCGAGAACAAGGAGCAGCTCGCGGAGATCCGGCGCAAGGCCAAGGCGGACGAGGACCGTCTGAAGTCGGACGTGGATCGCCTGCTCGCCCCGATGACAGCGCACGCGGATCGCTTCGTCGAATTCCAGCTCGAGCTGGCCGAGAAAACGCTGGGCGATCGGGCGCAGGTCACCACGCCCAACCTGGCCTCGCTCATGTTCCTGGCGCGTGAGGGCGATCAGACGATTCTGCTGACGGGCGATGGCTTCGCGGGTGACGCGCTGAAGGGCCTTCGGCAACGAGGTTTGCTCGACGCGAATGGCAAGCTGCACGTCGACGTGCTCAAGGTGCCGCACCACGGCTCCGAGCACAACATGACCCCGGAGTTCGCGCAGACGGTCACCGCGGACGATTACATCTTCTGCGGGAACGGATTCTCGACGAATCCCGAGCTCGTCGTCGTCAACATCCTCGTCAAGGAGCGGAAGAAGGCGCTACCGCAGAAACCGTTTACCCTCTGGTTCAACAGCACCGCGGCGCTCACCCACCCGAATCTCAAGGCTCACATGAAGGAACTCGAGGCGAACGTGGCCGGGCACGCCGCGGCGGGCGGCGGCAAGGTAAAGGCGAAGTGGATCTCGGGCAGCTTCATGGACGTGCACTAGGCGACCGCGAGCCCCGTTACTTCGTCTCGAGCAGCGCCTCGATGAACTTTCGCCCGGCGGGCGAGTCCCAGTCGCGCGGGCCGACGACGCGACCGACGAGGTTACCGCGCCGATCGACGAAGTACGCCGTGGGCGGCCCGAATACGCCGTAGAGGCGTCCCGTGGTGTCGCCGTTCTCGTCGAGCAGCACGCGCGCGGTGTAGCCGCGGTCCTTGACGGTACGTCGCACCAGGTCGGGGCTCTCGCGGAAGTCGATCAGGATGACCTCGAGCCCCTTGCTCTTCAGCTCGCTCGCGATCCGGTTGACGGAAGGTAACTCCTTCCGGCAGTCGGGTCACCAGGTGGCCCAGAAGAACAGCATCGCGACCTTCCCTCGAAGGTCGCCGAGATTGACCTCTTTGCCGTCCAGGTCCGGCAGCTTGAACGCGGGCGCGGCCGTGGGCGGCTCGTACGGAGTGACCTGCATCGAGGCGAAGTCGGGCGCCGCGAGGGCGGCCGTGGCGAGAAGCGCCACGGCCAGACCCAGCACAAGGGACAGCTTCGCGGTCATCACGCCGCCCCGGAATCCTTGAGAGCCTTCAGCACCTCGTCGGCGCTCAAGAGGTTCAGGGGATTGTCCATGACCTTGATGTACTTCACGGTGCCCGTCTTGTCGATGATGAAGTACGCGCGCTTCGCATAGCGATAGACGGGGCTCTGCTCGTTGGTCTCCAGCGCTCCATAGGCCGTGAGCATCTGGCGTCGGGGGAAGTCGGACAGGAGGATCTGCTTACCACCAGCGTTGTTCTCTTTTTGCCACGCGTTGAGAGACGGGGCCGGATCCGTGCTGACGCCCACGACCTGGGCGCCCAGGGCTTGGAATTGCGGCATGGCCGCCTCGAAGCCCAGCATTTCCTTCGTTCAGGTGCCGGTGAAGGCGGCGATGAACGTATAGAGGACGACGGGGCCCTTCGCGGTCAGATCCGAAAGCTTGACGGGCTTCCCGTCGGTGCCGTTCAGCGCGAAGTCCGGGGCCTTCTGCCCGACCTCCAGCGCAGGGACGGCGCCCGCCATCAGCAGGCTCCCGACCACGGCCAACAGCCCGGCGACAACCATCTGTGAACGTCTCATCATGCATGTCCTCCCGTCTCGGTGAATGAACGGACAGGCTCCCCCGCGAAGCCTTTCCATGCGAACACAGCATAGTGCGCCGAGGTTCCCGATGCCAGCAAACGGTGGGCCGATGGTACCGTGGGACCAAGGAGCGCTCGAGGTGATCCCGCGCCGTCTTTGGCTCATCGGATTCGCCGTCTCGATGCTGTCGGCCGGGAGCCTCGCGCCCGGGCCGACGCCCGGGGCTCCGTCGCCCCGGGCGGCACCGCCCGAAGTGGTCGGCGAGTTGCGGCCGGCGGTCGAGCATGCGCGCCAGCGCTTCGAAGCCCGCGACGCCGCCGGAGTGCTCGCGCACGTATCGGAGCGATACCGCAGCGGCGGATTGACCAAGGCCGATCTGCGCCAGCAGCTGCTCGCGATGTTCTCGCTCTACGAAGTCCTCCGCGCGCGGGTGAGGATCGATGACGTGCAGGTCGTCGACGACGTCGTGTGGCTCTACACCAGCGGCGAAGTCACGGGCCGACTGCCGCTCGTGGGCTGGGTGACCGTGCTGACCTGGCAGAACGAGCCCGAGGTCGCGCGGCGCGAAGAGGCGGGCTGGCGCCTGTTCGGGTTCCAGTCCTGACCGCGGTTCAGCTCAGAGTGCTTGACGACGCCCGCCGGTCCGCTTAGCTTCCTGCGTCATGGCATCCGAGCAGCCGCGGCAGAAGCACTTCTCGATGATTCGCGGCTTTCATCTGGCCGATTTCTTCACGATCGCCAATGGCTTCTGCGGCATGCTCGCGATCTTCGAGGCGATGAGGTTTCTCACCAGCCGCGCCGCGTGGCACCTGGACCTCGCGGCGGTCCTGGTGCCGGTGGCGCTGGTCTTCGACGTGCTGGACGGCCGGATCGCGCGGGGGCGGCACGCGTCGTCGGCCCTGGGGCGCGAGCTCGATTCGCTCGCGGACATCGTGTCGTTCGGCGTGGCGCCGGCGGCCATCGCCTTCGCCGCCGGCCTCAATACGCCGCTGGATCGGATCGTCCTGCTGTACTTCGTCGGCTGCGGCGTGAGCCGACTGGCGCGCTACAACGTCACGGCCGAGAGCATGGCGGCGCGAACGGGCCGCGTCGAATACTTCGAGGGCACCCCGATCCCGACGAGCATCGTGCCCCTCGGCCTCTTGATGCTCGCGTTCCACACCGGCTCGCTCTTTCGCGTCGACGCGCTCGGCGTCGAGTGGCACGCAATCGTCCTGCTCTTCTTGCTGTCCGGCTCGTTGATGATCAGCAAGACGCTCCGGATTCCCAAGCCGTAGCCGTTCTGACGCGTGCGGGACCCGGCGCGCGCCGAGCGGCGCTACTTTACGCGTTCGTAGCTTGCGCGGCCCGTCCGATAGTTCGGATCCTCCGGGATCACGCTCAGCGTCGTCTTGCCCTTCTCTTCCGAGAGGCTCGCCTTCCCGGTGGTGCGCGACGATCGATAGAGCAGCTTGCCGTTCTCGATATAGAACTGCCCCTCGGCTGTCGAGCCATTTATCGTCGAGGCCTTGTAGCTCCCGTCGGCCTTTACGATCATGTTCGCGCGCTCATCTCCCTGCTCCCCTGTGACCCAGCCCCGCCAGCTGCCGGCGAGCTCCTTGACATCCTTCACCTGCTTCTCGGCCGCGATGCCGGCAAGCGGGAACAGCGCAAGCGCGGTGACCAGAACCAACGCAAGACCCGTCTTCATGGCCGGTCTCCTTGTCGTGGGTGAACGTCGTCTACTGTGATGCCCGCTTGACCCCTGACGTCACGGGTGGCGCATTTTTCCTCCAGCTTTCTCGCGAGCGCCTGGTCTCTGGTCGGCGAAATCACCATCCTACACAGGTAATTTCGGCGGGCATTGCGCAGACCGGCGTCGCCCCAGAACCTCAGAGGCCGGGCACTTCGGGAGGCTTCATCGGGCACGATACCCGAACACTCGCACCGATCGCGCGGCCTGGATACGCACCCGACTACCGCTCGACGGCGACGCGCGCCGCGCCGTAGCGCCAGATGGAGGCGCATCACCTATGCCGCCTCGCGTGAGCGTGTCGCACGACCGGCGCAAACGATCGAAAACCCGTCGTCTCCTATGAAGTCTGGCAGCGTCCGGCAGATTCCGCTCGAGAACGTTTCATCGCCGCGCCTGAAGCGGATCTCAGGCATCGCCGCGCGCTGAGTGGGGTAAGCGCGGCTCGCATCCCGTTGGCACCGCGGTTGCCTACTCACCGTCGCGTACGCGGCGACGATCGACACTCAGGCGCGCGCCGCGGCAGAGACTCTCGGGTTCGCGGAAGGAGGACAGGGCGATGAACAGGACTCGGCGGACGATCGGACTGAGTATTCTCGTGGTGCTCATCGTGTTAGGTACGGGCTGGGCCCTCGAACGGGCGTCCATCCACTCTCACCCGCGAGGCGTGCCGGCGGCCGGCGAGCCCGCGAAGGCGAGCAACGCCGTGATCACGCCTGTCATGGGCGATCCCGTCGACATCGAGCCGATCTCGAACGACGAGTACGATCGCTCCGATCTCATCCTCAGCCAGGGATAGCCGCGGCTAGCCCCGTCCTGCGCGCCCGGCGGTGACCGGCACGTGCGACTTCAGGAACCGCCGGGCGTGCTCGACCACCTCGTCGATGTGCTGCGGTGAATCCTTCCAGGGATAGATGGTCACCTCGGCCTTCGGGGCGAGGCTGGCCACCTCCATCGCGACCTTGTATGGATGCGCGGGCACGTCGTCCGGCGCGATCAGGAGCGGCGTCTTGATGGAGCGCACGAAATCGCGCGACACCGTGAACACGAAGTCCGCGCGGTTGGTGTACATGCTGGTGAGGAAGTCGTGGACCATCGCCATCGTGAGGTCCGGGCGCTTCTCGCAGAGCGGTGGCCCCCAGCCCTTGATGTTGTTCTGGTAGAAGAGATCGGGGATCTCGGGCCGGAAGCCGCTCGGCTGCATCATCGCCGCCGCGACGACGCGCTCCGGGGCGCGCCGGATGAGATTGTGGATCATCGGCCCGCCGATGCAGAAGCCCATGACCAGGAACTCGCGGATGCCGAGGTGGTCCATCAGCCCGAGCTGGTCGTCGGCGTAGGCATCCCAGGGCCGGTCGATCTCCAGCGGGCCGCTCGACTTGCCCGGGTTCGCGTTGCGCAGGTCGGCGCAGATGCAGCGGAAGTCGTTCTGGTAGCGCTCCATCGGGTTGAAGGGCGAGGCCGTCTGCCACGACGAGAGCGCTGAATTCAGCCCACCGCCCGGGATGAGCAGCAAGGGGAATCCGGAACCAACCTCCTGGTAGTGAATGCGCACGGCGCCTCTCTCGTAGAACGGCATCGCGGTTGTCCCTCCCTCGAGCGAATTGGCGCCACGATGGCGCCTCCGGCAGTCGAAGTCAAGTCGGCCGCGGCGCCTGCGCTCTATCGAGGCCGGCGTGGTCTGAGCCTGAGCCCGGTCGTAGACTAGAGCTGGCGGAAAGGAGATCGGCGTGACGGCAATCGACCGGTTGAACGAGCTACTCGAGGCGGAGCGCGCGGGCGTCGAGACGCTGTCTCGCCTGTTTCCCGAGGCTCGCGGCGCCGAGATGCAGACCCTATTCGCGGCAGTCCGAGACGACGAGGCCTGGTCGTGCGCCGGCCTCGTGCGCTCGATCAAGACGATGGGCGGGGCCGTCTCGGAGAAAAAAGGGGACTTTGCCGAGAAGGTCATGCGCGAGCCCACTCTGGCCGCGCGACTCGAGCTCCTGAACCGCGGGCAAGGGTGGGTCGTCAAACGTCTCGACGCGCTCGTGGCCGAGGCCTTGCCCGCGCCGGTCATCGATTTCCTCGAGGAGATGAAGACGCGCCACCTCGCCAACATCGAAGCGTGCGATCGGCTGGCGAAGTCGCTCGGAGCGCAATGACCGCCGACGAGCTGAAATCGTGGAGAAAGACGCAGCGCGCCCGGCTGATCGCCGCGCGCGAGGCTCTCGACGCGTCGACGCTCACGCGCTTGCGCCAGCGCATCGATGCCCATCTCTGGCGCTCGTTTCCCGGCCTGGGCAGCGCGAAGCTCGCCTTCTGCTGGCCGATCCGCGGGGAGTACGACGCGCGGGCTTTGCTTGAAAGGTTCCGCGCGCTCGGTGCGGTGACCGCGTTGCCGGTGGTCGTCGCGCCCGGGCAACCGCTCATCTTTCGCGAATGGCATCCGGGCGTGGCGCTGGCCAGCGGCCCGCTCGGCATTCCCTATCCGGTCGATTCCGAGCCCGTGGCTCCGAGCGTCACGCTGTTGCCGATGCTCGGCTGGGACGAAGCCGGCTATCGCCTCGGCTATGGCGGCGGTTTCTTCGACCGCACCCTGGCGAGCCTCGCGAGGAAACCGGTCGTCATCGGCGTCAGCTACGAGCTTGCCAAAACGAAGAGCATCCGGCCGCAGGCCTGGGACGTGCCGATGGACTGGGTCGTCACGGAACGCGGCATCTACCGTCGCGACCCGGAGGGCCTGATGTTTCTCGGCGAGCCCGTCGCGGGCGAGCCCAGCACGCTCGCCTCACCCGTCTGCTACGCGGCCGAAGTCGATCCCGGACGCTTCGACGGCGGGAGATAGCAGCGCGGCGGGCCGCGCAAGTCTGCGACTCAGCGTCGTTCTCAGCAGCTCACCGATCGTTCCTGGATTCGATCTCCACCACGCTACGATCGAACAGTAGCCATGTGGACGCTCGTTTGCCTCGTGACGGCCGCGGTTCCCGGCGTCGTGGCCTGGTGGACCGGTCGCCGGCTTCTCGCTCGTCGCGACGATCCAGCGTTGCCCGAACGGATCGTCGCGAGATCTCGCCGGCTCGTTCAGACGATGGCGGCTGCGATCGCGGTCATCCTCTTCGCCGGCTCGCCGTGGATGCTGGTGCTGCCCGTCCTCGGTCTCTACGTCGGCGGCTTCCCCGCACAGCGAGCGCTGCACGAAGAGCGCCGTGGCTTGCTCAGCTATCTGCTCGCGTCGGCCCGCTGGTGGCTCGCCGCGCTCGGCATCTGGACCCTGCTGGCCTTCACGCCCGCGATCATCCTGGCGGCCGGTCCGGCGCGGTGGCACGTTGCGGTCCTGCTCGCGGTCGTGCTCGTCTCGTGGAACTTCGGCTACACGGAAATCCTGAGGCGAGTCCTCGGCGCGGGTCTGGTCGCGCGCGAAGATCTGGCCCCGCGCTTCGCGGCCATCGTGGCCGCGGCGCGAACAGCGGCGCCGCGCGTGCTGCGATTCGGTTTTCGCGGCGGGCCCGCCGTCAACGCGTTCGCGCTGCCGGCGCGACGACGCGGGACCGTGCTCTTCGGCGATCAATTGCTCGAGCTCCTCGAGCCCGACGAAGCCGCCGCCATCTTCGCGCACGAGGTGGCGCACCTCGAGCACTTCGATGCAAAGCGCCTGCTGCGCGCCCGCCTCACGATGTGGCTCATCATCGGGCTCACGGTGGCCGTCGTGCCGCTCGCCGATCAGTGGGCGCTCGGCCTGTCGCGCGCTCTCGAGTCTGCCTGGGTCGTGGCGGTGGGCCTCGGCATCCTCATGATGGGCGCCGCCCGCCAGAAACACGAGGCCGACAGCGATGTGCGGGCCGTGGAGCTCTGCGGCGATCCGGAGGCGCTGGTCAGGGCCCTCGTGAAGCTCCACGCGCTGGCGCACATGCCGCGGCGCTGGGCCCTCGACTTCGAGCGCCACGCGTCGCATCCGAGTCTGGCCCGCCGCGTCCAGCTGATCCGTGCCGCCGCGAACACTCCCCCCGCACAGCTCGATCGACCCGTCGTCGTACCGGGCGCCACGCCGGGCACGTTCGTCGTGCTCGACTCCGAGCGGGCCGAGTGGCTCGAAGGCGTCGCCGCCGGTACCGCGCTCGACGTGCATGCGTTGCGCGAGTACGCCAGCCGGTCTCAGAGCTGGCGGTACTCCGAGCTGATCGAGCTGCGCGTGCAGCCGGGCGCCGGCGACAAAGTCTCGCTGGTCGCGACCGAGCGGTCCGGGAGCAAGCGGTCGATGGCGCTGCGCTCCGAAGACGTGGCGATGGTGCAGAGCGCGCTCGATGTCGTCGACGTGCGCCTGGCGCAGCGCCCGATGAGGGCGTCCGTTCCTTCTCTGCTCGTGCGCGCGGTCGCGGCCGTCGCGATGCTCGCGGCATGTGTCGTCGGTAGCACGCTCAGCGTGTTCGTGGCCGGGTTGATCGCGATCGTCCGGCCGCACGTCGCGCCGCTGGCGGCTCTGGCTGCCGCGTCGATCGGCGCCGCGCTGCTGTCGGCGAGCCGGGGTGACTCGAGCGCGGAAGCACCGGCTCCCGCCACGATCTTGCTGGCACTGCTGGGTGCGGTCGCCCTGGCCGCGCTTCTGGTCCTGCGGCGCGGTCAAGCCGACGCCGGCGATCCACATCGCCGCATCGTTGGGCTGACCTCGGGCGCGCTGGCGATCGTCGCCGTGGCATCGTTGATCCCTCTGTTGTTCCGGAGCGGCGCGCGACCGCTCGACCACTGGGGATTGATGATGGCGGTCCCGAGTGTCTTCAGCGCGGCGGCCGGCGCCGGCGCCGCGTTGCTCACGCGCGACCGCTGGTGGGCGCGCTGGACCGGGATCGGCCTCGTCGTCGTCGGCATCGCGCCGCTCGGGCTCGGCGCGGCGTGGCCGAGCGTACGCTCGGCGATCCAGTGGCAACACGCCACTCCGATGCTCCTCTATCAGACTCAGCTCGAGCGCCACGGAACCGACCTGCGCAGCTCACCGTCGGGTCGACGCCTGGCGGTTCGGATCGTTCGTGGCGTACGCGGGGAGGCGCCGTGGGCGTTTCGGATTCTCGGTGCGGCCAACAACCCGGTGGAGCTCGTGGCCGACGATCTGATGTTCCTCGATGACGAGCGACTCGTGGTCCTGCGGCGCGAGGACAAAGCGCTTCGGCTCGCGCTGCGGAGTGCGGGGGGCGCGGCAGCGCCCGCGTGGCGCGTGACGATTCCCGAGATGGCCGGCGCTCATCTTACGGTGGAGCCCGCGACAGGCGCCTGGACCGTCGTCGGCACCGAGCGTGAATCCGATGCTGCCGTCGTGTCGGTCGCCGGGGTCGTCGGAAGCCAGGAGACGCACGTGAAGCGCTGGGCGCCACCGTCGGAATCGGACGAGCGCTCGGCGTGGACCGTGAGCGGCGGCGAGAGCGCATTCGAAGTGCGTACCCGGGTCCGCGACGATTGGTATTGGCGCTGGCCTCTGGTGCCGACCTTCCTGGGCCGCATGCCGCTCGACTCCGAGATCTGGCACCGCGGCCCCGCGGGCGATCGTCGGGTCGCCGGCACCGCCGGCGTCATCCGGTGCATGCCGCCCGCCGACAAAACCGTCGTGTGCCTCGGCTACGGCACGACGGAGAGAATCGCGTGGGTGTTCAGAGACGGATCGCCGGAGACCGGCCCACCGGCGATTCTTCCCGCCTCGATCTGGAAGGTCGGACTGTTCGAGAACCGCCTCGTGGCCACGACGTCGACCAATAGCGTCCTGATCCTCGACGCGGACGGACAACGCGGCCTTCGGCTGAATCTCGCGCCGGAGACAGGAAGATTGCTCGACGCGGTTCTGGCCGGCGGACGACTCGCGGTCCTGTCGAGCCGTCCACCCGGGGCAATCGTCAGCGTCTACGCCGTGCCGTGAGCCGCGTCGATCGCGCGCCGGTCGCGCCTTCTCGGCGGCTCAGCTCGGCGCGGCGCCCTGCGTGGCGACGTAGAGCGCGTAGAGCGACTGGCTGCCGCACATGAACAGCCGGTTGCGCTTGGGGCCGCCGAACGCGATGTTCGCGCACACCTCGGGTAGCCGGATGCGCCCGATGAGCTTGCCCTCCGGCGTCCACACGGTCACGCCGCTGTAGCCGAGCCCGCGGCCGCCCGGATTGCCGTTGCTCGACACCCAGACGTTGCCCTCGATATCGCAGCGCGCGCCGTCGGGACCACACTTGATGCCGTCGATCATGAAGTCGCTGAAGAGCTTCTGGCTCGACAGCTTGTGGTCCGCACCGACGTCGAACACGTGCATATCGCGCTTGCCGCCGGGGCCCTTGTCACCGGGGCCGGGGCCCGTGCTGATCACGTAGAGCTTCTTGTAGTCGGGCGAGAAGGTCAGGCCGTTCGGGTTCGGCAGCTGGGCTTCGCTGACGACCTGATCGAGCCGCCCGCTGGGATCGACGCGATAGACCGCCGTGGGTAGCTCGCGCTTCAAGTTCGCGACCTCCGGCGGCTGTCCGAGTCGATGCTTGAAGAGGCCCGTCGGATTGCTCGGGCCGCCGGGCGCATCGGGCGTGCCCTCGTAGAGCTGGCCGCCATACGGCGGATCGGTAAACCAGTAGCTCCCGTCGGGATGGGGCACGATGTCGTTCGGCGAGTTGAGCCGCTTGCCCTGGTAGGAATCCGCGATGATCGTGATCGAGCCGTCGTGCTCGTAGCGGACCACACGCCGGGTCAGGTGCTCGCAGGAGAGCTGACGGCCCTGGAAGTCGAACGTGTTGCCGTTGCTGTTGTTCGACGGCATGCGGAACACCTTCACGCTGCCGTCGTCCTCGAGCCACCGGAGCTGCCGATTGTTCGGGATGTCGCTCCAGACGAGATAGCGGCCCTGCCCGCACCACGCCGGCCCCTCCGACCAGAGCGCGCCCGTCCACAGTCGCTTGATCGGCGTGTTCCCTTGCCGCAGGCGATTGAACGCCGGATCGATCGTGATCACGTCCGGATCGACGTACGTGCTCGGGTTCGCGTCGGGCGACCAGTCGCGCGGCGGCGTGGTGACGGTGCTGGCGGGCTCCGCCGGCTTCCCGGCCGGCGGCGCCTGTGCCTTCACGGCGACGGGCGCGAGTGCCGCGGCCCCGGCGAGCACGCCGGCAGCGCTGACGAACTTGCGACGGGAGATCAGGCTATCGGTGTCGATGGCGCTCCTCCTTGAGCGGACGGACAGGTCGCTGCTCGTGACGCCGCGCTCCACGACGAAAACCGCGCGCTCCACGACGAAAACCGTATCAGACGGGTTTTGCGTGGCCGTCAGGAATAGTGAAGGAGGAGCGAATCTGACGGCTCCGCGCGCCGAGCGCCTGAGCTCGGCGCGGGAGCCGCCGCGGGACCGATCAGATGACTTCTTTGTTCTTGAGATCCTCGAGCTCGCCCGTGCTCATGCCGAGCCACTCGCTGTAGATCGCGGTGTTGTGCTCGCCGAGCAGCGGCGAGCGATCGACGGCGACGTGGGACTCGGACATCTTGACCGGCCAGCCGGGCAAGGTGAACTTGCCGCGCTTGGGGTGGTCGACGGTGACGATCATCTCGCGCTTCTGCAGCGCGGGATCCTGCGTGATCTCCATCGTGTCGTAGACGGCTCCGGCCGGGACGCCGGCATCGCCGAGGACCTGCATGACCTCGGCCTTCGTGCGGCTCTGGGTGAACTCGTTCAGGATGCGGTCCACCTCGTCGTGATGCTTCCAGCGGTTCTCCGGCGTGTTGAAACGCTCGTCGCCGATCAGCTCGGCCCGGCCGATGGCCTTCAGCAACCGGTCCCAGTGCCGGTTGCCGGCGCGGGTCGTATAGATGAAGCAGTAGTCGTTGAGGCCGCCGCCCTTGCACTTGTAGAGGCCGCTCGGCGCGGTCGTCCCGAGCGCGCTGCGGTTACCCGAGCGCACCGCCGCCTTGCCGCTGGCGGCCTGACGCGCGAAGGCGATGCGGCTGAAGTTGATGACGGCGTCCTGCATGGCCACCTTGATGTGCTGGCCCCGGCCGGTCCGCTCGCGCTGGTGCAGCGCGGCCAGAATGCCGATCGCACAGTGCAGACCGGTGCCCGTATCGCCGATCGTCGGCCCGGGCTTGAGCGGCTCGGTCTCCGTGGTGCCGGTCAGGCTCAGCGCTCCGCCGACGGATTGCGCGATCATGTCGAAGCTCACGTAGTTTTCGTAGGGGCCGTCGCCGAAGCCCTTGACCTGCGCGAAGATGATCCGCGGATTGATCTTCTGGACGACGTCGTAGCCGAAGCCCAGCCGCTCGATGGCGCCCGGGGCGAAGTTCTCGATCATGACGTCGGCCTTCTTCAGCAACTCCGTGAAGATCTCGCGGCCGCGCGGCGTACTCAGATTCAAGGTGACGCTGCGCTTGTTGGCGTTGAGCAGCATGAAATAGTGCGAATCCACCCCGGCCTTGTCGGTGGACGCCCCGCGCCCCTGATCGCCGCCCTTGGGGTTTTCGACCTTGATGACATCGGCTCCAAGCCACGCGAGCGCCTCGGTGCACGAGGTTCCGGCCTCGAACTGGGTCAGATCGAGAACCTTCACGTCCTCCAGCGCGGTCTTTTGTGCCATGGTGTGAGCCTCTCCTGTTAACGCGAACGGTTCGATGCGGGTCGTTTCGTGCCGCCGATCGTATCACGACCGACCCCGCCGGTCCCGGGTCTCGACGTACGCCCCGCGGAGGCCGTCACTCCCCGGCCGGGAGGGAAATCTTCGGCGCCCAGGCGAGCCACTCCTTCTGTGGCTTGTCGTTGAGCAGGAAGACGGTGCCGTCCTTGGCCGGCAGGCCCTCGGCATTCGGGGTCGCGAAGGCGATGCCCCCCGCGACGAGCGAGCGCAGCGAGTCGACGTTGATCTCGAGCCCCTTGAAGAGGCTCAGGTTCACGTCGACGCCGCTGGCGCTCCAGAACTGCGAGCCGATCCTCACCAGGCGCGTGTATCGCGGCTCGATCAAGAGATGGACATGCGCGGCCATGGAGTCGCGGCTCAGAGAGGTGCCGCTGACCATGCCCACCTGAATCCCGCGGTAGTACACGGCCGCGCGAGGCCGGATGGAGCTGAGCTGCGACGTCGACACGATGACGCGTAGTCCCCTGAGGCCGAGCGCGGGTGAGGGACGCTCGACGCCGACGAAATCTGTCTTCGGCTGCCCGGAGCCGGGGAATACCTCGATGTAGGGACCGGTGATCACGGTCGCCAGGCCGCGCACGGTCTCGAGCCCGACCTCCGGGCGAACGATCCAGAAGATCGATCCCCCGCGCGCGATCTCGCCGGCGTCGCGACGCACGCGCACCGACACCTCGACGTGGGCCAGGTCGCGCGTCAGCCCGACCGCCGAGACCTCGCCGACGGCCACCCCGCGATAGCGAAGCTCGCTCTGGCCCGGCTTCAGTCCCGTGGCGTCGCCGAACATGATCGTGATCGTCGGCCCGTACTCGTGCAGCCAGCTGTAGACGAGATAGCCGGCGACCACGGCGGCGACCAGCGGTACGAGCCACACGAGGTAGGCGGTCCACCGTCGCCGGGGCCGGACGCGCGCGACGGGCAGCGCATCGGGAGGCGTGGAGCCGTCCGGCGCGTCTGTCGTCACGCCGCGTCGCCTTCCCAGATCAGCCGCGCGTCGAAGCTCGCCGAGGCCATGATCGTCAGCACGGCGACGGCGGTGAACGAGAAGAGCCCGCGGCCGGGCACCACGGTCGCCAGCTCGCCGAGCTTCACGAGTGCGACCAGGACGGACATGACGAACACGTCGAGCATCGCCCACGGGCCGATGAGCTCGAGCGCGCGGAACATCCACGCCCGCTGACGCCGCCACGCCGCCGACCTGAATCCGACCATCGCCACGAGAGAGAAGAGCACGAGCAGCTTCAGGAACGGGACGGCGATGCTGGCCAGGAACACGATCACCCCGATCACGGGCTGGCCCTGGCGGAACAGCGCGATCGCGCCGTCCCATGCGGTGTTCTCGGAATGGGTGCCGTACCACTCGAGCCTCAAGATCGGATAGAGGTTCGCGGGCAGATAGAACATGAGCGCGGCCACGGAGAAGGCCGCGGTCCGCGCCAGGCTGCCCCGGTGACCGCGCGTGAGGCGCGCACCGCAGCGCGTGCACTCGGCGGTCGCGCCGGGCGCCAGGGCCGGCAGCCGCTGCACGAGCCCACAGGTTTCGCACGCGACCGCCGACATGATTCCAGCGTGCCCGAATGACCGGAGGCTGACAACGCCGCGGCGACGTAGACGAGCCCAGAGGCGGCGACAGGTAGGGAAACACCCGCAAAGACCGCCGTGACTTTCCCTGAGCCACGAGCGTCCGCGGCTCAGGACCGAGCGTGTCGAGCGCCCGGTCGACGATCGATCTAACCTTGACTTGACGCCGCCATCACGGCAATCATGCCGGCATGTCGTGGCCGCGGGGCGTGCTGTGCGTCGTGCTCGCGATCCTGGTCGTCGGATTGACGCCGGCCGCGTACGCCGACCCGCCCGATCCGACGTGGCTCGCCGGTTACTGGGACGACGACGACTACGACAACGTCGTCGCGTTCATTGCCGGCGCCTCGGCCATCGCGGCCGCACCGATCATCGACGGCAGACCGTTCTCGGTCTCGGAGCACCGCGTCGAGCTCGCTCAACCCCCCGCCCGCTCGGGCTCGCTCCAGGCCCTCGCCCGTCCCCGCGCTCCGCCCGTAAGTCTCTCGCTCGACAGCTGATCCCTCACTAACGGCAGGTCGCCCGCCCGCTCGCACGGACCGGATCGCGTTCGTGCGCGACCGTTTCGTGCCGACGCCTGCCATGGAATTGGTCGAGACGCGAGGGGTTTATGGATGTTGTGCTGATCGGCCTCGGCCGCTGGTGCGAAAAGCATTTCCGCGTGCTCCGCCAGCTCGGAGTCACGCTCTGGGTAGCGGACGTATCGCCGACACGGCTCGAGTGGGCGATCCGGAACGGCGCCGAGCCGGCCCGGGCGGTGGCGGACTACCGCACGGCGCTCGCGCACGTCGAGGCCGCGGACATCGTCACTCCGGCCGATACGCACTGGACGATCGCGCGCGATTGCCTGTCCGCCGGCCTGTCCTGTTTCGTCGAGAAGCCGCTCACCCGAACGCTCGAGGAAGGACGCGCGCTGGTCGCCATGGCCTATGCGCGCGCTCGGCTCGTTCAGGTCGGTCACATCTTCCGCTTCCATCCGGTGACCGCGACCTTGCGCGAGGCCCTGCAAAGCGGATCGATCGGCCGCGTCCGCTATGCCACCGGACGGTTCTCCGGCTTCAAGCGGCCACGCACCGACGTCGGCGTGACGCAGACGGACGCGATTCACTACGTCGATCTGTTCACGCACTTGTTCAGCCGCGACGTGACCAGCGTCAGCGCGCTTCAGCGCGATTACCTGGGCCGTGGCCTCGACGACGTGTCGTGGACCATCGTGCACTACGGCGAGATTCCAGCCGTGATCGAAGCGAGCTACTTCTCACCCGGTGCCTGGCGCGACTGCGTGATCGTCGGCGAGCGCGGCGCGCTCGTCGCCGACTACGGCGCCTCGGTCGTCACCCTTCACCTGGGCCAGCATCTCGACCGCGGCGGCGCCTGGGAGGCCGTGGAGACCGGGAAGGAGGATCTGGCGACCGGGCGAGCGGAGCCGCTCCGACTCGAGCTTCAGGCGTTCCTGAGCGCGTGCGCCGGCCACTGGCCGAACCTCGTTCCCGCTTCCGATGGAGTTCGTGCCCTGGCCGTCATCGAGGCAGCCGCCAGGTCTGCTCGGCTCGGGCGCGCCGTGGAGGTCGGACCATGAAGAGCCCCGCCGTGTGCGCCGCGCCAGCCGGGACGCCGATTCCGCTGTCGCGTCCGCCGGTCGACGACGAGCTCAAGCGCGCCGTGCTGGCGGCGATGGATTCTCGCCAGTACATCCTCGGCCCGGAGTGCCGCGCGCTCGAGACGGAGCTGGCGCAGGCCTCCGGAGTGACCCACGCGGTGCTCACCAGCTCCGGAACGGCGGCGCTGTGGTTGAGCCTGCGCGCGCTCGGCGTCAAGCCAGGTGACGAGATCCTGGTGCCGGCGCACACGGCATTCCCGACCGTCGAGGCGATCTGTCTGTCCCACGCCCGACCGCTGTTCGTGGACGCGGACGTCTTCTACGCGATCGACGTTTCCGACGCGGCGACGAGGGTGACACCGAGGACCGTCGGAATCGTTCCGGTGCACCTGTATGGCCAGCCGGCGAATCTTTCCGCCGTCCGGGATCTCGCCGCGCGTCACGGTCTCTGGTGTCTGGAGGACTGCGCCCAGGCGCAGGGGGCCGAGTGGGAGAATCGGCCGGTCGGGAGCCTGGGCCGCGCCGCGGCCTTCTCGTTTTATCCCTCGAAAAATCTCCCGGCGATGGGCGACGGTGGCGCGATTCTCACGAGCGACGACGAGATCGCCCTGCGCTGCCGCCGCCTGCGCGACCACGGCCGCCTCGAGAAGGACGTTCACGCAGAGGTCGGCGTCAACCAGCGCTTCAACGAGCTTCAGGCTGCAGCGCTGCGCGTGCTGCTCCGGCGACTCACCGCGATGAACGAGCGGCGGCGCGCGCTCGCCGCCCGCTACATGGATGGCCTCGCGGACCTTCCGCTCGCCTTACCCGCCACTCGCGCCCGAGCGCGTCACGTCTACCACCTCTTCGTCCTCCGCACGGCGCGGCGCGCCGAGCTTGCCGCGTTTCTCAAAGAGAGAGGAATCCAGACCGGCGTGCACTATCCGATTCCGGCGCATCGGCAACCGGCCGTCGAGCACCTTGGTCCGCCGTCGCTACCGAAGACCGAGCGCCTCGTCGACGAGATCCTGAGCCTGCCGATGTCGGCGGACCACACCGACGAGGAGATCGATCGCGTCGTCGGCGCCATCCGCGCCTTCTTCGGAGCCTGACCGGTGGCCGAGCGGCTCTCGATCGCCCAGGTATATCCGAAGGCGGATTACTACACGGGCGCCGCGCTCCAGCTGGCGGAGCTGGCCGAGGGACTCGCGCGGCGCGGCCACGCGGTGATCGTCGTCACGCGGCCGAGCCACGCGTGGGCGTCGAGGCTCGCACGGGCCGGGATCGCGCACTATGCCGCCCCGATGTCCTCGGAGATCGACCTCGCCTCGGTCGGAGCACTCGCGCGGATCATCAAGCGCCATCGCGTCCAGATCGTCCACGCGCAGAAGGGCAAGGCGCGCACGCTCGCGCTCTTGGCCGGGCTCGTCGTGCGCTTCCCCGTCCTGATCCTGAACCGCGGCGTCAGCTTCCCACTCACCCGGTTCAATCGCCTGGGGTACACCACGCGTCGGGTCACCGCCATCGTCGCCGTGTGCGAGTCGATCAGGCGCGGCCTGATCGCCGGCGGTGTCCGGGCGGACAAGATCCACGTCATCTACTCCGGGACGGACACCGACCGATTCAACCCCGCGGTGGACGGGAGCGCGATCCGCCGCGAGCTCGGCCTGGGGCCGCACGCGTTCGTCTTCACCCAGGTCGGTGTGAGGAGCTGGAAGGGCAACGACGACACGATCGACGCCTTGGCGCTCGCGGCGGCCCGCCGGCCACGCGCGCGCCTCTTGATCGTCGGCGCGCGGGATCCTCGCGCGCTCTACGAGCGGGCGGCCGCGCGGGGCGTGAGGGATCGGGTGTTCGGGCTCGGCTATCGCGACGACGTGCCCGAGATCCTGGCGGCCAGCGGCTGCTGCGTCGACGCCTCGTGGGCGGGGCTGGGCTTGACCGGCACGCTCCGCGAAGCGCTCGCGGTCGAGACCCCGGTGATCGCCAGCGATCTCGAGGGCAACCCCGAGCTGGTCATCGACGGCCAGACCGGGCTCCTGTTCCCACCGCGCGATGTGCCGGCCCTGGCCGCGGCGATGGGGCGGATGATGGACGATCCGGTGCTCGGCGAGACCACGGCGCGTGCCGGGCGAAAGCTGGTCGAGGCAAAGTTCTCCACGCAGGCCAAGCTGGCGGCCACCGAAGACCTGTACCGCCGGCTGCTCGACGGGCCGCGCCCGTAGGCCGACGCGGTCGTGAGATTGCGCGTCCTTGATCGCTACATCCTGCGAGAGCTGGGGCCGCCGTACGCCTTCGGCTGCTCGCTCTTCACGTTCTTTCTGCTGATCGACCGCCTCTACCATCTGACCGACCTGGTCATCACGAAGGGCGTCCCGCTGTCCCTCGTGCTCAAGCTGCTGGTTTTCATGCTGCCGTCGTTCCTCGCCAACACGCTGCCGATGGCCCTCCTGGTGGCGGTGCTGCTCGCCGGCGGCCGTCTGGCGGGGGATCTCGAGATCGTGGCGTTCAAGGCGGCCGGGATCAGCGTGTGGCGGCTCTTCCGCCCCGTGCTGATCGCGTCGCTCGCGGTCACGCTGGTCACCGCCGGCCTGACCCTCGTCGTGAATCCCCTGGCGAACCGGGAATTTCAGCAGCAGCTGTTCCGGATCCTCCAGTCGCGCGCGGTCAGCGGGCTGCAGGAGCGGGTGTTCAACGCGATGTTCGCCGACGTGATCATCTACGTCGACGACGTCAGCACCTCACAGATCGCGCTGCGCCGGCTGCTCGTCTCCGACGAGCGCGATCCCGCGCTCACGCGGATCATCACGGCGAGGGAAGGCCGTCTGATCACCGACGAGGCCAATCGCAGCATCACGCTTCGACTGATGAACGGCGCGGTCAATGAAGCCGACGTGATGCCGGCCGATCCACCGAAGGATGTCAACACCAAGGACGATCGGGCCGTCGGCGGCGCCGCGAGCTCGGCGCGCTACCGCTATACCCGCTTCAGCATCTACGACCTCAGCGTGTCGGTCGACAGCCCGCTCCGGACCGCGTCGCGCGTCGCGAAGCCCGAAAAGGATCTGACCCTCGGTCAGCTGCGCGACAAGATCGCCGAGTTTCAGTACGACACGTACAGCCGCGCGCCGTTCCTGGTCGAGCGCCACAAGCGATTCGCGCTGCCCCTGACCGCGCTTGTCTTCGGCCTCGTCGCCTTTCCGCTCGCGGTGCGCTCGCACCGCGGCGGCCGCGCCATCGCGCTCGTCGGCAGCCTGGTCATCCTGGTGACCTACTACTTGCTGATGACGTCGCTCGAGGGCGCGGCGCTCGGCACCCGGATCCCCGCGTGGCTCGGCATCTGGGCGCCCAATATCCTGTTCACGACCGTCGGTCTGGGCCTTCTGATCGCGACGACGCGGGAGTGGAAATGGCGGGCCATGCCCCGCGGATGGCGCGTGCTCCAGTCCGTCTGGCGCCCGCTCCGGATCGCGCACGTGTGGTCGCTGCGTCCGCGAGCCCGCGGCATCGGCGGCGCGCGCCACTCGACGCACATCATCGACCGCTATCTGCTGCGCGAGTACGTGATGTTCATCGGGATCGGCCTGGCGGTCGCGGCCACGCTCTTCGTGATGATCGACCTCCTGCAGACCCTGGACCGGTACCTGCGCGCGAAGCCGCCGCTCATGTACATCTTCGAGCACTTCGCCTACCGCGTGCCGGTGGCGCTACACGAGGGACTTCCGGTCGTGATGCTGGTCGCGACCTTGTTCCTGTTCCTGACCCTGAGCCGCCACCACGAGCTCACGGCCCTGAAAGCGGCGGGCCTCAGTCTCTATCGCGTGAGCGCCCCGATTCTGGGTTTCGGCCTTGTCGTCGCCGTCGGCGCCGGGCTCTTCCAGGAAGTCGTGCTCCCGGGGCTGAACGAGCGCGGCGACGAAGTGGACCGCGTCAAGATTCGCGGCGAGCAGCCGCGTCACCTCCAGCAGCGTCATCGGCTCTGGGTCCGCAACGGCGAGTCGCGCTTCTGTCGCGTCGAACTGCTGAACCCCGGCACGAGCGATCTGTACGGCGTGACCATCCTCGAGGTGGACCGAGAATTCCGCCTCGCGGGTCGGCTCGACGCGCGACATGCCCACTGGTCCCGGGCGGGCTGGGACATGAGCGACGGGGCATACCGGGAGATCCGCGACGACGGCACGGTCGAGACGGTCCCGTTCGGCTCGACTGCGATCGAGCTGAAGGAGGGCATCGCAGACTTCCTGCGGATTGAGAAGCAGGTCGCCACGATGAGCTTCTGGGAGCTGAAGGACTATATCGGTCGGCTCGAAGCGGCGGGCTTCCAGGTTCGCAAGTACCTGGTCGAGCTCTACTCGAAGCTCTCCTTCCCGCTCGTCAATCTCGTCATGGTGCTCGTCGCCATCCCGTTCGCGCTCCAGTCACCGCGGGGCGGGCGCCTCGTGGGGATCGGACTGGCCATCGTCATCATGGCCAGCTACCTGGTCGTGCACTACATTGCGCTCGCGTTCGCGCGCGCCGATCTTCTCCCGCCCCTCGTGGCTGCCTGGGTCGCCAACGTCGTGTTCATGGGCATCGGCGTCTCCCTCATGCTGCGCGCGCGCACCTGACCGCCATGCATCGACCTGCCGTCGCCTTGGCACCTCCCCGGCGCGATGCTAGGTCATTGGCAATGTCTCCGCGCCGGTTGCTCGCCTTCCTGGTCGTCCTCGCGATCGGTTCACTCGCGGTCCTCGCCCACGCCAGTCCGCCGGACCCGGACTGGGTCAGCGGATTCTGGGACGACGGCGACTACGACAACGTGGTCGTCATGGTCACATCGGGTGTCGGCATCGCGGACTCGCATGCGACCGACGACACCCGGCCCGCCGAGGCGCTCGGTCCGATCGTGTCGGGTTCCGACGAAAATCGCCTGTCTTCTCGTCCTCGCCTCTCGACCCCGACGCGGGCTCCCCCCGCCGCCTAGAGCTTCTTCGTTCGCCCGGACCGCGGGTTTGCTCGCGGTCTCGATCCCGTCCCGCTGCCGCGTGCGCAGGTGTGCGTCCGGCGACGGCGGGGCGCATCGCGCTGGTTGTCGTCCGAGCCTGGAGCGGGAATGCGGTGATCCGATCGATCAGTGTGTGCCAGCACGCGTGCGGTATCGCGATCATGCTGTCGGTCGCGCTCGGCGGCTGCGCGCCTCTGGTCGAGATGGAGCAGCCGTCGCCCCAGGGACCGCGCATCTCGCACCTGCGATTCGTGCCGTCAGAGACTCGAACGGGGTGCCCGGTCAGCATGAAAGTTCACTACGACACGTCGACGGAGGAGATCGTGGGCGCGAAATTCGCGTGGGTCCTGCGGCACGGCCGGAGCGCGGCGTACGGCAACTCGACGTTGGCGGTCGACCTCGAGACGATTCCGAGCGAGCGCGCCGGAGAGCTCGCGGCCCAGTTCACGCCTGTTGATGCGGGCAACTACTATGGCTACGTCCAGGTCCTGGATCGCTCGGGCCGCCTGAGTAACGTGCTGCGGGGCACCTTGCCGGTCGAGCGCTCGTGGACGGATCCGGCCCCGCCGTGCCCGGCCGAGACGCACTGAGCATGGGCCCGGTCGCGTTCCGCCACGGCTGTCTCGGCTTGCTCCTGTGTCTCGCGGCGTTGCCGTCCCGCGTGTCGGAAGCGCAGGCGCCTCTCGAACGGCTCACCGTGGACGAGGCGGTGAGCGCCGCGCTCCGCGCCAACCCGACCTTGCGCGCCAAGCAGGCCGAGCTTCAGGCCGTCCGCGCCAACGAGATCACCGCCGCGCTGCGGCCCAATCCCACCGCGTCGTACGCCGCCGAGCAGCTCGGCGGCGGCAGCACGGCCGAGCCGCAGCACACGGTGATCCTGGCCCAGCCCATCGAGACGGGCGGCAAGCGCCAGCGAAGAATCGAGAGCGCCCGCGCGGCCACGCGGACCACCGGGTACGAGCTCAACGACGTGCGGCGGCAGGTCGTCTCGCAGGTCAAGACCGCGTTCGCCAGCGTGCTGGTCGCCCAGGCGACGCTCGACCTCGCCGAGCAGAACCTCAAGACGCTCGACGAGATCGAGCGCCTGCAGCGGGTCCGCGCCGAGAAGGGCGACATCTCGCAGCTCGAGCTGCTCCGCCTGCAGGTGCAGCGCTTCGCGTTCGAGCGCGATGCAGGCGACGCGCGACAGGCGATCGAGGCGGCGAAGATCGCGCTCCGCGCCGCCATCGGACCCGACGCGCTGGCCGAGCCGTTCGACGTGGTGGGGGAGCTCGACTTTCGCGACGTTCCGCTGGACCGCAACGAGCTGCGGCGGCGCGCCCTGGCCAATCGGCCCGACCTCCAGGCCGCCCGCGCGGCCCGCGACAAGGCCCGCGCCGACGTGAACCTGGCGCGGGCGAACGCGTGGTGGGACGTGACGCCGCAGATCGAGTATCAGCGCATCGGCCCCGACAACACGATCGGCGTCGGCTTCAGCTTTCCGCTCCGGATCTTCGACCGCAACCAGGGCGAGATCGCGCGCACGCGGGCCGAGGCGGAGCGGACCGAGGCCCTGACCCGCTCGGCCGACGTCCAGGCGCTCGCCGAGGTCGACACCGCGCTGTCCGCGGTGCGGGTGCAGCGCGAGCGCGTCGTCATCCTGCGCGACACATACCTGCCCAAGGCCCAGCAGGCCCGGGCGACCGTCGAGTTCGCGTACCGGCGGGGCGGCGCGAGCCTGCTCGACTTCCTCGACGCGCAGCGGACGTATCGCGAGACCGCGCTCGAGCACCTGCGCGCGATGGGCAACTTCTGGACCGCGCTGTATCAGCTCGAGGCCGCGGTCGGCGGCTCGCGGGAGGACTAGACGGTGATCCACGTTGTCATGTTGCTGCTCGTGACCCTGGCGGTCGCGGCCTGCGAGTCGCCCGCGG
>JACXTT010003302.1_pt1 | contig 24963 bp, 23 predicted proteins | sample 9270951 | NCBI WGS metagenome assembly JACXTT01 (sample SAMN15532306, study PRJNA645909) | rock metagenome | isolation source: weathered quartz diorite | place: Puerto Rico | collected 2017-06-21
TTCGCGGGCGCAGGCAGTACTCGCGGTTGCCACAGAATTCGCACGCCAGCCATCGCGTTAACGAAGCAACCTTCGCGCATCAGTGGTAGACGCCCGCGACACAGAAGGAGAACGCGGACCACGCCGCTCGCCTTACGCGAGGTGTAGTCGATAAAGGCAGACCACGCTCTGCATAGCACATGGCCGCCTCAAGAAACAGCAATCAGCTGATCTCACCCATCTGGCTTTGCTGGTAGTTCTGCAGCCCGACCTTGTCGATCAGATCAATCTGCGTCTCCAGGTAATCGATGTGCTCTTCGGTATCCTCCAAAATGCCTTGCAGCAGATCGCGCGAAACGTAGTCGCGCACCGATTCGCAGTGGGCTATGCCGGCCTTGATCGTGGCCTGGGCGCCCTGCTCGCTCTGCAAATCACACGCCAAAATTTCCGGCACTGTCTCACCGACCATGATCTTCGCCAGGTCTTGCAGGTTGGGTAGTCCGTCCAGCGTGAAGATGCGGTCCATCAGCTTGTCGGCATGCTTCATTTCGCCGATGGATTCTTCGTATTCCTTCTTCGCCAACTTGTCCAAGCCCCAATGCTTGAGCATGCGGTAGTGCAGAAAGTACTGGTTGATGGCCGTCAACTCGTTCTTCAGTTGGGCCTGCAGATGCACTATGACTTGTGCGTCACCTTTCATGGAATTCTCCTTTTTATTTCCGATGAAGCATTGTCGCCCGCAGCAGCGGATTGCCCAAGCATTTACGACAATACCCACCTTGGCGCGGTCTGTCTGCGTATGAGGTTGATAGGCGTTCGCATTCCCATGCGGCAAGCGCCCGCCCTTCAGCTTGCCTTGCTCACAAGCGTGCGGCAACCAGGCCCAAGGTCGTTGCCACCGACACGCAGAAAATACCCACACCCACGGCACGGCGGCGGTTCATCTGCACCCACAGGATGACGCCGGAAATCGACAAGAAAATCATGCTCACCGCCAAGGAGTCGATCAGCAATATCCATGGCGTGGACATGCCCACCCCCTTGTGCATATTGGTCAGCGTGGCGATGAAGCCGTTGGAGACCGTGCTCACCGAGACCGATTGGTTGCCGCGCCAGTAGTCTGCCTGGATCACAGCATCCGGTCCGCCGAAATTGAACACCCAGTGTTCAGGCTGGCGCTCTTTCTCTGCCCAGGGCACGGGCTTGGGCGGATCAACGCGGATGGTGTTGGGCGCCTCTCCCATTTGCAGTTGTGTCGCCAACCACTGTGCCATGGCTTGCGCAGTTTCCGGCACAGGATCGGGCAGTGCAATCTGCGCATTGCTGCGGTGCTGCGCCACCGGCGGTAGCTTCATCACCGCACGGTGGTTGAGCCAGATGCCACTGGTGCCAAATGTCAAACCCAGCAAAGCGCCCCATAGGCCGATCCAGCCATGGGTTTTGCGCACCCACAGCACAAACTGTGCAAAGCTCATGTCTCACCCCATTGGCGCAGCAGGTTGTGGTACAAGCCCACCAGGCTGCGGCGCGCCACATCATCGGCTTGGGTTTGGTTCAGGCGCTGAATGGCGTTGTCCAGGTCGAACAGCATGCTGCGCTGTGCATCGTCCTTGACCAGGCTTTGCACCCAGGTAAAACAGGCCAGCCGCACCCCGCGTGTGACCGGTGTCACCTGGTGCAGGCTGGTGGATGGATAGATCACCATGTCACCGGCAGCCAGCTTGACGCTGTGCATGCCGTAGTTGTCTTCAATCTGCAACTCGCCACCATCGTAACTCTGGGGCTCCGACAGAAACAGTGTGGCCGACACGTCCGTGCGCAGCTTGCTGCCATCGCGCGGGTTCAGGCGCACACTGCCGTCCACATGCAGGCCAAAGCCCATGCCCTCGCCGTATCGGTTGAACATGGGCGGATACAGCACATTGGGCAGCGCCGCGCTGATGAACAGGGGGTTGCGCTCCAAGGCAGCGCCAATGATGTGCTGGCATTCACGCGCAACCGCAGACTGTTCGTCAATCTGCTGGTTGGACTTCAGCGGCGCACCTTGGTAGCCGGCCGTGACCCGGCCGTCCACCCAGGCGTCGGGCGCGCCTTCCAACAACCCGCGCACATGGGCGAGCTGCTCTGCATTCAATACCGTAGGAATCCGGACCAGCATGTTGTTACGTTGTCTTAGAACCGATAGGCAAGGGACACCGAAGCCGAGCGCCCCAGCCCCGGCACTGAGCGGCCACCGTCCGAAGGTATCAGCGCGTCAAAGTAGTCCGTATTGGTCAGATTGTAGAAGTTCAGGCGAATGTCATATTTGCGCTGGTGGTAGGCCAGCATGGCGTCCCATCGGGTGTAGGAACCCACTGCCACCAGATCGGTGTTGTTGGCAAAACGCGAAGAACTGGTGGTGGCACCGGCGCCGATCTCCCACTCTGGCGTGACCGCAAAGCTGCTCCACAGGCTGGCCGAGTCCTTGGGCGTGTTGGCTGGCGTCATGCCTGCGGTTCCGGGTGCAATGCCATCGATGATGGTGGCATCCAGATGCGTGTAGCCGCCAAACAGCTGCCACTGGTCGGTCACGTGGCCTGCAATCCCGGCGCGCGCGCCCTTGACCTGTACCGTGCCCGTAGCCGTATAGGTACCTGATGCGTCAGAAGACCGGGCGTTGTACTGCGTGATCTGGAAGGCAGCCGCCGACAGCGACAGCTTGCCGCTGTTCAGATCCCACTTGCCGCCCAGCTCATAGGCACGGTTTTCCTGTGGCGGCAGCGGTTGCGTACCACCAGTGGTGTTGACCAGTTGTTCCAACGACGGGTTGAACGAGGTGCTGTACGACAGGTAGTAAGACTGCTGGGGCGTTGGCTGCCAAATGCCACCCGTACGCACACTGGTGTAGTTGACCGTCTGGCTGGTGGACGCCGGCACACTTGCCGATGAGATCGAATTGCCAATGCTGGCGCTGAAACGGTCATAGCGAAGGCCACCCACCAGTTTGAATTGCGGGCTCAGCTCCAGCGTGTCGTTGGCAAACACTGCGGCCGAGTTGGAACTACCCGTGGCCAGATTGCCCAGAACGCTGGGCGCCGTCGCGGGCGAATTGCCGCCGGCCGGGTTCAGCAACGGCGTGCACGCAGCGTAGCCGGACGTGCCGCCGACCGGGTTCAAGGCAATGCCATTGCACGTGCCGTTGCGGTAGGCGTTTTGGTTGTTATAGGTGTCTTGCCCCAGCTCCAATCCGGCCAAAACCGCGTGCTTGGTGGAGCCGACCACAAAGTCGGTGTTGTACTCGGTCACGTTGAACACGGAATCGTCACGGATCACGCGGTCATGGCTTTGCTGGCGCACCCACAAAGAGCCCAGTGGCAACGCGGTGCTGGCCGCCAAGGGTATGGCCGTGGTGCCGGTACCCAGCGCCACATAGGCGCCGTTGGCTGCAATGGTGCCTATGTTTTGCGCCGCCGTCTCTACCGCGTCGGTCGTCACCCGGTTGAGCTGGGTCTGGTTGCGCAGCATGCTGTTGGCGGACAACTTGTGCTCCACCACAAGGTTCAAGGCCGCTATGTCGGAAATGGTGCGGTCATCATTGAAGCCATAGGCCCGGTTGCGATCCACCCCTGCCGGCGCGCCATTCAGATTGGGCAGGCCATAGTCCACCTGGTCGTTATTGTGCTGCAGCAAAGCAGACAGCGTGATGCTGGTGGGCTCGCCAATGCCGAACTTCAGCGACGGCGCGATGCCGTAGTCTTTGAGGCGGGTCTGGTCGCGGTTGCTGGCATTGCCGTCTTGCGCCATCAGCGCCACGCGGAAGGCCGAAGTGTCCGACAAGGGGCGGTTCACGTCCAGCAGCGCGCGGTTCAGCCCGGTACTGTTGGCCGAGAATTGCGCCTCGGCTTCTGCCTTCAACGCAGGCTTCTTGGTGACCTGGTTGATGATGCCGCCGGTGGAGCCACGACCAAACAGCATGGACGACGGGCCCATCAGCACCTCGACAGAATCCAGCGCAAAGGTATCGCGGAAATACTGGCCGCGGTCGCGCGCGCCGTCCAAAAAGACATCGGTGCGGGCCGAGAAGCCGTTCAGATTGATGTTAGTGCCAATCTGCCCTCCCTCGGCCCCACCGATCGTCAAACCGGGGACGTTGCGCAAGGCCGAAGCCAGCGTGGTGACGCCTTGTGAATCCATGACCGTGCGGTCAATGACCGTTACCGACTGCGGCAGGTCACGCACATCGCCCGGCAGACGGGAAACCGTCACGCCGTTGCCACGCAGGCCCTTGTCCTTGACGCCGGACACCGTGACCTCATCCAACTGGGCCGCTGCAACGACAACCGGCGCATTGGCGGCTTCTGGCAGTGCGCCAGCTTGCTGCGCCAACGCATGGGGCAGCGTGAAAAGGCTGGCCAATGCCAGGGCGACGGGGGTGCGGCGGTACAGAGACGACGAGCGGGATTCGGGTTGTGAAGACATTGCGACGACTGTTTGAAGTTGGTTTTGGGTGTGCGAAATACAAACGAAAGTATAAATGAGATTGATTCGCATTTGAGATTTGGCCCAACTTCTTTTTTACCTCTGCTTCCCGCAAGCACCCAGCGCATAGGCAACACAGGCCACAATCCAGGCACCTTGTCCGCGGAGAAAGACCCCATGGCTGCACTGGATCACATCATCTTGAAGGTCAACGACCTGGATGCCAGCCTGGCTTTTTACAGCCAGGTGCTGGGGTTCGTGGTGGAAGGCAGAGACGGGCCGTTCACCGTACTGCGCGTCGGCCCCGACTGCCAGCTGCAACTGGCGCCGTGGGGCACTGCAGGCTTTGAGCACTATGCGTTTGCGGTCTCCAAGGTGGAGTTCGACGCCATTTTCAAGCGCATCCAACAGGCCGGCATTGCATACGGACCCACCTTCGATTCAGTGGGCCTGAAAACCGAGATTGGGCACGAATCCGGCGCGCGCGGGCCAGCGCCTACCCTCTACTTCAACGACCCCAACAAGCACCTGCTGGAAATCAGGACTTACGAGCGGTGACCTGTGCCCACCAAGCTAGCGCCGCGGCTTGACCACACCCCGGCGCAGGATGGGCGTTGAAAAGACGATGGATGTGCGGGTCTCGCCGTAGATGTTGATGTCGGCAATCAGTTGCTCCAGGTGTTTCAGGTCTATGGCCACGACCGTCATCAGGTAGGAGTCCGCACCGCTGACATGGTGGCACTCCAGCACCTCAGGCACAGTGCTCACCTTGTCGATGAACTTGCGCTTGGACGGTTGCAACACATTGATGCCAATGACTGCGCGCACGCTGTAGCCAACCGCCTCGGCCGACACCTCGGCAACCACGCCACGCACAATGCCCTCCTCGGAAAGCCGCTTCAGGCGCTCGGCGGTGGCCGGCAGCGACAAGCCGGCCGCGTCGGCCAAGGCCTTCAGCGGCTGGCTGCCGTCAGCTTGAATGGCCTCCAACAGCCGCCAGGCCTTGTCATCCAGCTGGTACATTTTTTTCTCCTTTTGTTCGGCTTGTTCCGTAAATTGTCTTGAATCCTTGAAGCGTTCCAAAAATATCCAACGGTTTGCGGTACCTGTAGCTGGCTAGCATGGCACACGTCAGTTTCAAAGCCTGAACGCGGCCACCGTTGCGCGCGACTCAGCCCACAACGACACAGGCAATGCCATGGCTACACGAGAACACACCAACATTTTCACCCACATGCAGCCACACAAGCGTATGCGCCGTCTCTATGGGTCTGCCGCCTTCTGCCTGGCATTGTCCGTGGGCACCCATGTCTTTGCCGCGCAGAGCCCAATGGCACCCGCCAGCGCAGCCAGACCGGCGCTCGCCCCCACGATCAACCCGGCGGCGTTGCAAAGCATTGTCCGTACTATTGCCACACCGAAGTTGGTGTACCTGGGCGACTACGCGCCTATGGCACCCAAACAGATTTCCACTGGCGTACTGATCTACCTGGGGGACTATGTTGCTTTGCCCAACCAAGTCGTGCAGTCGCTGACCTATACCGGCGCCTATCCGCCTATTCAAGCGCAGCCTTTGCAAGCGAAATGAGTGGGCGCCTAACTCAACACCAAGCTTTCCAACTTGTCTGGAGAACCATCATGGCTATTGCAAAGAGCATCAACCGCTTCCTCAGTGTCACCGCGTTGTTGGTATGCGCGGCAAGCTGCAACACCGCGTTGGCCGATGCCCAATTCACGGTACCGGTCAACGTCAAAAATATCAACCCCAACATCAGCAAAATGGGCGTTCGTTGCCGTTTGCTGTCGGCCAACAAGACGAGTCTGGCAGTACGCGACGTAGCATTTCCACTATCGGGCAACGCCTACCAAGGCACGGTCAACATGAGCGTCAGTTACTCCGGGCCAACCAGCCAAGTCAAGTCCTGGCAATGTTCTTTCATTGTGACGATGGCCGATGGAAACAGTAGTGAATTCGGTCCCGGCAACTCTCCACCCGACGCCATACAGCCCTTGGCTGGCTCAACCGCCATCGTTACCGGCGACTACTGAAGCCGTTTGGCCTGTGAGGACTCGCACAGCTGTGGTAAGTTGTGACAGTTCCATTTGTTAAGCACCCAAAGCATGGCGTTAAGCGAGCTGATTGCATCATATGGCTACTGGATTTTGGCTCTGGGCTGCTTTCTGGAGGGCGAAACCATTCTGATACTGGCCGGGGTGGCCGCAGGCATGGGCTATATGAATCCTTGGGCCGTGGTGGGCATTGCCATCACCAGTGGCTTTGTCGGTGACCAATGCTTCTTTTGGCTGGGGCGCCGCTATGGCGCCCGCGTGGTGGCACGCTTCCCATCCCTTGCCAGCAAGGTTCAGCGCGTGCAGGCTTTGATTGAGCGGTATGACGCCGGTGTCGTCATCGGTATTCGCTTTGCCTACGGCCTGCGCATTGCCGGACCCATCGTCATTGGCATGTCGGCCATCCCCTTGCGGCGGTTGATGGTCTTCAACTTCTTGGGCGCCCTGCTGTGGGCCCCGCTCATTGCCGGGTTGGGCTGGGTCTTTGGCGAGGCGGCTGAACGCTTGCTGGACGATTTGCACCAGATCGAAATGTGGCTGTTGCTGGGCGTCGCCGCAGTGGCGGGCGCGGCCTGGTGGCTGCACCACCGCAGACGCCGCCAAGACCACCCATAGCGATCAGGCAGCGCTTTCGACCCCGGCAGCAGGCGGCTGCACTGTTGGCTCCACATAGGCAGCACCGCCAAACTTGAGCGCCGTGTGCTGGCGCCGTGACTGCACCAGCGGATAGAACATCTGGTGGTACCAGCGCTCGGCACCAAACAAACGGTCATCAATGAGGCCCACCTGGGCCGGGTAGCGCCGCGTGATGTGGGCGGAGCCAAACAGTACATCCCACAGGAACAGCATATTGCCGAAGTTGCCCTTGTAGTGGCCAACCCCGTCATCATTGGTAATGGCGTGGTGGGCCCAGTGGGTGGCCGGTCTGGACAGGGTGCGCTCCACCACCCACATCAGCGGGCGCAGAGCCTTGATGCGGTACAGCGGCTCGTCCCAGCGCCAGGCACAGTGGGCACCCAGTATCACCATCAGCTTGGCGCCAATGTACAGCGCATAGACCATGCCGCCAAAGCCCAGGTACAGCAGCACGCCGCCGATCCACAGCCCGGGCATCATCAGGTAGTAGAAGAAGTTGTTGCGAAAGGTGACGCGAATGCTCATGTACTGCGCCGAGTGGTGGGCGCGGTGCAGCGGCCACAGCAATGGCGAATGCGACAGCCTGTGCCACCAGTACTGCGTCATGTCATCACCCACCAGCAAAATAGCCACCATGGCCCAGGCTGGCAGGTGTGCCAGCGCGCCCTGCCATTGGGGCACCAGCCACAGCCCCAGCTTGGCTGATACCAAAATAGCCAGTGGCTGGGTAAGGCCCATCAGGCTGACCGCCATCAGCAGTTCCAGCTTGGTGTCATTGCCATCGGCGTGCACCGTCTCCTTGTAACGGCGGCTGACAAACTCCATGCCGGCGAAGCCCAGCACCAGAGTGAAAACCAACAGGTTTTGAAACTGCGCAGCGTTCACGGAATTGTCTCCTTGTGTGTGGTGTGAGCGAATTCTAGAAATGCCTTCATCATGTGTCTAATGCATTTTGAAGACGGTTTCAATGTATTCGTTGCATACCACGCTATCCACCGCGCGGCAGCCGTTTGTCACTTGACCGATTGGCTACGTGCCGCGGCAAAACGCAGCACGCTGGGCGTGGCCAAGTGCAGTGCATAGGCCCAAATGGCCTGGCGCGGATCCACCAGGCTCCAGCCAGCACACACCAGGCTGGACACCAGCAACATGGCCACGGATATCTGGCGCCGCTGCTGGTGCATGGCGTCTTCCACCCCGGGGGTCAGCACCGACATGCGCCAGGACGCGATGGCGATCAGCGCTGTATTGGCGCAATACAGCCAGACGGCCGGTGCCAGGCTCGCATAGCGACCCACCACCATGGTGCTGAACGGCACACAGGTAATCAACATCAGATAGGCCAGCCACCACTTGATGTACGCGTCGCCAAGATGCTCGGCACGGGTGGGTACCTCAGCCAGCGACAACCAGCGCTTGCCCAGCAGCAGAAAACTGACTGCGTATGCCAGAAACTTGGGCCACAGTTCAGCCAGACCTTGCAACAACTGTGCGGCTGCGCTTGGCGCAAATCCTTCGGGCAGGCGAATGTCCAACACCAGCAGTGTCATGGCTACGGCAAAGATCCCGTCGGTTAGCGCATCCAGGCGAACTTTGGGATAACGGGATTGCGGCTGCTTTGCTTGCATGATGAGAACGCCTATGGAGTTTGCGTGGAGCCCGGTGGATGTTGGCTCGCGGGGCGGAATTATCGCGTACCGCATAATTCATCGCACCCATGAACACGATGCCAGCAGCCGCCGAGAGCGCCACACCCCATGAAGCCAACGCAGAGGGTGCACCGCATTTTGCAGACACTGTGCCGCTGGAGCGCGATCCGCATATGCCTGCTGCGCCGTCTAACTTCATTGCCAAGCACTGGCGCGGTGCCTACCCTTTGGGCTTCTCCTATTGGGTCTGTGGTGCGGCGCTGACCGCTCTGGTGCTGGGTCTTTCCAAGTGGGTGCAGTCTGGCCACCTGATGGTTGGCCTGGGCCAAAGGGGAACGGGCGCCAGCATCCTGTTGATCTACGCAAGCTTGTTGCTGACGACGCTGTGGCAGGTGGTTGGCATCTGGCGCAGTGCCGGCTTTCATACGCAGCGCGGCGGACGGTCTGGCTGGGCGGTAGCGGCGCGGATGATGGTGGTATTGATGGTGCTGCGTACCAGCTTTGAGCTTTACCAAACCGGCTATCCGGTAATGGTCGAAGGCGTGCGGCTTTTGGTGGGCGAAGACCACACGCCACCGCATGCCATTCGCCTGTTGCGCGACGGCACGGAGCTGGAGCTTGCCGGTGGCATGCCCTTTGGCACCGCCGACGCCGTGCAACATGCGTTGGACGCTGCACCGGCCATCAAGGTCATTCACCTGAACAGCCAGGGCGGGCGTATGCAAGAGGCCTACCTGCTTTTCAAGACCATAGAGTCGCGCAATCTGATCACCTACACCTCGGCCCAGTGTGCCAGTGCCTGCGCCTTTGCGTTTCTGGCGGGCCGCGAACGTTTTGTCGGCGAAAACGGCCAACTGGGCTTTCACAGTGTATCGATCGGCACCTTGAGCGGCCGTGACGTCAAGGACATCAACGACGAATACCGGCGTGCGCTGCAATCGCGTGGGGTGCCAGATAGCTTTATCGAACGCGCGCTGTCTGCGCCGCCCAAGGACATCTGGTTTCCGACCCACGCCGAACTGTTGAACAACAAAGTGGTGGACGCCGTTGTCGATTCCAAAGCCTACGCCTTGTCGGGTTTGTCACAGTGGCATGACGTGCACCAAATCGAAAACGGTCTACTGGCCGTCCCCACTTTTGCGGCCTTGGCAAAATTTGACGCAAAAAACTACGCCCGCCTGCGTGACCTGATAGTGGCCGGTATTCAAAAAGGGAGCTCCCAAAACGAAATTCAAACCAAAATCCGCGCCGTATTCATGGGCGATGTGATCCCCGTCTATCTCAAGACCGCGCAGGACGCGCCATTGGTTGCCTACTGGCAAACCCAGATTGCAGAGATGAATGCACTGGCAAGCAACAGCCAGCAGCTGTGCGCCGACTTTGCCTATCCCCAGTTTGCGCCAAAACCGGTGGACCTGAAAAGCGTGCTGCCCAAGCCATTGGTTACGCAAGATCTGCAGGCCTTGGCCGGGTTGATAGAGAGCGGCGCCACACAACCCCATGCTGTGGATAACGCTGCAACGCAAACGCAAACCGATTTGGTGGCTGCAGTGACACGCATGTCCGCAACCGTTCCCCATGGGCTGGAAGTTGTACGCACTCCGGCCAAATACAGGGACGACCCCGGTGCACTGTGCACCGCCACGCTTGCCATGTACCGCGAAATTCTGGCCACTCCGGGTCAGGACCGCGTGGCGGCCATCTTGCGAGACTTGCACTAGGTTCAATTCCCTCTGGCATAGAAGGTAATTTTGCAACCGTGGTGTCCCAGGTTATAAATCGCCCAATTCGCCTGGCAACACAGTGCCCCCATTCAAGGAGTCAGCAGCTTGCGCAATCTACTCACCCAAACAATGGCAGTATTGGTGCTCACAGGGGTCGCACATGCTGCGTCAACCGGATCTGATTTTCGTGTGACGGCCTGGAACAATGGCGCATCCACTGCAGTCGTCAGCCAGGGTGCGGGCGCGAATGGTGAAACCTGGTTCACCTGCAATGGCAGTTCCAGTAGCGAGTGCGTATTTTTGCTTTTCCAGACAGCCTGCGATGCGCCTGCCAGCTCCGCCTGCCCCGTCAGGGAAATTGGCAGGTTCGCGCTGAAGATCGGTCAATCGCACGTCGAAAAACTTCTGCCCACCGGCTTTCAAGTTTGCGCTGGCAGCAAGGCACCTATCGTTGCGCCGGCATGCACGCGTCAAGCACAAGCCATCATTCCTACCCCGCCTGCGCACAACAGTTAAAACACCCCGCACAGGCGTTGGCGCACGTTAGTGTTTCTTCGCTTCTTCCGCGCGAATCCTCTCCTTTTCCTTTTCTTCCTCCTCGGCCTTCGCGCCATTGTTTGGCGCAGCTGAATGGGCATGTGCTGCCTTTGCGTCCTCGGCCCTGGATTCGCGGGCTTTGGCCTCCTGTGCCTTTGCGGCCTGGGCTTGCACGCGCTCAGCATTGGCCCTGGCGGCATTAGCCTTCTGCGCCTCGGCCCTTCTAGCAGCCTCGGCCTTCGCAGCTTGCGCTTTTGCTGCATCGGCTTTTGCGGCCTCCGCCTTCGCGGCGTTGGCCTTGTCGGCTTCTGCCTTCTTGATGGCATCGGCCTTTGCAGCCTCAGCTTTCGCCGCGTTGGCCGCATTGGCTGCATTGGCTGCGTTCGCAGCATTCAATTTGTCCGCTTCTGTCTTTTTTGCGGCCGCGGCTTTCGCCGACTCAGCCGCTCTTGCAGCATCGGCTTTTGCAGCGTCATCCTTGGCGGCTTGTGCTTTTGCAGCGCCAAGCTTGGAAGCTTCGGCATTTTCCGCAACGCGCTTTTGCGCTCCGGCGCGTGCGGCCTCCGCACGTTGATCCGATGCTGCCTGCGCAGCGGCCGCTGCAGCGCTGGCTCTTGCTGCATTGGCCTTGGCTGCATCGGGATTATTGGTACCCGCATTGGCGGTGGCGCCAGGCTTGGATGCTGCGACGCTGGGAGCCGCCACCGGGGAACTTGCAGCGGCATTCGTTGCAACAGCGGCCAGCGCCTTGCGTTGATCCGGCGTTTTGGGCGCGGGGGCCGAGGCAGGCGGCACGGCAGTCGGCGCAACCGTCTTGGCTGCAACGACCACATTCACTTTTGCAGCTGGCTCGGCCAAGGCAGCGGGCTTCAACAAAGCCTTGCGCTGCTCGTCGATAGGCGCACCTGGCTTGGCAGCCAGTTGGGCAATTTGCGCTGCAAATGGAATGGGCGCGGGCGGCGGCGGCGTACGGGCGAACACGGCGTTGTGCGCATGCTCCGCCGGTCTGGTGCGCGCACCATTTGCGCCGCCCTGCACACTTTGCGCCACGGGTGCAAGAGCTGCCATATGCGTCACCGGCGCACTCATAGCTGCGGCGGCGGGTACTACGACCACAGACTTGGCAACCGGCTGCGATTGAACAAAGGCGTGCGCGGGCACGGCCACCACGGCACCGGCGACCGCCTGGTTGACATAGACCACCTTGGTCATGTTGGTCACATTGGTCACATTCGTGACGTTGCTCACATGGGTGTCGTAGATATTGGTGATGACGGTCGGGGCAATCACCGCATTGCTGCGGTTGATGTGCTCAAAATAACCACGGCTGACTGGGTACGCCGGCTGGTAGACCTCGCGCGGCGCCAGCGGGAACCAGCCCACATTGCCTATGCCGCCACCGACGGACACTGAAGCCTGAAAGTCGCGTCCACCCAAAAATACGACCAGCGCCGGTGCATAAACCGCCCGCTCGCGCTGCGGCCCCGGCACCCACCCCCATGCGTTGTGGATGCGGGCCCAACGCCCATAGTGCGACACGGCATAGCCCCAGGGTGCATCGTCAACCCAGGTCCAACCCCAGGGGTCGACCCAGGCCCAATGGCCATCGCGGTAAGGCGTCCAACCGGCCGCTACGCGGCTTGGAATCCAGACGTTGCCATAGCTGGCATCCACACTCCATGTGCCGTTGCTGTCCAGATCTTCATAGCCAACAACATCACCCGATACAAAGCGCGCCGAGGCTGAACTATCGACGCGACGGTCCCGTTCCTGCGCCCAATGGTCCAGATCGTCGTCGCGGCGCGTGGCAAAGCTGTCGTAATCGTTGAGGCCGGTGCCAAAAAAAGTATAGCCTTGGCGCGCCCGCACGGCGTAGGCTGCGCCATCGCCATAGACTTCGGCTTCGCCACCGATCACCATCACGGCCGTGGAGTTGCCATTGGGGTCTACATCAATACGGTAGTCGCCAGCGCGGCGCACTGTGAAGGCCAGGTTCGGTGTATCCACCTCAAAAATCTGGTTGTCACCCAGGTAGCGCACCCGCAACTTCAATGCGCCCTGTAGCAGTTGCAGTTGCGTGATGTTGTCGTCCACATTGAGCAGGGTCACATTCGTCAGCGCGCCCAGGCGGATTGCCGCGCCACCCAACTGCAACTCAGCACGCGTGCCCGAATCGGCCCACAGCCGATCACCGGTCGTCAGCGGGCGGTTGACTGTGGCCTGCACCCAGTCATTCTGGCCCGCAGGTGAGAAGCTGATCGAGCCATCGACGAAGGATAGACGCGCGGCACGACCAGGCGGATCGGCATGCACCCAGCCTGCGGCGAATAGCAACAGCATGGCCCCCAGAATTCGCAAGATGAAGGTGCTTCGATGACGTTCGATTGGCACAGCAATTCCTAACATGTGAGATCCGAAGATGGATATGCCTCAATGTAGAGAAACAAACCTGCACCATCTGTACGCCAGAACACCAAGCTACCTGCTCGGACACCGGTGCGGCATGGCCTTGATCTGCCATGCACCCTGCGCCACTACGGCTTGCTGGCGGCAATTGACGACAGATGGATGTGGTGCAGTTGCCAGGCGCTTGCCTGTTTGGTCCAGACCATGCTGAAGGCCAGGCGGCTATCTGGCGGAACAGCCGTTGCGTCGGGCCCGGCAACATAGCCTACGCGCTTGCCGGTCACAATCACCGTATCTCCGGCCGCTGTGGTCTGCAGGTCCACCACGCGCAACGCAATTTTTCGGCCCGACTGGAACAGACCCGCAAAGGCTTTGGCGTCGAGTTGCAACAGCTTGTCCGTTTCCGGAACGATCTCCGTAAAGCCTTCAGCCGGGATGTAACGTGAAACACCGGCCAGATCGCGTGCACTCATTTTTGCAAAGAAATCCTGTGCAGCGTCCACGGCTTCCTCGGTGTTGGTGCCTGCCAATGCGGGCATGGCGCAAAGGGCCAGCGCCGCCGCTGACGCCAGCACCACCGTTGCGGCCCATAGGCGGCCCGCACCTGTTGTTGGATGGTTTGGCATTTAGCTTGCCACCTCAAAGCCAATTGCCCGCAGCGCAATCTCGGCAACTTGCTGGTCCTGCAAAGCATTGCCGCCGGAGACGCCAATGCCGCCCACCAGCTTTCCAGTCAGCACAATGGGGCAGCCGCCACCCACGGCCACCATGCGGGGGCGGTGCGCCAACTGCGCCACCTTGTTGTCGCCCAGTATGGCGTTCCACACATGGGTGCCCAGGCCGAAGGATGCGGCTGTCCAGGCTTTGTCGACCGCGACATCGGCGGTCAAAAATGGCGCATTGTCGTCACGCTCAAAAGCCTTCAGATGGCCAGCAGCGTCCGTTATGGCAATCGTGACATGGATGCCCATGTCCTTGGCGGCAATGCGTGTGGCATCGACCAACGCCGCAGCGGCCTCGCGGGTAATGGATGCGGTAGGAAAAGTCTTGTTGTGAAGTTCTTGGGTTTGCATGGCAAAGTCCTGTATCTAGTTTGGTAAATCAAAAGCCTTGCAGCACCACTTTGCCTTGCGCCGTACCGCTCTCGATCAGTGCGTGGGCGCGGCGCAGATTGGCGGCATTGATGGCACCAAAATTGGCATTCACCGTGGTGCGAATGCGCCCAGCGTCCACCAGCGCAGCCACCTCGGTCAGCAAGCGGCCCTGCTCACCCATGTCTGGTGTCTCAAACATGGAGCGCGTGAACATCATCTCCCAGTGCAAGGCAATGGACTTGGGCTTGAGCAGCATCAGGTCCAGGCCTTGCATGTCGTCAATCACGGCCAGTGCACCCTGGGGTTTCAGGCTCTCGATGATCTGCACATAGTGCTGGGGCGTTTGGCTCAGGCTGGCCACCAGGTCCACCTGGCCTATGCCTGCGGCTTTCAGCTCTTGCGCCAAAGGCTTGCTGTGGTCAATGACCGCGTGCGCGCCCAGGTCCAGGCACCATTGGCGTGTCTCGGCCCGCGAGGCCGTGGCCACCACGCGCAACTGCGTCAGTGTGCGCGCCAGTTGAATCAGCACGGACCCCACACCACCAGCCCCGGCTGTGACCAGCAGGGTCTGTCCAGCCCCACCGCCGTTGGCGACGCGCAGGCGATCAAACAGCAACTCATAGGCGGTGATGGTGGTCAGCGGCAGCGCAGCGGCCTGCGCGTCATCCAAGCTGGTGGGCGCCAAGGCAGCGATGCGCTCGTCCACCACATGCAGCTCGCTGTTGGCCCCCGGGCGGGTGATGGAGCCTGCGTAGTACACGCGGTCGCCCACCTTGAACTGCGTGGCGGCACTGCCCAAGGCCTGCACCGTGCCCACAGCATCCCACCCCAGCACTTTGCTCTGGCCTGGCGCGGGTGCCGCGCTATTGCGCACCTTGGTGTCGACCGGGTTCACAGAGATGGCCTGCACGCGCACCAGCAGGTCGCGGGGTGCGGGCACAGGGCTTGGCAGCTCCAGGTCCTGCAGTGCTGCGTTGTTGCTCAGGGGCAGGGCTTGGTGGTATCCGACGGCTTTCATAGAGATTCCTTTCAAAGAAGCCGCAACTGTAAAATACCAACACAAGTTTGATAAGTAGACAAAATGACTAACATTTTCAAATGAAAATTGAAAATACTTCAGACCTGCAGGTGCTGATCCAAACGGCCCGCTGCGGCAGCCTGACCGGTGCTGCCAGCGCCATGGGCACCACGCCAGCAGCCGCCAGTGCCACGCTGAAGCGGCTGGAGGCTCAGTTGGGCACGCGCCTGTTTGAGCGTTCCACACGGGCCATGCGCATCACGCCGCAGGGGCAGATACTGCTGGACTACGCCAAGCGCGCGTTTGACCTGCTGGCCGAGGCCGAGTCGCAAGTCACCGCCGACCGTGCAGCGCTGGTTGGCACGCTGCGCGTGGCCGCACCGTCGGACCTGGCACGCAATACGCTGCTGCCTTGGTTCAATGAATTCCTGGCACTGCACCCCGGCGTGCATCTGGCGCTGAACGTGGGCGACCGCCCGCTAGACGTGCTGCGTGACGAGGTCGATGTAGCGCTTCGCTTTGGCACGCTGGCTGATTCACGCCTGGTGGCGCGCACCCTGGTGCAGACCCGCCCGGTACTGTGCGCATCACCCAGCTACGTGCAACGCCACGGCGCACCTTCGATGCCGCAAGACCTGCTGCAGCACAACTGCTTGACGTTTGAACGCGGCGGGCGGCGCCACCGCCTGTGGCGCTTTGCACAACAGGGCCAGTGGACCGAGGTGCGGGTAAATGGCGACCGCAGCGTGGACGACGCATCATTGGCGCGGGACTGGGCGCTGGCGGGCGCTGGTATCTTGCTCAAGTCTGCCATCGACGTGCGTGTGGACCTGACCAGCGGCGGCCTGGTGCCGCTGATGACCGATTGGGAGACAGAGGCCTACCCTCTTCACGCGCTGCTGCCCAGCGGGCGTTTTGTGCCAACCCGCGTGCGCGCGCTGGTGGATTTCTTGGCGATGAAATTTGATGCGGTGGCCACACCACCGTATCAACAGATCGCCGCAGACCGCTGAGTGCTATTGGTTGCGCTTGGCAACCTCATTGCCAACATAGCCACCACCGACCGCACCCGCAATGGTGGCCAGCGTCTTGCCATTGCCACCACCGACCTGACTACCCAGAATGCCACCTATCAAGGCACCAACACCAATGCCCACCGCGCTGTTGTGGGGCGCAGCGGCTGGCTTGGGCTGCACCGGTGCAACGGCCACCTGGCCGGGAGCCTGTCCGGGATTTTGCCCAGCATATTGGGCTTGCGACGGGGGCTGCCCTTGGCCCTGTGTTGGCGCTACCTCATTCTGCACATACTGGCCATTGGGCGGTGGCGCATAGTTCTGGGTGTTGGCCGTTGTGTGGCGCGCAGTGGGCTTGCGCGCAGGCGTGTCCGTGGCCCATGCTTGTGCCGCCGAGGCTGGCAAAGCGGGCTGTGCGGGTAGGCTTGTCGCATCGCCAGCCGCGTTGTGCGCTTCGGCAACCGAGCCATGCGAGTTGGGCAGTATGCCGGTCAGCGCGGCAATGCCCAACAGGCTCACCACGGTTACGGATATGGCTGCAACCGCCACCAGCGGATGGATGCGGTTTGTAGTCTGTGTCACCATACTCATCAAAAAACTCCTTCAAGTAAAACCCGTTGTCTACGAGTATGTCCTGATCAACGCGCCAGACGCGCTTTGGGGTGTTGCCGTAATGTTTCGTCTGTAACCGGTGGTAAGGCGGTCTATGATTGCCGCCATGCAAGCAAGCAACAAACCCACCCCATCCATTCACATCCGCGTCGCCACGCCGGACGATTGCGTCCCCATGGCGCAACTGCACGCAACAAGTTGGCGCCATGCCTACCGCGGTGCCATGAGTGATGCCTATCTGGAGGGTGATGTAGTCACTGAGCGCCTGCAATGGTGGCAAGCCCGATTTGCCGTGCCAGGCCCCGGCCAGCACATCCTGCTGGCCGAGAACCACGGAGAGCTATGCGGCTTCGTGTGCCTGTATGGCAACGAACATGCGCAGTGGGGCTCCTACCTGAACAACATCCATGTCGCGCAGTCCGCACAAGGGCTGGGCATTGGGGCCCCGTTGATTCATTCTACCCCGTCGCCGTGCCACCAGGAGTACGGCCAAGGTGGGCTGGATCTGTTAGTGCTGCAAGCCAACATCAAGGCACAGGGCTTTTATGCGCATCTGGGCGGCAAGAACATTGGCGTTGACTTTTGGGATTCACCGGACGGAACGCGCTCACCGCTGTTTCGTATTTCGTGGGATAGCGTGGCGGCGCTGGCGGCGGCAACTGCCAGTCCCTGAAGCTGACCAAATGGCACGCAAACACGGGTTGTGGGCTGCGGGTCAATAGGTCTCCAAATGCAGCCGCCCCTCGCGCTTGAGCGCAGCACCCACCACATCCCAATCCAGCCCAGCGGCCTGGGCAATGTCCTGCAAGGCCAGCACAACGCCCTCTTCCATCGCCTTCAGCCCACACACGTAGAAGTAGCTGTTGCTGTCCATCAAAAAATCCTTGAGGTCGGCGGCGCGCTCGCGCATCGCATCCTGCACATAACGTTTGGGCTGGCCCGGTGTACGCGAGAACGCAAAGTTGATGTCTATGAAATCCTTCGGCAGCTTTTGCAGCGGGCCGAAGTACGGCAGTTCCTGCTGTGATCGCGCGCCAAAAAACAGCATCAGCTTGCCACCCTCAAACTTGCCCGTTGCCCGCAGGCGCCTGCGCCACTCGGTCATCGCGCGCATGGGTGCACTGCCGGTGCCCGTGCAGATCATGATGATGTTGGAGCGTGGGTGGTTGGGCATCCGGAAGCTGCTGCCAATTTGGCCGATGACCTGCACGGTGTCGCCAATCTGCAGGTCACACATGTAGTTGGAGCCCACGCCGCGCACCGGCCGGCCGCTGTGGTCCTCCAGCACGCGTTTGATGGTCAGCGACACATTGTTGTAGTTGGGGCGCTCGCCATTGCGCGGGCTGGCTACGGAATACTGGCGGGCATGGTGGCCACGGCCCAGGGCATCAACACCGGGCGGAATGATGCCAATGCTTTGCCCTTCCAGCACCGGGAATGGCATGTTGCCAAAGTCCAGCACGATGTGGTGGGTGTCGTAATCGGCATCGCCCGCGTCGGCTGCTTCAGTCACCCGCACATTGCCCACCACCTTTGCTTCTATGCTGCGCTGCGCGGCCTTGGGTCCATAGAGGTTGGTGTAGGCATGTGCCGCAGACCAAGGCGGCACGGAGGCACCGTAGGCGGTCGAGTTGAAAACCGGCGAAACGGCAGCATCGGCAATTTCGGCGGCGGCAGCCGTGGCGACCACAGAAACCGCGGCTGGCTGCTCGCCGGCCACCCCGCGCCCCACACCGGCCTGGTGGTTCAGCTCATGGGCACTGCGCTCCAGCGGAAGCTCATCCCACGAGAACTGCGCCTCCAGCGTGTAGGGGTCCGCACGGGCCACCGTGCGCCAGTTGTCAATCGACCCTGTTGGGCATGGCGCTATGCAGGCCATGCACAGATTGCACACGTCTGCCTTGACCACGTAGTTGCGTGCGTCGTGGGTGATGGCGCCCACTGGGCAGACGGACTCACAGGTATTGCAGCGTATGCAAATCTCTGGATCGATCAGATGTTGCTTCAGCAACGCTGCGTCGGTTGAGCCCATGGTGCAAGTCTAGATCATTTAGTTAAAGCGGACGTACTCGAAATCATTGGGTTGGCGGTTGATACCCATGACCGGTGGAGCAATCCAGTTGGCAAATTTTCCGGGTTCCACCACGCGGCCCATCAGGCCAGCCACATAGGCACGGTCTGCGTCTGTAGGTAACCACTGATCCACGTTGGCCTTCCATTCATTGTCACTGAGCACGCGGCCATCTGGCGATACCTTGGCCCCTGACAAGGAGCCGATATTGCGGTGAAAGGCCTTGTGCGGTGCCTTCAGACGAAACGGAATGCCTGCCTTCTCGATCAGCTTGTTCCAGCGCTCCACGCCGCCAATCGAGTCCTTGATGAAATCGTCGCGCAGCACTTCGTTGAGTGCGTTGAGCATCGGAACTTCGCGCTCCACCAATTGGCCGTTTTGCAAGGACAACACCTTGTAGGTTTGCCCTTTGAGTACGTGGTCATCCATGCGCTTGCCTTCTTCATAACGCCCCTTGAGGCCCGTGCTGTAAAAGGTTGCGGCGTTGCTGGATTCATCCGCACCAAACAGGTCAATCGTGACGCTGAAATGGAAGTTCAAATAGCGTTGCAAGGTGGGCAGGTCTATGACACCTGCCGCACGCAATGTGGCTACGTCGTCGGTCTTGTGCTCATTCATGGCCGCACAGGTGCGGTTGATGATGCGCCCTATGCCCGACTCGCCGACGAACATGTGGTGTGCCTCTTCGGTCAGCATGAACTTGGTGGTGCGCGCCAGCGGGTCAAAGCTGGACTCCGCCAGGGCACACAGCTGGAATTTGCCATCGCGGTCGGTGAAATAGGTGAACATGAAGAAGGACAGCCAATCGGGCGTTTCTTCGTTGAAGGCCTGCAGGATGCGTGGGTTGTCCTGCTGGCCGCTGCGCCGCTCCAGCAGGGCCTCGGCCTCCTCGCGGCCGTCGCGTCCAAAGTATTTGTGCAGCAGGTAGACCATGGCCCACAGATGCCGCCCTTCTTCCACATTCACCTGAAACAGGTTGCGCAGGTCGTACTGGCTGGGACAGGTCTTGCCCAGGTGGCGCTGCTGCTCTACCGATGCGGGCTCGGTGTCACCCTGGGTGACGATGATGCGGCGCAGGTTGGCGCGGTACTCGCCGGGTATGTCTTGCCAGGCCGACTCACCCAGGTGGTCGCCGAAGTGGATCTTTCTGTCCTGCTCAGCCGGGGTCAGGAAGATGCCCCAGCGGTAGTCAGGCAGCTTCACATGGTCAAACTGTGCCCAGCCCTGCGGGTCCACACTGACCGCTGTGCGCAAATAGACGTCAAAGTTCTGCGTGCCGTCCGGCCCCATATCACCCCACCATTGCAGGAAGTTGGGTTGCCATTGTTCCAGCGCGCGCTTGAGCGTGCGGTCGTCCGACAGGTTGACGTTGTTGGGAATTTTTTCGCTGTAGTTGATGGTGGACATGGTGGTCTCCAGGTGCAAATGATGATGTGGATGGGCTGGCTTTGCAATGCGGGGCTACACGCGGCTCCAGTTGAAGGCCGCCTTCTCGCCCGTGCCGTAGACCTTGAGCGCGCCCTTGTCGCCAACCGCATTGGGGCGCTGAAAAATCCAGTTTTGCCAGGCCGTGAGGCGGCCGAACACCCGGGTAAACATATTCTCCGGGCCGTTAAAGCGCAGATTGGCCTCCAAGCCGGTCAGCGCGTCCGGCGACATCGATACACGCTCTTCCACCGCAATGCGCACCTCATCGGTCCAATCTATGTCGTCCGGGTTGGCGGTGACCAGGCCCAGCGCATAGGCGGCGTCCGCATCCAGCGGCTGGCCAATCTGGCCACGCACGGCTTGCAGCGCCGGCTGCTCGTTGTAGAAGCGCCGTTGCAAGCGGCTCTGTGTGGTGACCATGGGGTACAGGGCAAAGTTGGTCTCCGAGACGGCAATGGTGGGCGACAAAGCCTGGTCGTCGGGCAGCATCAGGTGGTAGCTGCGGTCACAGGCCAAAGCCAGCTCCAACAGGCTGCCAGCAAAGCAGGAGCCGGGCTCGATCAGCGCAAACAGGCTGCGTGATGAGACGTCCAGGCGGCTAAAAGTGCGTCGCAGCAGGCCTATGGTTTCGCGCACCAGCCAATGGCTTCGGTGAGCCAGCAGCGTTACGTCCATGGCCAGCACGGCAGCGCCATCACCCTGCGTCTTGACCAGCCAGACGCCTATGTCCAACTCGTTGGTGCGCATGTGCAAAATGGCGTCTTCCAACTCACGCGCCATTTCCAGCGGGTACCACAGGGAACCGGCCGCTTCAATGCCGGCCACGTCAGCAGGCTGTGGGCCATTGGGGCCGCGCACCGTCAGTGTGGCTACGCGCTTGGCCCTGTCGATATCGACCGTAACGTGCTGGTAGTGCAAAGCATCGGCCTGCACCGTGCGCCGCAGTGGCACCAGATGCACGCCTTGTGCACCCAACGGGCGGTCGCTTTGCTCGGCCAGTGCCAAAGCCCGCTCCTTAACCCGCTGTGCAAACACCGCCGGCTTGGCGATGTGGTCTACCAGGCGCCAATCTTTGGCCTTTTGGCCGCGCACCCCTTCGGAGCTGGTGCAAAACAGGTCCGCCAGGTCATGGCGCACGTGGCGCTTGTCGGTGACGCGGGTCAGGCCACCTGTACCCGGCAGAACGCCCAGCAAAGGAACTTCAGGCAGGCTCACGGCACTGGAGCGGTCATCCACCAGCACAATCTCGTCGCAAGCCAGTGCCAGCTCATAGCCGCCACCGGCGCAAGCACCGTTGATGGCCGCCAGAAACTTGAGCCCGCTGTGCGCGGACGCATCTTCCAGACCATTGCGCGTCTCGTTGGTGAACTTGCAGAAGTTCACTTTCCAGGCGTGGCTGGACAGGCCCAGCATAAAGATGTTGGCGCCCGAGCAGAATACCTTGTCCCTGGCGCTGGTCAGCACCACGGTACGCACCTCGGGGTGCTCGAAACGCACGCGCTGTATGGCATCGTTCAACTCGATGTCCACGCCCAGGTCATAGCTGTTGAGTTTGAGTTTGTAGCCAGGCCGCAATCCGCCCGACTCGTCGATGTTCAACGTGACCGTGGCCACCGGGCCGTCAAAACTGAGCGCGATGTGCCGGTACTGACCTGGATGGGTTTGGTACTCAACTGCGGGAGCGACTGCATTGGACATGGAATGTCTCCGAAATCGTTGAACAACGCGGCCGTTGGCGGCTGCAATATATGCATAATAATGCATATATTGATCTGCAGTCAAGCACTTTACTGCTTATTCAAGCCATCAGGCGGGCATTTTCAGCAACTCACGCACCATAGCGCGCAGCAACTGGAAGGTCTCGGCCAGTGGCTGTGCACTGGTGTCCAGCGCGCGCTGAGCTTTTGAATAGAACGGCGCACGCCCCGCCAGAATGCTTTTCAAATCCTCCATGGCCTCTTTGCTGGACGCCATGGGGCGCAAATCGCCCTGGTCCAGCACCCGGCGCATGTGGTCTTGCGGGTCGGCCTGCAGCCACACGGTGGTGCAATGCGACAGCAACTCATTGAAGGTGGCAGGGTCCGACACCAAGCCGCCTGGCGTGGCGATGACCGCCTCGGGATAGATTTGTATAGCCTCTTCCAGTGCCCGGCGCTCGTAGCGGCGGTAGGCGTTCATGCCGTATAGCGCCTGGATCTCGTTGATACTGCAGCCGGCAAACTTCTCAATCTCGCGGCTTAGTTCCACAAATGGAAAACCCAGGTCCTGCGCCAGCAACTCACCCAGCGCCGACTTGCCGGCCCCGCGTAGACCAATCAGCGCAATCCGCGCGCTGCACTCGGGCGTGGCGCCGCCAGTGCCCAGCACCTCGCCGATGGCGATGCGCACCTGGCGCAGTTTGGTGTCGTCCAGATGTTCCAGCAACTCACGAATCAGCAACCACTCCGGGCTGGATGTTGTCACGTCGCCCAGCAGCTCCATCAGTGAGCAGTGCAAGGCGCCGGCCACCTGCAGCAGAACCAGGATGGACGCATTGCCCTCGCCATATTCCAGATTAGCCAGATGCCGCTCCGACACGCCAGCGGCAGCGGCCACGGCCCGGCGCGTCATGCCACGGCGCGCACGCAGAGCCCGCACCCTGTCTCCCAGCTGCACCAGAAAGGGGTTTTTGGCGGATGTGGAGGGAGCACCGTCGGCCAGAAACCCCTCCTCCTGCGGCAATGCAATATCAGATGTCATGGCGCGCTCAGTGTAAACCCGAAAACATGCAATATATTGCTTGACATGGTGCAATACCGGCTTTATGGTTCATGCATGCACAATAATTCATCCTATCCGGCTTGGCAAGAGTGGGTTGAAAAAAGCCATCGCACAACTGGAGCGCACCGATAGCCATGACCGACATGTTGCCCAACTTCCTTGGTGGCCAGTGGCACACCAGCTCTGCCCCCGGCACCACGCTGCTGGACCCGGTCACTGGGGCCGCGCTGGTGCGCGTGGACGCCAGCGGCCTGGACCTGGCTGCCGGCTTCGCCTTTGCCCGTGAGCACGGCAGTGCTGCACTGCGCGCACTGGGCTACCGCCAGCGCGGTGCGCTGCTGCGTGCCGCACTCAAGGTCTTGCAGGCCAACCGCGACGCCTACTTTGACATTGCCACGGCCAATAGCGGTACGGTGAAGAATGACTCGGCCGTGGACATTGACGGCGCCCTTTTCACGCTGGGTCACTACGCCAAAATGGGCGAAGCCTTGGGTGACCAGCTCTACCTGCTGGACGGCGACGCCAGCGCCTTGGGAAAAGACCCGCTGTTCCAATCCCAACACGTGCTGGCACCCACACGCGGTGTGGCCCTGCTCATCAACGCGTTCAACTTTCCGGCCTGGGGGCTGTGGGAGAAAGCTGCACCCGCGCTGTTGTCCGGCGTAGCCGTCATCGTCAAACCGGCCACCGCCACAGCATGGCTGACGCAGCGCATGGTGAAAGATGTGGTCGATGCGGGAATCCTGCCACCCGGCGCGCTGTCGGTGGTCTGCGGCAGCTCAGCCGGGCTGATGGATCAGCTACAGGCGTTTGATGTGGTGTCATTTACCGGTTCAGCGGAAACGGCAGCCGTCATTCGCACGCACCCCGCAGTGGCGCAGCGCTCGGTGCGCGTCAATATCGAGGCCGACAGTGTGAACTCCGCCCTCTTGCTGCCCCTTGAGGCCGCTGGCAGCGAGAGCTTTGAGCTGCTGGTCAAAGAGGTTGCGCGCGAGATGACGGTCAAGGCGGGCCAGAAGTGCACGGCCATTCGCCGCGTGCTGGTGCCCGAGCCACTTTACACCGCTGCGTCCAGTGCCATCAGTGCACGGCTGGCGAAGACCACGGTGGGCAACCCGCGTAACGAGTCGGTGCGTATGGGTGCGCTGGTCAGCCGCACGCAATTGCACGCCGTGCGCGCTGGCCTGGACTACCTGCGCGCGCAGACCGAGGTCTTGCACGATGGCGCCAGCCACAGCCTGGTGGATGCCGACGATGCGTCCTGCTGCATAGGGCCTACGCTGTTGGGCACTCGCGATGCACAGGGGAGCGACAATTGCGACCGCGTGCACGCCACCGAAGTGTTTGGCCCGGTGGCCACCCTGGTTCCGTACCGCGATCTGAAGCATGCCTTGCAGTTGATACGCCGTGGGCAGGGTTCGCTGGTGTGCTCGGTCTATGGCAGCGATGCAACGGCACTGGCAGCGGCGGCCGCACAGTTGGCCGACAGCCATGGCCGTGTTCATGTG
>JACXTT010003303.1_pt1 | contig 24959 bp, 24 predicted proteins | sample 9270951 | NCBI WGS metagenome assembly JACXTT01 (sample SAMN15532306, study PRJNA645909) | rock metagenome | isolation source: weathered quartz diorite | place: Puerto Rico | collected 2017-06-21
CGGCAGCGCAATGGCCGCCAAGATACCGATGATCGCGACCACGATCATCAACTCGATCAGCGTGAAGCCCTTCTGTACCCGCTTGACTCCCATCCGTGCTTTTTTCATGGTTGACCCCTAATTGGTTCTTGAGCAGCCAGAGCGCTGCGGGGTCACCTTGTGCAAGCAGCGTGCCAAGCCAAGAATTGGCCCGAAGTGACATTTTTTGTCACATGCAACAGAACGTTCCGCATTGGAAGTGACAATTTCTGTCACATTCCAATGATGGGAAGGTGACAGAAATTGGCACACTAACTCAGATTAGTGAGGCTTCCGCTTCGCGCCGGAGCACCAGGCCGCGCAGCACGCGACCGCCACCCTTGTTCCATTTGCGGATCTCGGCCGGCACCTCATCCCACCGGCCAGCATTCACGCGCTTGCGCAGGGTGCTGGCCGACAGGTTGCTCGCGCCAAGGTTGAATGTGAAGTCAATGAGCGCGGCCAGGCGCTCGGGCGTGTCGATACCCGGGCAGAGCTTCAGCACGGCGGGCAGGTACACTCGGCGCACCACGTCCAGCAGCATAACCTCGGCGGTCGTCCGGCTGATTGGCGGGTCGTTCAGCGTGACCCGGTGCCCGTCCAAGTAGTATGTCGCCCCAAATCCGATCGTCGGTACGCCGGCCGGGCACAGATAGGGGCGCAGGTACAGCCCCTCGAAGCGCCTGGCCAGCGCCGCCGCGACCTGGACGGCCAGCGCGCGAAACTCGGCGCGCGTCATACCTTGGTCCGCGACGACAGCACGCGCACGGCGAAGAAGAAGCCGAGGATCACGCCGACGAGCTCGCGGTCCCAGTCACCCATCTTGTAGTTCTGCGCGTACAGCGACACGCACCAGAGCATTAGCGCAATGGTCGCTGCGGCCGGGCGCACGATGCCGTTCCACAGGTCGACCAGCCAGATCCCCGTCGGCTTCATGGATTCGACGACAGCCTGACCGAATGTGGTCGCATCGAGGCGAGAGAGATCCGCTTCGGCCTGCACCGCGATCGTCTTCACGCCGAGATCGGCCTGCAGCTTGATCGCCGCCAGGTTGCGCTCGTGCGCAGCGGCATCGAGCTCGCCCTGCAGCCGCATGCGCTCGATCTCGTGCTTCTGCTCTTGGTGCGCGGTCCAGGCCTGGCTGATCTGCTCCCAAATGAGCCGGAAGGCGCTGCCGCCGAGAAAGGAAAGGATTGCTGAGAAGACCACGGTGCCACTCCGGTTGTTGTCCAGAGTGACACCGTATGTCGGGCGGCGCGCTGCCGCCTGCGGATGGATTGCGCCTACACGTCAATGAGCACCAGGCTGAGCGCCGGTGCGGTGCCTTCGACCACGCCATCGCGGACGAACACGTTCTGATTGATATAGGCGTCGCCGCGGGCCCGCAGCGTCCCGCCACCCGGCAGTTGGATGGTCGCCAGGCCGTTCGTGACGGCGGTGACCGTGCCAACCTGGAGCGGCGCGTCCGGCAGCAGGCCGCGCAGTAGCTGGTAGGGGTTACGCAGTAGCGACATGGGTTTCCACTCCGATGGTTTGCCACACTTCCGGGTCGCCCACGTCGATGCTGGTGCTGCGCACGATGCCGAGGCGCGTGACGCCGCCGTCGACGTAGCGGACGAATTTGCCCGGCTGGATCACACCCGTCTCGGCCAGTACCGGCAGCCGCAGCGCGAGATGCGCCTGGCGCCCGGTATCGCCGAGCACGGCCCGGCCACGCTGGCGAGCTGCATCAGCGTGCGTGATGAGCGCGTCGGTCACCATCGGCGCGAGAATGTCGCCGGCGGTACCGGTGCGGGTAACCTGGCCGAGCACGCCCTGCCCCTGGCCGGACACGAACACGCGGTTGTAGCGCGGGCGCTCCACCCATTCGATCGACTCGCGCGTGGTCACGTCCGCGGGCAGCTCGAAGTCGGGTACCTGAGAGCCCCAGTTCCACGGCGCCGTCGGGTACCGGGACAGCACGTTCAGCACCTTCTGGTTCGGGTGGGGCTGGATGTACGCCCCGGCCGCGCCCGCGATCGCGTTCAGTGCGGTGATGTAACTACCCTGGTGCGACCAGGCGCCCGCAGGTACCAGCCAGTCGGTCGCCGACCAGTTGACCGTCCAGCCGATGCTCACACCGTTGATGGTCAGCGCGTCGTCCATCAACTGCTGTGCGGTGCGCTGCTGCGTGTTGCTGAAGGTCTTCACCGGAGCATACGGGGCACCGAGGATCGCCGACTTGCCCTTGCCGCTCACGCGGATGGCCGAGCGTCCGAACGTCCGATCGCGGCTGATCTGCTCGGCCAGCACGCGGTACGCGGTGCCGTTGATGAGAGCTTCGAGTTCGACCGGCGTGCCGTCGGACCCGGGCTCAATCGCGTCCAGGGTGGTGTCCGGCAGCGAGGCGTTGAACCCCCATGTCCAGGAATCGGCGTCGATGCTCAGGGACATCGAGAAGGTAGGCAGCATGACGTTTCCGTCGACGCGGCGCAGGGATACGGTGTTCAGCACGATGTAGACCCTCTTGACAGGGACGATGACAGTTTCGCCGTCCGGCGGCTCGACCGGACGGCACACAGGCAGCCCGAAGTTCAGCAGGATGTCGTCGCCGGCGTAGTCCAGCCACAGGCACTTGAAGTTCAGCGGCTTGCCGCTGCCGTCGTAGGGCGGCGTGACCGGAGGCTCGACCGGCGGCACCTCGCCTGGCGCCCAGTATGCCTGGTGCGCCTCCTGCCACGGAAGGCGTGGCGTAACGTGGTTCTTGGCGGCCTTACCGAACGGCAGCGCGCGGGCGATCTCGCTGCGCTTACCCTCCTGCCACGGCAACCCGGCGGCCCCGCGCGTCCGAATGCCGTACTGGAAGCCGTCGGTGATGGTGCGGCGCTTGGCCTGCGCCTGCTGCCACAGATCCAGCGGCGCGGCGCGCAGCCGGATGCCGTACTCGAACACCGACAGCAGCGTCGACTCGGCGTGGCCACCCTCCTGCCAGGCGTCGCCAGCCAGCGTACGCGCGGTCTGCGCCTGCTCGAAGCCGCTGCGGGTGTCGGCGACCTGCGGAACGGCCGGCTGCCACCGTTCACCCTGCACCGCGCGCTGGTTGGCCGACTGCTGGAATCCCTCGGCCTTGTCGAAACGGCTCGGCGTGGCTTCCTGCCAGGTGCTACCGGGCACCGCGCTCGGCCCTCGGAACACGTTGTTCGCGTAGACCGCCGTGATGTGCAGCGTCTGCACGGTGTGCACCGTCATCGTCAGCGCGGCGGTGCGCGCGACGGCCTTCTCGGCATCCCCGACGATGTGCAGCGCCGGCGCGGCCTTGACGAGTTGAACCGTGGCGACCGTGGAGACGCCATCCGGGTTCAGACTGAAGTTAAGGTCTACATGGTTCCCCGCTGGCGGGGTGTAGGCCTTATGGAAATTCAGGTCGACGGTCACGCCTCAACCAGCGACGCCACCGACGCGGAAACGTCGCCGCCCTCGTAGAGTTGGACGGTGGGAGTACCGCCCGCCGCCAATTCTACTTCCTTGCCGCTTCCCGATACACCCACATCCATGTCGGCCACGAAGGCGCCGTCACTGGCGGTGATGCGCGCCCAGGCAGCAGTGCCGGTCTTCAACGCCAGTTGCGACGCACCGATCAGCAGCGGCAGCGTGGTGCCCGAGATCGTGCCCGCTGACGGGTAGGCGAACGGCAGCGCCGCCAGCTTGTTCTGCGTGGTGATCGCCGCGCCGGTGCCGGGCCGGGTGCCGTCATAGATGTTCAGCGTGCCGGCAGCACCACCGCCGTCGATGGCGCGGGTCAGCGCCTTGAGGCGGTCGGCAATCACGGCGGGGGAAAGGGCGAGCGTCATGGGATGTAGTCCTCCTGCCCGAGCACCAGCCGGGGCGTGTTCAGCACGAATTTGCGCACGGCGATCCAGTCGATTACGGCGGACCCTCCTGCACTGCCGTCATAGTCCCGGATGGCACAGACCTGGCAGCTGGCCTGCGAGACTCCCGTTCGCGTCGCCACCAGCACCTCATCGAGATAGGCGCCCCCGTTGCCGAGCGTGTCGCGGTAGACCGAGATGCGGCCCCCTAGAGCCGTCGCGGAAGCCCCCTGAAACCTCGGCGAGAACGCACCGGTGGTGGTCGTGTCGGCCTCCCCATTAATGTTCAGGAACGAGTTGGCGCTGTAGTTCGCCACGTTGGAGCCGCAGTTCTGCACCGCGCAGATCCGGTTGGCCGCCGTGGTCGCGTTACCCGCCCCGGAGTTGGCGACCCAACCAAAGTACGTTGTGTAGATGGCCGAGGTGTTGGCATAACCCGAGTTGGTGACCTGACCGATCACCTCGTAGCCGCCCCCGAAGGTCGCCACGCTGCGGGCCTCGCGGTACTGGTTGGCGTACGAGGCCGTCATGTTGTCCGGGGCGGTCTGCGCGATCGACCCCTGCGTCGGGTACCCGGTCCACTTCGACGAATCAATCGGGCTGGTCGGGAAGTCATCGAACAACAGCGGGAACGCCGCCGTGCCGCTGCTTTGACTGCCGGTGGCGCTCTGCGGGTTGGTCACCCCGTTATACGTCATGTAGAACGACTGGTCGGCGGTGTCGAGGTTGCCAGGCAGGCACACCCAGAAGTACGCGGTGCGATTCGGGTAGGTGCCGTAGACCCGCTCCAGCCAGTACGGCAGGTTGGTGCCGCTCAGGTCGGTGAAATTGAAGTCGCAGGTGTAGTCGGCCTTGGCACCGGGGAACTTGGTGGTCGGCACCACCACGTCGGGCTTGTTCGGCGACGACAGGCCCTCCCCGACCTTGACCAGCACTGTCCAGTTGCTGCCCAGCCCTAAGGTCTGCGGCTGCGTGAACTTGCGACGGAACTTGCCGTAGCTCTCGGTCGGGTAGGCGGTGAACACCGGCGTGACCTGATCCTGCACCACGGCGTTGTAGGTCTGCTGGTAGTCCTGCGAGACCACAAGGTACTTGAGCTTTTCGTTGACGTTATCAAAGCTATACGCGCCATCGGCCGCCGGCCACTTCTGCCTGACCAGGTAGCCGGTCTGCGCGTCCAGCAGCCGCACGCGGCGCGAGGCGGCGACGCTATTGACCGTGGTGTGCCCCGCGACTTGACCCACCCCACCATAGATGACATCGCGGGCGACGGGCGTCGAGGGGGTCTGAGCCGGGGCGCCGGCGGAGGTGGTCGCCGTCGGGAACAGCTTGAAGGCCGGGCGCATCCGGGCGAAGTTGGCATAGGTGCGCGCGGCGGGTGGCACGTAGGTGTCGGTGAACGGTGCAGACGGCGGCGTAAAGTTGGACGTGTACACCGCCGCGCCGGTCACCATGCGCCACTCATCGAGGTTGCCCGTGAACCACCACGCGGAGGCTTGGCCTCCGAAATAGAGGTTGCCGGTGGTGGTCCACACCGTTTGCCCAGCGGTGATCGCCGCAGTGCCCTGCGACACCCCGTTCAGGTACAGCGTAATGGTGGTGCCGTACCGCACCAGCGCCACGTGGTACCACGTGTTGGCGACTAGTGTTCCGACCGGGCCGATGTTTTGCGTGTAGCTGGAGCCGTTGGTCGAGATTTGGGCCTGCAACTGGTTGGCGACGCGAAGAATGCGGTAGGCCGAGGCCCCGCTGGCGTTGTACTTTTCCGCGATAGACACCGTGCCCGACGCCACCGAGGTCGGGTAGATCCATCCCTCAAGGCAGAAGTCCAGCGCCCCGGGGTTCAGTTCCGGTGCGTCGGGGGCGCTGATTGCGGCGTTGGCGGAAGGAAAAGAGATTGCCGAGCCAAACTTGGAAGGGGAGGCAGCCAGCACAATCGCGCCGGACGGACTGGTGAACACCCGGCTGTACCGCGACGAGTCAAGCCACGAATATAACCCTTTCACTGTGTCGAAGTGCGTCAGCAGCACCGTGTTCCAGAAGTCCTCGAACGCGGTGGCAGGGGGCGTGAAGCCGGACGTGTAGCGCGCCACACCCAAGGTCATACGGTAGTCGTCGTAGTACGCCTCCAGATAGGTCGAGCCCGCCGTGAAGTTCGACTGCCCGAGTGCGCCAATCTGCCCAGGCGTGCAATTGATTGCATCGGAGAGCGTGCCGCTACCCTTGGCCACGCCACCTACCCAGACCTGCAACGCTGTGCCCGAGCGGGTCAGCGCGACGTGGGCGAAGGCACCGGTCGGCAGGTCGCCGGCGGCACCGGTCACCACCTGCGCCCCGTTGATCGACACATTGACCGAGCCATCCGCCGCGCGCCACACCAGCCAGTCGCGGTTGGCGGCCACGCTGTCGTCCCAGCGCCCGAAGATCGCGCCGTAGTCGGTGCCCTGCGACACCGGCCACACCCAGCTTTCCACGGTGAAGTCGGCGCTGCCGAAGTCGTAGGCTTTGTGCGGCGGCAGCTTCAGGTAGTTGCCATTGGCGCTGCCGGTCTTCAGCGAGGCCGTGCCGTACTTGAACTGCGTGGTGCTCAGCGCGGCGGTGCCGACGCACAGGCCGCCGAGCGCATTCTTCGACGTGTCGGTGATCGTCGTGGTGCCGTTGGTGCCGTCAAAGTGCAGCAGGGCTGCGAGGGATTCCTGATTGATGTCCATGCTTGCCTCTTAGCGCCACGGGCCGGTCACGTCGATGAAGCAGTAGCCGTAGGTAGATCCAGTATCCGTGGCCGGCGAATGCCGCAGCGCCAGCAGCCGTTTGTTCAGCAAGTCGTCGGTGCCGGGCACCACATCGCGGTGGTTGAAGTACAAATAGCACTGCTGATCGGACTGGTAGAAGCCAGGCAGGAAGCCGCGCTGCGTATTGCCCGTCCCGCCGAAAATCCACACCGGTGCCAAGAACAGCGCGTTGTCGCCGCCATTGGGATAGGCGAGCGTGACCGACGACATGCCGAGACCGGAATAGCCACTGGCCGAGGCCAGCGTGCACGCCTTCAGCATCGAGATCGGGCCGCCAAGCTGCGTGACCGGACGCGGTACATAGACCCCGCCGTAGGCCGAGGCGATGTAGCTGGTACCGAGGTCGTCGTAGATGACAGAGCCATTAGAGGTTCTGTCTGCGACCTGACCGGTCAGCACCGTCGCGTACTTGTCGCTGGTGTTGCGCGCGATCAGATCGCCGAAATACTGGGACTGGCCACTGAAGATATAGCTGGCGCCCTGGTTGTACGGGGCGGCCCAGAAATAGAAGCCCTTGTCGTCACCCCACACCATCCACTTGCGCCAGTTGGCGTCGGCCACGCTCGACTTGCCCCAGTACAGCCCGCCCGCCTGCTGCGCGGCGGTTGGGTACGGGTTCACGCCGTTGTTGATGTCGTACATCGCCTCGTAACCGACCACGCGGGCATTCCTGGTGCCGGTGTCGTCAACGCGCAGCACCATGCCCGAGTAGCCGGCGGCGGGCGAGGTGTACGCGGCGAGGTTGGTGCCGGAGAACAGCTTGGTCCAGCCCAGCGGGGCCATCTTGGCGGTGATCGTGCCGCTCGCGGTCTGGTCGCTGATGCCGGTGGCGTCGAAGGTCGCGGTGTTGCCGGTCACCGACAGCACCTTCTTCTCGCCGTTCAGGCCGCTCGGCGTCGCGCCGGCGATCAGCAGCACCGAGGCCACCTCGCAGCTCGGCGTCGAGCCGAAGGTCGCGGTGGCGATGCCGCCGGCCACCACCAGCGACGACAGCGTTTGTAGGCCGAAGCCGTCCTTCAGGCAGGCGTCGAGCACCGAAATCAGCCCGCCGGCATTGCCGTACAAGGTCGGGGCGCCGACCATATCCCCGTGAAAGAACTTCACTACGTTCGACATGGTTTCCTCTTAGTATTGGCGCCACGGACCGGTCAGATCGAAGAACACTGCACCGTTGACGTAGGTGCCCTGCGGCAGGCAGACCGGCACGTACATCAGCTTGCGGCCGGCGAGGGCGCGCGCTCCGTCGATCACCTGCATCGAGGTGAAGTTCGTGGCGCCCAGGTTCTGCCCGGTGTGCAGCAGGCCGGGGTGGGTGCCGCGCAGCGACCCCTGCGTGAACCCGTACACCGGGTGCAGCAGCAGCGCGTTGTCGGAGCCGTTCGGGTAACCGAGCACGGAGGCCCAGCCTTGCCCCGAGTAGCCGCTGGCGGAAAACATGGCAGCCACATGGCCGCCCCGGACCGACCCGCCGAGTCCGTTGGGCGGTCGCGGGAAGTAGTGGGTGTAGGAGGCCGAGGCGACTGAATAACCCATGCAATCCGTAATGGCCGAGCCGGAGCTGGTTTGGTCGGAGGCGACTGCGGTCAGGCAGGTGGCGAAGCTGTCGATGCCCGGCGGCGCGTCGAGGTCGCCAAAGAACACAATCTGACCGTTGCTGTTGGGCGTGTAGATCGTGTTTGGGCAGGTCCACAGGTAGAAGCAGCGGTCATCGCCAAAGATCGCCCACGGCCGGGCCGTCGAGTCGGCGACGTACGACTTCAGCCACAGCGGTAGGTTGATCTGCGTGGTGGTTGGGAACAGCCCGGTGCCGGTGTTGATGTCCGACATCGCCTCGTAGCCCTGCACGCGCGCCACGCGGTTGGTCAGGCCAAACACCACAGGGTTGTCATCGACGCGCAGGTAGGGGCCGATGTACTGCGGCGACGCGCAGCGGTACGCGGCGAGGTTGGTGCCGGAGAACAGCTTGGTCCAGCCCAGCGGGGCGAGCTTGAACGTAATGCTGGCGCCAGTGGCCGGCGAAACCGTGCCGGAGGGCACCGCAAACGTCACGGTATTGAAGCCGACGCTCAGGATCTTCTGCTCGCCGTTGTAGGCGGCCTGATCAGCGCCTGCAATCAGCAGGGCTTGGCCCGGTAGCAGGCCGTGATTGGAGCCGACCGTGGCCTGACAGATGCCAGCGGTTTGCGTCATCGCACCCATGCCCCGGCTGCCATAGCCGTCCTTGAGGCAGGCGTCGAGCACGGTGATCAGGCTGCCGGCCTGCCCATTCAACGTGGGGGCGCCGTAGTCCAGGTAGGTGAAGATTTTCGGGTAAACAGCCATGTCTTGTCCTTATGCGTCAACGTCGCCCCGGATCTGCACCCGGAAGCTATCCGACAACCCGCTCGGGCTCGACTGCAGCACCGTGCGCGCCAGCCACAGCGGGTAGTTCGCGGCGGCGGTATTGAAGCGCAGCACGTTACCGGCGGCCCAGCCCCCACCCCAGCCCGCCGCGCGCAGCGTGAAATACGGCTGGCTGGTGGCCGGATTGACCGGAGCGATGTCGGCGTTAACCGTGCCGGTGCCGATCTGCCCAACCGATTCGCCGATGATCCGAAAGCTGGTGCTGTCGGTGAAGACCAGCGCCCAACGCTCCTGGATGCAGCTCTTGTCGGTCAGCTCCAGCGGGTAGCTGGTGAAGTTGTAGGTAGACGCCGGGCTGCCACCGGAGGCTGTGTCGGCGAACACACTGGCCCAGGTGGTCTGCGTGAAGCTCAGCGAGCGCCGCGCCTGCAGGTCGCCCATGATCAGCGCGGACGACACGCGGGTCTCGTTGGCCGGGTAGGCGTGCGTGAGCTGACGCATCAGCGTCAGCTGGCCGGTGATCTGCACATCGGACAGCAGGCTCATGTCTTCGATCCGGTTCTCGACATAGATCGTGCCGCTCATGCCCGAGGTCGACACCGTGCCATTGAACGTCAACGTGCCGGCGTCCAGATTGGTGCTGTACATGCTGGGACTCATCACCACCGGCGGGTTCGACGAGTCGATCACGCGCATCGCCGCACAGCGCACGCGGCCCACGTCCACCACCAGGCCGTTACTCGGCGTCACCGCCTGCTTGGCCGTGTGGTGGACCACCACCACATCGCCCGAGCGGAAGATCGGCACGCGGCCGTCGGTCGGCAAACGCACCGGGTCCAGGCCCAGGATCGAGCTGTCCAGCGGCAGGTAGGTCAGCGCCACCGCGTTGAACAGGAGCTGGTCGGCAAACACCGGCAGCGGCTTGAAAATCTTGCCTTCGGCGGTCACCGCGCCGGCGTTGTACCAGATCGCCGCCTCGTTGCCGGCGGCGGTCACCATGGCCCCAAAGCGCAGCTTCACCACGCCCGTGGTGTAGTCGATGCTGCCGAAGCACTTACCGGCCGAGCTGATGACCCCACTGCCGTCGGCGGTCACGCTGTACGGGGCGCCCAACAGCGGCACCACGCGGATCTGCAGCGAGCCCGACCGCACCGGCGCTGCCGGAACGCGGAACACCACGTAGTCGACCGGCTGACCGTTGACCGTGGTCAGCAGCGACTGCACGGCGATGGCGTTGCTGCCACCCGCCGGCCACGACGTGAGCACGCAGTCGCCCGACGCGTAGTTGATCGTGCCCACCTGCGTCCCGGCGCCCGTGGTGGCGTCGAGATCGGTGTACAGGTAGCCCGAGCGGTCGTAATAGGTCTTGCCGTCCCAGGTGAACAGCACCGAGCCGGGCACGATGGGCTCGTCGTACTGGCGCGTCAGGTCGAATTTCTGGTCGTTGGCCGTGTAGGTCTGCTGGTTCTGCACCGGCGTCACGTCGGCCACCAGGTACTCGACCGTGACCACGCCGGTCTCGTCGTTCGGGAACAGCGCGGCGGCGTTGTAGTAGCTGACGCCGGTCAGCGTGTTGCGATACACCGGCTGAGTGCGGTCCGGGTAGAAGCCGTCGGCCCCCTTCATGTAGCCGATCACCGTCGACTGGTACTGCGGCTGCGGGATCGACACCGTGCGATCCGGGTTGAAGCTGATCACCCCGGTGCTGTAGTTGATCGCCGAGCCGGCGATGGCCGTATTACCCGTTGCCGACGGGATCACCAGCTGGGTGCCGTCGTCCTTGGTCGAAACGATCGGGTCCACCTTGACGTACTGCATCGCCGCCGGCACGCCGCTGATCGTCGAGTAGTCGTTGATCAGCACGTTCCAGTTGGCCCGGATCGAGTTGGCCAGCGGGTTGATGTCGTCGAGCTGCAGGTTCAGCTTGCCGTTGCCGTCGCGCAGCGGGTGCGTGAAGGTCTTGGTCTTCTTGACGCCCCGGTTGTAGGTCAGCGTGAACACCGCGCCCATCGCCGGCACCGCGTTCGGCACCAGCTCGATCTGGTAGCTGCCGTTGATCCAGCGCACGAAGCCGGTGCCGTCTCCGGAGATCACGCCCGACGAGTTGGCGGTCGCCACCTTGGCGCCGCCATTGGTCCAGGCAATGCTGACGCTCGATTCAATCAGCTTCTCGCCGGTGGCGGTGCTGACCGTGAACTGGATGCGCGGCGCCTGCACCGTGGCGCCGGTGCGGTCGAAATACTGCGCCGGCGTGCTCCAGAAGAACATCACCGCCGAGCCGATGTCCGGCAGCGCGCCGAGCGTCAGCACCACCGTGCCGGTCTGATAGTTGATCGTGCCCGAGCCGATGGCCGGGTCGCTGCCCTTGATCACGCCCTGCGTGCCGGCGCCGCCCTGGTCGACCATCTCGTACCAGTTGCCCTGCGCCATGTACGCGACTTTGAGCGCCTTGGCCTTCGGCGGCGGATTCAGGGTCATCGTGTACACGTTGCCCCGGTTGGTCGTATCCACGTCGATGGACGCGGTTTCCGAGACCTTGACCGGGGAGGCGGCCGGCTTGAAGTACGCGGTCAGGCTGCCGCTGGCGCCGATGGCCGATGTCAGCGTGATCGTGCCCGTGGTGTGGTCGAGGGTGCCGCAGGCCGCGCCGTTGTACAGCAACTGGCCGGTGCCGTCGCCGGTCACGGTGGAGCCGATCTTGAAGCTGCCCGGCTGCACGCCGAAACCCAGGTAGATCTTCTGCGGGAAGGTGCCCGTCACATTGATCGTGCGCTGCTGCTCGACCGAGCCCGACGGCACGATGGGGGACAGCGTGCCCGCCGCGTTCAGGTCGGCCAGCGCAGTTTCCGACTGTGCGCTCGGCACCAGCTGGCTGAAGATCGAGTTCACGATGACCCGGATGTCACCCATGCTGGCCGCAGCGACCATCTTGGCGATGCCGTAGTACACGGCGGCGTTGGCCACGCGCGTGTCACGGCACTTGGCCGTGGCATTCTGGTCGTCGTAGGGGCTGGCTACCGGCCCCTGGAAGTCGTACAGCAGCGGGTTGGCGATGGTGCAGGTCACCAGCAGACCGTTCCACTTCACGCCGTTGCTGGCGGTGAACTCGCGCACCAGGCTTTCCACCTTGGTGATGCGGACGTACTGCGAGAACTCGGTGCTGAGCCCTTCGTTCTGAATCAGCACCAGCGTTTGGCCCACTTTCGGCAGCGCGTCGCTGGGCTTCTGCAGGATCTGGATCGCGCGCTGTCCCTGCAGCTGGGTTTCCAGCAGTTGGCCCGGCCACTTCACACCGCGCGCCAGATACGACTCCACGCGGTTCTTGGCGTCGGTGCGCACGTCGGTCCAGCTCTTGGTGCTGAACAGCGTCACGCTGACGTTGGCGTCAGCGGGCTCCTGCAGAATGATCGCGTGCGAGCCGAGGTACGTGTCGGTGCCGGTCACGTCGATCGCCGGGTACGCCTTGCGCAGCCCGATACGGCCATACACGCGGTCCAGCTCCGATACGTCCGGGAACAAGTTGTTCGAGACGCCATCGACGACCTCGTTGGCGGTGATGCGGCCACCGCCGTTGTCGGTGTCAAGCAGCACCTCCGACTTCATCAACTTGATGTTGCTGCTGGTAATCGTCATTCGTCAAATCTCCATGAGCCGCAGGGTGGCCAGGTAGTTGTCGGTATCCACAACGTCGTCGTAGTGGACGACCGGGTGGGCCTCCAGCCCGGCACCGTCGTGATGTCGGAAGATCACCGTGCGCTCTTGCCCGCGAAGTGTAAGAGTGAGTTGCTGTCCGGCGACTGCGGCCCAATTTCGCAGTTGGTCGATCACCGCCCGGTTCATCCAGCCGCTTGAATCGTCGGCCGGCTCCAGGGTGATCGGGCGTCCAGCGATCCGGGTGGCGGCGCTGACGATGAGCGCCCCGGTGATCGTGCGCTGTGCCGTCTGCTCGACCGGCGCCCAGTTGTTCTCGTCCGACCAGTACAGGGCGGAGCTCAGGGTCACGCTCGTCGCGCCGACCGCCAGGGTGATGCTCATACGTTGGACCTCCCCGAGAGGCTTTCGAGTTGCCGCATGACTGCGGTCAGGTTTTGCGCGTCACCGTCGCTGGAGACGTTGACCGGCGTGTTCTTGCCGTTCACGTTGATGTTGACGGTCTTGGTGCCCGCGGCCTTCGGCGAACCGGGCGAGCCGCCGTCCTGCTTCTTCGCCAAGGCCTGGACAGCCTCCAGGATGTTGCGAGACTGGTTGTAGGCCGTCTCGATGCTGCGGATACCGTCGAAGCTGTAGATGCCCTGGCCGCTGTACTGCTGCATCGTGTTGCGGTTGAAATTGGCCGCGTCGAATGCCGCTTGCGCGGTCTTCAGGTCGTCGGCGCCGAGCTTGCCGGCGCGCTGCTTCTCTGCAAGCGCGGCGATGGCGTCGTTTTGCGAGGCGGTCACCATGTGCGGGTTCGCGCCGCCGGTCGACCCTCCCCCGCGCTCTGCGCGAGTGCCTTCCTGCGCAACGTCGTTCCGCATGCGGATGGCGTCGACTTCGAGCTGCAACTGCCGAATCTGCTGCTCCCCGGCCTGCGCCTCTTGAAGTTTTGCCTGAGCGTTGCGGATACGCAGCTCGATCTCCTGCTGCTTTGCCGGGGTCAGTTGGCCGGAGGCGTCCAGGGCGGCGCGGTCAGCCTCTGCGGATGCGATGGTCTGCCGCGTCTCGGCTTCCACCGCGGCGATGTGGTCGCGCACCTGCTGGATCATCACCTGCTTCTGGCGGATCTGTGCGCCCTGCGCCTCGAACGTGCGCCCGTACATCAGCGCCTCCTGCTCCTGCGTCTTGTAGAACGCCAGGCTGGTACGCGTGGCAACGTCCGTCTCGAAGGCGTTCTCGCGGATAACGGCGATCTTGCGCTCGGCTGCGGCGGCGGTGTCGCGCAGGGCGTCACGGTACAGACCCTCGGCGTAGGCCGCATCCTGCGAAGCCTTGGCGACGTTCGCGTGCGACTCGGCGTTGTCCACCTCCTGCGACTTCATCCGGGCCAGTTCCGACGTAGCCGACTCGGCCGCAGCCTTCAGTTCGGCCAAGCGCGATGCGTTGTCCTTGTACGTCTCTGCGGCGGCGCGGCGTGCGACCGTCTCGACCTGCGCGGAATCGGCGGCGACCTTGGCGCGCTCGGCCTCAGCCTGTTTCTTGTCGATCAGGTCGGTCAGCGTCTTGATCTGCTCTTTCTGGTCGTCGCGCAACTTCTCCGACCCGCCGGCGGCGAGGATCAGCGACTCGGCCTGCGCCTTGAGGAAAATAACCTCCTGCTGGCGCGCGTTGGAAAGCGTACGGAGCGCCTGCTCGTCGCCCTGTGCGGCGCGCACGGAAGCCTGGCGCGTCTCAATCTCGTTGCCGGCGATGTTGGCCAGTGCGACGGCTGCCTCGCCCTCGTGCTTTTTCGCCTGCGCGAGTTTTTCCGCGACGAGCGTGTTCTGCTCAGCCTGCTTGTTCACGTCGATGTACGCCGCCTGGATGGCGTACCAGCCGGTTGTGGCACCCGCTGCTTGGTTGCCGGAGGCCGCGGCGGCAGCACCGGCGGCGGTTTGCGCCTGCGCGTTGCCGGTCGCAGCCGCGGCAGCGGCACCGTGGCCATGTGCGTTGACATTCAGACCGCCTGCCGCGGCAGATGCTTGCGTGCCGGCTTGCTGCGCAGCTGAACCGGCTTTGCGCTGTGATTCAGCAGCCTTGTCGCCGAACCCCGCCATCTCCTGCACTGAGCGCGCGAGCTTGCCTTCCCGCTCGATGAACTCGTCAAACAGCCGGGCAGACTCATTCATGGCGCTCTTCAGGTCACCCTGCACTACGCCAGTGCGGCGGTGCGGCGGGTGAGTGCCGTGGTGGATGTGCGAACCTCTGCGTCGGCCAGCTTTGCCTGCGCGCCCAGTTGCTGCTCCGCCTCAGCCGCGTCTTTGGTGGCCTGCTTCGCAGCCAGCAGCGCGTCCTTCTTCTCGCGCAGTGCCGCGCGGGCGTCGAGGACGGCATTGCTGAGCTCCTGGACCTTCAGCTTGTAGTCAGCCTCTGTCTTGCCAGCCTCGTCGTAGTTCAGCTTGAGCCGGGCCAGTTCCTCGCGCTTCTCCGAGATGGCGCGCTGTGCGTCGCGTACAGCCTGCGCGGCCTGGTCCTCGTTCTGCTGAAACTTGGCGGTGCTGCCGGAGAGGTCGGCCAGTTCCTTGCCGAGCGCCGCGGCAGAATCCTTAGCCTTCTGCTGGTCGGTGGCCAGGGTTTCGACGGCCTCTTTCAGCGCCGTGAACTGGTCGATTGCGTCCTGCTGCGTGGCGAGCTTGTCCAGCTCGTCGCCCAGGCGTTTGAACTCGGGTGCAGCATCGCCACCCTGCTTCGCCAAGTCCTGAACGTCTTTGGCGAGGTTGCGGATGCTCTCGGCGCCAACGGTGCTGGCAGTAACCTGGAGGGAAACGTCGCGGTTATTATCTGCCATGTCGGCCTACCGGATTGTGGAAGTGACAGGGGGAGTGTCAGCGCCCTCCCCCTGGACCCGGGACGAATGCCACGGGCGTGCGCTTGCCGGATTAGGCCGCGCTGTCGAGCAGCTTGACGGTGTACGGCTCGCTCTTTCCCACCGGGGTCTTCAGACGACCTGGCAGATTGACTGTGGCAAAGTCGTTCTGGAGGAAGTCGAACGCGCTGTTCGACGCGATCACGGCCTCATACACGTCAACGAGCACCGGCAGGTTGTCGGCAAAGTTGATGCCGTCCAGGCGCAGACGGGCGCGGATCGACGCATTGGTCGAGCCGCGGATCAGCGTGCCGGTCACGGCGTTGGTGTTGCCGGTCACCTTCAGCGATTGCGCGTCGGTGATCGCGCCGCCAACCAGCGGGCGGATCCAGCCCATGCGCCAGTTCACCTCGTAGTCGGTACCGAGCACGTAGGTGATCGAGCCGGCCGTGTTCTTGACGAGGAAACCGGTCTGCTGGAAGTTCTGCTTCGACAGCTCCACCCACATGCCCAACTTGGCGGTGATCGCCTCGTCGGCGATGCTGCCGGCGGCGACGTTGATGTCGCTGTCGGTACCGAGCAGCGCGGTCGTCAGGCCTTCACGGTTCACTTCGGCCAGTTCCAGGGTGAATTCCGTCGGCTTCGGCAGCGTGACGGTTTCAAGGATCTGACCGTAGGTGTTGCGACCGCGGGACATGTTGTCCTTGATGTCGACCGCCGGCTTGATCTCGAACTTTTTCGCCTCATACGGACCCTTGAAGGGGTCGAAGTTCGAGATGGCCGGGTTGTAGCGTGCGATGTAAAGGTCGCCAGCGCCGATAAAACCACGAGCTGCTGTCATTAATAATCTCCAGAGAGTTGGGCCAGCACTGGCACGACAGAAGTGTCGCTATCTGCCGTGCGCCGTGCCTGCGGATGGATTTCGTCAGGGGTTGGTCAGATCCTCGGCGTACAGAACGTCGATGTGGATGCCGGCGAAGACGGTTTCAGCGCCGTCCTCGCGCGGGCCGATAACGCGGCCCTTGTAGGTCATTTCCTTGGCCCGGCCGCCCAGGCGCATGCCGTGCTTCGGCTCGCCGGCGAAGATGGCGCGCTTCAGATCGGCGATCATCAGGTGGGCGGCGTCGTTCGGGTGGTCCGGGTCGCATGCGTCGTACGCCTCGAACACGTACCGCTGGCTGATGCTCACGCCGGTCATGGATGAGTCCTGCGGCGTGTCGTTACCTTCGACCAGCACGGCGCACGGCACATCGGCCTCGGCGTCCAGAGCGCGCTTGCCGCGGAATACCCGCAGCCCGATGTCCGTATTGAAGCCGTTCGCCTTGGTGATCTGCGCAACCCGGTTGTAGAGCTCCTGCGCGATGTCGCTTGCTTTACTCATTTCCCAGTGCCTTTTTCAGTTCGTCTGCGGTGAGCGCCACCACGGTCTTCCCGAGGCGGTCCGCCACGTCGTTCAGGAACGCGTCGTCCAGGGCGGCGCGGAATAGCTGGTAGACCGATGGCCCGTACAGCGCCTTCAGGTCACCTCGCTTCTTTCCGGTGGTGCCCGGCTTGCGCGTCATCACGAGCATGTTTCCGTTGTGGACCATCATGAAGGCGTTTTCCGGCATGACGATCTTGTCGCCAGCCATCGCCAGCAGGCTTGCGGCACTGGCGGCTACGCCGAGTACCTTCACCGTGATCTCGGCACCGGTCGCACGCAGGGCGTTGTACATCGCCAGGGCGTCGAATACCGAGCCGCCAGGCGAGTTGATGTCCATGTCGATCTTCTTGACCGCGCCGAGCGCCTTCAGGTCGGCGATGAACATTTTGGCCGTAACGCCCCACGCACCGATCTCGTCGAAAACCGAGATTTGCGCGGGCTGGCCGTCGGCCTTAGCGATGATCTTGTACCAGTCTTTCATGGCGGTCCTTTTAATGATGCGGATTGTCTTCATCTGCAAGCGGCGGCGCCTGCGGATAGATTTCGGGTCAGGCTTCGGTTTCCTCCGTCGCCTTCACCTTGCGCCGCAGCTTGTCCCGGACGAAGACGTAGAACTGGAGTGCGGTGTAAATGAACGTGAGCCACAGCAGCGCTGTCGGCAGCGCTTCCGTGATCCACTGCAGTAGGCCGATGACAGCGGCCGGTGCGGCTTTACCCAATTCGGTGATTAGCTCGTTCAGGGTCATTTCTTAGGCCTATTGGATTCGGGTGCGCCGCTACTGTTGTCGCCAGCGGGGCCTGCGGTACCTGATGGAGGGGCGGTCGGCAGGCCGAGTTCTTCGGCCCGCTTTATGTCGGCCTGGCGCTCTGCGTCGACCTGCTCGGGATCGTCACCGCGCTCCGCGATCACGCTGGAGCGCGAACGGAATCCGGCGTTGACTTCCAACTGCTTACCTTGGACGTCCTGTACGGGATGGATGTATTGCCAACCTTGCGGCGCCCATTCGACAGCCTTCGCGTCATCTGCAATCAACGCGGGCAGCGCGCCGACGAGCACAGCCTGATCGACCCAGGCCTCCCGCACGCGCTGGCAGAACATAGGAATGATCACGTGCCACTGCCGTTGCTCGACGTGGCGGCGGAACTCCTGAATGATGACGCGCAGCGTGCGATCGCTGACGTTGACGATGTCGCCCGACAGCAGTTCATACGGCAAGCCTTGCCCCGCTGCGGTTGCAACGTGCTGCGTGCGCATGTATTCCGCGTAGGTCGCGCTGGCTCCGGGCGGATTCGAGAACGTGACCTTCTCGCCCGGAAGGAGCTCCTGTGACACCCCGGGCTGCATCGCAGCCACAGGGGTGCCGTCGGTTTCGTAATCGATCGCCTGCCCGGTCATCGGGTCAATGCCATCGGGGCTCGTCGGATACTGCTTCTCGATGAACGCCGTGAACAGGTTGGCGAGCTTTTGTCGCTCCAGCACTGCGTCGTCGAAGTCGGCGACGTTGCGCAAGCGGGCCAGCACAGACGCGAATTCCGACACACCGCGGAGCTGCCCGGGGCGCTTGGGCTCGAAGATGTGAAGGATCTCGTCCGCCGGGACGCGGATCAACTGCGACTTGTCGATGTTGCCCGACATGAAATCGGACGGGTGCGCCTTATAGATCCAGTAGGCGGTGCGAGCGCCAAGCCTGTCTAGCTCGATGCCCTGGCGGATTTTGTTCCCCACGGGCAAGCCGGGCCACGAGTCCGTGTCAAACGCCGGACAGAAGTCCGACTCGATGATCTGCACTTGGATTGGCACCTCCATGGAGCCCTTCCGGCGCCAGCGAAGGCGGGCAAAGACTTCGCCCGACTCGATCCACGAGCGGGTGACTAGCGCCTCTTGTGCGTAAAAGTTAAGCACGCAGTCCGCATCAGCCAGCTTCGTCCAGCGATCCCACAAGTCCGCAGCCAGTTGTTTCTGCGCCTTGTTCGTGATGCGCTTGGCGCGGGGAACGATGCCTGTGCCGACCAAGTTCGTGACCCACCGCTGACCGCCCGCCGAGGCAGACCAGTCATTGCGGGCGGCGTCGCGTGCACGGTCGCGTACCTTCGGCGCTTGCGAGGTGGCTCGGTTCGGGCCGGAGGACGGAGGACGCCAGCCGCGCATGCGGCGACCTGTTCCGCCCGCGTCGTATTGGGCCACGATCGAGGTGATCGCGCGGGCCACGGAGTTCCGGATGCGCTGAAACATTACTGATACCCCCGGCCGCCGTAGTACATCTGCGTGCGCCGACGCGGCGCGCTATTGGATTGCTCGGTGACCCTCGCGTTGTCTATGCGGACCTGTGGGACCGGATCAACGGCGCAGGCGCATGGGAGGCCAACCCGTGGGTATGGGTAGTCGAGTTCCGGAGGGCTGCCTAATGGCTGTCTACGTTGATGACATGGAAGCCAGCTTGGGCCGCATGGTCATGTGCCACCTGCTGGCCGACACGACCGAAGAGCTGCTGGCCATGGCCGACAAGATCGGCGTTCAGCGGAAGTGGATCCAGAAGGCCGGCACGCACCAGGAACACTTCGACATCGCCAAGAGCAAGCGGGCATTGGCTGTGCAGCTCGGCGCTGTTGAGATCGACCGGGCGGGCTTGGTCGAGATCCTGCGCAAGCGGCGCGCCGCCATAACCCTGACTAACGAATACCCGCCATACAGGTAAAACAGAAATACCTGTCACACAAATAATGCAGCAGAACGCGGAACGAATAATCGAATTGACCCGCAGCGCTTGGGGGATCGCCAAATGAAGACTGGATGGATGACCGAGGAAGATCTGCAGGAACTGACTGGCAAGAAGCGCTGGTCGGCGCAGGCGCGATGGCTCGAAGCCGCCTTCAGGATTGAGCCGCTGCGCCGCGGCGATGGCCGGGTAATGATGACTTGGGAGACTTACCGCGCGCTCGAGGCGAAGAAGGCCGGGGTCGGCACTGCCGAAGTGGTGCCGCTCACCCCCACTGCCCGACCGGTCCTGCGCAAGGTCACCTTCGCGGGGCGCGCGGCATGAACGCACGCCGCCGCCAGACCAATCTCGGCATGCCGAGCCGCGTCTACACGCGCGGCGCCAGCTTCTATTGGGTTCGGCCGAGCGACCAGAAGTGGATCCGGCTGTGCCGTGTCGACGAGGGTCAGCGGACAATGCTCGCGCGCCTTGCGGCCGAGATCGGGGACTTCGAGGCCAACGCCGGCACGGGTGATATGGGCCCGCTGATCACGGAATACGTGCGGCTGCACAAGGCGGAGCACAAGGAAAAGGCGTGGCCAGCCTATGGCAAGTACGCCGGTGAGGCGTTCAAGGACGCGAACTTGGGCGCGATCGCACCGGCTGACGTGGCCGAATTCCTGCGTGACAACTGGACGGGCAAGCTGCACATGCAGCGCGTCATGCGCTCGTTCATGTCAGGCTTCTTCGAATGGTGCATCGGCAAGCGACTGATCGCGGCAAACCCCTGCCGCGAAGTGAAGCTGAAGAAACCCAAGGCGCGCGACGTCTACATCCCCGACGCCCATTTCCTCGCGATCCGAGACAAGCTGCTCACGTACGCCCGGACGCGAAAGGACGGCCAGGAGATCGTCAGCAAGGTGCCGGCCGGCGACATGATGCAGTGCTTCGTCGACCTGTGCTACCTGACCGCCCAGCGCTCCACCGAGATCCGGCTGTTGCGCTGGAAGCCGGAACCTGGTGCGACCGGCGGCGCGTCATGGGTGGACTGGGACGCCAAGGTGATCCACTTCGTGCCGACGAAGACCGAGGACAGCACGGCTGAAGCTGTCGACTGGCCGATCACCCCCGAGATCAAGGCAGTCCTGAAGCGTGCCCAGGCCATCGGCAAAGTGAAGAGTTGCCAATACGTGATCCACTCGATCGACGGTCAGCCGTACGCCGCCAATGCCCTGTTGACGGCCTGGAAGCGTGCGGCCGGCCGGGCCGAGCTGGCCGACCCTGGCTACACCGTGAAGGACATCCGCGCCAAGGCGCTGACCGATGCCGAGCGCGCTGGATACAGCATCGAGCAGCTCCAGGTGGCGGCAGCGCACGCCGACTCGAAGACAACCGAGATATACGTGAAGTCGCGGTCGGTGCCGGTCAGCGAGGTGCGCCTAAAGCTGCCGAAGGCCGGGTAATTCGGCTTCCAATATCCTGCTCGACGCTTCCCGCAAACCCGCATGCTGTCGTGGGTCTGACTGGCGAAAAATATTGGAAGTTGGAAGGTGCTTTTCCGTTATGTGGCGCGGCCTGCAGGGCGATTCCGGTTCTGCTTTGGGATCAGAGGGTCGTAGGTTCGAATCCTATCGCTCCGACCAGTACGAATGAAAACGGCTTATGTCGCAAGGCATAAGCCGTTTTTCTTTTTTTCGTCCAGCGTCGTGCCTATGGCGACGAGCCGGCTAGCGGCGCCCTGGCTACGGCATTCCTGCGCTCGAAATGGCAGTACGCGTCGGCCGCCACCAGGCCAAACAGCGCATGCGCGAACAAGCTTTCCCAGCCACGCGCCTCGTCGAACCAGTTGAAGTAGCGGCCCAGTGCGTAGAAATTCACCAGGTAGACCGCGATGCCGAACACGATCCCGACGATGGACGCCAGGCCCATGCTCGAATCCAGGCGGAATGACCCCAGGATCAGCGCCAACGCGGACGCCAGGATGATCGACAAGGCGTAGTGGACCGTTCCCGCAGCCAGGACAATAGTCCAGTTGAAGGCATCCGGCGACGTCAGCGCTTCGCGGCCCAGGATAATGGCCGCCACCATCTTCACCGTCCCCCACGCCCCCTGATAAAGCAAAAAGCGCGCCGTCAGCAGTTCCAGCACCATGTATGCCGTGCCGGCGATCAGGCCGGCGACCACTGCGGCACGCCAGTCGGGCCGGCAGCGCGCATAGTGGTGCGATTGCATGTGGAGTTCCATGACCACCTCCGTTTGCACGGGCCGCTCAGGACATAGGCCCGTGAGTTAGTTCTAGCCCATATCCGGGAAATACCAAGGCGCCGGCCCCGCAAAAAGCAACCCAAAAGACACTCAGTGCGCTCAGTGCGGCCCTGGCCGGCATACGCTTTCGCTTTCGCTCTCGGGCCGGCTTGCCCGGCTCATTGAAAATCCCACCCGTGGTACAATATATTGTTAGCCCGGGATGTTCCGCGCATCCCTGTCACCGGGCGTTCTCTCCAGCGTGAAGGCCGGCCCTTCAGATCCTTCCGCAACGTTACAGCCATGGCGAGCGACCGGTAACACGTTACCCGCGCACCCGCGACTCGCACGGCCAAGGTTCTGCGGCCGTATCGGCAAGACAGATCGGCCGGGCAGACAGCGCCCCCTGGACGATTCCCTAACTGGACCGGATGGCACGCGGTTTGCGGCGTCATCAGGACCGTGTCAGCTTGCCTGGGACAACCCAAGGCGCGCCCCGCCGCCATGCGGCAAGCTTGTGCACATGCGCTGGAACGGCATGCCCGCGCGTCGCGTCACATCGAATGTAAAACGTAACCGTTGCAGCCTCGAGGTTGCAGAAAAGGAAGATAGATTGGCTAAGGAAGAACTCATTGAATTTGGCGGTGTGGTGTCGGAAGCCCTGCCCGACAATCGTTACCGAGTGCTGCTGGAGAATGGCGTGGAGATCTGGGCCTATGCATCGGGCAAGATGCAGAAGCACCGCATCCGCATTCTGGCAGGCGATCGCGTCACCCTGGAAATGTCGCCATACGACCTGACCAAGGGCCGCATCAACTTCCGCCACAAGTCCTGAGTCTTTGCCAGCGCCGGGTGCGGGAACGACTCCCTGCCCCGGCCTCAGCGCAATGATTGCGCGCCAGCGCGTGTCACGCGCTTGACACTGCGCTCGGAGACACTTGCGGGCTGCCTGACAGGCAGCCCGTATTGTTTTGGGCTAGCCAATACGATGGCCTGCCCCGCTTGCGCCTGTCGGACGACTTCCCCATACTCGAAGCACGAATCCCGTCCCGCTCCGACATGAACCTGATCCTCTGGCGTCACGCCGAAGCCGAAGAACTCCCCGATCCGCTGAGCCTGAGCCGGAACGCGGACCTGCAGCGCCCGCTCACACGTCGCGGGCGCAAGCAGGCGGACGCCTCCGCGGCCTGGCTGCGCGCCCAGCTGCCAGCCAATACCCGCGTGCTGTGCAGCCCCGCGCTGCGCACGCGCGAAACCGCGACGGCGCTCAGCAGCCATCCCGAGATCGTGGATGCGCTCACGCCCGGCGCAGACGTCAGCGCAGTTCTCGCCGCGATAGGCTGGCCGCAGGGCGACGAAAACGTCGTGGTGGTGGGCCACCAGCCCTGGATCGGAAGAGTGGCCAGCCTGCTGCTGGCCGGCACGGAACAGAACTGGAGCGTGCGCAAGAGCGGCATCTGGTGGCTGACCAGCCGTACCCGCGAAAGCGACGAGCAGACCGTGCTCCGCGCAGTCATCAATCCTGAATTCCTCTGACACGCCCCGATGAGGCGTTTCTGAATCTCCGGCCCGACGGCGGCGCGGATAAGCCGCTCGCGCCCTCGGCGCCCGATGCCGCCGGCAATTTCAGCGAAGAGCGATAGCCCCCTGTTTCCCCGGTCAATAGAGTCGCGTGATTCGCCGGCACGTCCGGCACTGGTGACCCGGAGAAACAGTCATGTCCCGTACACCCGCCTCACCGTCTCGCCCTGGCGGAGCCATCGCCTCGGTCACACCAGGAACCGACACTGCCCCGGCGTGCGTCATGGAAGCGTCATCGCCGGGTCACGGCACTGTCACCGCGGCTCACTACATTGCTTCGCAGCAGTTTCGTCACCAAAAGGACACACTGATGCGAGACCTCCCGACGCCGACCCAGCCGCTTTTCGACTCCCTGCCCAATGGCCTCGGTGGCCAGTCGGCGCGGAGGCGTCTTCATCGCCCATCGGATACACCGACAAATGAATCGCCTGTTCTCAGCGTGGCGTGGGCGCGCCATCAGGACGAAGTAATCGAGGCACAGCGCCTCCGGTACAAAGTGTTTGCCGAAGAGATGGGCGCGCGCCTGACGTCGAAGGTGCCGGAACTGGACGTCGACATGTTCGATGCCTTCTGCGACCACCTGATCGTGCGGGACCAGGTCACGCTCAAGGTGGTTGGCACCTACCGCGTGCTGCCGCCGCACCAGGCCAAGCGCATCGGCTGCCTGTACGCGGAGTCGGAGTTCGACCTGGTCCGACTCTCGCACCTGCGCCCCAAGATGCTGGAACTCGGCCGTTCCTGCGTGCATCGCGACTACCGCTCCGGCAGCGTCATCATGGCCCTGTGGGGCGGCTTGGGCGAGTACCTGCAGCGCTGGGGCATCGAATCGATGCTCGGCTGCGCCAGCGTGCCGATGAGCGATGGCGGCCACTATGCGGCCAGCCTGTACCGGCTGTTCAGCGAGCGTTCGCAGGCGCCGATCGAATACCACGCGTTTCCGCGCCTGCCGCTGCCCGTCGAAGACCTCAACCAGCAGCTCGAAGTCGAACCGCCGGCGCTGATCAAGGGCTACCTGCGCCTGGGCGCCCGCATCTGCGGCCTGCCAGCCTGGGATCCGGACTTCAACGTGGCCGATTTCCTGACGCTGCTGCGCGTGAACGACATGAACCCTCGCTATGCCCGCCACTTCCTTGGACTGAACCGCGCGGCCTGAGGTGCTCCCGCAATGAAAAGGGCGGCCCACCCCGGGCCGCCCTTTTCATCTGGTGCCCGACGCCCCAAGGGGGCGATCAGGCATACACCACCTTGTAGCGCTTGCCGACGCGCTGCCATTCATCGGCCTCCTGCGCCAGACTGTATTCGACCAGCGGATTGGCTTCGATCCACGCCTTTGGCATCCGTACCTCGAAGCCCTCGTCAAGCGCGTCCGACCGCTGCGACACACGGATATCCGGCAGCGGTGCATCCGAGCGCCGACGGCACAGCACGAATGCCAGGCGCAGGCTGAAGAGCATGCGCCAGTCGAGGAACCTGCCGCTGCCGGAGAGCTTGCCCAGCTTGCCGGCATGGCCAAGCAGCAAGGCCGCCAGGCGC
>JACXTT010003304.1_pt1 | contig 24951 bp, 25 predicted proteins | sample 9270951 | NCBI WGS metagenome assembly JACXTT01 (sample SAMN15532306, study PRJNA645909) | rock metagenome | isolation source: weathered quartz diorite | place: Puerto Rico | collected 2017-06-21
CACGCGGAGGCCGACCAGGACGACATGGATGCGCTGCTAACGCTCCTTGGCGTGGCGGGCTGCAACTACATCATGGGAGTTCCAGGCGCGGATGACATCATGCTGCACTACCAAAGCACCTCGTTCCACGACGCGCTGTACGTGCGGGAAGTCCTGGGGCTGCGTCCCGCCCCTGAGTTCGAGGCTTGGCTCGCGGAAATGCCGCATCGCCGCAAGCAACTGGAAGGCGCCGTGGCGGAGATCGCCGCCTTCGACTGAATCTGCGAAAATCCAAATATGAGCGAAAGGTTCAATCGCATCACCTGGAATCCGGGCCAGATGAATGGACAGCCTTGTATTAGAGGCATGCGGCTCACGGTTCGGCGAGTGGTCGAAGCTGTGTCGACTTACCCGAATCGCGAAGATCTTTATCGCAATTATCCTGAATTAGAGCCCGATGACGTGCAGCAGGCTCTTTCGTTCGCTGCAGCCAGCTTGGAAGATCGCGCAGTAGAAACGCCGGCGGCCTAGCGGTGCAGAGTACGAGCCTACGACTTTTGCTCGATCAAGGCGTGGCGCGCGACACTGCCGCACACCTTCGCCGCTGAGAAGGTCGGAAACCTCTTCTGCCAGGTTTCGGGGCTTGAAGCCGTTGCGCCGGCAGAAGGATTCAATGGACCGGCACGTCTAGCATGAGACGGTCAATCATGGAGAAATGCTTTCGGTTCTAGATGCGAGACTCAGTCCTTCATCGATCGCAGTGGCAGCAATCAACGCGTCGCACACTTGCAGTCCATGGGATTTGGAATAAGTCTTGAGAAGCTCATACGCCAGCGCGCTCGCGGATGCTCGAACGGGTATTACTCTGTACCTACTCAGGAATGTCTCGATGGTATCGATCTCTCGTTTGTCTCGGGATCCGACTATCAATTCCATCGCGGTGATCTGCGATATTGCCCACTGGTCAGATTGTGATATCAGCCAGTTTCCGGCGCCGCTGTTCCCTCGCAGCACGTCGATAAGGATATCGGTATCGACGAGTGTCACACGTGTGGCTGTGACCGCAATTTGTTCACGTACTCGACACTATCTTCGATGTCGGAACGATCCTTCCAAAGTCCGAAGAAGCCGCCATGGATATCAGACTTGGAGCCAGTCTTCGATGATTTGTCGGTTGAGGGAATGTAGACTTGGACAATGGTCCCGCTCTCGATTGTTACGGCTTCGAGAGGCTTGAACACTCCGTCTTCGTACTTCGCTGTGATGCTCATTCGTTACGTATGGCGCCAAAGCGCTCCTACCACCAATCCTAGCACCGCCGTTCTCAATTGACCGACCTTCGCAACCCCAAGGACTTGATCCGCTTGTGGAGATTGGTGCGCTCCATCCCTAGCGTTCTTGCGGCTGACGATACGTTCCAACCGCACTCTTCGAGGGCCCGTACGATGTGGTCGCGCTCGGCGGAATCACGGGCTTCGCGGAGGTTCGAGGCCACCGCGCCGGGGCGATGCATGCGGATCTCCACTGGAATCGCGTCTATCCCGATTATGTCCACGCCGCCCGAAAGAATCGCCATACGCTCGACTGCGTTGCGCAGTTCGCGGATGTTGCCGGGCCAGTGGTATCGGCTCAGCGCGTCAGAGACTTCTTCTGCCAGGCTTCGCGGCTTGAAGCCGTTGCGGCGGCAGAAGTCGTCGAGAAAATATTCAGCGAGTGACCCGATATCGCTGGGACGCTCCCGCAACGACGGGACGCGGATCGGCACGACGCACAAGCGATAATACAGATCCTCGCGGAACTTCTGTTCCGCCACCATATCCTGCAGGTCGCGATTGGTTGCCGACAATACGCGCACACTCACGCGGATCGGTTGTTCGCCGCCCACGCGGTGAAACTCGCCTTCCTGCAGTACGCGCAGCAATTTCGCCTGCGATCCCGCGTGCAGGTCGCCGACCTCGTCCAGAAAGATCGTGCCTCCGTCGGCGAGCTCAAACTTCCCGCGCCGCAACGTTGTCGCGCCAGTGAATGCGCCTTTCTCGTGGCCGAAAAGTTCGCTCTCAATCAGTTCTGTCGGGATTGCGGCGCAGTTGACCTTGACGAAGGCGCCTTTCGAAAACGGACTGCTTTCGTGGATGTGCGCGGCGAGTAACTCCTTGCCGGTCCCGGATTCTCCCATCAGCAGCACGCGCGCGTCGGACCTTGCGGCAAGCGTCGCTTGTTCCACCACGCGTTCGAACGCGGGCGAAGATCCGATCATTTTCGGAGCCACATACCCGCCGGCCAATTCTTTGAGTTTTGCGTTTTCCTGTTTGAGCGTGGAACTGTCGAGCGCGTTACGCAGCGTCACCAGCACTTTGTCGCGGCTGAGCGGTTTTTCCAAAAAATCGTACGCCCCGGCGCGAGTAGCCTCGACGGCGTCGGCAATCGTTCCGTGGCCGGAAATCATGATCACCGGCGACGGGTTGGCCGGCTTCATCTCTTTCAACAAATCGACGCCGTGGCCGTCCGGCAGGCGCATGTCGAGCAAGTAAGCGTCGAACTGGCCGTTGAAGGCGCGCGCCTCGCCCAGCGTGTGGCAGATGCTCACGCCAAAGCCCTCGCGTTCGAGAATCAGCTTGAGCGAACGCCCGATGTTTTCTTCGTCGTCCACGATGAGAATGCGTTTCATGAGTGATGTGTAGGCAGGGTGAGGCGAAAGGCCGCGCCCCCCAGTTTGCTTTCAATGAGCGCGAGGTCGCCTCCGCAGAGCACGGCGCTGCGGCGCGCGATGGAAAGTCCGAGTCCCATGCCGCCTTTCTTAAAAGAAATGGTCGGTTCAAACAACACGCTGCGCGCCTGGTCTGAAAGGCCGGGGCCGGAATCGTGGACCTCCGCGAAGACTGTCCCATTCTTCCGCCAAGTGGAGGCCATCACTGTTCCACCGGATCCAGCCGCATACGCCGCGTTCTCGAGCAGGTTAGTGAGCACGCCGCGCACGAGATCCACGTCGGCGAGGGCCGCAGGCTTCTCGTCCGCGAGCGTGAGCTCGTAGGCGATCTCAGGATGCGCGTTCTTCAGGAATTGAATCCGTTCCTCAACCAGTGAATTCAGGTCGAGATGGTGCAGTTCCACCGGTGGTTCGCTAGCCAGCTCTGAAAAAGCACGTACGCGGCGTTCGAGCGCGGTCACTTCGTCCACCACAATCGCGGAAGCCTGGTCCACAAAGTCATCATGCGGATACCGCACCGCGATTTCTTCCATAGTGAGGCGGATCGGCGTTAACGAGTTCTTGAGTTCATGCGCCATCTTGCGAGCCAGGGTCTGCCAGCTCGACAACCGCGTCACGTGCACGAGCTTGTCGCGCGACTGCTCAACCTTTTCCGCCATGTCATTGTATGCGCCGATGGCGACGCCGAGTTCGTCGTTGCGGCGGTCGGCGATGCGCAGCGAGAAATCGCCCGCTGCAACGCGATGCAGCGCATTGGTGAGCCTTTGCACGGGGCGCGCCAGATGGTCCGCAAACCATATCAGCGCCGCCAGAGCGGTGGACCAAACCACGGCCGTGATCAAGGCGAAGGTGTAGGCGAAGCCCCGCTTGAGATCCCGTTCGCGCGAGGTTTCGAGCAACGCGCGAGCCTGCGTGTATTGTTCGGTGAAGCGATGCAGGTTCACGTCGCCAAGGTCCGCTTCGAAGATTGAGACCGTGTTGTTCGCCTCGCGCCTGCGGAACTCGAGCTTGTTGCCCTCGGGCGGAAGCACGAATTCCGAATCATGCCCGGATTCCCAAAAGTCGTGGACTTCCGATGGTTGCGCCACACGCGAAGCCTTTAGGCGGCCGGCGGCAATGTCCTCGGTCAAACGGATACGGGCTCGCTGGTAGACTTCGCGCCCGGCTTTTTCGAGCGATTTCGAAAGTTCGTCGAGTTCGCGGTGCGGGGCGAGCGACAAGCTGCGATCGAGCAAGGCCACGCTGGTCCACCACGTGAGCGCCACCGGAGGCACGGTCGCGACTACAAACGCGAGAATCAGACGAGCCCGCAGGTTCATCCTACAGCCCCTGTTGCGGTTTGATTTCGCCCCAATTGACAGGTCCGGACTCGAGCGCCCAGGAGGCTTGGGACTTTGAAGCGGGGCGGCTGAATATCTCGATGAGGGAGGAAAGGTTCACGCCTGGGTCGGTAAATAGGGGTCCACGCTGCATAGGATCTTCGGCTCGGATTTCCAGCCTCACCCACATTGGCTTATCGCGAAATTCGTGCGGCGTGAAGAGGGCGAGATTGTTGAGGCACCAGGTTTCGGCCTCCTGCGAAGACAGATGGGAAACGGCCTTCCTGGGCGTGCGCAGCCGGGTCACGGAAAAGCGCTCCTCCCATAAATCGTAGCTGACGCTGAAGCGCTCGACAAGCCGCTGGACGATGTTCTGCTGCTGGCCGGAGGCGAGGGTCACCTGCAAATCGAAATGGACTGTGTTGCCGTCGCGGATGCGTGCGAGAGCCTTGCCGGCGAGGAAATGAGTGCGCGGGGCGGAAATGCGGATGTGGTCGTCCTGGCGAAACAAAAAAATCTCCTGGGCGACGACGGCGAGAGCGAAGCCGCAGCAGAAGCTGACGAAGACGGCGAGTAAGAAGCGACGGGGCCACTGTTGCATGTTTAGCGTGGTCCTCGCATCAGAAGTTCACTCCGACGAGGAAAACAGGGTCCATGCGCGCGCCGCGCAGCGGGAACGCCACCGCGAGCTGCATATTGTCTTTGCGAAGCCCCAGCCCAAGGCTATGCTTCACTTCGGACATCCCTGCCGTGCTGCCGACTTCTGCGATCGCTCCGACGTCATAAAACGCCTGGAACAAACGATACCGGAATTCAACCGTTCCATGCGCAATGCGCCGCGCTCCATTGGGAGCGAGCTGGAACTTGTTGTAGCCCCGCAGCGTCTGGCTGTTTCCGAGAATGTAACGGTCGTACAGCGGAGCATTGCCATTGAGGAACCCCGCGAGCGCGGCGAGATGGACCTCATGTCTACCGGAAATGTAGGTGTAACTGCCCTCGATCGTATGGCGGTTGTACACGTAATCCGACGAAAGAATTTGGGTGGCCGCGCGCAGATCGTAACCTGCTTCCAACTCCTGTGGATGGGCTCCCGTCCCCTCGAGTTGCCGCCGGTAGCGCAGAGTATTGACGACGGCATTAGAGGCTTCAGTTTGAGGCGCGGCCATAGTGGGTGATGCAGTACTACTACTGACAGGACTACTCAACCGCTGTATGTTCACGCCTGTGGTCCAGTCGAGACCGCGCGCCAGATTGATGGTCGCCGAAGGTTCGAAAATCTCGCGATTCCCGTAATGGCTGCCATTCGCGCCGACCAAAGGATTCCAATACTGAGACAGCGACGCATACTTGAACTTCAACGTCACTGGACTTTTCGGGATGCGAACCTCCGCACGCCCGTGGAACCCGTAGAAGCGTTCGAGCATCTGATCGCTGTCTTCTGAAAATCCCCCGGCAAGGCGCAGGTGGCTGTCGACGTTGATAACGCCTTCGACCGCTCCTGAAAAGCCCTGCTGGGAATGAAATCCAAATTTCGGCGTCGTCACATCGAAGCTCTTGTCGCGGCGGCCTTCCACCTCGAGCCGTACAGCGAGGTGCTCAGGTTTCAACCCGCGACCCACCCGTACGTTGATGTGTTTGGCGCGCACTTCCTCGCGAATTTTCCATACCAAGCCGGTCAGCGCCAAGGTGTCGTACTTGTTGCCAACCATTTTGTCGATCCGTTCCCGCACGGTGCGGCTCAACTTGGATTTCGAGAAACCCAGGAGTTCGACGCTTTCGACCGTGTAACGCGAATTGACGTTTTCAGCCGGATCCACGTTTCGGGAAATCTCGCGGCCCGTGAGCGCGGCCGCAATCGCGAGAGTGACCAGAATCAATCGGAACATACTGCTGTCCATCTCGAATGCACACCTTGTGCCGAACCAGAACCAGCCTGAAATCAATGAGTTGCGCTAGTTGTAGTGTGAAGCTCCGTCACACTGTGAACAAACCCCAAGACCAATCGATTAAACCGCTCCGGTTGCTCCATCATTAGAAAGTGGCCGGCCTCGCCCCAAAATTCGTACTGCAGATTGGCGAATACTTCCTGGTGCTGCCGCTTTCGATCATCGTAGCGCGCCCGGCGCGTCGCTGTGATGGCGAGCACCGGCGCTTTTACCGGACCCTTCAGCCAAACGTCCGAGTTGCCCATCACTTGTAGCGCGTTGACGCCCACATACGGTGACGTCAGCAGCATCTTGCGCTTGATTTCGGCGCGCAGAAACAGCGGCGTATTGGTCACGAACATGGAGTCGATGAAGTTGCCGGCCGTGGTCCGGTAATCGCGCTGCATCTGCAGCAGCCATGGAGGAACCGTCGCCCGCTTGAACTTCCAGATCGGGCCGTCCACCGCGACCAACGCCTGCACCACCGCCGGATTGTCGCGCAGCACCTTCACTGCGACCGGCACGCCCATGCTGTGTCCAATGACCACGGCGCGTTCGACGGCTGCGTGCTTGAGAACCGCCTCAACTCCATCGGCGAAATGCTCGATTGTGTAGTCGATGCCGTTCGGGGCGTCGCTCTGGCCGTGGCCAGGCAAGTCAATCGAGATCACTCGATATTCTTTGGCGAATGCCGCGGTTTGCAGCCGCCAAAAGCTCGCGTTGCAGGTCCAGCCGTGGATTTCGACAATTGCTACGGGACCTTCACCGTCCACCGTGTAGTGGACTTTCGAACCGTTGAGGTCTGCGAATTGATCCGCCGCCAGCAAAGCGGCGGCCAAGACAAGTGCGATCACAGCAGGCCCATGGCTCGCTTTCCAGCTTCTATCACTTTGAGAATCTTCTCCGTTTCATACACGCAACCGCCCCAGGCGCCGCCGCCGATGTCCTGCAGCGCGGCCCAGAGTTTCGTGTCTTCGGGAAGGTCCTTGTCGGCATGCAGGTCGTCGCGCATCGGGCGCGACATCAGCACTTTCGCGCCGACAAAGGCGCCGAACTGGTAGCCGTCAGCGCCCACCAGATTGAGGGAGCCTTCGAGGTTGTTGCGATCCACGATGATTTCGATGATATCGCCATCGAGTACTTTACCCAAGGGCCCCCCGGCGAGCGCTTCCGGAGAAACGTGCCCGATGCAGGCGCCTGTGGAAACGCCGCTGAACCGCGCGTCGGTGATCAACGCAACGTGCTTGCCGAACGGAAGGTGTTTCAGAGCGGAGGTCAACTGGTACGTTTCTTCCATGCCCGAACCCATCGGGCCGCGGCAGGCGAGCACGATGATGTCTCCGGCTTCGATCTGTTTGTTCTTGATCGCGGCGATGGCTGCCGGTTCGGTGTGAAACACCTTCGCCGTGCCTACCTTGCGATAGACGCCGTCGGCATCCACCACGCTTGGATCGATTGAGGTGCTCTTGATCACGCTGCCCTGCGGCGCCAGATTGCCGTGCGGAAAGCAGACCGTGGAAGTCATGCCGCGCCGCGTCGCCTCCTCGGGGCTCATGATGACGTCGTCCGGATCCACGCCATCGCGTGTCCGCAGCACTTCTCGAAGCTTCGCGCGGCGTTCGGAATGCTCCCACCAGTCGAGCGCCTCGCCCATGGTCTGGCCGGATGCGGTGAGCGCCGTGAGATCGAGCAGACCGGCGTTGCGCAGATGCAGCATGACCTCGGGAACGCCGCCGGCGAGAAACACTTGCACCGTCGGGTGATGCTTTGGACCGTTGGGCAGGGCGTCGACCAGGCGCGGAATCTGCCGGTTGATCTGGTTCCAGTCGTGCGCCGTGGGGCGGGGAATTCCCGCGTGGTAGGCGACGGCGGCCAGGTGAATGATGACGTTGGTGGAGCCTCCGAAAGCCGCGTGTACAACCATCGCGTTGCGCAGTGCGCCTGGCGTCAGAATGTCGCGCATCCTCAGGCCGCGATCCTGCAGCGACAGCATCGCGCGCGCAGACCGTTTTGCCATGTCTAGCCAAATGGGATGCCCGGATGGAGCAAGCGCGGAATGCGTAAGCGACATGCCGAGGGCTTCGGCGACTACCTGCGCGGTCGCGGCCGTGCCGAGAAACTGGCAGCCTCCGCCGGGGGATGCGCAGGCGCGGCAGCCCATGTCCGCGGCCTCCTGCAGGGAGATTTGCTGATGCGAGAATCGCGCGCCGATTGTCTGCACGCGGCCAGCGTCTTCACCATCCTCGGCGAGCAGAGTCACGCCGCCAGGAATGAGGACGCACGGAAGATCGCGCGTACCGGCCAGCGCCATCATCATCGCAGGCAGGCCCTTGTCGCAGGTGGCCACCCCAATCACGCCGCGCCGCGTTGGAAGCGAACGGATGAGACGCCGGAAGATGGTGGCTGCGTCGTTGCGGAACGGCATCGAATCGAACATGCCGGTGGTGCCTTGGGAGCGCCCGTCGCAGGGGTCGGTGCAGTAGCCGGCGAACGGCACCGCGCCGTGCACTTTCAATTCGCGCGCGGCTTCCTGCATGAGCAAACCGACCTCCCAATGGCCGGTGTGATAGCCAAGCGCGATAGGCGCGCCGTCTTCAGCGCGGATGCCGCCGTGCGTGGAAAGCAGCAGGAATTCAGCGCCAGCGAGTTTGGAAGGATCCCAGCCCATACCGGCGTTTTGTGTCCAGCCGAAGAGGTCGCCTGAGGGGCGCTGCAGCAGCATTTCCGCCGTGAGGGGAAGGGAGCCTTTGGGTCCGGGAACCTTGGTTCGGATGTCGTAGAGGGAAGCGTCGCCGGAATCGAGAATGGTATCGAGGGTCATGTTCACTCAGCTACTTGGGTTGTTGCGCGCTGTTGGGCTGCAATAGTTATGCCATTTCAACATCAGGCAGGGCTGCGAGTTCGAGCGTCATCACGATCGATGGATCTGGAATGTCGAGGTTTTCGCCGTGCAGATGCAGTGAAATCGCCTCCTGGATGTTCGCCGCTAGAGCATCCAGGGTTTCGGCCTGCGTCACAACGGGCAGATCAAGACACTCCGCAACGTATTGCTTGTCGCCGCGAAAGGCGTGGACCTGGATCGCCCGTCTCATGTTCGTTGATCGATCATAGAGAGGTTCAGATAGCCTTCTACTTGAAGCCGGGACACCGTCGGGCAACCCTCCAGAAATTCCTCAATCGTGTGGCCACTCTCGAGATCGTTGAGAAGGAGTTCGACCGGAACGCGAGTGCCACGGAAACACAGCATCCCGTGCATAATGCCGGGGTCGGCGACCACGAGATCATTCAGGCGAATCCGGTTCGGCTCGCTCATTCTCGTTTCAGTCTAACGGATTTGGAGAACTACCAGCAGTTGTAGAACCCGTCCCGCTCCGCGAGTTCCACTGGAACCCCGAACAGTTCCGACAGGTTCGGCGCCGTCAGCACTTCGGCCTTCGCTCCATCGCGGATGACCTTGCCGCTATCCATAAAGATGACGCGTTCCATCTCGGGTATGATCTCGTCCACGTGGTGTGTGACCAGGATGAGACTCTTGCCTGAGCGCGCGACTTTGCTGAGAATGTCGCGAAGCTCCCGCATGGCCCGCAGGTCGAGGCTGGTGGACGGCTCATCGAGGATAATTGCCTTCGGATCGTTCACCAGCGCCCGCCCAATCACCGCGCGGCGGCCCTCGCCGGAAGAAGTCTCGCACATCAACCGGTCCGCCAAATGCGGGATCTCGAGCAGTTCGATGACCTCATTTGCCTTTTCGATCATGTACGGCTCCACGACATGGTTCGGCCAGATGCCGATGCTCGAAAAGAAGCCGCTGAGCACGACCTCGCGGACTGTGTAATCGCGGCGGCAGGCCAGCATCAGATCATTGGTGACGATGCCCATCATCGACTTGAGTTCGAAGATATGCCAGCGGTCCCGCCCCAGGATGCGCAGGGTCCAGTCCATGTCGCCGAGGAAGGGATAGCAGTCCCGTGTAAGCGTCGAAATCAGCGTGGACTTGCCGGATCCATTGGGTCCAAGGATGGCGACGTGTTCGCCTTCGTCGATTTTCAGCGTGACGCGATCGAGAGCAATTTGAGATTCCCGGTGAACCGTAACGTTACGGAATTCGAGCAGCGGAGTGGTAGTCAACTTTCCAGCGTAACCGATGAGGGGGGTTCAATCCACAATGAACAGCTTGGCCCCAACCGGCGCGGAACTGCGGTGCGCCTCGGCGCCGTCTCCCACCTGGTATGTCATTCCCGGCCGAAGCACGGCGATCCGGCCGTCCTCGAGTTCCGTGTGCAGTTCGCCTTCCAGGCACAAGAGGACATGACCCTTCCGGCACCAATGATCCGCCACATACCCGGGCGTGTATTCCACCATGCGCACGCGAATCTCTCCGAACTGCAGTGTTCGCCAAAAGGCGGACCCTTCATCCCCCTTATGCTCGACCGGTTCGATGGAGGTCCAATCGGTGGCCGCGAATGCGATCTTCGGAATCTGCATATGTTCCCTTATCGGAACACACTCACATCCGTTCGCGACGCTTTGGACGCTGGCTGCAAAGCTGCGCAAGCGCTGCAGATCAGGAGTAGAAACCCCGAGCCGCCGAGCGCGAGGGCGTCGAGGCTCGAAACGCCGAATAGCAGGGACTGCAACACGCGCGACAGCGCAAACGTGGCGGCAACTCCGCCGGCGAGTCCAATCAGGTTCATGACGAAGGTTTCTCGAAGGATTAGCCGGAAAAGGTCGCCTGGCGTCGCGCCGACCGCCATCCGGATGCCCATCTCCTTGGCGCGTTGTTCGAGAGTATACGAAACGACGCTGAAGACGCCCGAGGCTGCGAGCAGTAGCGCCAGTCCTCCGAATGCCAGCAGCAGAGTCAGCCCGTCGCGCTGGCGCTCGGCGAGATAGCCGCTGCGATCCTCAAGGGTCTTCTGGTCGGATGACGGCAGGCCGGGGAAATCGGCGGCAAGCACCTTTCGAATCGCGTCCGGCGCGACCGTGACGTTCGTCCGGACGGCCAAATACGTCAACCGCAGCGGATTCTGGGCTTCCGGCAAATATAGTTCCATCGAATCGGTATCGGTGATCGAATTGCGGCGGATGTTCGCCGTGACGCCGACGATTTCACGCGGAACCCATTCGCGGATGCCTTGCACGTCGAAGCGGATCTCCGGAACGACCACCCGCTTGCCGATCGCCTGCCCGCCAAAGTACCGGTCGGCGACGTTCTGGCTCACGATCGCCGTTGGCGTCGCGCCTTTGCGGTCGATGGCCGGGTCGAACGTCCGGCCCTGCCGCAGTTGGATTCCCGCGGCGCGAAAGTAATCGGGACTCACAAAATTGAGCAGCGCGCCTTTCTCGTTGGGTCGCGGTTGCGAAGGGTCCTCCCCTTCGCGGTAGATGAACATGTTGATCGTGACGCCGCCTGTCGGCATCGCTGTGGCCGTGGCAGCGGCCTCAACGCCTGGGATCTGCGATACGCGGCTGCGCAGCCGTTCGTACGCGATGCTCTCGGACTCGCTGCCGGTTTCGGGCAAGCTGAAGAACGCGGTCCAGACGTTCGCGGGCCGGTAGCCGATATCGACGTTGCGGATGTTCCAGAAACTGCGCAGCAACAGTCCCGCACCGGCGAGCAGCAGAAACGAGAGGGTCACCTCGGCGACGGCGATCGCGCGCTGCGCCTTCGCCGTCGAGGGTTTCGAATCCGCCGTAACACGAAGGGCCGGAAATGTTCCGGATGCCAGGCTCGCCCCAATCGCCGCCACCGCCGCGAACGCCAGGCTTTGCGGGTCGATGGCGAGTTCGTCCGCACGGGGCAGCGACGCCAGCCGCCATGCAATCAGCCGCAGCAATCCATAGGCGAGGCCCAGGCCGAACGCCGCTCCTGGTACGGCAAGCAGGAGGCTTTCCGTGACGGACAAGCGCACCAGCGACTGGCGCGTGGCGCCAAGCGCGGTCCGGATGGCGAATTCCTGCTGCCGGCCTGCGCCGCGAACCAGCGCGAGCCCCGCGGTATTGACGCAAGCGAGAAGCAACACGAACGCCGCGGCGCCGAAAAGCGTCCAAAGCAGGCTGCGCTTGTCCGATACGTTGTGGTCGAGCAGTGGCGTGACGTGCGTGCGGATGTCACGCGGCTTTTCTCTCGCGTCGAAGACGGCCATCTCCGCCCGCGCTTCCTCGAAGGTCACTCCAGCCCGGATGCGAGCGATCACATGCAGGCTTGACGGATTGCGGTCGAGGTCGAACGGCGTATAGAACTTCGCGTTGCCGCGGCCAAACGGATGGAAGTTCTCAGGCAGCACTCCAACGATCCGGTATGGCTGCCGGTCGAGCAGCAGTTCGCGCCCGATGACATTCGGATCTGCGTTCATGCGCCCGCGCCAGAAGTCGTGATCGAGAACCACGGTGCGAAGTTCGCCCGCTAGAAAGCCGCGTCCGAGCAGAGGATGGATGCCCATCACGCGAAAATAATCCGCCGTGACGCACGGTGCGAGCACCTGTTCCGCTGGAACCGTGTTCCAAACATACGGGCAGTTCGATTGGCCGGCGATCGACTCGAAGCTCCTCGCCTCCTTCTGCCAGGCGCGGAAATTATCCTGCGCGGGCATGTTGAGCGCGCGCCGCGGGGATTCCTGCGTGATCGCCGCCAGCCTTCCGGAATCGAACCCCGGCAGTGGACGCAACAGCACTCCGTCGACCGCCGTGAACATCGCAGTCACCGCGCCAACGCCAAGCGCCAGAGTGAGAATCCCAATCACGCTGTAGCCGGGACGGCTCAGCATCGACCGCAACGCGAAACGAAGATCGGCTAGCATAAACTCATGTCTTTCCTGCGAACCTCCGGCCTCTCCATTCTGCTACTGTTGCTCCCCGCGGCGGGCATTGCACAAACCAAAGCCGCGACCCTCCTCACCAAGGACTTGATGGGCATTCCCGGCAAAGAGGGCGTGATGTTGACTGTCGAGTATCCGCCTGGCGTCGCGTCGGCGTCGCACCGGCACAATGCCTCGACTTTTGTATACGTGCTCGAGGGCAGCGTGGTCATGGCCGTCAAAGGCGGCAAGGAAATGACGCTCACCGCGGGCCAGACCTTCTTCGAATCGCCTGAGGATATCCATTCCGTGTCGCGCAATGCGAGCGATACGAAACCTGCGAAGATCCTCGTGTTCTTTGTGAAAGAGAAAGGAGCGCCGGCTTCGGTTCCGGCACAGTGAACGATGGCGTTCCATCTCGCGCAAATCAATATCGGCCGAATTCTGGCGCCGACCGATCATCCTGTCATGAAGGAGTTCATGGACAATCTCGACGCCGTCAACGCGATGGCCGAGGCGACTCCCGGTTTTGTTTGGAGGCTGCAATCGGAAAGCGGCAATGCAACTGACGTGCCATATTCCGACGATCCGTTCCTACTCGTGAATATGTCGGTGTGGGAATCGATCGAGTCGCTGCACGCCTTCACGTACAAGAGCCATCATCTCGAGTTCTTCAAGAAGCGCGCCCAGTGGTTTGAGAAGGCCAAGACGCCCACATATGCTTTGTGGTGGATCCCCGCCGGGCACATTCCCACGGTGCAAGAGGCGAAAGAGCGCCTCGAACACTATCAGAAGCACGGCTCCACTGAGTATTCGTTCTGGTTCTCGCAGCCGTTTCCGAAACCCGAACCGGTCGCTCTGAATGCGTGAGTGCGGTATGTGCGGGCAGCCCATTCCGCCGAGATCGAAACTGGCGCAACGGCTCACCGGCGCCACGCACGATGAGGTCTTGAAGCAAATGCCGGTGCTGTCGCGCGACTCGCGGATTCCGGTCCAAGAGGATCCGGACACGGGTCAAATGTTCATCGAAGTCTGCATGTCGTGTTGGATTCATACAGGAGAGGCGAATCGCCGCTAAGCTCATGTCCCTGCAAATTCGAAGCGCGGTTCGCGAAGACGTGGGAACGATCCTGCACTTTATCCGCTCCCTTGCGATCTATGAAAAGCTGCTCGGCGATGTGGTGGCTGACGAAGAAAAGCTGACGCGCACGTTATTCGGCGAACGCCCGTACGCCGAAGTCCTGATCGCCGAGTGGGAAGGCAAACCCGCCGGTTTCGCCCTCTTCTTTCACAACTACTCGACCTTTCTCGCCAAGCCTGGCATTTACCTCGAGGACCTCTTTGTCGATCCCGAATATCGCGGCAAGGGCATCGGCAAGGCCCTGTTGGTTGCCTTGGCGCGCCTCGCCCGCGAGAGGGATTGCGGACGCGTCGAATGGTCGGTTCTCGATTGGAACGAACCCGCGATCGGTTTCTACAAGAGCCTGGGCGCCGTTCCGATGGACGAGTGGACCATCTTCCGCGTCACGGGACCTGCCCTGCCCAAACTGTCCGGCGAATAATTCTGCAAAAAAATCACCATCCGCCGCTAACATAATCGTTGCGTAGTAGTCTCACATACAGGTATAGTAGATCGTGATGGCGCTTCCCAAGCTCACCAAACTCGAACTTCAGATCATGGACGCCCTGTGGAAGCAGGGAATCCTGTCGATCCGTGAGATTCAGGAATCGTTCCCTGAAAAGGGCCGTCCTGCCTATTCCACCGTCCAAACCACTGTATACCGGCTCGAAGATAAAGGCGCCGTCCGCAGGGCCAAAAAGATCAGCAACGCCCATATCTTTGAAGCAGTGGTTTCGCGCGAGGCAGCGAGCGGCAGGTTGATCGACGAACTGCTGAGCCTCTTCGGAGGACGCACGCAGCCGGTCATGGCGCATCTCGTCGAGACGGGCAAACTCACCATGGAAGACGTGCAGGAAGCCGGAAAGCTCATCAAGGATCTCGCCAGTAAGAAATCGAAAGAGTAAAGGAGAAGCAGCCGTGTCTGAACTCGCCAATCACCTCTGGCAATCCACTCTGTTCGCAGCGCTCGCCATGGCGGCTGCGTTTGCTCTCCGAAAGAACCACGCGCGAACCCGCTATTGGCTGTGGCTTGCCGCGTCCATGAAGTTTTTACTGCCGTTTTCGTTGCTGGTCGCGATCGGCGCCCGTATCGAGACGCGTCCAGTGGCGTCTGGCATTCCGGCGGTTGCGGTCCATCAAATCAGCACGACATTCGCTCCTGCCCCTTCGATGCAGAGCGCCGCGACCGATGCCGCCGTGACATCGGCGCCATGGTGGCCGCGGATCGCCGCCGGACTCTGGATCGCGGGTGTAATCTTTCTTCTTGCGACATGGTTCCGGCGCTGGTGGATCATTCGCACCGCGCTACGCGGGGCCGCGCCTTTGGCTTTCGACGCCCCATTGCCAGTACTCTCTTCGAACTCGCAAATCGAGCCCGGCGTCTTCGGCGTTTTACGTCCGGTGCTGCTGATGCCCGAAGGGATCGCGAACCGCCTTTCGACCGCGGAACTCGATGCGATCCTCGCCCATGAAATCGAACACGTGCGCCGGCGCGATAACCTCACGTCCGCGCTGCACATGCTGGTCGAGGTTCTGTTCTGGTTCCATCCGCTGGTCTGGTGGATCGGCGCGAAGCTCGTCGCCGAGCGGGAACGCGCCTGTGACGAAGCGGTGATCGATCAGGGCAGCCACGAGCCGGAGGTTTACGCGCAGGGCATCGTGAACGTCTGCAAATACTACGTGGAATCGCCTCTTACCTGCGCCTCTGGCGTCAGCGGCGCCGACCTGCGGACGCGAATCGAGGAAATCATGACCAGCGACGTCAAATCGCGCCTTACGCTCACCCGCAAACTGCTTCTTTCCCTTGCCGGAATTGCCGCCGTCGCGGCCCCATTCTGCTTTGGCATCCTGCGCGGCCAGATCCTGCCTCCGCCGCCGCAACACAAATTTGAAGTGGCGTCGATCAAACCGGGCGATCCGAATGCCCAAAATGTACGCATCGGGCCCGGCCCACAAGGTGGACTACGCACGGAGAACACCACGACACTCACGCTGATCACCTTTTCCTATGACTTGCGCGACTTCCAAATTCTGGGCGGGCCCGGATGGATCAAGACCGAGCGCTACAACGTCACCGGCACTCCGGATCAACCCGAAGACGCGCCCAACCCCGCCATGGGCCGCGCGAAGTTCGAGGGCCATTTCAACCGGCAGCGTGAGCGCATGCGCGCCTTGCTAATGGACAGGTTTGGACTCGTGATGCGCGCGGAAACTCGCGAGATGCCGATCTACGCCCTTACCATCGCGAAAGGCGGCCACAAACTTACAGTGGTTACCGACGACAAGAAGGGCCCCAATTTCAGCACCAGGCGAGGCAGCATGACAGGCACGGCGATCGATATCAGCATGCTGACTAGATCGCTATCCTCGCTGGCGGGACGGCCGGTTGTGGATGAAACCGGACTCACCGGCGCCTTCGATCTGAAGATGGAATGGACGCCCGACGAAGGGGCAGGCCCGGACGCCGCAGCCGGACCATCGATATTCACCGCACTGCAGGAGCAACTCGGTTTGAAGCTCGAATCGAAGAAAGGTCCCGCCCAGGTGCTTGTGATCGAGAAGATTGAAAAGCCAACGGCGAATTAGTCACGAAGGCAGCTTGTAAGGTTTGCGGTACTCGTAGCCGAGGTACTGATTCGCCTTCGTGTGGTTGGTGAACCGCTCCGCTTTGGCGTCCCAATCGAGCTGCGCGCGGACCTTCAGCGCGATGTTGGCGAGTTGCGTGGCGGAAGTCGAAAGGTACCCCGTCGTGATGTCGCAATTGCATTTCGCACGCGATTTCACGCAGTCGATGAAGTTCCGCGCGTGAAACGCCGTATCCGCCGAACCCTTGCCGCTCGCTCCTTCGATGCGCGCCTTCTTCGTCGGGTTGTAGGCTTTTTCGGTCACACGGTCGAGCGGCGTGCGGGCTGGGAACACCGAATCGGTGACCTTCTCGGGTACGACTTCCCAGCGATTGCCGTGCAGATACATCGTGCCCAACGTGCCGCGAATCTCCATCTCGGAACCCTGAAGATTCGATGGCGCGGAGTTGGCGTTGTACTGGCAAAAGACGATGAGCGCGTCTCCGTAATCCCAAATCACCTCGAGCGTATCGGGGATTTCGCGATTGTCTTTCACCGCGAAACGGCCGCCGATAGCGGTCACCGAACGCGGCGAATCCTTGCCGAGACACCAGCGCAGCATGTCGATATGGTGCACGCCGAAGTTGGTCAACTGCCCGCCCGAATAGTCGAGAAACCACCGGAAGTCGTAAAACATGCGGTTCTTGTTGTACGGAACCATTGGCGCCGGCCCGAGCCACGCGTCCCACGCCTTGGGATCCGGTGGCGCCGAATTGGGTGCGTCGCCAATGCCATTGGGCCATTCGTTCTGGATGTGGAAGCCGCGCGCCACGGTGACTTTACCCAACTTGCCCGAGCGCACGTATTCCGCGGCTTCCTGCAAAAACTTCGCACTGCGCCGGTGGATGCCGACCTGCACCACGCGATTCGTCCGTTCCGCGATCTGCACCATGCGGCGGCCTTCCTGCTGCGTGAGGCTTAGCGGCTTTTCACAGTACACGTCTTTGCCGGCGAGGCACGCCTCGCAGAACATCAGCGCATGCCAGTGGTCCGGCGTCGAAATCGCGACGGCGTCAATTTCTTTATCTTCGATCAGCCTGCGATAGTCGGCGTACTTCTTCGGCGTGGCGCGGGACTTGCGGATCGCAAAATCCATGTAGTCGTCCCGTAAATCGCACACGGCGGTTGTCACCGCGTCGCCATGTTCGAGAAACGCATCATGCACCTGGTCGCCGCGATTGCCGAGGCCGATGTAGCCGACGCGCAAGCGGTCGTTCGCGCCCATCACGCGGGAAGCAGAGAGCGCGGTAAGGGCGCTCACTGCGAAGCTTCTGCGGGAAATGGAGTTCATACGTTGGAAACGTTCTCACTATATCCTGTTAGGGACATCCTCTATGCGTTCGATCACCACGCTGGCGGCGTTTGCGTCGCTTCTTTCCGCCGAAATCCTCGTGCACGGGCATCGCGGCGCACGCGGGCGGATGCCCGAAAACACGATCCCCGCGTTTGAATACGCAATCGAGGCGGGCGTTGATGCACTCGAACTCGACCTTGCAGTGACCAAAGACAACGTACTCGTTGTCTCCCACGATCCCTATCTGCACGCGCCGGCCTGTAAGGGTCCGGTGGAAAAGGCGGCCATTCGCGAACTGACGTTCTCACAAGTCCGCGAGTGGGATTGCGGCGCTGTGCCCAACCCGCTGTTTGCCAACCAGAAGAGGGTTCCCGGAACGAAAATGCCGGCGCTCGACGAAGTGCTGGCGCTGGCGCCCAAGGGCAAGTTCGAATTCAACATCGAGACCAAGATTTTCGCGTCAAGCCCGCAATTGACGCCATCGGCGGATGAGTTTGCCGCTCTGCTTGTGAAGGCCATCGAAAAGCACAAGCTCGTGGACCGCTGCATGATCCAGTCGTTCGACTTCCGTACGCTGATTGCCGCCCGTAAGCTGAATCCCAAAATCCGGCTTTCCGCGCTGTACCAGAACGGCCCGAAGGACTATGTGACGCTCTCGAAAGAAGCCGCCAACGCCGAAATCGTCTCGCCCATGTACCCGGGCGTGACGTCCGAAAAAGTGGCGGCGGCCCATGCGGCGGGTCTGCAGGTCGTCCCGTGGACCCCGAATGCAGTGAGCGACTGGGACCGTCTCATCGACGCCAAGGTGGACGCCATCATCAGCGACGATCCAGCGGCATTGATCGCGCACTTGAAGCAGCGTGGACTTCGTAAACACTAGAAGTTGCGTGCTAACGTAAAGGTTCCTCGCAACTATTCCGTGGACCACGCTTTCGTTCTACGCACCCTCATTCTGAAAGACTTCAAGATCCGCTACCGGAGCATGTCCCTTGGCATGGCCTGGAGCATCCTGAACCCACTCATCATGATGAGCGTGCTGACGTTCGTCTTCACGGTCTTGAATCCCCCGAACGTTCGCGGACTCAAAGATTATCCGCTCTTCTTCCTTTGCGGACTCATCCCTTACAACTTTCTGACGGTCACCTGGTCTACCGGAACCAACTGCATAGTAGATAACTCCGTGTTGCTCAAACGCACCAAAATGGCGCGCGAAGCTGTCCCTGTGGCGAGCGTCCTTTCCGCAGGGCTGCATCTGCTGATTCAGATCGGTCTGTTGCTCGCCATGACGCTCATCAAAGGCCACGGCATCAACTGGCACTGGCTGTGGATGCCCGTCATTTGGGCGATCGGCATCGTCTTTGTGATTGGCCTTGTGCTGCTCTGTTCGGCGCTCGACGTCTTCATTCGCGATATGCGCTACCTCGTCGAATCGATGATCAGCCTGTTGTTCTGGTTCATGCCGATCTTCTATTCGGCGGACGTCATCGTGCCGCGGCACAAGCCGTGGTGGGAACTCAATCCGTTCACCATTCTGATCCTCAGCCAGAGGTCGATTCTCATGGACGCACAGAATCCGGACATGCGCCTGCTGCTGAAAATGGCGGCAGTTGCCGTAGTCACTCTCGCCGCCGGCTGGATTGTCTTCCGGCGTCTCGAACCGAAATTCTACGATCAGCTCTAAGCAACACCATGGCGTCCATCCGGTTCGATCGAGTTACGAAAACCTTCGCGCGGCATAGCCGGCGCAAGCTCTTGGGCGCGCATGTGAAGGACATGTTCAAAGGCTCGAAAGGTCCCGCGGACCAGTTGTTTTATGCTGTTCGCGACCTCTCATTCGAGGTCGAGCCGGGAACCAGCCTGGGCCTGATCGGTCCCAATGGGGCGGGCAAGAGCACGACCCTCGCGCTGGCCAGCGGCATCTGCATGCCAACTTCCGGGACCATCGCCATCAGCGGCCGCACAGTGGGGCTGCTCGAACTCGGCTCGGGTTTTCATCCGTCGTTGAGCGGCTATGAAAACATGGAGCTCAACTCGGCGTTGCTCGGCATGTCCCGGCAGGAGGCCAAAGCAGCCGAGCCGAAAATCGCCGAGTTCGCCGACATTGGCGACTACATGTACGAGCCTCTTCGTACGTATTCATCGGGCATGATGCTGCGCCTTGCGTTTGCCGTGGCCATACATTCCAACCCCGATGTGCTGATTGTCGATGAGGTGATCGGCGTCGGCGACGCTGCGTTTCAGGTCAAGTGCAACGAACGGCTGCGACAGTTGCGCGAACGGCGGACGACGATACTTTGCACGTCCCACTCGCCCGAAGTTCTGCGCAGTATGTGCGACCAGCTGATCTGGATCGACAAGGGGCAAAAGCGCATGCAGGGCGCGCCGGACGATGTGTTGGGCGCTTACGGCGCGTAAGCTGGTAGTAGATCCTTTTTGATGTCCAATCTCCTCAGAATCAAGCCCGAGGTCATGAGCCCAGCCGGGTACTGGCCGCAATTGCGCGCCGCCATTGAGGCCGGCGCCGATGCGGTGTACTTCGGTCTGCAGCATTTCAGCGCGCGGGCGAAGGTGGGGTTCACGCTCACGGAACTGCCCGAAGTCATTCGTGAACTGCATGCGCGGGGCGTCAAGGGTTACGTCACCTTTAACACTCTGGTCTTCGAACATGAACTGCAGGAAGCCGCGAAAACACTGGCAGCGATTGCCGCGGCGGGCGCGGATTCGATCATCGTGCAGGATCTCGGCATCGCCAGGCTAGCCAGCGAAATCGCCCCGGGCCTCGCCATCCACGGCAGCACGCAAATGAGCATCACCAGCGCCGAAGGCGTCGAACTGGCGAAGTCACTTGGCGTGAGCCGAGTGGTTCTGGCGCGCGAACTGTCGCTCGAAGAGATTCGCGCGATCCGCGCTGCAACGGAACTCGAACTGGAAATGTTCGTGCACGGCGCGCTCTGCGTCTCGTACTCCGGCCAGTGTTTTTCATCCGAAGCCTGGGGAGGCCGCAGCGCCAACCGCGGCCAGTGCGCACAGGCCTGCCGCCTGTCGTATGACCTGATCGTCGACGACCGCCAGCGCCCGCTCGGCGACGCGCGTTACCTGCTCTCGCCAGGCGACCTCTATGCGCTGCACGAGGTTCCGGACATCGTCGAATGCGGTATTTCCGCGCTCAAGATCGAAGGACGCTACAAGGACGCCGAGTATGTCGCGCTCGCCACGGACGCCTATCGCAAAGCAATCGACGCCGCGTGGGAAAACCGCAAGCCGGACCTGACGCCCGCCGATGAGATGCGCCTCGAACAGGCTTATTCGCGTGGCTTCGGACCATATTTCGTCAAAGGCACAGATCATCAGGCCGTGGTGCGGGGCAGGGCGCCGAGGCATCGCGGCGTGCAAATCGGCCGTGTGGTGGAGGTCCTTCGTGCTGGCGTTCGAATTGAACCTGCTGCTGCGGCCCACGCGGTGAGCCCGTTGAAGCCCGGCGATGGACTGGTGTTCGACGCCGCCGATTGGCGAAGCCCGAATGAAAAGGAAGAAGGCGGGCACGTCTTCTCTGTAAAGGCCGCGGCGCGGGGCAAAAACCTCGATGTCGAATTCGGTAACGACGCAGTGGACTTCTCTCGCATCCGCCCAGGCGACATCGTCTGGCGGACCCACGATCCCGAACTCGCTCGCGCCGTCAGGCCGCTGCTCGAAGCGATGCATCGCAAGCAGCCCGTCGAGGTCGATGTCCGTGCGCATGCCGGTGAGCCCCTCACCACAACCTGGCGAGTCGGCTCGTTCCGTGTGGACGCCGCTTCGCCCGCGCCACTCGAAACCGCGCAAAACCAAGGGCTGACTCCGGAAAAGCTGCGCGAACAGTTCGAGCGCCTCGGCAACACGCCGTATGCGCTCGGCATGCTGCGGGTCGATATCAAAGGCAATCCTTTCGCGCCCGCATCGTTGTTGAACCAGATCCGCCGCGAGGCCTCCGAACAGCTCGCCGCTCTGCAAACCCAAGCCAAACCAGCGGAACTCGCCGCCGATCCCGCGGATGCGGTCGCCAGCGCCCTCTCCTACGTGCGCCGCACGGCGTCGACAAAGGAAGCCGCGGCGCAGATGCACCTGCTCGTCCGCACCCCCGAACAGCTCGAAGCCGCGCTCCAGCAACGCCCCGCGAGCATCACGCTCGACTACCTCGAACTCTACGGGCTGAAGCCTTCCATCGACCGAATCAAGGCGAGCGGCATCGCCGCCCGCGTCGCGAGCCCACGAGTCCTGAAGCCCAGCGAACAGCGCATCGTACATTTCCTGCTGAAGCTCGAATGCCCGATCCTGGTGCGTTCCGGGGGCCTATTGCAAGCGTTGCGCACCGTCGAGCCCTGCCCGGAACTGATCGGCGACTTCAGCCTCAACGCTGCGAACGCCATCTCCGCGTCGATCCTGATCGACCTGGGCCTGTCCCGCTTCACGCCCACCTACGACCTCAACGCCGACCAGATCGCACGCGTGGCGCGCGACGCCGGCGCGGATCGCATCGAAGCCGTCGCTTACCAGCATTTGCCCGTTTTCCACACGGAACACTGCGTCTTCTGCCGCTTCCTATCGACCGGCACAAGCTACAAAGACTGCGGTCACCCCTGCGAAAAGCACAAGGTCGCGTTGCGCGACCAACAGGGCCGCGAACATCCCGTCATGGCGGACGTCGGCTGTCGCAACACCGTTTTTGGCGCCGAAGCGCAGGAGGCAAGCCTGCATCTCGATCGCTGGCGCGCGGCCGGCATCGGACACTTCCGCCTCGAATTCGTTCATCAATCGGCCGCGCAAGTCACGGCCATCGCGAACGCATTCGCCGATGCCCTCGCCGGCCGCATCGGCAGCAAAGAACTCTACCAGCGCTGGAAGCGCATCTCGCCGCAAGGCGTCACAGAAGGCAGCCTGTTCGTGCCGAACAACTACATGACGTTGCCGGTACTTCAGTAGGAAATCATGACACAGACAATCGTGGGCATGGACGCGAAAGAGATGCAGCAGGCGCTTGGCGCCGGACTGCCGGCCCATCGATCCAAACAACTGTACGAGGCCGTGTACAAACAGCGCGTCCCGAATTTTGAGTCCATCAGTAATCTGCCGAAAGAGATCCGCGCCCGTCTCCAGGGCGGCTTTGTGTATGGCCTGCCAGAGGTACAGACCCGCTTTGATTCCACTGACGGAACGCAGCGGTATCTGCTGAAACTCACCGACGGCAAAACGGTCGAAACGGTGCTCATGCCGGAGGGCGAACGCTACACGTTCTGCATCTCCTCGCAGGTCGGTTGCCCCGTAAACTGCAAGTTCTGCCTCACCGCGTTGATGGGCCTCGAACGGAACCTCACGGCCGGCGAAATCGTCGGCCAGGTGCTGCATGTCGCCCAATTGAATGGACTCGAAACCTCCATCGACCGGCTGAACATCGTCATGATGGGCCAGGGCGAACCGTTGCTCAATCTGCCGAATGTGATCAAGGCCACCCGCCTGCTGCTCGACGAAGACGGCGTCGGCTTCTCGCCCCGGCGCGTCACCGTGTCGACCTCCGGCATTCTGCCCAAGATGCTCGAACTGGCGCAGGAAAAGGTCCGCCCCAAGCTCGCCATCTCGCTCAACGCGTCCCATGAAGAACAGCGGCGCGAGATCATGCCGATCACCCGCAAATACCATCTCAAAGACCTGATGGAGGTTTGCCGTCACTACCCGTTGCGTTCGTGGGAAAAGCTGACCTTCGAATACGTCCTGCTCAAGGGCGTGAACGATACAGACGCCGACGCGCGCCGTGTCGTGAGCCTGGTGGCGCAGATCAACTGCAAGGTGAATCTCATCGCGCTAAACCCCGGGCCGGGCATCGAGTTCGAAACGCCCTCGCCGGAACGGGTGGCGTCGTTCCAGGAAATCGTGCGCCGTTCCGTGCCGTGTTTCATCCGCAAACCCCGCGGGCTCGACGTCTATGCCGCCTGCGGCCAACTCAAGCGCATGGAACTCACGCAAGTTTCGGTGTAACCTTCTTTCGTGAGGTCAGTAAAACAGTCGATGCGTACGATACTCCCACTCCTGGCCGCCTCTGCTGCGCTATTCGCCGGCAGTGGCCGCGACGCGCACAAACTCGAGTTCCGCAAGTCGCACTCGATTCCGTTTTCCGCCTCGGGCCTCATTCGGATTCCGGACTCCTTCGGCGAAGTCGAGGTCGAGGGTTGGGACCGGGATGAAGTCCAGATCGACCTGATCAAGAAGACCCTCAAGCGCTACAGCCCGGCGCAGGAAGCCAAGGCGATCGATCACCTGCAGCGCGTGGATGTGCGCCTCGAAAAGGACGCCGCCGACGATCTGACGATCCTTACGGTGCTTGCCGACCGAAGCTGGAAGCGGCCCCTTCGCGGCGAATCGAATCTGATTCTCAATTACAAAATTCACGTCCCCCGAAACGCCCGGCTTGAAATCCGTCATGGCGTGGGTTCGGTGAAAGTCAATCAGGTCGCGGGCGAACTCAGCATTACGTCGCGCATCGGCGAGATCGACGTGCGTGTTCCGGACCTCGGCGATGAATACTTTGTGGACGCCAAGGTCCGCATCGGCGGAGTCGAATCCGACTTTGCCGGCAACGAACAACGCCGCAAGCTGATCGGCGCCGCCTTTCACGGCTACGACGATGGAGCGGCAACGAAACCGTCTGCGAAACGATTGACGCTACGGCTCGGCATCGGCGCGATCAACGTGCGGCGATACGATCCTTAGTCCAAACTGAGCACGGTCACGTCGCCTTCTCCCTCCATTAGCGCTTGAATGAACGCGGCATCGTGTGAGATCGCGACGATGGCCCCCGGATAACGCTGCAGAGCCTGTTCCAGGGCCTCCAGCGCTTCGATTTCCAGGTGATTCGTCGGCTCGTCGAGCAGCAGCAGGTTCGCACTGCTGTTGAGGATCGACGCCAGCGCTACCTTGGTTCGTTCGCCTCCGCTCAAATCGGCAAGCGGCCTGTTGAGGCACGTCACCGGAACCTTCAGGCATGCGAGCAGCGTTCGTGCGTTGGTGCTCGACCCGAGCAACTCGAGCGGGGTTCGCATGTAGTCGAACTGCTTCTCGAGAATCTGCGCCACCGAGGCGGCCCGCACGTTCGCGCCGAGCCGAACTTCGCCGGAATCCGGTTTCTCGACGCCGGCGATGATGTTGAGCAGCGTGG
>JACXTT010003305.1_pt1 | contig 24947 bp, 21 predicted proteins | sample 9270951 | NCBI WGS metagenome assembly JACXTT01 (sample SAMN15532306, study PRJNA645909) | rock metagenome | isolation source: weathered quartz diorite | place: Puerto Rico | collected 2017-06-21
GACGATGACGGCGAACGAGTACTACACGACAGTGGACGCAGCGGTGCAACGTGCCTATGACGTGCTCATCAGACACAATCTCCGTCCGCAGAGGTATCGAATTCACATTCGTGCAAAGGGATTGTCGAGCCCGACCGAGCCCCACGCACTCACCATCTCGACAGCGGACGGTTCGGTATGGGTGACCGAGGCAAGCTTTCCATTCCGCTGCCTCGAGGAAGTCGATCCGTTCGGTTCGGATGCGTTTGCAAGCATCGTGGCCAGTCGCATGACCGAACTCATCAGGAAGGTAAGGGACGCCGGCCGCAAGCTCTGACGCAGCAGAATTCAACGCTTCATCCCGCCCTGCCCCCGCCGCTCGGTTTCCTCCCTTACCGAGTCGACCGTTTGGGGCAGGGCATTTTTTTCCCCCTGCAGTTGTTCTGCGCCTTTCCTGGCGGCGGGCCGTACACTTCGACGCGGGCCCATCCACCCGTCGGCTTTCGAAATCTCCTCTCGTCGCACTGCGATTGAAAGCATCTGCAGCCGCACAGGAGTGATGCGATTCCCGGACTTTCGCATGCGCGTGAAGCTACAATGGCGCGGCCCGCATCTTTCCGTAATTCATGGACCGCCGCACCTTTCTGCACTTTCTGACCGCCGCCGCTGCTTCATCCGCGTTGACAGGCCGCACGCGCGCGGACGGGCTTCCGCGTCCCGCACCGGTGCCGGGGGGTGTTGCGATCGTGAACCTCGGTCCCGGGCCTTCAGCACCACTGGCCCGTTTCAACGGCGAGCGGGGTTTGGTCACGGGCGAGGCTTCCGGCTGGTATGCGGTGGTAGGCATTCCTCTTGACGCGAAGGTAGGAGCAACTCTGCCCGTAAGCGTCGAGCGGCCCGGACGCGAGCCCGAAACCATCGCACTGGAGATTGGCCGCAAGCGCTACGCGACCCAGCATCTGAGCGTAAAGCCGGAACAGGTGGAACTCTCGCCCGAGGACCTGGCCCGGCACGAACAGGAACGCGCGCATCTGCGCGTCGTATTGAGGACTTTCAGTGATTCGGCGCCGGATTCGTTGCTCCTGCTGCAACCCTGCGAGGGGTCACGCTCCGACTCGTTCGGCAAGCGGCGTTTCTTCAACCGCCAGCCGCGCAGTCCGCACAATGGATTGGACATCGCCGCGCCGGACGGCACGCCGGTCGTCGCAGCAGGCGCCGGCAATGTGCTCGACGTCGGCGACTACTTCTTCTCCGGACAAACGCTGATTCTCGACCACGGCCGGAGCTTCCTTACGCTCTACGCGCACCTGAGCGCCATCGATGCGAAGACCGGCGACCGGGTCGCCGCAGGCAAACGCATCGGCAGTGTCGGCGCCACCGGGCGAGTGACCGGGCCGCACCTGCACTTTAGCGTCTATCTAAATGCGGCCGCGGTCGATCCTGAGCTTTTCATTTCGTAGCCTCGTGCACCCGTCGCGCGCCGCACGACAGGCCAGTCGAACATCTATCGCGCTTCGAGCGTGGCTTTCAGGCTGTCCAGGCCGGCCCGGTACGCGCCGTCGATGAAGGCGATGACTTCTTCGTCCTTCATCTTGCCGTCGGTATTGTTCCGGAAGGAACTGCGCCACAGGATCGTGGTGTAACCGCGTCTGCCCTCCACAACCTGGAAAGTGGAGACGTAATCGGAAATCGGCAGTGGTGACGGTTCCATGACCCGGTAGCTGAACTTCCGGTCGATGGGATCGAAGGACAGCAGTTCTTCGTCGAAGCTCGGGCCATCCTTTACCGTCAGGGTGCGGACCGCGCCAGCTTCGTCATTGGCGCCGGACTTGAGTTCGTCGTCCGAAAACATCGGGTGCCACGTATGCAAGCCGTCGAAATTCTTGACCGCGTCCCACACCGTCCAGATCGGCGCCTTGATATCAACGGTTTGATAGGAATTCAACGTACCTTGCGCGGCGGCCGGGAAGCTCACGATGCACAAGGCGTACAACGCCCCCAGTACTAATTTCATCATGGCCCTGATCTCCTCTTGTAGTGAATTGGTTGTCGTCACGGCTATTTGGACTGTCCCGCCGTGTCCGGACCAGTATAGGCGCGGCTGCGGGAAGTCGGCAACCCGGGTTTTCTCGCCGCCCGCCAATCGGCACTCGTCACTGGTCCTTACGGCAACGTTCTGGCAATGCGAAACCCAAGGTCGCTAGCGCGGGCGCCGGCGTACTTGTAGCGGTCCGGGGTGCGCATGTAGACCTTCTCGTTTTCGAGCCACGAGCCGCCGCGGTAGGCGCGCTGGGAGCAGTCGCCTCTCAGATTGGCGCTGCCATCGAGCGGCGCGCCGCGCCACTGCAAGCCCGTAGGGAGACAGTCTTCGGTCCACTCACTGACGTTGCCCAACATGTCATAGAGCCCGAAGGCATTGGGCTTGAACGAGCCGACCGGCGCAGCCTCTGCATAGCGATCATCACACGGCAGGCTTTCGTAGCCGGAATCGTCGTGCTTGCTTGCGGTCTTGTCGTATACGTTCGCAAATGCGCAGACGCGCTCGGGCGCCAGGCCCCAGAAACGATACCTGCTCTCCGCTCCCGCCCGTGCGGCGTACTCCCACTCGGCTTCCGTGAGCAGGCGATATTTCTTGCCGGTCTTCTTCGAGAGCCACCTGGCGTAGCCCGCCGCCTGATCCCAGGAAACATAGATGACCGGCCGGCGCCCCCTGCCACGGCCTTTGTCCTCGACTCCCGGACATTGTTTCTCCGCCGCGCAGGCATCCCATTCGTCGAAGGTCACCTCGAACTTGCCGACCGCAAAGGGCTTGCCGAAGATCACGGTACGCACCGGACCTTCCTGGTGCAGGCGCCCGGAGTCGCCGGGCGGAAAGCCCATGACGAATGAGCCCGCCGCGACCACCACCATCGCCGGACACTTGGGACAGTCCCGGAATTCGGTCCCCGCCTTGGGAAAGACCTGGGGCGTTTCCGGGACCGGGTCTCTTGAGGGATCGGCCAGACGGATGCGCGCATCCACCGCGAACTGGTGGTCGGGGTCAGCCTTGAGCGACGCCGCAAACGCCGCTCTGGCCTTGTTTCTCTGCCCCAGTTCCAGATAGGCCTCGCCCAGCCAGTAGCGCGCTGGCGCATTGCCCGGTTCGGCGGCGAGCACCTGCCCGAACAACGCAGCCGCCTCTTCCGCCTTGCCCGCAGCGAGCAAAGCGGAGCCATCGAGTACCCACTGCGGGACATCGGTGCGCCGGGCTTGCATCTCCTCCGCGGCGGCTTCCGGGCCCTCGGCCTGCTGTGCCTGCGTCTGAATCGTCAGCGCGATGCCAACGGCAAGCGCTGCGGCGCGCACCCTCCGGCAGGACGTCACGCACCATGAATCCGGATCTCGCCGATACAAGCGAATTTTCAGGTCCTGCTCCTCCACGGTTCCGGTTATTCTCTTTCGCCCCAGCCTCTCGTTCCTCACTTCTTTCGCTTTGCGTCCAGCCTCGCCTGCAGATTGGCGAACGGATTGTGGGTGGCCAACGATCCCCGTGCGCCGGAACCCCTTGCCCTTGCCGTCTCATCCAGGACTCGTGCGTGCTCGTTTTCGTGGCAATAGATACAGAGCAACTCCCAGTTGCTGCCATCCAGTGGATTGTTGTCGTGATTGTGGTCCTTGTGGTGCACCGTCAGCTCGCGCAGGCGTACACCCGAGAACTCGCGACCGCAGCGCCCGCAGATCCACGGAAACAACTTGAGCGCCCGCTCGCGATAGGTCGCCTCGCGTTCGTCGCTGTGCCGGCGCGCTTCGGCGACCACGCGGTCGAGTCGCGACCGATCAGGGTTGGGCTGCTTGGCCATGTCGGAGAGCAGGCAAATTATCGGCAGAACTATAGCAGGACGAATGGGGCGAGGGTGGGACACCCTGCGAACGCCGGCGCCGATGTACTATGCGCGCGTGCACCAAGCGAGACTGAAACGGACACCACCCCGCAAATAATCACCGCGCTGCTTGCACTCGGAATGGCGCTCGCGTTCATCGTCGCGGATCGCCAGTCGCCCACCAGCCGCATGCTCGCGTTTTTCCTTACCGCGGTTGCCATTGCGATCGTGGTGAGCGCGCTTGTCGAGCTGCCGTTGATACGCGGCCAGGCCTACCCGTGGTGGGGCGGCATTTTTGCATGGCCCGAGGTCCTGGCCTTCGTCTTCGCCTACGAATGGGTGCTTCGGGTACGGCGCACTATTCCCGCCCGCAATCTCATCACACGCTTTTCCGACAACCAGTTGCGCGTCGCGCAGGCGCTCGCCGTCGTTTACGGCGTGCTCGCGCTGTGCTTTCCACACCTGCGCGCCGAGCAATTTGTCAGTGCAGCCTTTTCCGGCGCCGGCCTTGCGCCCGGTTTCTTCCTGTTCGCGATGCCACTCGTCGTTTCGCTGCTGCTTGGAGTTGCTGCCGGCCTGATCACTCTCAGGCGGCGTCCTGACGTCGCCGAGCGCTTGCGCCTGGTCGCGTTCGCCGTGGCCTCGCCTTTCATGGCTTCCGGCATGGTGGCCCCGGTGGAACTTGCGCCGGTGTTGACGGCTGTTGGACTGCTGATCTTCCTGGTCGGCGCGACTCAGTTCCACGTCATCCAGGGCCAGCGCGCGCAATTCCTGTCGCGGTTTCTCGCACCCCAGGTGGCGGAACTGGTGCGCGAGCAAGGGCTGAAGAGCGCCACTCGCGAGCAGACCCTGGAGCTTTCGGTGGTCTGCTGCGATTTGCGCGGATTTACAGCCTTCTCCGCGGCCACCGAATCGAAGAAGGTGATCGGAATCTTGCGCGAATACTACGACGCCGTCGGTGCGGCCGCTCTGGATGTCGGCGGCACCATCAAGGACCAGGCGGGCGACGGCGTGTTGATCCTGGTGGGGGCGCCGATCCGCTTCGATGATCATGCGCAACGCGCGCTGGAGCTTGCCAGACGGATTCGCGAAAGCGGCGTGGCACTCACCACGCGCTGGTCGGATGGAGACCTGCAACTCGGCGTCGGCGTCGGCACGGCGAGCGGCTTCGTCACCGTCGGCGTCATAGGCGGGGCTTCACGCCTGGAGTACACCGCGGTCGGCCCGGCGGTGAATCTCGCATCGCGGCTGTGCTCGGAGGCGGCACATGGCGACGTGCTTGTCGACGAGCGCACTATCGAACTACTCGGTTCTGCGGACATTCGCACGGCATTGCGCCCCTGCGCGCCGCTCAGTCTGAAAGGATTTCGCGAACCGGTGCCGAACTACGCTCTCGCGACGACGTAGGTAAAGCCGTGACGGACGTGACGACGTGACGAAAATCTCCTCGAAATACTGAAAACAGAAGAGGTTGAACAAAGACGCTACTTGGTTGCTTTTTTTTGCGATTCGGGTCTCGGATGGGTTCATCTCGGCACGACCGTCACGTCGTAACGTTCGTCACGGCTACATCCAACTCCGGGTAATGGCGAAAGACGCCGTTCTGGTTCCGCAGCGGCCCTCGTTATGCCCAGTCCGCCCAGTGTGCTGGCGTCTTGAAAAACAGACACTTAGCGATCTGGCAAGTCCGGCTCGTGCCGCCGCGTCCGCCTAGTTACAAGGAATTCGGGTACTAAAACGGGTACTGAACCCGATGCGGCGTGGCTCGCTCACTGAGCGCCACACGCGGTACTCAAGTTCTGTAATCGGGAACGATGATTTAGGGAGGGTCGGGTGCCTTAAATCACGCGACGCCGCGAAGACGTCGTAGAACGTGTGAAGGTACCAAACCTCGGGTGTAATTTTACATAGTCCGTTTGGATTATGACCGTCCATTAGTCAACCGAACAAGTTGACCAGCCAATCCAATAAGGTGCCAGAAAAAGCGACCGTGAGAGACAGGGCGCTAATGGCTGGCATTGCGGGGGCTGTTACTACTACTTTTCTCCGGCTGCGATCGGTGTCTTAGCGGGCTTCATGAAATTCCGGGAAGGCTATGAGGTCTGCGAACCTACGAATTCGGGACAGATGGAAGTCGTGATATGAGAAGCACCACAGGCGTTATACAAGTTTGTGTGCTGAGTGCGCGCAGGGGGAAATCTGGAGAGATATGGGGAGGCATTGCCGATTATGGACAGTGGTCCGGACCATCCCCCCGCGCGCACCTTTTTTAGTAATACGTCCTCGGGAGACGCAGCGATGACCGACGACTTTATGGAAGTACCGCGCAAGGCACTTGCCCGGGCCAATGCTGTGTCGCAGAGAACGATTTTCTGGGGCATGATCTTTGCGGTGCTTTTCGCTATTGCCGTGATGACCATGGGCATGCTCGGGTAGCGGGCATCCCGATCGCTGGTACCAAACACAAAACAGACTTTTCGCGAAATCACGGGTTCCTCTCAGCGCGGTCTTTCGGCGCCGACACTGCACTTTCGCATACCTATGGTATGCCGCTTGTCAGTCTTCGAGAATTCCCGCTGCGCCGTCGCTAGGTTCACTTGCCCCGGACAGACCAGGCAGCGCAACTTCTCTTCCAGCCTGTCTTTTTTCTTCGCGCCGTTCTACGTTGCTATGCGCTTAGGCCATGCGAATCCCGCAATCACGCTCAAGGTCTACAGCCATGCGATCGCGAGCGATCAGGGGCATACCGCGGCCGCTGTCGATCGGACGCTCGGCGGGTGAAAAACGAAAACGGGTACTAAACGGGCAATAACGACCGAATTACCGCACGGGGTACAACACAACTCATTGAATGTTCAAACATCCAACTCCGGGTAATGGCGAAAGATGCCGTTCCGGTTGAACGGGATGCGCCGCCCCGACGCGAGATATGCGGCAATGTTCGGGCGCGCGCTGACCCTGTCGTGCAGCGCAACCAGCCCGGGAATGGCGGACTCCACCCTGGCCATCGTCCCCGGAAACGCGTAACGCAGGCCGGCGACCAACTGGAAAATCGACAGATCGACATAAGACAAGCCGCTGCCGAGCATGAACCCTCTGCCCGACGGATTGCGGGCGAGCACTGTCTCAAAATAGTCGAGGAATGTCGGCAGCCGGTCCCGGATGAAATGCTTCGCCCGGCGGCGGGCCTCTGTTTTCTGCTGGCGGTAGTACAGGCTGCTCGCGATCGGATGATGCGCGTCGTGGATCTCTACGAGGAAGTCCATGACCGTGAGCTGCAACTGATGCGCCCACGACCGGCTTGCGTCCGCCTTTGGGACCAGGCCCAGGCGCGGTCCGAGGTACGACAGGATGTTGGCGGTCTGGCCGATCACCAGTGCGCCCGCCTTGAGGAACGGGGGCGCGAACGGTGGGCGCTTCGCGCTGCGACTCTCGAGAAAGCGCATCAACTCCGGGACACCCCTGCCGCGACCCGATAGGCGCGCCACGTCCACGTAGTCGGCGCCGGCCTCCTCGAGCGCGAGGCGGACGAACTCCCCGCGGCCTTGAATCGCAGGCCAGTAATACAGCTCATAACGCATACCGACGTCCTCCGGGAAAATCGGCTTATTGCCCATGATGCGCATTGCGCAAGGCGTAAATCGGGCACGGCAGCGGAAACCAGTTCGAAAGACTCCCCGTGCGATGTGAGCCCATCGGCGTCTCTTCCGACGGGGCGAGGCCGGAGAAGCGCGCATTGATGACTGATATTAATGGATTCCCATGGCCTTCGGCCTCCCGTCCTCCAGGAGCCGGGCACATGGTCCGGCCAGGAGCCACCGCCGAACAAGGGATTGTAATTCGTAGTCCCATTGAACTATTACTCAGTGCGGCAAGTACACACGGCCCAGTCCCTACACTTGGCACAGCAGCCGCAAGTACCCTGCGCCTGGTTAGGGCGAAAACGGTCTGCGCCCTTCCCTGTGCGCGAAGAGAAATCGCGGGCGCCTTTTTCGTACCGCACAAACTTATGGTGTAGTGCCTCACAAACCCATGGTGTACCGGATAACAATCGAGAGTAATTTTCTAAGAGCAGAGTTGTTCGACCGGGAAACTATGGAAGAAACAACCGCGTTTCTCGACGTCGTCAGTCGGGAGAGCGACCTTCATGGGCGCTCAAATATCCTCATTTACGTTCACTCGTCTGCGCCGATCTTTCACGTCGAGTATCACGGATTCATCGATTGCTTCAGGGAGATTGCAAGAAACCCTGAACACCAGATAGCCTTGCTCGCGGATTCCAATGATCTATATATTTCGCACGAGTACCTGGAGTTGCGCGCGCGACAATATGGGTTGAATGTTCGCAATTTTCGAGATAAGACGGCAGCACTCGAGTGGCTTGCAGACCGGCGTCGGGGGCCAGACCGGCGTAGGCAACAGGAAAGGCGCTGGCGTCAGCAACCTCGCAAGGATCAGGAACGGCGTCTGCAACCGCAACGGCGTCACAGGATGCGGCGTGACGGCCTGGAAAGCCCGCCTTAGCAAGTTGTTGAACTTGCCAGAGAACGCAGAGAGTAGAGAAAAACCGAAAAATCAACCACCAAGGCACCAAGACACCAAGGAATGCAATTGGGAACCTGGAAACATGACAGTATTTCTTGGTGCCTTTGTGTTTTGGTGGTAAGAATTGGATCGGCCATCGTGATTTACAACAGCCTGTTAGGCCGACAGTAATCGGTGCAGCAAAAACGCGGACGCGGCCCGGCTTCTCGTCACGGGCTTGATCATCCTTGCAACCTGCTCTTGATCAAGGTGCAGGTCACCGAATCCGGCGCGCCCGCCCGCAAGCTGCCGATCGGTCACGTCCTCCTGTTTGCACGCCCTCACGCATTTCGGAAGTCTGCGTTCTGCGGCCTTATGGTTTATTTCGGCGCTCGGTCCTGTTTTTCTTCACCCTTCATCCTTGATTTTCCGTCGACCGTCAGGGCCTCCAGGTATCGAGCCAGAATGTCCTGCTCGGTCCGGGTACGCTGGTTGGTAAGGCAGGGAAAACGCAACAGCAGCGTCACCTTGCCGGCGTCGCCCAGCCGCACGGTCACGCGCGGGTCCGCAGACGGCATCACGATGAACTGCTCACCCTCCAGATCCCGCAGGGCTTTCTGGGCGGGAGCAACGAATTCCGAGCACACCACCCTGGCGGCATCGATGAGTTCCTCCTTCGCGGTTTCCAGACTGCTGCCCGGCGGGAGCGGAACAGCGACCAGCGCGAGCTGATAGTTACCCAGACGCGAATGATTTTTCAGCGCGTGGCTCACGTAAAAGTTGTTGGGGAACTGCACCACTCGCCCGGTGAAAAGATGCTCCTCGCTCATTTCCAGCACCGTGGTTGAAAACAGGGTCTGGTCGATGACCTCGCCCTTGAGATCGTTGATCTCGATGACGTCGCCGAATTCGAAACTGCCGGAGGTGGTGCGATGGATGTAACCGAGGATCGAGGTCAGCAGCTCTTTTCCGCCCAGCACCAAAGCCACGCTCAACGCGGCGAGGGAAAGCGCGGCGGCACGCAGCTCCGCGCGCCAGATGAACAACAGCGCAACGAAGGCGATGAGGAAGGAGAAGTTGCGCCAGAAAACCGAAGCTCGGAGCTTGGTCTCCCGTGACAGCCAGCCCCTGCCCCGCAACGCGGCTGAGATGACGATGTTGACGAGAATTACCGCCGCGACTACGACGATCGTGCCGACGATTTCCGTCCCAAGTCCGGCCAGAAAGGCGTCGGATATCATATTCCATGGTCTTCCAGGTCAGGCAGAGCCACACGGCCATGCCGCAGACCCGCCATTCTAGCGAATGAGCGGCTAAAGGTAAGAGGCCGGCGAAAGCCGGCCGATGGCCGGTATCAAGAGCGTTGACACTACCCTTCACTCATTCACGCCTTCACTGCTGTTTGGCTCTTCATCCTTACCCTTGAAAAGCTGCTCCGGGTCACCGCCGATCGCGCAGCGCATCGCATCCTCAACGGTATCCAGCCACACGAATTCCAGCTTCTCACGCGCGGCCGCAGGCACGTCTTCCAGGTCTTTCTGGTTGCGCTTCGGCAGCATCACGGTCCTGATGCCCGCGCGCAGCGCCGCCAGCACCTTCTCCTTCACGCCGCCGATAGGCAGTACCAGGCCGCGCAGCGAGATCTCACCAGTCATCGCCACATCGGAACGCACCGCCTTGCCAGCGAGCAACGACACCAGCGCTAGGAACATCGCCACGCCGGCGCTCGGGCCATCCTTCGGCGTCGCGCCTGCGGGCACGTGCACGTGCAAGTCGGTCTTCTCCAGCGATTCGCCGCTATACATTTTCGCCAGCGTCAACGCCGCCTGCGCCGATTCCTTCATCACGTCGCCCAGTTGCCCGGTAAGGATGAGCTTGCCGGACCCTGGCACCCTGGTGGCCTCGATGAACAGGATGTCCCCGCCCACCGGCGTCCACGCCAACCCGGTCGCCACGCCCGGCAGAGCCGTACGCAGCGCCAGTTCATCCTCGAACTTGCGCGGCCCGAGGATGGCGTGCAGGTCCGAGGCATCCACGACCATGCTCTGAGCCTGGCCTTCGGCGATCTTCATCGCCGCCGAACGCAGCGTCGTCCCGATCTCGCGTTCGAGATTGCGCACGCCGGCCTCCCGCGTGTAATCGCGGATGATGGCCTTGATCGCTGCATCGGTGAGCGTTGCCTGCTCCGGCTTCAGGCCGTTGGCTTCAAGCTGGCGCTTGAACAGGTAACGCCTGGCGATCTCCAGTTTCTCTTCCTCGGTGTAACCCGGAAGCTGGATCACCTCCATGCGGTCGCGCAGCGGCCCCGGAATCGTGTCGAGCACGTTGGCGGTGGCGATGAACATCACCTTCGACAGGTCGAAGTCCACGCCGAGGTAGTTGTCGCGGAATTTCGAGTTCTGCTCCGGGTCGAGCACCTCCAGCAACGCGCTCGACGGATCTCCATGGAACCCGCCGGCGCCGAGCTTGTCGATTTCGTCCAGCATCAGCACGCCGGTACGCGATTCCGCACGCCGGATCGCCTGGATGATGTTTCCCGGCAGCGCCCCGATATAGGTACGCCGGTGGCCACGGATCTCCGCCTCGTCGTGGGTGCCGCCCAGAGACACGCGCTGGAACTTGCGCCCGGTGGCGCGCGCGATCGACTGCCCAAGCGAGGTCTTGCCCACACCCGGCGGGCCGACGAAGCACAGGATCGGACTTTTTCCATCCGGGTTGAGCTTCTTCACCGCCAGATATTCGAGGATGCGGCGCTTGATCTTCTCCAGGCCGTAGTGATCCTCGTCGAGCACCATCCGCGCTGCCGCGATGTCGATCGGCCTCCCCGACTCCGCTTTCCAGGACAAGTCGCTCAACCACTCCAGATAGGTGCGCAACATCGAGCCTTCGGCGCTGCCTTCGCCCATTCTCTGCAGGCGTTTGAGTTCCTTCACGGCGTGCTTGTGCACGTCCTCGGGCATGCCGGCTTCGTCGATGGCCTTCTTCAGTTCCTCGATCTCGGCTGCGGTTTCCTCGCCTTCGCCCAGTTCCTTCTGGATCTGGCGCATCTGCTCGCGCAGCACGTGTTCGCGCTGGCGCTCGTCGAACTCCTTGCGGGTCTTGTCGCCGATCTCCTTGGAAAGCCTCAGCACCTCGACGCGCTCGCCCAGCAGCGCCAGCGCCTTGTCGAGGCGCCGCTTGAGATCGAAGGTTTCGAGTACGGTCTGCTTTTCTTCGTTCTTCACGTCCAGCAGGTTGGCCACCATATCAGCCAGCAGCGCGGGCGAATTCATCGCCTGCACCACGCCCGCCAGCTCGTCAGGCACGTTCGGCAGCAACTGGATGGCCTCGACCGCACGCTCCTTCAGCTGCAGGAAGCGCGCTTCGATCTCGGGACTGGATTCTTCCGTGGGCTCCACGATTGCCACGCGGGCCACCATGAAGGGCCAGCCGTCCAGGAACTCCAGTACGCGGAAACGCGACTGTCCCTGGACCACCAGGTGGTGGGCGCCTTCAGCGCCGGTGATGTAGCGCACCACCTGGCCGGCTGTGCCGACCCAGTGCAGGTCGTCCGGCTTGAGTTCGCTTTTCTCCGGGTCGCGTTGCAACAGAAATCCGACACGGCGCTCGCTGCGGGCCGCCTCCTGTGCCGCCGCGACCGAGGATGGGCGGCCGACCGTGACCGGCGACATGATGCCTGGGAAAAGCACCGCATTGCGCAGCGGAATGATGATTAGCGCGTCCTCCGGCAGCGGTTTCAATGCCGTGGCGTTGCGCCCGGCATTCGGCGCCGGTGCGGACTTGCCTGCATCGTCTGGCGAAAGCATTTTCTGCATCGTTGGCCAGAACTTCATGACGACTCCTTCTTGCTGAAAATGAGCGTGAGACACCCGTCCTGCAATTTCCTGCCGGCCAGGGTGAGCGCCTGTGTGGGCAGGCCGATCCGGCGCTGGAAGCGGCCGTACGGGATTTCCAGCGCATGGATGCGCGCCGTGCATTGATCGCTCTCGGATGTTCGGAGCGGGAATGGCCTGTGTGCGGTTATGGTTATCTCTCCGGGTTCGAGCTTCACCGCGACCGAATCGGCCGCTGCGCCCGGTAGCGCCACGTGCACGCGGACCTCGTCGGCGGTCTCGACGATATCCACGGGCGGCTCCCAGCCGGGCGCTTCGGTCGCAGCCGGGCGAATGAACTGCCGGTGTAGCCGGTCGGCTTGCTCCAGGAGCGAAAGGGCTTCGCTCCACATCAGGCGAGTAAGGTCGCGCGAGGTCATCCAGAGGTCTCCGTAATGAACCCTACATGGCGGCGATCAGGCCGGAATCAAGCGCTGTGTCCGGTAGGGAAAAATCTGGTTGGATCCAGTGACTTCGGTCCGCTCGCGGGACAACGACCCGCAGGGAGCAAAAATTCAGAGCCGAGCGCTTGCGGATCGCAGCCCGGGCGCCGTCTTTTTCCCTTCACTCGTCACCGGTCGCCGGTCACTTGCTTGTCGTCACGGCCCTTGCGGCTGTTACACCAGTCTCGCATGCACTGTCTGGCGCACCAGATTCACGTTCTGCCGGAAAGCGTAGAGGTTGTCCGAGTACGCGAGCGGCGTATTGATGCGGTTGACCGAGCGTTCGATCTGGTCCAGCCGCTTCAGCAGTTCCCGCAGTTTCTCCGGCGGGGGATCGTCTTCGAGTTCGAGCTCCACTTCCTTGAGCCGTGCGTACCAGCGATAGATGCGCGAGCGCACGCGCCAGCGGTACACCGGCGGAATGATCTTCGTGAGCGGCACCAGCAGCGCCAGCGCCGGCAGCAGGATGATCCACAGCCGGTCGACCATCACCGCGATCCAGTACGGCAGGTAGCGCTGCAGGAACGGTGGCCCGGTTTTGTAATAACGCTCCGCCTCGCTGCTCAGCGGGAACTCGGAGTTCAGCGGCGCTGGGAAGTCGCCGATCTTGTTCAGCAACCCCGGGTTTCCGTGAATTTCCTTGGCGGCACGCATCAGCAGGAACGCCAGCGCCGGATGCAGCGTGTCGCGCGCGAGCAGGTTGGCGGTGGGCGACACCAGCGCCACGTCCTGCGCCGGGTTGTTGCCGACAAAGTCGAAGACGCCTTGGGGCAAGGTCAGCCTGGTCAGGTAAGGAAAGCGGCGCGTATAGGCTTCCGCGCGCCCGAGGCTGAGCAGACGGATGCCCCTGGCGGACAGCAGTTGCTCGACCAGCGGCGACTCCGGCGGACCCACGATGAACACCGCATCGAGTTCGCCTTGCAGCAGCATTTCGTTGGCCTTCAGGCCGCTCTCGGGAAGGAGCACGGTCGGCGGCATAACGGTGGCATTCACCGCCAGCATTTGCAGCGCCAGCGCGCGCGTGCCGCTTTCCTCGGGTCCGATCGCCAGCCGTTTGCCTTTCAGGCCACCGAAATCGTGAATCTCCGCGCCGCGGTAGAACACCCATAGCGGTTCGTAATAGATGCTGCCCAGCGAGCGCAGGTTCGGCGCATTGGCAGCAAAAGCAGAGCCACCCTGGAAAAAGCCCACCTCCACGTCGGATCTTTCGTCCAGCAGGCGGCTGACGTTCTCCTGCGAGCCGGCCGAGATGCGCAGATCGACCGTGACGCCATCGCGCGCGAGGATCTCCTTGTAGCGCTGGGCGAACATATGATAACCGCCGTCCACCGCTCCGGTCGCCATAACCACCCTGTCCGGGGGCGCCGGCTCGATGAAATGGAATGCGAAGACCAGAGCCAGTACGACGACAACGAGTGCCGGCGCTACCGCCATCCAGAGATCGCGCGTACTGATCCGCCGGAACGATCCGATCATGTGACGATTGTAGCCGGAGACTATTGGGCAGTTGCGGGGGCCAAACAGGGCGGCGTTCGGCACGCCGTCAAGCTCGGCAATTCAAACCGCAAAGCGGGGTTTCTTGAGGCCGATCAGGTAAGGCAGGCTCCGAATCACGACGCCCCAGGTCTCGCGCATCTGGGCAAGCCGGGTGACCTCGGGCTTGGGCGGAAGCTCGGCCGCGACGTCCTTGATGTCGACGAAATAGGTTTGCACCGGGCCCAGGCCTTCGAACTCCTGGGGCAGCGACTGGGTGTGCGTACGAATCTTTTCATCGCTCAGGCGGAACAACGCCTCGGAGAGCAGGATGTACTCCGGCAGCGGCACGGTATTCTTGAGCATGCGGTGAACCAGGATCACATCGAGTCCGGCGAGCTTGCTGACGCGCTTCACACGCTGTATGGCGACTTCGCCGAGGTGCGCCACGAACTTCACGCTGAGCCGCCGCGCCCCCGTGCATCCCTCGCATTCACAGGTATTCAGCGTCGCGATGTTTTGCCGTACTGTATGGAAGGCGCGATGCATGGCGACGATCTGGTCGGCCGCCATTTGTGCGGACGCGGCATCCTGGCCATCCGGCCAGGCATAGAAGAACGCGGCATCGCCTTCGATTTCGAGCAAGGTCAGGTTCGGCGCCGCATCGATCACCGCCTCCAGCAAACGCGCCACTACATCCTGCGCATGCGCGAGGCTCGTTTTGTGCGCCTTCATGAAGGCTGTATAGCCCCCGATGTCGGCGATGACCAGCAGGGCGGGACGGATGGACACGATTTATGATCGCACTGTCGCGGGAGGGAAAGCAAGGATGAAGGCGGAAGGATGAGGAATGAGGGATGAGGGATTAAGGAGACCCAGAAGCCTTTGAACTTACTTCATCCTTTCGCCTTCCGCCTTCATCCTTGCCCTTCCCCCCTCCCGCCGAGCACGGCATAGGTGACGACCGGCGCGCCGATGCCTTTGACCGGCACGGCGGGCATCGGCATCAGCTCGAAGCGCGGATCGAGTTGTGCGCGCACCGATTCGGTGAGCAGGATGTCGTGGCCGTGCTCGCGTGTAAGCGCCTGCACGCGCGCGGCGAGGTTCAGCGTGGGGCCGATCACCGTGTACTCGCGGCGGTCGCGACTGCCGATGAGCCCGGCGAGTCCCGGACCGCGGTGGATGCCGACACCGATGGCGATGGGCGGCAGCCCCGCGCCCTCGAGTTCGGCGTTGTAGCGCTTGAGCGCGTCACGGATGGCAAGCGCCGCGTGAACCGCGTCGTCGCACTGCCAGGGGTTGGGCTCCAGCGCGCCGAAAAAGATGAGTATGCCGTCGCCGAGGAAGGTGCCGACGCGCCCGCGGTGCTCCGCAACGCTGTCGCTGACGAGCTGGAAGTAGCCGTTCAGCACACCCGCCAACGTCTTCGGATCGAGCCGCTCGGCCAGTGCCGTGTAGCCCACCAGGTCGGTGAACATGGCGGTAAACACCTTGTGTTCGGCGATGCTTTCCGGTCCGTCGGAAAACAGGCGTTCGACCACGCCGGCGGGCGCAAGCAGCGCGCACGACTGTTGCAGGCGCTGCAGTTCGACCGTGGAGGCCTCGATGCGCCCGCGCAGTTCGCGCATCCGATGCTGCTGCCATACCAACAACGCGGCCGCAACCGTCAGTACGACCAGAAGCAGCGCGTAGGCGTAGCTCACGGCCGGCGCGGGAGCGCCGCGCACAACCGGCACAGGGAATTCGCCAGCGCCACCACACCGAGCGCCTCTACGAACTGCGCCGCCGACAACAGCTCGCGGAGTTCGCGCGCACGGCGCTGTATCTGGATCGGCTCGTACCAGATGGTGTCGCGCGCAAAGGCCAGCAGCGCGCCCTCGACCGCGTTCAAGACTGGGCCCCCGAGATGCGCGAGGATCTGCTCCGCGTCGGCTGGCGCCAGGCCCTCGGCTTCGAGGACCCGCGCGACCTCGTCACGCGAGCCCTGGGAGCCGAGACCATGGCCGACGACCGCGAACATCAGCGCCTTGGAGCGGCGGCTCAGGATGGGAGAGGCCCACAACTCATCGAGCGCGGAGGCAAGTACGGGGCCGATGGGAGAGCCCTCGAACTGCAGCAGCAGCCCGGCGAACGGTCCCTCGGGCGGGCGGGCAAACGAAACCGGCTGCCCGCGCTTGCGCCAGCCGCGCACCATGCGCGCGAACAAGGGGCGGAACAGGCGCATGAACCAGCGGTCGGCGAGTTGCTCCCACGAATGCGGTGGCAGCGCCGGGATGGTGGAAATGCGATTGAAGAATGCGATGCAGGCGACGGTGAACGCGATCTCGCGTATCTCCGCGTCGCTGTATCCGGCCGCGCGCAGCGGCTCGAGGTCCTGCGGCGTCACCAGCGGGGTGGCGCGCGTCATGCGGCGCCCAAAGTTCACGGCGGCGGCGGCTTTTGGCTCCAGTTCACCGCTGGCGAGGCGTTGCTCGAGTTGCTGCATGCGCTCCTCGCTCATGCCGAGGACGCGCAGTGCCATGCGCGTGATCGCGTAGCAGTAGCGGCACGAGTTCTCCTGGCTCACCACCAGCGCAATCAGGTCCACGGTAGGGAAATCGACGTCTACCAGCAGCCCGTTGTCTATGCCTAGGCGGATCGCCGCCCTGGGGAGCCAGGGACAGCTCAGAAAATAGCGGATCCAGCCCGGCGCGGCGCCGGTTTCGCGGCGCAACGCCGCCTCGGCCTGCCGGTCGGCCGCCGGTTCGAGCAGGCATTGATCCCAGGCTACATTGAGCAGCGGGCTCGCCATCGCGTTACTTTAATCGAAAATCTAGCGAATGTATGGGAGCACCCAGATCAGCATGCCGAACAAGTAGCATACGCCCGCCGCGACCAGCGTGAACGGGACGCTCCAGGACAGGAACTCACGCAGTGAGACCTTGCGCCCTTCCTCGCGCTCGCAAATATTGAGCGCGGTGAATAACGCGGGAGCGCCGGCCACGGTCAGGTTGCTTCCGAGGGTCCCGGACCACAGCAGCATCCACCACAGCGGCCAGGGGGGCACACCCTCGCTCTGCAGGTCGCGGATCGTGTAGATGAACGTCAGGATGTACGCGTCGTGCTCGACAATTCCGACGATTGGAACCGTGGTCCAATAGAGCAGCGTGGCGCCCAGCGCGAAGTTCTCGGAGAATACCGGCCGTATCTGGCGTGCAAGAGCCTCGATCAGATTCATCTTCTCCAACCCGCCGACCAGCGCGAACAACGCGATATAGAAGAAGATTGCTCGCCAGTCGAGTTCACCGAGGATCTTCTCGAGAGCCGGCGCCTTGACGCGCCCGCCCAACAGCTCGAGTGCAAGTACCAGCGTGATGGCGCCGGTCACCGCAATGAAGCCGAGCTTCACGCCCAGCATCTCCCGGGCCGCCATTGCCAGCACCGTCAGCAGGAACCACCCGACCACCACGCCGGCGAACAGGCGGTTCGGAATATGCGTCTCGATGCCGAGGCTGCCGATATCGAGCGCACGCCGGCCGTGGGCCCGGAAGCCGTAGGCGTACATCGCCGCCAGCGTTACGATGAAAGTCGCCATCAGGATCGGAAAGGAGGAAGGCCGCCCCTGGCTCCAGATGAACTCCATGAACTCGGCGCCGGAGATGCTGTGCAGCATCTGCGGAGGAAGATCCCCCAGCAGCAGGGCGGAGCCCATGAAGTTGGCCGAGAAGCCGATCATCAGCACCAGCGGCGTGACCGGCAATCTGAGCGCGCGCGCCAGGGGCAGCGCCACCGGCGCCATCATGAGGATAACCACCACGTTGTCCACGAACATCGAGATCACGCCCGCGAGCATCGACAGGGTCATCACCAACAGACCCGCGCGTCCGCCCGACAGCCGTAGCGCCTGGACCGACAGCCAGCTCGGCACACCGGTTTTGCCGAAGTAAGCGGCGATAATCCAGATGCCGATGAGGATGGCCATGACGTTCCAGTCGACGAGCTGAAACGCTTCGACTTCGGTCATCACGCCGACCCAGACCATTACTGCGACGCCGATCAGGGCTGCGACCGTGCCGTCGACAACGTTGCTTATGACGGCAAGGATCGACAACACGAAGATCGCCAGCGCCACCCACGCCATCATCTCCATTGACCATCCCCTCCGCTCCTTGAGCCTTGCAGGCGTGTCCCCCAGACAGCATCACGACCGGTCCTTCAATCAGCCCGCCTCGTGAGGGAAAAGGAAAGGCCCCCTCGAGCCAAGATTGCCGGCGGTCGTGCAGCTACTTGATCAGTACAACGGGCACGCGGGCAAGGTGCACCAGCTTCAGCGTGGTCGAGCCGACCAGCAGTTCGGCAAATGCCCCGCGCCCATGTGTGCCCATCACGATGTGGTCGCAGTGGAGCGAGTCGGCGAGGCTTACGATCACTTCGGCGGTCCATCCGACTTCGGTATGTGCCGTATACCGAACAGCGCTCGCGTCGAGCAGCGCGCGGGCGCCTTGCAGCATCTTTGCGCCTTCGTCACGCTGAAAGGCGGCGATCTGCTCGCCCTTGATAAACTGGCCGATATGGCCCGAGAGCGGCACCTGCACGTTGACCAGGTGGATCTCGATATCGGCAGGGATCGACCGATCGGCGCGCTGGTCGACAAGATACTGGACAGCGCGCAGTGAGCACTCCGATCCGTCGACTGGCACCACCACTTTTCTCATGGTCCAAAGAACCGAAAAAATAAACCGCGTGATGCGCCGTAGCGGCCCGTGCAGACGGCTGCGCGCTGCCGGCTATCGACGACGGCGCGGGTCATCGTCTGGGTTGACGAAGGTCGTGCCGGTGGGGCCGATCGCAGTGCACTCGGCGATCACCGGCTCGTCGCGTGTCTCCGCGAAGTGGTTCATCCCCGCCGGCTCGGTATAGTGGCTGCCGGCCGGCAACAGCTTCAGAGCCGACGCGTCGGCCTGCTCTCCGTAACCGAAGAACCAGGTCCCGGAGAGCACGAAGCACGAGCGTACTTCGGGATGCGAGTGCGGCGGGATCCTGGTGTTGGGCGGAAGCCTGAACATCATGGTGAACAGGCTGTTGCTTTTCGCGTCTCCGGCCACGACCAGGGTCTGCAGGCCGGCGCGCATCCCTGTGCCTTCGACGCGCGCGGAGCTGTCGGGCCAGGGAATATCGGTCGCCGGAATGCGTGCCGGCTGAATATCGCCGCCCGCAATCGCAGCGCCAGCCGCCAGGCTCAGGCCAAGCGCTGAAAGCGCACATGCAAGAACACGAGCGCTGCAGGTATTCATCTGTAATCCTCCCGTTTCCTGGCTTTAGTGTTTTTCTCCCCAGACCTCTGAGACGCGTGCATCACGGCGGCAGCTCGTGCGATAGTACTTGTAGCGAATCGGATTTTTCTTGTAGTAGTCCTGATGGTATTCCTCGGCAAGATAAAAGGGGCCGGCCGGCACGACCTCGGTGTAGATCCTGGAAAAACGGCCGCTCTTTTCCAGTCGCGTCTTGCTGGCTTCGGCCGCAAGCTTCTGCGCGTCGCCCTGGTAAAAAATGGCCGTGCGGTACTGGTTGCCGATGTCGCAGAATTGCCGGTCCTTCACCGTCGGATCGACGTGACGCCAGAAATAGTCCAACAACTGTTCGTAAGTGACCTTCTTCGGATCGTAGGTTACGCGTACCGCCTCGGCATGTCCGGTGCCGCCGTGGCTGACCTGTTCGTAGGTCGGGTTGCTGACGGCGCCGCCGGTGTAGCCCGACTCGGTATCCACCACGCCGGGAACCTTGTCGAAATCCGCCTCTACGCACCAAAAGCAGCCGCCGGCAAAGATGGCGGTGGCGTTTTTCCCAGACGGCGTCGCCGTGGCCTCTTGTGCCGCCATGCCGTCAATGGCAAACAGGAGTACAAATCCACCGACAAGCAAAATCGCGTTGCGAATCTTCTGGTCCATGTTTCTCGTTCCCGTTTGTCTGGTCTTCGAGCGACGTCCTTCACCCCTCACCCTTCACCCTTGCTCTCTAATGTAAGCCTTGATGATGCCGTCGATATCCGTATCGGCCCTGAAGCCCATCTCCGTCGCCCTCGGTGTCTTGAAGCGCGCCGGAAAGGTCACGATCATTTTCTGAATCCGCTCGACGGGCTTGAATACCACGCGCGCCGCGACTTCGTCGCCGGCGATGCGACGCAGCGCTTCGACGCCCTGCTTCACCGAGATCGTGATGCCCGGAAGGTTGATCGAACGATTCGTACCCCACGCGGACGACGGCAGATCGTGCGCATGCACGAAAGACTCGATGACCTGCCTGGGCGACAGGACCCAGAGCTCGGTCGAATCCTCCACCGGAACCTCGCAGACGACGCCGTTCAGCGGCTCCCTGAACATGCCGCTCGCGAACGAGGTCGAGGCAAGATTGGGTTTGCCCGGGCGCACGACGATAGTCGGCAGTCGCAGGCTGCGGCCGTCGAGAAAGCCTTTGCGCGAGTAATCGTTGACCAGGTATTCGCCCATCACTTTCTGTGTTCCGTAGGAGGTCTGCGGATTGGGCGTGATCGAATCGTCCACCACCGCCGGTAATTTTCCGCCGAACACGGCGAGCGAGCTGGCGTATACCAGCCGCGGCGGAACCTTTAATTTGCGACACCCCTCGAGCAGGTTGCGTGTGCCGTCGAGGTTGACGCGGTAGCCGAGATCGAAATCGGCTTCGGCGCCGGCGCTGACCACCGCCGCGAGATGAAAAACCGAACCCGTATCGGCTTCGATCGCGGCCGCGACTGCGCCAGGCTGCGCGATGTCCCCCTTCACGCACTCCAGGCCGGAATCGGGATTCGGCGGGAAGGCGGCATCGAACAGCCTGATCCTGGAGAGGGTCGCGGGCTTGCCGTCAGGGCCGGCCAGCGTCTTGCGCTCCAGCAGCCGCAACGCCAGCCGGTAGCCGAGAAATCCGCCGCCGCCAGTGATGAACACCTTCATGTCGTTTTCTCCGGGGCAAAGGAAAATATTACGCCTGTGCCGGAGAGCTTGCGGAAGGTTCGATTCCGAATAGTTCAGTCTCTCGCTAGCGTCTTCGATCCTGCCCAAATATGGACAACAGCGCCATCCCCTGTCGGGTGCTCGCGAAGCGTAAACTATATTCGGGATCGGGGATCCGTGCCGCGCGATGCCGGCTATAGTTTTCCTGATCATCGATTGACGCGAACGCAGTTGCAGGTTCAGACGCCAGGACGTGGAATGCTGATATTCAGGCAGTTATTCGACCCGCAGTCCTCCACCTATACCTACCTCCTCGGCGACAGCCGCAGTCGCGAGGCCCTACTGATCGACACGGTCTTCGAGCAGGCGCGCCGCGACGCGGCGCTGGTGAGCGAACTCGATCTGCGTCTGCTTTACACGCTGGAATCCCATATACACGCCGACCATGTCACGGGCGCATGGATTCTGAAGCGGCGATTCGGCAGCCGGATCGCGCTGGCGCAAAGCAGCGGCGCCGAAGGTGCCGACCGCTATCTTGCACATGGCGACGAGATCGAATTCGGCGGACGCCATATCCGGGTTCGCGCCACGCCGGGACACACGAATGGGTGCCTCACCTATGTGCTTGACGATGAAAGCGTGGCATTTACCGGGGACTGTCTGCTGATCCGGGGCAGCGGGCGCACGGATTTCCAGCAAGGTGACCCGCACGCGCTCTACCGTTCGGTGCACACCCAGATTCTCACGCTGCCGCAAAATTGTCTGCTCTACCCCGCGCATGACTATCGCGGTCTCACCGTGACGAGCGTGGCGGAGGAGCGGCGCTTCAATCCGCGCCTGGGAGGCGAGATCGGCGAAACCGATTTCGCCGGCTACATGCGAAACCTCGGCTTGCCGCATCCGAAGCAGATCGATGTTGCGGTGCCGGCCAACCTCAAGTGCGGACAGCGGGAGCAAGGAGACGTGTCGCTCACGGTGCCGACCTGGGCCGCGCTCACCTACACCTTTGCGGGCATCTGGGAAATCCAGCCGCAATCGCTGGAAGAAGCCGCCGACAAGGTGCAGATCGTCGACGTGCGGGAGCCGTCTGAATACTACGGGCCGCTGGGACATATCCGCGGCGCGTTGATGATCCCGCTCGGTGAACTGGCCAAACGGACCGGAGAGCTCGACCGCGAGCGTCCGGTCGTTGCAGTCTGCCGCTCGGGCGCCCGCTCGGCGCAGGCAACCGTGATCCTGCAACAAGCCGGCCTCGGAGTTGCAGCGAACCTCGCGGGCGGCATGCTGCGCTGGCGTGCGGACGGCCATGCTGTGGAGGGCGGCAGCAACTGACGTCAGAAGGGATAATTGACATAAATGGCGGTGCCGCTATAGTTTCCGGACACCTGCAACCGATGTGGAAGAAACCAATGACCGTTTATCCCGTAACCGAAAGTTTCGCCGCTGAGATCGGCGATATCGACCTGTCGAAACCCCTGTCGCGCGAAGATCGCGCCGAAATCGAAGCGGCGTTCAATCGTTACTCGGTGCTGGTCTTTCCCGACCAGCATCTGTCGACCGACCAGCACCTCGAGTTCGCGCGCAACTTCGGCCCCCTGGAAACCACCATCCATGCCACGCGCAAGGATGCCAAGCTGCGTGTCCGCCCGGAAATCGCGGACGTCTCCAATCTGGATGCCGGCGAGTCGATCTGGGGCGAGGCAAGCCGCAAGCGCATGTTCGAAATGGGCAACCGGATGTGGCATACGGACAGCTCATTCCGCCGCCTGCCAGCGAAAGCCTCGCTCCTGTACGCGCGCAGCATTCCGCCGGTCGGCGGCCAGACCGAGTTCGCCGACATGCGCGCTGGCTACGACGCCCTCCCGGACGAAACGAAGCAGCGTCTGCGCGGGCTGGTTGCCGAGCACGCCATCATGTACTCGCGCAAAAAGCTGGGCTTTACCGACTTCTCCGACGAGGAGAACCAGATGCTGCCGCCCGTGCCGCAAGTCCTGGTTCGGCGGCACGCCGGGTCAGGGCGGATGGGATTGTATCTGGCTTCCCACGCCGGACGCATCTTCGGCATTAAGGAAGACGAGGGCCAGGCGCTGCTGCAGCAGCTCATCGAACACGCGACCCAGCGGCAGTTCGTCTACACCCACCGCTGGCGCCTGCACGACCTGGTGATGTGGGACAACCGCTGCACCATGCATCGCGGCAAGGGCTACGACGACTTGCGCTGGCCGCGGGACATGCAGCGCGCCACAGTGTCTGACGTCGCGCCCACGTGCGAGCAGGAAGGCATCGCCGATCCGGTTGCGGCTTAGGTTTGGGGCGGGTCAGCAACGTGCGCCCGAACTCGAGGCGGCCGTGCTGTGGCACTGACGCATCCACCGTCACGGACGCCACTGGCGCCAAGGAAAGACAATAGCGTGTAGGCGAGGCGGAGTTAGGCTAACGGGCCAGTTGCAACGCTGATACCTGAGCGGGCTTGAACACTCATTTCGTTTTTGAATTTGGTTTTGCCTGGCGTCCTTGGCGTCCCTTCCGGTTGACGCTTGGCCTTAATCCAAACGACCAAGAATCAAAACGGGCACCGATTGGTGCCCGTTGCATTTGATCCACGTGCGCTGAAATTCAGTGCGTCATGCAACGCTTAAATCAGTGGCTGCGCCTCGCTTGGCTCCGGGCTTGGGCCCGGTGGCTCGCGGCGGCACGTAGGCGGACAGGCGGCAGCTGACGCCCTCGATCTGCTTTCCGCCGACGTATCGTGTCACCTGGCAGCAGATCACTTCTCCCGCGGCTGAAAGCTCAGAAATGTGATTCAGAACCAGGGCTTTAGGAATGTGGAGCGCCTTGGCAATCTCGACGTCCAGTTGCTCGCCGTTGCTTCTCAGATGTTGAAGAATGGTGTTTTTCATCCAGGTATTCCTAAGCTGCCTTTGGGTGAGAAGGGTGCGAATTTTAGGCTACGGACGCGATTCAGGCAAGTCTCGGCTTTTCGGGACACTTTTTGGAGCGGGACAATACCAGAGGAGGTGTGCCATGCGACTGGCGCAAAGGTGTGCGGCTTGTGCGCTGGTGTTTGCAGCGGCATGGCTACGGGCCGAGAACCTGCCCAACGAAATTCACATCCTCGTCCCGGTCACCGCCGGAAGCAGTCTCGACGCGCGCGCCCGCGTGATTGCCGACGCGATCGGCCAGAAGCTGAAGCAGCGGGTCATCGTCGAAAACCGGCCCGGCGCGGGTGGAACCATCGGCGCCCTTGCAGTGGCCCGGTCGAAGCCGAACGGGTCGACGCTGCTGTTCACCAACAACAGCCACGTGGTCAGCCCGCATATTTACGCCAACGCAGGCTACGACCCGATCAAAGACTTCGCGCCAGTCGCACGGGCCTATGTTTCCGGGATGGTGCTGGTTGCCCATCCGGACCTGCGGGTCGCTTCCATCAGGGAACTGGTCACGCTGGCACGCGGCCAGTCGCAGCCGCCCAGCTATGCGTCGAGCGGCACCGGCGGGATGCCGCATCTCGCGGCCGAGTTGTTCAAGCAGGTTGCCGGCATCGAGCTTCTGCACGTTCCCTACCGGGGCGACGGACAGGCACTGGCCGACGTTCTCGCGGGGCGCGTGCCGCTGATGATGAGCGGCTACGTTGTGGCGCTGCCCCACATCAATGCAGGCAGGCTGCGCGCGCTGGCGGTGACCAGCCGGAACCGCACCGGAATCCTGCCCGAAGTCCCGACCATCGCGGAGTCCGGCTACCCGGCCTACACACTCGACACGTGGACTGGCTTCTTCGCGCCCGCAGGAACCTCGGCTGTGATGATCGACGAACTCGCCCGCGAGATCGCGGCCGCCCTGGCCACGCCC
>JACXTT010003306.1_pt1 | contig 24938 bp, 15 predicted proteins | sample 9270951 | NCBI WGS metagenome assembly JACXTT01 (sample SAMN15532306, study PRJNA645909) | rock metagenome | isolation source: weathered quartz diorite | place: Puerto Rico | collected 2017-06-21
GCGGAGTTGGAGCGGGTGGGGTCGGCGCGGGGCAGTGGGAATGGGGTTAGGGGGTGGGATGGCGGTTCGCGAACAAGATTGGTTGCGATAGTGAGGTCGCGGCTTGCGGGGTTGAATTGCAACGCCACCGGCGAGTCCGTAATGGTGACGGATTCGCTGACGGCGCCGGTCTCCATCTTGACATCCGCGGTGACATCGCCTCGCTGTTGCACCAGAATATTGCGCTGGATCAGCTTTTTGAAACCCTTCATGTTCGCGGTGAGAGTGTAGGTCCCAGGATCGACATAATCGAAGATGAAGCGGCCCTCAGCGTTCGAGTCGCGGCTCACTTCGACTCCGGTCGCGTCGTTCCGCAATAAGAGGGTCGCCCCAGGGATCACGGCGTTGGTCGGGTCGGAGACCACGCCTTGCACTCGTCCACGGTATTCTTGAGCCGTCGCGAGCGCGCCGCTCAGCGCCAACAAGGCGATACAACAGAATGACTGAAGAGATCCGATTGAAAGGCGCATACCTTCCTCCTACGACTTGGTGGGTGACACCTGGTCCCCGGGCTAGTATACAACAAACTGACATGCTAGTTCGGCGTGAGAAATTCCGTGCAAGAAATAGCCCATTTCACGCTTATTGGCGACTTGTTTTCAATGGACCTGAAGAGCGGACAGGGATAGGGTTTGCGATCCGCTCATTACGATGGAAGGCCTATCGCCGCCCATCCGCACCGATGCAGGAAGGACGTTCTGGGGCGACGTGTTCCGGCGAGGCCATTGCCGGCGAACTCGTCAATGTCATACAACCAGTCGCAGGACATTGAGCTGTCCGAGCAGGTAAACTTGGCCCAGTTCGATGCGTTCTGGCGCCTCCCGAATAACCCACTATCGAATTCTGCGGGACTTGCCGATAGGTGGATGGCCTTTATGCTCACCGAAATCCGTGCCGCCTGGCTTAAACATTTGCTTTCCACTGAACCGTCTGACCGTCAGCGGGCGGAAGCATCTTTGAGCGCCCTCTATCCTGAGATCCTGCAGCGTCCAGCGCCCCAGTATTTCTTCTGGTTCGATTCTCCTCAGCGCGCTGGATGGGCGGTGAAGTTGCTGGAGTCGGCCCACGAGAGGCTGTGGCAGGCCTTCGTAGAGGAAAAATCCAGCCGGCGCGAGGGACGCCTTTTCATCGAGGGTCTGCGCGCCGAGCTTTGCCAGAAATCCGGAATGGAATGGGACCAGCTAACGAAAATTGCCGGCATGAACAGGACGCAGCAGTCCCCTTTTAACCGTCAGCGCATCACCCTCCACAGGCTCGATGACCTGTTCCGGACGGCCTACCGGGACGACCACCCACAGAACAGGGAATTCAAGAGCAGAGTGATGCCCTTACTTGCCGGCCCCGACATGGACGATGAACTGACCCGCATCGAGGAACGCTACCACAAGGCAATTCTTCACTCCTGTGGAGTGGGTCTCTCACTGCGGCATAACCAGCAATCTCCCTACACCCTTGCGAAGATGGCCGACGACGAGGCAGCGGTTGTATCGAACGGGCTGGACGTTCCTCCGGCGATTGCCGCAGCCTGGGAGCTGGCTCGAAGCGCAGGACATTGCTGGCCGTTTCAAGGCGCCGTGGTGCTGCTGGAGAGGCCGGCCGTACTGCGCTTCAATTCCGAAATGGGCCTGCACAGCGAGGACGGTCCGGCAGGTGGCTTCCGTGACGGCACACAGATCTGGGCGCTGAACGGAATGGCCAGTAACGAGGAATTCATTCTCCACCCCGAGAACATTCGCCCCGCGCTTTGGAAGGAATTGCATCCGAATGCGGTCGCCCGCATAAAGAAGGCCAGGGCAGCCAAAGGCATGGCGGAACCCTTGGTCCCGGGTAAAGTCACCCTTAAAGGTTCTGTGGCCAAAGCTTATTCGGCATTCATAAGGACGTTTGCCAAGCGGACCGGTGTCTTTGAAAAAGACCTTCCCGTCGCGATTGAGGAGCGCATCGGCGCGCTGCGAGAGTACAACGGGGGAAGCTTGCCGCTGCTCGATCGCTATCTGGCCGGAGAGCACGAAGCCGTCTGGCGGGACTTAGTAGCCCTGGACGCCGCCGTCCGCGAGAATCCGAATGCGGCCGATGCACTGGCGGTGGCCTACGAAACGATGAGCCGCGTCGAGGCCAACGTACGGATGGTGAGCAGCCGCCTGACCGAGGTTGGATTTACGAAGAGCGACGGGCCTCTGCATGTTCCGCCGGACCATGAGGTAGACACAAAGATTCGACAACTGGAGAAGGCTGCCGGGACGCTTCCCCTCTCGCTGCGCGCGTTCTATCAAGTCGTAGGTTCGGTCGACTGGATTGGCAAACACGCAAGCCTCTCGGCCGCAAAGAGCCCGCTTTGCACCGATCCTCTGGTCGTAGAGCCAATTGAACGCGTCTTAGAGGCATCGGACTACTTCGGCGATGGGAAGGAGAAATGGATTGTCATCGCCCCGGATGCGCTGATGAAGGCAGAGACCAGCGGCGGTGATCCTTATGTGATCGAAGTACCCAACACCGCAGCAGATGGGATACTGCGCTTTGAGGAACACGGCCTGTATTTTGTGGAATATTTGCGGCTGGTGTTTCGATTTGGCGGTTTCCCTGGCTATGAAGGTATCGAGCAGCAGCCTCCAGAGCTGGCGACGTTGAGCGCGGATTTGCGAGCGTTTTAACAGCCTGGCGAGGCGAGGCGCAAATGGCGCGCCCAGGGGCTACTAACGCATCATCTGGAATCCGGCGGCATGGGTGGTCCCGGCCTCGGCGGCTTGTGGCGCGATGGTGGTGGAGCATTGCAACGTCCGGGGCGAATTCGGCACTGCCGTCGAAGTACCGGAATAGCGCACTAGGATGTTGTGTGCCACTCCATCCCTCAGCGCAAGCGGAGGCGTGAGTGCGTAACCGTGGAGCCCGTTGTCGCCGAGCACCGCCCCGACATCGCCACGCGAGCCATTGGCAAGCACCGTAACCAAAATGTTCGAGCCTTCCACCAGGTCCACAGATATCGGCTGGTTCAGCCTGCTTCGATCTGCGGCCCAGCCGGAAATAGCGGAGCAGGATGCCACATCCACCCAACCCGTATAGTTGGCGTTCGATGATGAGGAGGCACCGCAATTGATGGTCACCGGGGACAACGGTAGTTGGGTCGAGGAACCCTCATACCGGACCTGTAGTGCATGACTGACCCCATTCGCGTAACTCACTGGGATCGGGAACGTGTAGCCGTGCAATCCGTTGTCGTGGAGGAACGCGCCGACATCGCCGCGGAATGCATTAGCCACCATCGAGGAGATTTGAGTGTTTCCGTCCCAAAGCGTGACGTTGATGGCTTGATTGAGGCGGTTGCGGTCGGCCGCCCAACCGGTGATGCCGCTACAGGATGCCGAATCGACCCAGCCGGCGTAGACCGCTGCTGTGGACGAAGGGTTGCCGCAATTGATGGTCACAGGCGAGGAGGACAGTTGCGTTCCCGAAGTTTCATAGCGGACCTGCAGCGTGTGTGGAACGCCATTGGCATAACCGGATGGAATAGGAATGCTGTAGCCGTGTAGTCCGTTGTCGCCAAGTACGGCGCCGACATCTCCACGCGCCGCGTTGGCCAACATCGAGGTGATTTGGGTGTTTCCGTCCCAAAGGCTCACATTGATGGATTGGTTAAGCCGGTTGCGATCCGCGGCCCAGCCCGTGATGCCATTGCAGGATGCCGAATCCACGTAGCCTGAGTAAACAGGGGTGGACGTCGAACCTCCGCCGCAGGTCAAAGTGATGGGCGACAGCGGCAATTGCGTCGTCGAGGTCTCGTAGCGGACTTGGAATGTCCGGGTGATTCCAGTCGCATAGGCGGGGGGAATGGGGATCCGGTAGCCATGCAGACCGTTGTCGCCAAGCACGGCGCCAACGTCGGAGCGCGCAATGTTCGCAAGGACCGTGGAAATCTGTGTCGCCCCATCCCACAGGGTGACGTTGATCGCTTGGTTGAGGCGGTTGCGATCGGCGGCCCATCCGCTAATGCCGCTACTGCACGAAATACTGTCCGTCCAGCCGGCGTAGACGGGAACCGCCGTTCCACCCCCGCCGCCTCCTCCCCCACCGCATTGCACGGTCACGAGCGACGAGCCGAGCGGCGTGTCGGAGTCTTCAAAGAAAACCTGCAGCCGCCGGCTGACACCGTCCGCGTAGGCCGCTGGTATAGGAATTCGGAAGCCATGGAAACCGGTATCGCCAAGCGAGGCGCCAATATCGACGCGCAAAGCGTTCGCCAGGACCGAAGTAATCTGGGTGCTTCCATTCCGCAAGCTGACGCTGATGGATTCACCAAGGCGATCGCGATCGGCGGCCCATCCGGTAATGCCGGCGCTGCACGAAACCGTTTCGACGAAGCCGGCGTAGGCGGGAGGAGGGATGACCGCCTGACCCTCATTTGAGTGGATGCTCTCATTGTTGTCGATGTCCACTGCCGTGACCACGTAAGCGTACGATTGGCTGGCTTGCACCGCCTGGTCGATATAGCTGGACCCCGGCACAGTCGCTGCATTCAGGAGCACAAACTGTCCACTCGACAGCAGTCTCCGGTAAACACGGTAACCCGCCACATCCGGCGAAATACTGGGTGTCCAGGTCAATATAACGAGGTGCTCCGCTTCGACGAGGCCTGCAAGCAGGACGGTCAATCCTAAGGAACGCGCGGCGAGGCAGAGAGGCGCGCGTGTAGATGCAAAGAGTAAACGCCGGATAAAAACCAGGAGCACAGACTCTTCTCCAGAACACCTCGAGTAAGCGCCAATACTGGCAAGGAATCAGTGATTGAATGAAGCGGTAGACCTGATTGGGCCCACCGACCCCGCTGGTTTCGAGCAAGCCGGGCGCCAAATTGCGTCTACTGTTTTTTCAATAAGATGCGCATCAGTCATGCGCCGTCCGGCAAAGTTTACCGGCCACTGCGCATGGAATATGTCCGGAACCTGAGCGGCAGAGCCCAGATCCAATGCACCTGGCGCCTGGCCTTGGCGGTGGACCGCGCCAAAAGCATTCTACTGATTCATTATTCGGGAGGATTCCGCAACCCAAGTATGAGAGCTTCCTCTTACGCCGCCTCCGTCGCGGTTCTGTTCCTGTTGTCGGGGGTGGTGGGACTGGCCCAGATCCCGTTGGACCGGGAGATCCAGCCCGTCGCTGTCGACCTTGTGGACCGGAACGTGCTCTGGGGAGCGAACGTCCTGCCGCCATCGCGACCTCCGAGCGCTAAGTCGTACCTATACCGGAGCGCCGATCAGGGACGCACCTGGAAGGCGCTGCGCTTCGGCGAGGGGGAGGGCTATCCGCAGATTCAACAGGTCGCAGTGGATCCTGGTTCGGGACCCTCACATTCGGCCTTTGTTCTGACGTCGACGCCCGGCAAGCGCTTGTATCTACTCGAGGAGGACGGCACCCGGTTTACCAACTTGACGCAAAACCTGCCCGAGGGGTTTGTTCCCGCGTCGATTCGTTGGCTTCCAAGCGGCGAACTCTTTCTAATGGCGTCAGGCTCGCCGATTAGCTTCATTAAGAGCGAGGATGGCGGCCAGACGTTCGGAACTCCCCTGCGGACGCCCTGCACGGACGGTGTCGAGATCAACTACCGGTCGTCTTCCAAGATGTATTGTGCGGATCGCTCGACTAGCCGATTTCGCTATTCCCAGGATGGCGGCAACACATGGAATGCAGGGGCTGCCATCAACGTTCCGAATCTCGGTTTGAACGAGACGCTTCAGGGCATCGAGGCCTGCCAGGTGCTGAGCGATCCATCCAACGCTGACCGGCTTGTCGGGTGGTGTCAGACCTCGATCACCACAGTCCAGAGCCAACGCGCCCGCCTGGATGTCTTCTATTCCTCTTCGAACGGGCTGCGCTCCGTGTCGCAACTGAATTGGCCGACCGGGCTCGGATCGCTGGTGTCGCCTCCGAACCGGCGGACGATTTACGCGACTGGCGCCCAGCCGGTTCGCACAAACGACTTCGGCGCGAGCTTCGTGCGGCTGAGTAACCTGCCCTCGCCGATTTTGCCGGATCCGTGGGATGCGAATATCGTTTATTCATCTTCGTCATCCGGCGTGAATAGGTCTGTGGATGGCGGCGCAACGTTCACCGTGCAACGCAGCAACTTCGTTCCGGCGCCAGCGAATGAAATCGAAACCATCGACCAGCTTCTCGAAACCGGAACTGCGTATTTGTTAAGGGCCAAGGTGAAGGACATTGAGGGCCGGCCAATCACAGCCTCCTTCTTCAATCCGTCGAAGTCTGAAGCCTCAACCGACGTGGACTTTCTGAAGCCGGTCGCCTCGACTGTGCCGGGAGTGCTGGAGGGCCTGCTTGTCAACGCGAAGGGTGTTGCGCCTGGCAACTACAGCGCGGAGGCGACTTTGCGGACCGGCGCGATCGAAGTCGGCAAGGCATTCATTCGGCTCGAAGTGGTCGACAAGATCGCGCCACGGCTCGATTTTCGCCTGCAGGCGGTGGCGGGAAACGGGAGCTTCGTCAATCCGACGAGCACCGCGGGCCCTGCGGCTGGCGACGGCGGACCCGCGTTGTCCGCCCCACTTGCGTGTTGCAACGGATCCCTGGCGATTGGGTCCGACACCTCGATCCTGCTCGCGGAAACGACCCGGATCCGGTCGATCTCGCCGTCGGGCGCAATCACGACCTTTGCGGGAAGCGGCGCCACCGGCTCCGCCAGCGAAGGGGATTCTGCAGCTCAAGCGAAATTCACTCGGATCTCCCAGATTCTGCGTTCCGCCGAAGGGATTCTAGTGCTCGACGAGAACACACGTTCGCTGGTGGCGATCCGCGCCCCGTCGAATACAGTTGGCGTCCTGTGGCGGGGCGGCCAACCGCTCGACCTGCCGCGATTGGGGTTGGGTCCGCGAATAGCGCTGGACGGCTCGAATCTGCTGGTTTCCGGCAACGACGCCATCTATCGCTCGAGCGACAACGGCAAGACTTGGTCCCGCTTGGCGCTTTACACGGACCTGTTGCCGGGCGTCTCCTTTTTCTCGATCAACGGGTTGGCGGTGGACCGGACGGGATCGATGTTCCTCGCGGTGGATAGCGTGATCGTACGGCGCACGGCGGCTGGCGTTGTCTCGATTGTGGCTGGCAAAGCCGGGACCGCGGGTTTCGCGGGCGACAATGGTCCTGCGGCTCAGGCGCTGCTCGATAGCCCTGGCGGATTAGTCTTCGACAGCCGTGGCAATCTGTTCTTCACGGATGGCTACCGGGTCCGCGTGATCTACCCGGATGGCGTGATCCAAACGATTGCCGGGGATGGCGATACGATCGGCTCGAAAGACGCAGCGACGCCGGCGCTGGCGACCGCGACTTCGTTCGCCAGCATCGCCCCGAGTCTCACCACCGACATCAGCAACCGGCTGTATGCCAACACCGGCGTCCGCGTGTACCGGCTCGATCCGGCCAATGTTGGCGGAGGGACGGCGCCTCCGCAGATCCAGGGTGACGGAATTGGGAGTTTCGTCACCGGTATGCCGCAAACGGCTCCCGGAGCGATCTTCGTCATCCGCGGCGCCAACTTCACGAGCGGCGGAGCATCCGCGTCGGCGGCGAACGCCCTGCAATTGCCGCGTGTGCTGGCGGGGGCCAGCGTCTACGTCAACGGAAACCGGGCGCCGATCCTCTTTGCGTCCGCGGACCGCCTTCATGTGCAGATGCCTGCGAGCGCGCCCGTGGGCATTGTCAAAATCCAGGTCTATCGGGATGGAACAGGTTCGGCTGAGGCGGCATTCGCGGTTGTCGCCGTCGCTCCTGAGATTTTCACGATCGAAGGGGATGTCACACGGGCGTTGGCGTCCGATGAGGCTGGGAACCTGATCGGACCCGATAACCCGGCGGCTGCGGGCTCCACAGTCACCGTGGCGTTGACGGGAACCGGGACGGCGGTTTTGTCAGTCGATACGGCGGTGCTGAAGATCGACGGCCACGAGGTTCCGCTGGCGCAATTGGCGGCGAGCGCCAACGCGGCCGGAGTTGTGGTCGCAGCCATTCGGATTCCCGACGACCTCGCTGCAGGGGACCACGAAATCATGATTTCGGTAGACGGCGTGGCTAGCAACACCGCGCTCATCGCAACGAAGTGATCACGATCTATTTGCAGGTGTGAAGGTTCGTCCGCATCACATCTGGGGAGCTTGCAAGGTTGCGCCGGAGGTCCAACCGCCTAGACTTGGAAGGCAATCGGGCGCGAACCGGTTGATACCATCATAGCCGCGGTGCTCGAACAGTCTCGAATAGCTCGAATCTCCGGGGGCAACACGACCGCCGCGCTTACCGGACTTGCCGTCGCGTGGGGCGGCGCCGCACTGCTGATCAGCCCCTTGGCGCGCGGCCTCGATGACCCATCGCGACTTCCACTCGCTCTCGCCGGACAGGCGCTGTTCTGGGCGCTCGTGGCAGCAGTCCTGGCAAGCGTTTTGTTTTGGGAAAAGCAGCCGCTTCGTTCGCTGTGGTTGCAACGGTTTCGATGGCAATCCATCGCTTGGGGATTACTTCTGGTCGCCGTCTACTACACCATGCTCTTCCCATTCGGAGAGTGGGTGCGGAGGTCGGCAGGCCTGTCAGGCTTTGGCGCTGGAATGGACCAGGTGACCAGGTTTCCGCTCTGGTATCGTACGGTCGCGGTTGTTGGCGCTGGCATCGGGGAGGAGATACTCCTCCGGGGGTTTAGCGTCACGCGGCTCGCGATGCTCACTGGGAGTACCTGGCTCGCCTCCCTGGTCACCCTCGTCGGGTTCTACGCGCTGCACGTTCCAGTATGGGGCTGGGGATTCGCATTGGGAGGCCTTGTCAGCGGCGCTGTCGCGATGGCGTTCTTCATCTGGCGCAAGGATCCACTCGCGATGATGGTCTTTCACATGAGCACCGATGCCATTGGTCTGGTCGTTGCGCCAATGTTCTCCGAGTGGTGGAAAGAACCGGCGCTGTTCTGACACAGCGGGCCGGCCGGGTCACTTCGCGGAAAATGCTTGACCCTACACCTAGGTACCGGGTTTACGCTGTAATTGTAGCGAACACACGACTATGGGCCTAAAGATTGGCGAAGTAGCAAAACACGGCGGAGTGAACCTCCAGACCATCCGCTATTACGAACGGGAAAAGCTCTTGCCTGCGCCGCCCCGGCTGGCCTCTGGCTACCGGGTCTTCCCGGAGAGTTCAGTCAAACGAGTTCGCTTTATCAAACGGGCCCAGGACCTGGGTTTTACGCTGAAAGAGATCAAAGAACTGCTATCAATCCGGCTGGATGCAACCAAAGATTGCTCCCACATTCAACAGATCGCCAACGCGAAAGTCACTGACATTGAGATCAAGATTCGCACGCTCGAATCGATGAAGCGGGTTCTAAGTGCGCTCGCTGGCGCATGCCCCGGGCGAGGCAGCGCGGAAGAGTGCCCCATCCTTCAAAGCATTGAGACAGGCGGAGAAGAAGGATGACGGTTGAATTGGTTTTTGATTCGAGTTGCCCGCACATCGAAGCTACCCGGAAGAATCTACGTCAGGCCCTCTCATTGGTGCGCCTGCCTAATCAGTGGACCGAATGGGAGCGCTCCTCCAGCAGTGCGCCCAGGCATGTCAAACGGTTCGGATCGCCCACGGTGCTTGTGAATGGAACCGACGTAGCTGGCGAGTTGGGATCTGATTCAGCCAACTGTTGCCGCCTCTATCGGACTACCGGCGGTCGCCCTACCGGCGTGCCGTCTGTCGCGCTGATCCAGAGCGCTCTGATCGCAGCAGCAAAGCGCAGCCGGAATGGTTGGACTGGAAGTTTCGCAATGGCGCCAGCGGTGTTGGTTTCTTTCCTGCCGAAGCTTGCGTGTCCGATGTGTTGGCCAGCATATGCGGGACTGCTAACTTCCCTCGGTTTAGGATTCCTCATATCCGAGCAGTACCTGTTTTGGTTTACCGCCTTCTTCCTTCTCTTGTCCGTAGGCGCGCTCGTCTACGGAAATCGAAGGCGCCGAGGACCGCTGCCGGCGATCTTGGGCTCTGTGGGAGCCTCGATGGCGCTGGCCGGAAAATTTGGATTGGAATCGATGACTGCAATGTATCTCGGGCTTGGTCTGCTCATTGCGGCATCGTTTTGGAATAGTTGGCCACGGCGGTCAGCAGAACCGTGCCCCCAGTGCGCTCCTGGCGGGAACGGGCTGGTTCAATTGAGCGCAAAGGGAGAATAACAATGGAACAGAAGAGAAAGATCGAAGTATTTAGCGCCGGTTGCCCCGCGTGCGAGCCTACCGTACAGCTCGTGCAGTCTATCGCGTGTCCTTCTTGCGATGTCCAGGTGCTGGACATGCAGACGCCCGAAGTCGCGGCCAAAGCTAGAGAGTATGGCGTACGAACTGTGCCGGCAGTTGTCATCGACGGAAAACTCGCCGGGTGCTGTTCAGGATCCGGGCCGGACGAAGCCACGCTGCGAGCTGAGGGTCTAGGTGTGCCCCTCTAATTAAGCGCGGGGGAAGCCGGAATAATCCGGCCTGCAGCAGTCATCTGCCAATAGGAGCGCAGAAACGAATTGCTCATGACCGCGTCCAAACAATCGATGAGGTCTTTCCTCACACTCGCGTTTGCCGTGCTGTTGTTTGGACTTCCCAGCCTAAGCAGTCAGGCCTGTCCGTTCGTTACGGCGTCTGCTGGCCACGAGAAGCCGTGTTCCCACTGCCCGAAGGAGAACAAACGTTGCCCGGTATCCACGTGTCTCCTCGGCTGCCCGTACGAAGCCGGCAAGACGGCGGTCGTAGTGACGGGTGGCGCTTCCGACGCTCCTCTCCTCGCTGGACCCTACACCGTTACAGTGCCCCTCCTGGCTCTCCAGCGTGCATCCATACCTTCGGCACCGCAGCGTTTGGATCCACGCCGGCTTTATCTGTTGAATCGCGTCCTACTCATCTGATCGGTTCTCCCCTCTTCGACCCTCCTGCCCAATGTTATGGGCAAAGCCATTCGTATCGTCAACAATACCTGGACGAATAGTTCAAGGAGAACACATCGTGAGATCGATCAACCGTCGTGCGATTGCCGCACTTCTATTTGGATTCCTGGCGTTCGGTGCAGGCGCGAGCGTTGCACAAGAACCGGCGAAGGAGCATTCCTGCTCCTCGAAGCGCTGCTGCAAGGACAAGCCTGCTAAGCGGCGACAAGCAGCCCCGACATCGACCAATAGCTTTACGAGCCAGTGGTACAAAGCGAAGTTTGGACGGGAATACCCCGGCCCGCTTAAGAAGCCCGCCGAACTCCGGAGCAAAGCGGCAACGCACAATTGCTGCTGCTAACATCGGCCAACGTCTCGTTGGGGGGAGCGCACGCAGCCTTCACTGTGGCCGGGCGGCGATTTCACGCCACGGCATATCATTCCATAGAGAGAAAGCCATAGAGAGAAAGAGGTTTGTCAGATGAAGAGAACGCTTGGTGTTACGTGTTATGGTTTCATGCTCGGCATCGGTTCCGCCGCGCTTGCGCGGGCCGAGCAAACCTGGTCAGGCCAGATCAGCGATGCCATGTGCGGAAAGGACCATAGCATGATGCAGCATGGCGGGAAGAAGTCAAGCGCCCGCGACTGCACCTTAGAATGCGCGAAGTCCGGCTCGAAGTACGTCTTCGTCAGTAACGGAAAGGTATACGAGATAGGCAATAAGACCATGAAGGATCTTCAGGTTCATGCCGGCCACGACGTTCAGCTCACCGGTAATATGGCCGCCGATGGAAAGACGATCCAAGTCTCCAAGATCGTGATGCCCGTTACCAGGAAATGATCGCTCCCGGCGAAGGAATCGGAATGCGATCACAGCAAGCCGGTCCCTTCGCCTTGGCGCTCTGCACGAGAGCGCCGGACCTTGGTAACAGCAGGATGGCATCTGTTGCATTTCCAAAATGCGTTAGACGGCCCTGCCGACCGTACTTCGTACTCCTACTTCTCCTCTTTAACCCCCCAGTTGATTCTTTGTTTAAAGGCGTTCCCCTCATAGGGATCTAACACGCCCTCATATTGCAGACGTCCAACCACGATGCCCGGACCGATCCCGACAGCTTCTGAGAACTGGTAAATGGACTCGTTCGTGAACTGCCCAGCTCGAAGGAATTTTCCAAGAGCCGCTGGCGGGATTAGCGTATCGGCAGAAAACTGATTCGCCTCTGCCTCGATCTGTCGCATCTCAGGATCGACAACTTGGCCGGGGAAATCGTCCTCAACGTTGTCGACCACAAACGGCCGCTTCGTGCGGTGCAGCAACAAGTGACCGATTTCATGAAAGAACGTGAACCAGAACTGATCATCCGTCTTGTATCGGAACGTCAGTCCAACGAGAGCGCGCTTCTCCGTGAACCAGCGAGCACAACCAATAATTCCTGTGTTGCGCAACGCAGGCACTACGACGAACGCGACCCCGAGGCTTGCACACATCTCCTGCAATGGGTCCAGCACCTCGTCGATTCTCCTGGTGGTGAGCTGGCGAAACGCGGCAATCGCCAACCGCAGTCCTGAAGGGTCAAAATCGGCGAGGTCTAGCCCGCGAGCGACGATCTCAGTTTCGCGGACCCACGCCGCGATAGCTTCTTCGCGAACTTTCACGTTACGTGTTTGCCGGAACTGGGCCGCTGGGGTGCTCCAGACGGACGCCCAACTCTCCGGCGAAGTCACCCCAAAAAAACCTAGGAGCACATCTGCATCTGAGCGGCCTTCCGGCAATGAAAAACGTAGTTTCTTCATCTCCTTCAGCGGAAAGTAACTCACCCATTCATCCCACCCCAATGCCTTCGCCGCCTCACGACGTCGCGCCTCGACCTCGTCGAACTGCCGCTGCAGGTTCAACCAGAGCCGCGCGGGCCGCTGAAATGCTTTCTCGAACGCAAGGGCGGTTGGCGGAGTGATAGGTGCTTTCCCATTGCAAATCTCACTGATAGTCTTCGGCGTTAAGCCGGTACGACGGGCGAGGTCGCGTTGCGACCACTCGTAGAAGTCGAGATACTCTTGCACCGTCTCACCGGGGTGAGGAACGGCAGTTGGTTCGAAAATGGTCTTGCTATCCATGAGTGTCCTCGATAGCTGTGATGTCAATCGACGTGATTGACTTCCATCGCTCTTGTTCGTCGGCCACGTTCGATTGTTTGGCCGGTTGAAACAGCAACCGATATGGTTGGTTCAGGTCGACCGAGAACGTACCCTTACGGTCTCCTTTCAGTTCATGACATCGTTCCGGCCCGGACTTGGGTGGCCAGAAATCGAACAGGGATTCCGCCGCGCGGAGCGATGCCAGTCGTAGCGCGATCTTCTTGGCCATATCGACGCCAAACTCGCGGCGGCAGGCCGTGTCATCGTGGGCCACCTTTCGCAACCGTTTGTCGCTGATGAGAATATCCATCAGGAAGATTTCCCTGGAGGTAACATCCCTTACAGTCTGGCCTGTTACCTATAGGGTAACCTTTAATTGCTGCTGTGTCCAGCCATTTGTGACAAATGACCCGTTCCTAACCCGGCATCAGCAGGAACCAAACAGGAACGATGCCGCAATGGACATCTATGGCAAACGCGGATTCTTCTACACCGAATGCACCAGAGGGGATCAGAATTGGCAGCGCTACACCATCCCGGCATCCCGATTCCCGCGTATTCCCAAATCATTTCTCGAAGAAGAGCCGCCTCTCCCATCATGACTCTCTAACGATAGTCTTGACTCTAGCCATTAGGCCTACGCCCATATTTGCGGGTCAATGAGCCTTCGCTAGATAGGGAGCCTTGCGCCCCTATTCTCGGCTTGTTACTATTGCGACACAATTCGCTTGGGGCAACGCACCAGGCGGACGGCGCAGCAAACAGATGCTTTCACGCGCCGTCAACTGCAGCGTTGGAGGGGAAAGTTCCATGGATCAACCCGTGGCTTCAGTACATTCGGACGCCCACTTCGCCCGAATTGCATCGTCGCAGTCTTTCAACCTCCAATACAGACCTTTCGCTGCATTCATGGCTAGCTATTTTCCGCTGTTAGGCCGGGAAAAGTTTCCGCTTTCCCCGATGCGGGACGGAGCTGCCAAAACCAATCACAGTCCTGGTCTAGCAAGAGGCCAGCAATCAAGCCAGGGGGAATATGCGAGACTTATCCTACTCGACTAAAACGGCCGCCCGTGTGTTTGCGATTCTAGTTGTCTTAGCTTTTGGATCCGCTGCCAGCCTCATGGGGCAGGCAATCAGCGGCGATCTTACCGGCACCATTTATGATGCGAGTGGCGGCGCCATTCCGGCCGCGACAGTTGTCGCGGCCAATGAAGCAACCGGCGTCAAAACCACCACGCAAGCTGATAACGGCGGCGTCTATCGCTTCCGCAACCTTGCGGTCGGCGTCTATTCTTTGACGACTTCGGCCAACGGATTTTCCACCAACACCATCAAGGGCGTTGCGCTCACACTGGGCAATACGCTTACCGTAAACGTCACGATGGCAGTTGGAACGGTTGGCCAGGTGGTCGAAGTCAGCGGCGGCGTCGCGGCAATCGACACCACCACCTCTCAGGTGCAAACAGGCTTCAACACCCGGCAAGTTATCGAACTTCCGCAGACTTCGTCAGGTTCGGGCATCTACAACCTCGCGCTCGTCGGCTCCGGCGTTTCGTCCTCGGGCGGCGTCGGCCAGGGTTTCGGACCCGCGGTCTCCGGCCAGCGCCCCGACAACAATTCGTTCTTCCTCGACGGCGTCAGCAACAACAACTACTACAATCCAGCGCCTCTGATGACGACATCGAATGAAGCCATCGCGGAATTCACGCTCCTTCAGAACCAGTTTTCTCCGGAATTCGGCGGCGGCTCGGGCGGCATCTTCACCGCCATCATGAAGAGCGGCACCAATTCGATTCACGGCAGCGTATACGAGTACCTCCAGAATCGCAACTTGAATGCCGTGGACTCCCTCTATTGGACCCAGGGACTCACCTCACTGCCACGCTACGACAACAACCGCCTCGGCGCGACAATCGGCGGACCGATCCTCAAGAACAAGCTTTTTTACTTCGGGAATTTCGAATACAACCCGATCGGCAACGCAGCCGTTCCCGGCTCACCGCTTTACGCGCCGACCTCCGCGGGTTATTCGTTGCTCGGCAGCCTTGCTGGCGTCAGCAAGACCAACCTCGCCAACTTCCAGAAGTACATTCCGGCCGCGGCGACCGCCGACCAGGATCCCATCACGGTCAACGGCAGAAGCATCCCCATCGGATCAATTGCCTTCGATAATCCGGTCTTCACCAACAACTACAACGCGCTCGTGTCGATCGACTACAACTTGAGCGATAAGGATCAGATTCGCGGACGCTGGATCTACAACAAGCAGTCCTCGATCGTAGCGGCAACTGTGCCCGCGTTCAACGCCAGCCAGCCGTTCAACAATTACGCCTACAATCTGTCGGAGTTCCACAATTTTACGCCGACTTTGCAGAACGAGTTCCGTACTTCGTTCAGCCGCAACTTCAACCAGCTTCCTGGAACTGACGAGAAGTTCCCCGGCCTGGACGCTTTCCCGGTTCTGCAGATTGACGAATTGAACGGCATCAGCTGGGGACCTGTCGGCCCCTCGGGTTCGATCCAGAACCTGTTCCAGGTCACCAACAACCTCACCAAGGTCCTCGGACGGCACACCATCAAGGCCGGCGGCGACTTCATCGACATGATCGCCTCCAACTACTTCATTCAGCGCGTGACGGGCAACTACGAGTACTCGACGCTCGAGTTGTTCCTCAACGATCAGGCGCCGGATATTCTTGGCGAGCGCAGCGCGGGCGCCACCAGCTACCCGGTCGGCTTCCTGCAATGGGCTGGCTACGTCAACGATAACTATCGCATCCGTCCGAACCTCACACTGAACATCGGCGTGCGTTACGAATACGTCACGGTGCCGGTAGCCTCCCGTTACCAGGCTGCCAGCGCTCCCGCGAGCGTACCCGGCGGCATCACCTTTGCCCGCCCGTACTACGACAAGACCAATTTCGCGCCTCGCATCGGCTTCGCGTACTCGCCTGGCAAAGAAGGCGCATGGTCGATCCGCGGCGGCTTCGCACAGGCTTACAATCTGGTGTATTCGAACCTCACCGCGAACGCCGCTCCGCCGTACTTCCAGCAGACGAACGACTGCCCCGGCGTGAAGTGCGCCGAGGTCGGCTTCCTGGCTAAGGGCGGATTGCCTGGCACGTCCGTGGCCCTCCCCACCGATCCGCGTGGCGCGCTCGGCCCCATCGCTTCCTATACCTATGGCGGTAAGCGCCCCTATGGTCTCGTCTGGACCTTGGGCGTCCAGCACGTCTTCAAGAACAACTACACGTTGGAAGCCCGCTATACGGGCACGCGCGGCATCCATCTCTGGAACCAGACCCGCTCGAACATCTTCGCCCGCGTCAACGCGAACAACTTCATTCCGACGTTCACTACGCTGCCGAGCGCAGCTACGTTGGCCGGTCTGACCACGACCCTCGCGAAGGTTCGTTCGTACATCGTGCCCGGCGGAACGGCGAGTATTCCTCAAAACAACCTCGCCTCCCTGGGTTCGGAATCCAACATCGTCGGCTATTCGCCGCAGGCGACCTCCACGTACCATGGGCTCGCCTTGCAACTCAACCGTCGCTTCAGCAATGGCCTCTCCTACATCGCGGCCTATACCTGGAGCCATAACCTCGATAACGCCACGGCCACCAACTTCTCGACGTACCTAACGCCCCGCCGCGCACAGGACTTCCAGAACCTCAAGGCCGACTGGTCCACCTCGGCTCTCGATCGCCGTCACCGTTTCACCTTCACGCCGATTTATGAATGGCGCCCGTTCAAGAGCGCCGGATGGTTCATGAAGAACGTTGCTGGCAACTGGAATATCGCTGGCACCTATACCTACGAATCGCCCGAATACGCCACCGTCCAAAGCGGGTTGGACACCAACCTGAACGGCGACAGCGCGGGCGACCGTGTAATCGTCAATGCAGCGGGTGACGCCAACACGGGTAGCGGCGTGAGCGGATACTCGGCGGCCGGCGTGAAGACCACGAGCGCGGCTCAGATCGTGGCTTACGTGGCCAACAACCCGAACGCACGCTACATCGTTGCCGGCTCAGGCGCGATCGCCAACGGAGGACGCAACACCTTCCCATTGCATCCGGTCAATAACTTCGACGTCAACCTGAAGAAGCGGTTCAATTTCACGGAGCACCGCGCGCTCGAGATTGGCGCCCAGTTCTACAACCTGTTCAATCACGCGCAGTACACCGGCGGCTACCTCAGCGACGTCCAGAGCCGCGGCTTCACGAACGCGCGCAACGATCTGGTTCCCAGCGACCCGCTCTTCGGCCGCTTCGACCAGTTCTATAGCAGCAACTCCAGAACCATCCAGTTGACCCTCCGCTTCACTTTCTAAGGAGCGAGCGGGGACAACCCACAGGAACCGGCGCGACTCTGGGCAACCGGATCGCGCCGGTTCCGCTTTTAGTTAGCCGCTCCACAGTGTATGGACACCAATTGGACGATCCTCTATTATTAGTCTTATGATTCGAGCATTGCAGTTGTGCTCCTTTGTTGCCATCACTGCGTTGGCGCAACAGCAACAACCTGCTGATCCCGCTCTGAAGAAGGGGTTGGAGTCTTATCGGAGCGGGGATTGTTCAGCCGCGATCCCCCTGCTCGAGGCCTCGGCGAACCCCGCTCGTGCGTCGCTCCCTCTCAGCCGTTGTTACATCGAAGGCAAGGAATTCGCGAAAGCCCAGGCGGTCTTGACCAGGTACCGCCAACTGGCGCCGGACGATGAGCTCGGCGTCGTGTTGCTCGCGCGCAGCCTCCAGTTGGGCGGCAATGCCGATGGGGCAATCGCGGCCCTCGAGCCTTTCATCAAGCAGTTTCCGGATAGCATCGGCGCCCGCAATGCAATGGCCGCCCTGCATCTCGCATCGAGCCGCAGGCCGCAGGCTGAGGCGATGTATCAGTCGGTGCTGAAGGTTCAGCCGTCGGATCCATCCGCTCTCATCGGCTTGGGCAACCTGCTCGCGGCCGACGGCAAATGGCAGGAAGCCGCCAGGCTCTTTCAAAGGGTGATTCAATTTGCCCCCTCGAATTCGGATGCCTTGTACGGCATGGGTTCCGCGCAACTGCAGCTTGGCAATACCGACGCCGCCCTGCCCTTTCTCGAACGCGCCGCACTCCTTCGTCCCGACGATTGGGACTTGGCCAAGCTCCTGGCCGGCGCACAGATGAAAGCCGGCAAGTGGCAGCAGATGGTGCAGACTCTCGAGTTTCATTCCCAGGAGCATGCCGCCGAACAGCGCGTCACCGGTTGGATGGGCGAGGCCTTTCAACGGATCAATCAACCGGCCCGCGCCGAGGAATACTACAAAGCGATCCTGCGCCGCGCCGGTTCGAATCTCTCGGCCCGGCTGCTTCTCGGCAACCTCTTCTATGAGTCCAAGCGCCTGCCGGAGGCAAAGACGGAATACCTCGCCGCGCTGAAACTGAAGCCGGAGCTCCCTGAAGTCAGCGACCGCATGGGACAGATGGCTGAAAAAGACGGTAATATGCCGGAAGCGCGCGACTACTACGATGCCGCCTGCACGTCGCCGAACGCAACCGTGGATATGAAGATGCGTCTCGCCCGCGCCTACTTCGCCACCGACGAGGCGCCCAAATCCCGCGTTCAGCTCGAATCGGTCTTGCGCGCCGAGCCGCAGAATCGCGAAGCAAAGTCGATGCTCGCCCGCGTCGCTTCCAAGACCGCGCAATGGGACGAAGCGGCGCGCCTGTCCGGAGACCTGCTGGCGGAGGACCGCCGCAACACGATGCTGCTTCGCATCTGGGGCGAAGCGCTCTTTCGCCGCAAGAATGACGCCGACCTCCCCAAGGCGCAGGAAGCGATGCAAGCCGTCATCAGCGCCGACCCTGCCGATCGCGGGGCCAAGCTGATCCTGGCGCAGATCGAGGCCAAGAACGAGCAATGGGACGAAGCGGCCCGCTACGCGCGCGAACTCCTCATCAATGATCGCAACAATCTGGAACTGCTCCGGCTGATGACGCAGTCTTCGCTCAAACGAAACCGCGAGGCTGAAGCGACGGAGTTTCTCGAGCAGGTCATCGCGCTCGACCAGGATGATCGCGACGCCCGCTTTCAACTCGTTCGCCTGTATCTCAAAATCGAAGCGCTGAATCGCATTCCACGCGCCCTCGAACTGATGAAGGACTACGTCAAGAAACATTCCGATGACGCCGAAGGCTATCTACTGCTCGCCACTCTTCACCGCCGTAAGGCCGAACCCGATGAGGCGCATGAGTTCTTCGTACGCGGCTTCGAAAAAGTGCCCACGCAGATTCCCGCTCACCTGTCCTGGGCTTATAGCGATTTCGGCAAAATGCTGTTGCAGGAGGGCAAATTGCAGGATGCCCTGACGTATCAGCTCAAAGCCGTCGAGATGAGCCCCAATGATGACGACGCGCTCCTGACGCTGGGCCTGATCTATTTCCAGCTCAACAAAGACGAAGACCTCAAAGGGGTGCGCGAGAAGCTGACTCAGATGTCTTCGCCGTTGCTCCCCGTCTTCGAAGACCAGACGGCCAAGAAGAACCGTCCGCGCCCCGCCGTCAAAAAGAAATAGCCTCCACGCGACACTCAATCCAGCGCTGTGTACAATGGTGCAACCTGTGAGAAAAATCGGTCGTTATCAGATTGACGCTGAAATCGGTCGCGGAGGAATGGGGGTCGTCTACCGCGGGCTCGACCCGGCGATCGGCAGGGTCATCGCCATCAAGACGATCAGCTTCGAAGACGCCTCACAGGACCCCGCCGAAAGTCTCCGTCTACGCGAACGCCTGTTCCGCGAAGCGCGGTTGGCCGGCATGCTTTCGCATACCAACATCGTCCGTGTCTACGACGTGACCGAAGAAGCCGACATCGCGTACGTGTTCATGGAGTTCGTCAACGGACCAACCTTCGATTGCGTGCTCGGCGCGGAACGCTTGCCACCCAAAGAAGCTCTGCTTGGAATCCTTCGTCAGGCAGCCACCGCCCTGGACTACGCTCATGCGAAGGGCATAGTGCATCGGGACATCAAACCATCCAACATCCTCATTGACGAGGACGGCATCGCGAAGATCGCAGACTTCGGCGTGGCCAAAATCATGTCGGAGCACCGGACCATATCCGGAGTGCTGCTCGGGACTCCCAGCTATATGTCGCCAGAGCAGGTGCAGGGCCATCCGCTTGCGGGCTCCTCCGATCAATTCTCACTGGGAGTCATTGCGTACGAGGTCCTAACCGGCCTGAAGCCCTTTGAAGCGGAAAACCTCACGGCGCTGTTGACCAAGATCTGCCGCGAGGACTTTCCACCGCTTTCCGCGGTGAACATGACTTTGCCACCCATGGTGGAATCGGTGTTCCAAAGGGTTCTGGCCAAGGACCCTACGTGGCGTTACCCGACCTGCGCCGAGTTCATACGGGAACTGGAAGAAGCCTGCCAGTTTCAGCCGGACTGGCTCGTGCCGAGTCAAACCCGTTCGGGTCCGTCTGCGGCCAGGCTCCGGCCTTTGGGTAGCAGCGCGCCATCCTCGCGCCCGCAACCCGCGCCCATGCCTCCGCCGCCATCCAGCGATCCCGCTGCATCGGTGGGAATGTGGGAGTCGGGCAGCGCGCAGACTCCGGCGCCGGTCAAACAGAAGCCCCTGGGACGAAACCTCGCGATCGCGGCAGGCGTAGCGGTATTGATTGCGGGGGGTATCCTCGTGTCCCAACTCTCGCGCCCCAAGCAACCCGCGGCGGCAGTCGCCGAGACGGCGCCGGCGACTCCGGGAACGGCGCCCACCACTTCGAGCGCGCCAGTACAGCGGTCAGCGGAACCGAAGCGCCAGATCGCGGCGGCACGCAGCAATAGCAATGCCAAGGCGGCTCTACCTGATTCGGCGGGCCCCGCTGCGCCACTACGAATCGAGTCCACGCCTGCTGGAGTGATTGTGGCTGCAGGGGGCGGAGACGGCTGCACCACTCCGTGTTCGCTGCCGTTACCGCCAGGCAGTCACAAATTGATCGCCAGGCTCGATGGTTACCGCAACACGATACGCACCGTCGAGTTCCCGAAAGAACAAAAGGTGACGCTCGAGATGAAGCGGTTGATGGGCGTCCTGCGAATTTCAACGACACCAGAGGGCGCAACCATTACGCTGGATGGCCAAGTGCGTACGGAGAAGACTCCCGCCTTGCTGCAATTGCCTGCCGGTTCGTATAAGCTTCTGCTCGCTGGCGCAGACGGCCGGGCGGAAGACGTCGTCGTGATTCACGATGGCGTCGTGACCCAACGCAGCTACACACTACAGTAGGAATTTACGACCGCAGCCGCACGATCCAGGGCTTGCCGTCGTGGACGCCGCCGTCCTCGAGCCGGATCTGCTGTTGCCCTGCGCCCCTGCCGCCCGAGTAGCGAATGCGGCCGCTTTTTCCTCCCATCGAATAGGTTTCATCGACCAATTCGTTGCCGGAGTAGTTCAGGCGGCGTGTATAGTACGGCTCATCTGCATCTTTGTGGAATGCATCCACCTGCAGCAGGCGAATGCCGCTCCAGGTGAATCGCACCAGGTTGTCCGCATTCCATTCGCGAGCTTCGGTGAGCCGTCCCTCTTTGTCGTGGCGCAGCGTGAAGTAGTGAAACCCATCCCATATGAATGGATTGAAAAACGGGTTGCCCGAGAACCCCGCGGCAACCGGCCCTTCCAAAACCGACAACACCTGCGTGTGGATCTTGGGGTCATCCGCTAGCAACACTCGGGGAACGCCCTGTCCGGTTGCGACCCGAGCGATGCCGCTGGCTTCGCGGATCACTTTCAATTCGTTGCTGCTGGCTGCTTCTACTTTCTTGGGCCCGACCGTTTGCACCTGCCGCGTTCCCGCATATCCGAAGTAGAAATTCCCCGGCGAATCCGGATCGTGCTTGACGAGAGAATTCGTCTCATCCAGCATGCTGCGATAGTTCCGGAGGCCGCGATCGTCTTCAAAAGTCGTGGATATTGCATTGAGCCTGCCGGAAGCCCATTGGAAATCCATGCGCGTCTTGAAGCCAGCGATCGATTCGACCGGTTGATGGAACGCCGCCGTCTCCGGACAATAGTAAGTGCCTTCCGGAAGGATGCGTCCCGAAAACCAGTTGCCCATACCTTCCACTTTTGCGGGAGCCGGACGGGACAGAATCGCCAGAATGCGGCGGGCCTGTTGGCGCCGCCGAAGATCGCCGCGAACCGAGTTCGAGCGGTCGAGGTAGCGTTTCAACAGAGTCTGCGCCATGACAGTATCGCGAAGCACCGCCGCTGTTGCGCCGCCGTGGAACACGAAATCCTCGTCGTCGGCGTCCAGCTTCAGCGCCGCCGCGGCGGCTTGATTGAGCTTTGTGTATTCTCCGTTCTTCAGGAGTTCGCCGATCCGTTCTTTCGCCGCGGCTTTCTTCTTTTCGAGATCGTAGAGCAGTTGATTGCGCGCCGCCTGCCCACGTTCCCGCTCGGCAGGTTCCACGGCCATACGATCATAGTTGTCGAGCAAGGGCATCGCTTCCGAGTGACGGTCCAGCGCCGCTAATAGCTGGGCGCGCAGCAGAAGGATATCCGGCGCCTCGGCGGATTCGGCCGTGGCGTCGCGAATCGACTGTTCGGCCTTGGCGTAGTCCTTATCCTGAATGGCCCGCTCCCCGACATAAAGATGCCGGCGGAAGCGCAGCTCTTCGGGTGAATCCTTGGGCAGGCGCTTACGGGATGCGGCGTTGCGGGCTGCCTCGATTCGCGAGTTCATGACGCGCTGGTCATCGAGCGCCTTGAAAACGGCGGCGTTTTCAGGATCGCGAAACAGGGCCGCGCTCGTCTCGCTCAACGCCGTGGTGAATTCCTGCCGGGCCGCATATTTACGCCCGCGCGTGAAGTGGACTCTGGCGCTCTCCTCGATCGCACGCTCGCGCAGTTGCATGAGGGCCGGGAACGACCATTGGTACGGTTCGAAGTCCGCATACTTTTCAAGGAGAGTGTCCCAGTCCTCGCTGGCAGCCAACGAATATAGTACGAGCTTCAGGCCATCTACGGCTTTGATTCGTTCCGAAAGCTGGGTTTGGAGTCCGGTGAGATCAGCATCGCCGTTGAAGGCGCGCTTGCCGAAATCGGCGTACACTTGCACCCGCTGCAACTCACGGAACTCACCACCGTCTTCAAATGCCTCAATTCCGTTGCGGACCCGGGCAGCAATGGAACCGCGCAGTTCGTCGATCAAAGGCGAGCCAGTGAAAGAGGCCTGGAAACCTTCCATAGCGGCCAACTGCTCTTCGGAGCCCGAAAACATCGAATCCCGAAGAACGAAGTCCAGCGCAGCGCGTTCTGCCTGGCCTGGGGCAAAAATGTAGAACTCTTCGATGGTAATGGGCTCTCCGCGCTTTGCCTTCTTGGAGTCCGTGACCTCGAGCGTAATCGGACCCGGGGCCGTGGCGGTATCGACGGCATCCTTTGGGGAGAAGTTTTCCGGCAGAATCAACTCACCCTTCTTGGAAGCGCCAACACCGCGAACGAGCCGGGAAGTCTCGTCTTTGCGAATGAGTCCGAGTTGAAGAAGATCGACGCGAGTCAACCGCTTGAGTTCATTCGGAACGATGGACGGCGTGTTGGCGGGAATCACGCGGACCCGGCGGCTGCCATTGAGGCGGAGATCGTCGATGGCTTGAAATACGATCTTGCCTTCCGGCGTTTTCTTGGCCAGCACGCCTTGGGCGAGCGCGCCGATTGACGTGGCCAGCAGGATCAGGAGCAGGAGACCGGAAGGCATTGTATTTTCGTAGTTTCGCGACCGCTAGGGCTGCAAGCGATTGTACCGGAAATTGAGGGCTAGCTGGTTGGCTTCAGCAGTTTCTTGGACAGAGCGTCCAACTGTTTCTGCATATCTTTGGATTGGGCAGTAGCCGCCGGTAACGCCGCCAGGGCAACTTTGGCCTCGTCGATCATCACCTTCGCCCTTGCGGCGTGATCCAGCTTCTTGGGCGAGTAGAAGTCCGCCGCTGCGATGAAGTCCCTCGCTATGTTGAGTCGCCAGTCGTCCGCCTTTAGCTTGAGATCGCCGTTAGCCAGTGCAGCACGGGCCTTCTCGAGATCCTCGCCATTGCCCGAAGTGCGAGCGATCGCCCGCATCGCGCCCCGCCTTCGCCACTGCGCCCGCATCACCGCCAATTCGGCTGGCGGAGGGATCATTCCCTTGGCCATCTTGCCCGGCTCGGCGTCGATCAGTTTCGCATCGAGCGCCGGCATCGTGAAACTAACCGCAACGTCGGCAGGCAGCCCGCGGACCATCGCCGCGTGAGCCACCTCGGCATATCGCATCAGGTTCTGATTGGCGTCGGCGCTCGCCTCATTGATCGCCTTGCGGTAATCCCCTTGCTTCTCGCGAGCCAGCTTCGCCCCATCGCGGAGCGCGTCGATCCATTCCATGTCCCCACGCGCAAGGCCGGCGGAAAGCGTCATCAACCAGACCTCCGCCCGCTCGCGGTATTCATTGGCGGGACCGGTAGTGAGGTGACCGAGACTTTCGGCAGCCTGGGCAAAATCGCCCCTGGCTTGAGCATTCTTGGCGGAAGCCCAGAAGAAGGCCGGAGTGCCCGGCTTTATCTCGGCGGAATTGGTCTTTTGCTCCGAAGAGCACGAACCCAGGACAAACAACAATCCCAAGGTAGGCAGGAGTGCAAGAATCAACGGACGTTTGCGCATGGAAACGCCTCCGCCTAGAATTTGTACCTATTGTTCACCGGTGTCAAGGGGCGCCGTTCGGTTACTCTGGAACAGATGGCGGCGCAGGTCCACCTGGTCATTCCGGCAGGAACAAAAGTTATGACAACATCAGGCGGACTGGTCGGCGTGGCCAAGCCCGCGCCGTCCG
>JACXTT010003307.1_pt1 | contig 24930 bp, 23 predicted proteins | sample 9270951 | NCBI WGS metagenome assembly JACXTT01 (sample SAMN15532306, study PRJNA645909) | rock metagenome | isolation source: weathered quartz diorite | place: Puerto Rico | collected 2017-06-21
CACTACCGATTCGCGCTTTCCGACGCGCCGAAACGTGACCGGCGCGCCCCCCAACGGCAGACGGTTTCGTACGGTCGAGGCCCTTCGCCTGGAAGAGCCCCGAGGGCCACGATCATCCGCCCGATCCGTTCGTCGGTCAACGCGCGCGAGCCACCCACCGCAAAAGAACCCCCTGCAACGCGTGCAGTGGCGCTCAGTGCTTCTCGGGGTTGAAGCCGGTCTTGCGCTCGAAGTAGTCCTCGAGCCCCTCGAAGTAGGTGTGGAAACCGAGGGTCACCATCTCGTCGTGGGCCGCCTTCGCCGACCAGCCCTCGTTCACCACGCGCTCCAAGCCGATGACGAGCCCGGTGCGATCCTGCCCGTGCTTGCAGTGCACGTAGATCGGCCGGCGCGACTTGTCGCGCAACAGCGCGAGGATGCCGTCGATCTTGCCGTCGAACTCGTCGCTCTTGGCCGGCTCGAACGCCGACATCGGGAAGCGCTCGAGGGCGATCCCCGCGGCGGCGGCGTCGTGCTGCTCTTTCTCGATCTGCCACGGCCACGCCTCGACGAGGTCGGCGACCTCGAGATCGACGATCGTGTCGACCCCGAGCCCGTCGAGGTAGGCGATGTTTCCCTTGCTCGGATGGCCGCCGCGGTAGACGCCGGGGCTCACCAGGTGAAAGTTCGGCGGCGCCTCGACGAGCGCGTCCACGTCCGTGGTGTCGTCGACGATCGGACTCGAACAGGCGACCAACGCCGGCAACGCGATCAGTGCAACAAGCCAGGTGCGGAGCATGATGCGGCGTCATACACACAGTAGACCACATCAACAGCGTCAGTCGCATACAATTATTTCAAATACTTAGTGTCCACGCCACATCGTCTCCGTGGATCGCCGTTCCACCAGGGACGGAATCGCGACGCGCTGCGGAAGGTCTCAACGAGCTTCGAGGAGGGCCGTGAAGCTGTCGAGGACGGGCCAGGTGGCGGCCTCGTGGCGAAGGAAGACGTCCTCGAGAGCGGAGCGGCGGAGGACGCGGTTGGCGACGTGGTGGCTCGCGCTCAAATCGAGCAAGCTCCAGCGCGGCGCACCGCGCTGCGACGCGCCGAGCTTCGCACCGAGGATCGTGACGAGGTGAGCGAGACAGAGCCGGAGCATCGCGGGAAGCGCGCAGTCGCGGACGAGCAGGCGATGGCCGAACGCGGCGTGGCGCAGCGACATCAGCAGCACCTCCTCGATCTCGGCGCGGTCGGCGGCTTCCGGCTCGATGCGGTCGAGGTCGGCGCGGTCCGCGCTCTTCGACTCGATCGCGGCGTGGGCGTTCCGAATGACGACCCCGGCGATGTTCGCGAACCGGCGTTCGATCGCGTCGCGCGCTGCGGCCAACGCGCCGAGCGCGTCCTGCGCCACCGCCGCGATGGCCCGCAAGCCCTCCGCCGAGGGGGCCGCCGGCCGGTACCACGACGCCGGAGCGCGCCAGAGCAGCGGCTCGAGGGTGGCGCGCGGCTCTCCGTCGCGCAGCGGGCACGACACGAGCGCATCCACACACTCACGGACGAGGCAGCCCATCGCCCGCAGCCTGTCGCTCGCGCTGCCCGGTGCTTCCGCCAGCAGTCGTCCGACGGCCCGCTGGATCGCCGCATAGTGGCTGTAGTCGCACGGCGTCATCGGGTCGAGGTACACCAAGGGATGGAACAGCTCGGTGCGCTTGGGCAAGAGCGCCAGCAGCCGGGGGAGCTCGTGTTGCAACGATGGCCCCGAGCGCGCGCTGGCGGCGAACGACGCACACTCGCCGCCGTCGTAGATCATCAAGCCGTCGACGGTGCGCGACCACGTCAACGGGTAGATTCGACACAAGCCGGGCTTCTTCTCGCCACCGAACGCCGCATGAATGCCGCAGCGATGATCGGGTCGCAAGAAGATGCACCGCTCACCCCTTTGTTTGAGGTACCAGGACTCTCCATCGTCCGAGGGCCTCTCTTCGTAATAAGGGCCGGGACCGAGATCGGGGAATTGGCTCTCGACGTCGAGCGAGTCGATCGCCCGGCGGTCCGCCGCGGTGAGCGGTCCGAGAGCGTAGTTTTGGCAGCAAGCGCCGCTGCCCTGACAAGCAAAGCGGCTTCCGGGCACGACGTGCGCGTCGGCGGCGCCGGCCTCCCGCGCGCGCTCGACGCGAGCGGCGACGGCACGGCTGTCCTCGCCCTCGATGAGGTTCGCCAGCAGAAGGCCGCGAAACGCCGCCTCGATCTCCGCACGAGGCGACGACGGGTGTCTCGACGCCGCGCGATCGAGCAGGGCGGCCAGCGAGGTGCGGCCGTCCAGCTGCTCGGCCAGGGTGACCGAGATGGGGCCGAGCTCGAGCGTCCGCTCGAACACGGGATCGTCGAGAGCGGGGTTGCCGCCCTCGTCCAGCCGGCGGACTTCGGGCCTCAACGCAGGTCGGAACGAGTCATCGACGCAGCCGCTCACGCCGGCACGAGCCTACGCCGTTTCCGCGGGCGCCGCATCCAAGCCGAACGGAGGCGCGGCGCTCACTCGCCGGCGCCGGTCGGGCAGGAGTCCGCCGACAGCCGCGCGATGCTGTCGATGCGGCTCGCGACCAGCTTCACGGCGAACTGACCGCCGGGCGCGATCACGAGAGCCTTCCAGTCGCCTTGCGGGTCGGTGAACAAGAAGTAGATGCCGAGCCCGGTCGCGTCGGGCTGTTTGACCCACAGCGTGCGGGGCACGCCGGCGAACACGACGGCTCGCGCGAGCACGGTCGCGTCCGGATGAGCCACCTTGTCCGCGACCGTGTCGTACGATTCTTCGCGGTACGTCTTGTCGTCGACGGCGCGCACCAACATCTGAAATGGCAGGCCGGCGTTGGTGTCTTGCTCCGACGTGACCGCGACGCACACGCGCGGAGCCTCCGGCTGCTGCGCCGGCTTGGAGCACCCGAGCAGCGCGGCGAGCAGGCCGTAACCCGCGAGCGTCATTGGATGGTGAACGGTGTCCATGGGTTCGGCGCGATCGAGAAAGCCACGTCCTTGCTCGGCGTTCCCTTGTCGGTGAGCGGGATCCGCCAAGTGACTTCGGTGCCCGCCGTCGCGCTGGCGAGCGTCAACAGCCGGTGGAAGCTCCAAGTCAGGGCGAACGACTCCAGCGACCGCTCGCGCCGTCGTGTGCCCGCCGAGGTGAACTCGACGACCAGCGCCGAGGGTGTCTGCTTCCACCACTCGACGGCGATGGTCCGTTCGCTCGGCAATTGGTTGAACGCGTAGCTCGCCCCGTCGCCGACTTTCAAATAGGCCATCGTGGCGGTGGCGCCGTCATACTCCCCTTGCGGCAGGAGCGTCGGCGCCACGCGAAACTTGATCGCCTGGCGGTTGCCCTTCGCGTCCCACAGCATCGCGCGCATCTTCGACAGCGCGTTCACCGTCTTCAGCATTCCGGCGGGCGCGCCGATGTCGCGCGCGATGGACCAGCGGCCGTCCGTCTCGCTCACGACGGGACTCATGGCCAGCGCGAAAGCGTCCCAGAAGCTCCCTTTGACGCCCAACAGCGCCTCGACGTCCTCGGGATCGGCGGCCGCCTTGCTCTTGCGCGTGAACGGGAACCGGTCGATCACGACGGCGATGCTCGGCTTCAAGTCGCGCGTCCAGCTGCCGGCGATGACCGCCGCGATCTCGTCTCGGCCGAGCGCGTCGATCCGCTCCGCCGGTCTGTCGAAAGGCGTGGCCAAGGAGCCGAACACGCCGGCCTCGGCCGTCCACGCCGCGACCTGCGCGAGCGTCGTACTGCCGCCGCCGAGCGCGCCGAGCGCCGTGGCGCCGACCGGGCTCAGCTTCGTGGCCAACCCCCCGTCGCTCTTCTTCGCGCCCGCGCCGGCGCCTTGCGCCGCGCCCACCAGGATCGCGCTGTACTTCTGTAGTTTCGGATAGACGCCCTTCTGCTCCTCCATGACGTTGACGATCGGCTGGAACGCCGAAACGGCATCGCACACCTCTTGCAAATAGGGGTTCTTCTGCGCGTCGAGCGCCGCGTTGCCGCTCACGGTCCTGAGGAACGAGGTGAACCACGCCCCCGTCGCGGCGATCTGTCCTACCTCGTATTGCACGTCGGCGGTGGAGCGGGCGGCGAATTGGTAGCTGTCGTAATAGCTCGTCAACGCTTCGCGGTAGCGCCGCGAGTAGGCGCTCACTCCGGCCTGCACCAACGACTCGATGAACGTCTTGTCGAGGATCGCGGCGGCGGCGATCTTGTCCTTGAACGTCGGCAGCACCGGCGCCAAGCGGTTGTCGAATGCGTCTTTCGTGAAGAAACCGTCGAGCGTCTTCGTCGCTCCTTGGCGAGTCCCGACCATCGCACCCTGGGGACGAAAGACTTCGTCGTCGTTCTTCTTGAAGAACATCAAAGCCAGGTCGGCGTCGTGCCGGTTCGAGAACGCGTCGATCCATTGTTGCGACCGGCCCCGCTTCGCGAACAGCGTCCAATTGCTCTTCGAAAATTCGTAGGCCCGGCCGTCGAGGACGAACGCCCAACTCCCCTTGGGCCCCGCGGGCTCGCCGGCGATCGCGGCGAGCGTGTCCATGAGCTCGATCAGGCTGAATCCGTCGGCCGGCGGCGGGGACACGACCGTCCCGTGAACGGTAGCCGCCAGATCGACGAGCGCGTCGTAGTTTTCGATGACCCACGGCGACGTCTGCGGGTCGCGACGCCAGCGATCGAGCCGCCCGTCGACCCCGTCGGTTCGGGCGGCGGCGACGATCCGCGCGACCAGCTCGTTGTCGGCCTTTTCCCAGGTGAGCGACGCCAGCGCCGGGCTCGCCGCGAGCTCGCCGAGTTGTTCCACCGTGATGATCTTCGCCTGATAATCACCGTCGAGCGTGCGAAAGAGCGTCGCCCAATCCGCGCGCTCGGCCTTCGGGGTCTTTCCGGGCGCGAGCAGCGTCTGATCGACGTTGAGCGACGCCACCAGCCGCTCGTCGACGTGGCGCAGGTAGGCGGCCACGATGCCATGAGGCAAGACGATCTTCCCCTCGATTTGCTCGCCGGCCGCGGTCGCCGAGAGCGTGTTGGCGAGCTCCTTGCCGGGCTCGGCGCACAGCACGGCGGCGGCGTAGACGCGCGTGGTCTTGTCGCCGCTGCCGAGCCGCGGCAAGAGCTGCACGCGCCGCGTGTGGGCGACGAAGCGCTCCTTGGCCACGCTCTTGCGATTCGTGAAGCAGTAGCGGAGCCACAGCCGCGACGAGTCGTCGAGCGCGTCGAGCGCCCGCCACGCGCGCGGCCACGAGTCGGCGTCGTTGCTCGCCGTCGACAGCTCGGCCACCGCGCTCTCGGCGGCGACGAGACGCCGGTAGTGCCACAGCGTCACCAGCCCCGCCACGGCGCAGGCCAGCGCCGCCGCCACGGTCGCGCGCAGGAGGTACGAGCGTCGCTCCCGTCGCACGGCCGCGTCGTACGTCACCGGATCGATCGCGAACGGCTCGCCGAGCCTATCCTCTTGGCGATACGCGCTCAGGCACAGCTCCTGCGGCTCGTACCCGGGCCGCGGCAGCTCGGTGAGCTCGCGCGCGAACGCATCGACGCGCTCGAGCAGCGCCGGCGTCCCCGACAGGAACGACACCAGAGCGCGGAACTCGGCATTCGAGCGGCTCACGAGCGTCCATGGCAGATAGTCTTCCAACGGCGCGAGGCTCTGCTTGTAACTCGCCCCGCCGTCGGTCTCGTCCGGCAACAACGGGCCGCGGAACCCGACGTGCGCCGAGCTGGCGTATCCCTCCACCTGGTCCATGAAGGTCACGCACACGCGGAGCTCGATCGTGCGCCTCAGCCTTTGGCTCAGGATCGCCAGCTTGCCGCGCAGCCGCTGGGCCATGTCGGCCAGCGCCTCGGCGGGGGTGTCGCGCAGCGACGGCGCCGACAACGCCACCACCACCACGACCTGACCGGGGCCGAGCCGCTGCCACATCCGTTCGAGCGCCTTCTCGGCGTCGGGCGAGACGTCGTTCAAGAGCGCCCACGAGATCTCCTGCGCCAGCACGGACGAACCGGCGTAGAACTGCACCAGCGGATTGTCGCGCGCCGTGGGGAGAAATCGGTTCGCCTCGACCGCGGCAAAATCGACGCACTGCTCGATGAGATGCGTCTTCCCCGCGCCGGCCTCGCCGAAGACGATCGCCGCCGGCAGCTCGGCCACGTCGCCCGGCAGCGCGGCGAAATAGGGCTTCCACGCGCTCTCGAGCCGCTCCGCGAGCTTGGGGGGTGCCGCTCTCCTTCGCCTGAGCCACAGGTACAGCGCGACGCCGGCGATCACCAGCAGCAGCAGCGCGACGAGCGCGGCCAGCCAGTGTTGCAGCAAGAAGTCTTTCACGCTCGAAAGCACGATGAGAGCCTATCCGGCAGTGGTCGAGAGCCCCTCGAGAACGTCCTCCAGACGATCCAGCGCCTCGACGACCTTCGACCAGCCGTCGCCGCCGCCCGAGGCCGGGTCGGCGACGAGCGGCGCGAGCTGTGCGGCAATTCCGGCGAGACAGCTGCGCGTGGCCGGGTGATCGCCCATCGCCTGCGCGATCTCTTTGGCCAACAACTCGAGCTGCACGCTCGCGGCGTGAGCGGAACCAGCGGTGGAGTCGTCTCGCGGCATGGGGGCTACTCGCAATTCGTCAACAGCGTCATCATGACCACGCCGGCGAAGGCGAGGCACACGGCGACCAACAGCGCCGAGGCGCGCAGCCAACGCCGCGGCCGAATGGGCCCGCCGGGCTCGTCGGAGGGCCGCTGCGGCACGCTCGTGTCGATCGACCGGCGCAATCGATCGTAAGCTTCGCGCACCTTCTCGGGGGCGCCCACGTGCATCCCGACGAAGCCGTTCGCGAGGAGGAAACACAATACCTCTTTCGTCTGCGACCCGCCTGCAGCGGCGGCGGTGGCGCTCACGAGGGCGTAGAAGCGCTCTCCGCCGTTGCTGACGCCATAGAGCGTGGCCTGGAGCAGCGGCCAATGAATCTTCAGGCCGTCCGGCAGCTGCTGCATGACGCGCTCGTCGAACGCATACGTGAGGCCTTCGGTGACCGGACTGTCGGTGACGCGCCGGCCGTCGCTCGCGACATGGGCCATGAGCGCTCGAATGCGCGCGAGCGCGGCGTCGTGCAGCGGCGCGAGGCCCGTCGCCGCGTCGGCTCCGCCGGACGCCCACTCGCGCAGGCGCGCGGTGTACGCGTCGATCTCGTCGAACGCGGCCCAGACGTCGCGCCAGAACGACGAGTTCACGAGGGGCTCCGCGGCAGCTGCAGCACGCGCGGCACCGGACCGTTGATGGTGACGCTCAGCTCCACCGCGCCCGGGCTCCACGCCTCGAGAAATGCGCGCGCCTGGGTCAGGTAGTCGAGCACGACCGGCAGCCGGTCCCGTTCGAACGGCGAGAGCGTCAAGCGGTAGCGCCGCTTGCTGCCTCCGCCGCGCGCGGCCACGACCGGCACCTCTTCGGTCTTCACGCTCGACACCAGCTGCCCCACTTCGCCGAAGTGACCATCATCGGTCGCGCCGAGGATTTCCATCAAGCCGACGAGCTCGTCGCGGCCGAGCACGTCGCGGCTGCGCAGCGCCATGACCTGCAGGAGCCCGAAGCCCTCCGCCGCCAGCGGGCTCTTGGCGTGAGGCGACAGCCGGCCGTAAAGTCTCCACTCGACGCCTTCGAGCTTGCGCTGCTGCAACGACACCGCGAGGTCGCCTTCGGCGCTCCCGTCGAAGTCGGGCTGATACCACGCGACGTCGGCGACGATCACGCGCGGATTCTCGAACGCGGACGGCATGCGCACCGTCAGGACGTGGTCGAAGCCGCCTTCCGCCGCGACGCGTTCGATCTCGAAGCAGTCGCGGCTGTTGGCGAACACCGCGGGCTTCAGCGGGGCGAGCCCCGCGTCGCTCATCGTGTAGACGCCGCGCACCGAGTGCACCCGCAGCGACGGATCGACCGTCGTGCTCACGATGTCGAAGCGATCGCGCGTGCCGTCGCAGCGGATCGGCACCGCCTGAGCCCGCTGCAGATTCACCACCGGCACGACGTGCAGCTCGAACGAGTCGTCGCGAACCACGATGTCGTCGGGCCAGTCGTCGTCGAGGTCGACACACAGCCAGGCGTTGGTCCACTCACGCGGCGGCGAAGGGAGCTTCACCTCGAGGAAGAGGTTCTGCGCCGGGAAGTGGAAGAAGCCGCGAATGCGCGCGAGCGGGTGCGCCGCGCCGTCTTGCTCGGGGTCCGGCGCGGCTCCGAACGACACCTCGCACGGCACGCCGATCGCCTCGGGCGCCGGGCGATCGCCGTAGAAGACGGTCACCCGCCGCAAATGCTCCCACAAGGCGTAGTACAGGCGCGCCGAGCTGGGGTAGTCGTGGAGGCAGTTCACGAAGAAGCGCAGCGGTTCGGCGACGTCGCCGGTGGCGAGCCGGGCGTTGAGCTGCAGGAGCACGCGAAACCCGCGCTCGCGGCGGTAGTCGAGCCCTTGGAAGCGCGCGCGCAGCGGCCGCACGACCATGCTCCTGAGGGTGGCGAAGCGGCCGATGGCGCCGTCGCCGGCGGTGAGGCGTATCTCCGTTCCTTGCGGCAAAAAGCGCGCTTCGGACAGCCCGTCGCCGACGTCGGCCCGAACCAGTCCCGCCGCCGGCATCGGCGTCACGAGCGGCTCGAAATAGCTCCCCGCCAGCCGTTCGAGCGCGTCGCGGGTGTTGTCGGTCGCGAGCAGGCGGCTCCGCGCGGAGAAGAACGCGGCCGCCTCGATGAGGCGGCGCACGTCGGGATCGGTGGCGTCGACCTCGCCGAGCGGCGCGGGGCGTGCTCGCGCGAAGCCGTCGAGCGCGGCCAGCTCGCGCAAGAACTCGTCGTAGAACGTCGCGGTCACCGTTCAGCTCCCCACGTTGACGATGTTGCCCTGGACGTTCGTCATCGCCCCTTTGAGCAGCGCCGATCCGGTCGACTCGGCGCTGAGCTGGCCGCTGGCGGCGATCGCCACCTGTCCGCCCGACACGTCGACCTTGGCGCTGCCCGCGGCCTTCAGCGTGGGCGCCGACAAGTCGACCTCGGTCTTGCCGGTGGTCTTCACCGATTGGCCGTCGACCGTGACGTTCTGGCTCGCCGACTGCTTCATGTTGGACTTGGAGTCCAAGGTCATGTCCTTCTGGCTGGCGATGTCGAGCTGGCCCTCCGCCTTGTAGCTCGACGCCTTCGACGAGCTGCACTCGATGGTCTCGGCCTTGAGCGTGAACGTCTTGCAGGTAATGGCGATGCTGTCCGCCTTCTGCACGAACGTGCTGGTGTCGTTTTGACCCTTCACCTCGATCTGGATCGTCGTCCCGTCGGCCTTGATCGTCTGCGTCACGTTGCCCGACGCGTTCTCGATCGTGAGCGTGACGCCGTCGGTCTTGCTCAGCTCGAGGGTGCAAACGAGGGTTCCCACGTGCTTACTGCGCCTTTTCCCACACCTTGATGGTGAGGGCGCCCTCCTCGATGGTCAGAAACGCGTTGTCCTTCGCGTTGGTGCGCTCGACGGTGAAGACGGGCTTGTCGTCCTTGTAGACGTGGTTGACGCTGGTGTTGCTGCCGCCGTTCTTGCCGAACAACAGGTTCTCGCCTTGCCCGGACTGCGGCAACACGACGCCGTCGCGCCAGTCGAGCAGCCAGGCCACGCGGGCCGAGTCGAGCCCCACGGACAGGAGCACGCGCGCCTTCTTGTACGCGGGCAGAAAGACGTTGCCGGAGCCCTGGTACGGTTCGAACGGGACGAGGATCGTCTGCTTGTCCCACAGCGGAACTTCGACCTTGTACCTCTGCAGCGAAGTGCCTTCTTCGGTGAAGACTTGATAGGTCTTGTCGGTGTCGGCGCCGGGCTCGCTCACGACGCGTCCCTCGAACTCGGCCGGGTAGCTGGGCGCGACGTAATCCGGGATGTCCCGCGTCGGATCGCCGGACTGTTCGAAGTACGCCGACGCGGACATCGCATAGCTGGCGAACGCGCTGCCGAGCCATTCGTCGGCGCCCTGGCCCTGCCGCCGCGCGGCGAGCCGGCAACGCCGCATGCGCCAGGTGATCCCGGTGGCCGCGAGATCGGCGCTGAACTGCTGCGCCTTCGCTACCGAGTAGAGCCGGTTCGGAAAGAGCTCGATCGGCGGGAACTGCGCGAAGTCCACGTCGAGATCGAAGAGCGGCAACTGCAAGCGCGCCTTTTCGATCGCCACGAGATCGTCGACGTCTTTCGGGATCGAGCTCCGCATCAATCGGTCGTGCCGGACGCCGCTCGCGGCCTTCGCGTTGCTCACCGGGCGCTTCGCGCTTCCCTCGGTGTAGGAGTTGAGGACGTTGACCTCGTGGCGCGGCACCTCGCGACAGACGCAGCTCATGGCGGCGACGTCCTCCGCGGCGATGGCCTGCGGCTCGGGCGACGCGTCCTTCGCGGCGTCGAGCACGCATTTCTTGGTCTTGTAGTCGTAGCGAAAGGCGCCGCCGCGCGTGTCGGCGTACCAGCTCACGAAGTCGTAGAACGTCGCGCCGCGCGCGCGCGGCAGGTGGACGAACAGGAGCGGCCGCTGCTCGGCGAGGGCCTGCCATTTGACGTCGACGGCGATCGCGCTGCCGGCGTGCGCCTCGATCATCTGCTTCATCGTCTTGCCGGTGAGGAGCTCGACGGGGTGATGTTGGCGCCACAGCACCTGCGCGGCGTCGGCGAACTCGACGCGGTAGCGGCGCGCGAGCACGGGCGCGGACGTGACCTGGGGCGTCGTCGGCTCTTCCCATCGCTTCGATCGCACGAGGCCCGCTACCTCGATGGGCGCCGGCTTCTGCGACCGAACCACGGGGTAGTGCGGCGCGAGCGACAGCGCGACGGCCACGAGGTCGTTCTTCAGGAAGGCCGCGTGGAGCGAATCGCTGCGCGACCCGCCGTAGGCGGCGTCGTTCGCCAGCCAGAAGGCCACCTCCCCGCTGAAGCCCCACGTCCGCAGGTCGAGCTCGATGGACGTGATGCTTCCTCCGGGAATGGGGTAGTCGGTCCCGGCGATCGTGAGCTTCAGGTCGATGTCGAGCGCCGCGCCGAAGTCGATCACGGCCGGCCCTCCTCCGAGACGAGCACCTGGTGGCGAACGGCGTGGAAACGGAGCCGCAGCCTGCGCGCCCGACCCGCCACGCGGCCGCTGAGGTCGAAGTGGATCCAGCTCGCGGCGTCGCGACCCAGCAGATCGACCTTCGGATCGTGGATGCGCTTTTCGTACGAGCGCACCGCGCAGTCGATCTCGCGCCGGAGGGTCGCGAGCGAGTCCGCGGTATTCATGACTCCGTCGTAATCGCCGAGCCCGTAGTCCTGGACGACGCTGCCGTAGCACTTGACGGCGTTGAGCACGTTCTCGAGGTTTCGCACCACCGCGCTCATCACGTCGCGCTCCGCGGTCCCGAAAATCCGTCGAAACAGCCTCACGCGTGCTCCCTCAGTTTCCCGACCAGAACAGCGCGGCGCTGCCCGGCTCGATGCCGGCGGCGTAGAACGACAAAGCCCCCTCGGCCAGCGCGTAGCTCCACTCGTCGCCGCGGTGGATCCGGTACATCTCCACGCCGGCGCCGAAGTGCGCGCGCAGCCGCTCGTCCTTCACCGGTTCGAAGTACACGCCGGTGAGCGCGTTGGTGTAGACGATCCGCAGACGCGAGCGCGCGGCGAGCTTCGCGCCCTCGAGGACCGACCGTTGGCCGGGAGGCGACTCGATGACGAGATACACGTCGCTCGCGCGGGCCAGCTCCTGCGTCAGCGGGGTGGCGGTCATGCGCTCGTCGTCGCGCGCGAACGTCACGCGCGCCAGGCTCGTGGCCGGCGCGCTGGCCTTCTGCGCGATGCTCTCGACGATTTCGCCGTAACAGCCGGCCAGATCGTCGTGGCGGTAGGCCGGCACCGCCTCGGCGGCGACGTCCTTTTGCAGGCAGAGCTCCAGGTAGAGGACGCGGAGCGCGTCGTAGACGACGAAGGGATGATGGCGCAGCTCGCCCGTCACGTCGTCGAGGATCATCCGCATGCGGAAGGACGCGGCCTGCGCGCGTTGCACCGAATAACGCCGGTCGCCTCGCAAATAGGAATCGAACAACAGCCAGCGGAGTTGGGCGTCGAGCTCGTCGAGGATGGCCAGCAGGTTGCCGAGATCGTCGTCGAGATAGGGACTCGAGCCGACCTGAAGCAGGGGGGGAGTGAACTTCCCTCGAACCCAGCGTTTCTCGAGATCCTGCTGCAGCTCGAACAGCTTGAGCGACTGGAGCGCGCCCTCGACGCGAGAAGTCAGGGCGAGCGCGAGGCGCCAGCGCACGCGCTCGATCTCCTCGGCGACCGCCTTCTCGGTCCCCGCCGGTTGAGCCGTGGGCGAGTCGTCGGCCTCCGGCGGGCACACGTGAAGGAAGACTTCGACGCTCTTCGCCTTGGCGTCGGCGAGGTTGAGGTTGGAGAGGACCGCATTGCCGGGCACATCGACGTAGGTGCCGTCGGGGAACGCGACGGCGAGCGCGTCGATCGCCACCGCTCCGGCCGCGAGGAGCGGGAGGTTCAGGGACAGGTGCGCCACGCCGTAGGCCGGAAGCCCGCTCGCCGCTTGCCACGCGCCCATCTGACGCAGGAGCGCGGTCTGCAGCGCTTCGAACTGCGCCGGAAGGAGGACCTGGCCCATTCGCCAGCGCGGAAGGGCCAGGTCGGCAGGCGTCCTATCAGTGCTCATGCCGCCAACTCGTCAGCTCGTCAGTGAGCGCCGCGGGCCTCGACCGGGAGGACTGCTAACTGTTGTCCTGGCCCCATTCCTTGCTCAGGTTGCTCTGGTCGGCCGCCGCCAAGGTCACGTCTTGCTTCTTTGCTATCGGGATGATCCCCACGAACATCGAATAGCATTTGGGCGACGTCGGGTAGCCCGACACGGTGTTGGCGACGAAGAGGTTGAGTTTTTCCTTGGTCTTGCCTTTCGGGTCGGGGACGTCCGACCTCTCCACCTGGCCGTTCAAGTCCGAGCCGCACGTGAAGGACTTGTAGTACTTGTCCGCCGCCTCGTCGTACTCGAACACCGTCGCCTGGAACGCGATCTTCATCTTGGGCAGGCTCGTGAAGAGCAGCGTCCGCACGATCTGCATGTTCTTGGCCGACACCTGCCCCGAAAGCCGCAGCGGCTCGGTGTTGCCGATGTCCGGCCAGCTGAGGCTCGACATCACGATGGCCGCCTTGAGCTCCTTCCCATCCATCGGATTCTTGCAGCTGATGTCGGCGGTCAGATCCTTGTCGCCAATCTTTATCTTGGTCACGAACCCGACGGGCTCGTGAACGTCCTGCTGGAACTTGTGGCCTTGCTCGAGCGAGCACTCGACTTCGTAGTCCGCCATGATCCCTTCCTCCGAAATGAATTATTTGCTGCCGCCCAATGCCGCTTCGAGCCGTAGCTCGACGTCCATCCCCTCGAACTGCACGTGCGGCAGCACCGAGACGACGCCCTTGTACCAGCCCAGCGGTCCGGGCTTCGGCACGACCGTGACCGTCACGGCCTTGAATGGAAAGTTCGAAAGCGTGAGATCGTCGGGGTTCGACACGATGGTGACGTAGTCCGACAACCACAGCGAGAGCATGTTCTGGATGTAGGGTGCGTCCGCCGTCGAACCGATGTAGTCGCGCACCATTCGTTGCACGTAGTGGGCGATGCGGGTCACGGAGAGCGTGTAGGCGAGGTTGCAGACCAACGCGGCGTTCTGCGTGTCGATCTGGTCGACGAACTCCACGGCGCGCTTGATCGAGTTGACGCTGAAGAAGCAGCAGTCGGCGCTGTTCTTCTTGTTGACCAGCGCGATGAAACCGTTGCTCGCGAAGGTCAGCTCCATGTAGTCCGGCACTTCGAACTCCACGGGAGGCTGGATCTCTTCGCGCTCGTGCCACAGGAACGTGTGGCTCGACAGACCCTTGATCTCGCCGCCGCCCTTCGGGCCGCGGATGTGCTGGCACCACTCCGACAGCTGGAAGGAGCGCACCATGTTGCGCGCCATCAGGTTGGCGCTGTTGCCCCACAGGTAGTCCTCCTTCGAGGAGATGGTCTCCGCGTAGTTGATCGTCGCGCCGGGCTTCGGCGGCCACGGCGATCGCATCATGTAGCGCGGCAGCGTCAAACCGATGTAGGCGGCGTAGTCGTCGTCGCGGAGGCCGTTGAATTTGCCGAACTTCGGCAACGTCATGTACGAGGTCAGATCGCCCTTGGCCGCCAGTTCGTCGTAGCTCGACACGTCGAAGAACCGGACGCCGGCCGCGGCGATGAACGGCAGGTGCGCCGCCGCGCAGACCCTGCTGATCGTCCGCAGGAACTCGACGTCACCTTCGGAGCTGTCGAACTCGTAGTAGCCGATCATGGCGCCGAAGGGCTGCCCGCCATAGCGGTCGTACTCGTCGACGTAGATCTTCTTGAACAGCGCCGACGTCAGGATGTCGCTGACGTGCTCGTCGAGGTCGTTGGCGAGCTCGTCCTTGGTGACCGCGACGAAGTCGATGAAGACGTTGTCGCTGGTCACGTCGGCGTACAGCTGGCTCAGGCCGAGCCAATTCGATTCGAGCAGCTTGAAGGCGGGCTCGTGAAGGACGTCGTCCACGTGGGCGTTCACGATGTCGTCCACCTTCGAGATGAGCCCGTCGATCTGCGACTGCAGCTTGCGGATGTTCATCGTCTCGGTGATGGGCAGATTGATGAGCAGCGTCGCGAGCGCGTTCAAGAAGCGCGTCGCGTCGCTCACGGTGTCGTCGTCGTCGTGAAACGCCATGCAGGCCGCGCCCACCGTGTCGTCGACGTGCCTGGCGACCAGCGCGGTCGTCTTCAGATCCTTCTCCGCTAGGCTCAGCGCCTCGAGCCACTTCGCCCTCACTGCCACAGCATTTGCACTCAGGTCAGCCACGGTCTTCTACCTCCCAACGAGTCGGTTGCGTTCCGTTCGGTCCTGCGCCGCCGTCATTCCGCCGCGTCTTTCGCCGGCGCGGCCAGCGCGCTCGTGTCGATGGCCAGCTCCGGGAAATTCGCCTTCAGCCACGTGGTGAGATCCGCGATGGTCGCGAGCTGGTTCGGGTCGCCGATGACCTTGCGAAGCGCGTCGCCGAATACGTAGTTGTTCGCGATGTACGTCCGCATCTCGGCGAGCAGGCGTTTGATCACCAGGAGGCGGTGGATCTCGGGGATCTGGCTGGCGATGTACTCCGGCCGGAAGCACGCCGGGTCGGTGATCGGAATGGTCAGCATCACCGGCACCTTCACCGCCTTCAGCGTGGCTCTTGCCTTCCCGGTGGATTCGTCGAACGCCACGGTGATGGTCTTCGGCGGCGGGTCGGTGGGCTTGGCCGGCGCCGGCGGCGGCGTCCCGGGCGGCAGGTAGTCGGGGGCGACGACCGCCACGGACTGGGCCGGCTGAGGCTTCGGGTCGATCCGGCCGTTGGGCTTGCGCTCGACCCTGCCGAGGCGGCCGGTGAGGTCGCCCGACACCACGCCCCACAGCAGCACCGGCGGCTGCGGCAGCTCGAACACGAGCTTCGTCTTGTCGGGCCGCTTGACGCCGTCGACGACGTCGCCGTCGACCAGAGCGTTGCCCTTGAAGGCGCCGATGTGGTTGTCGTAGAGGCCGAGGCGACCTTCGATGGTGCCGAGTCCGCGGACCGCGATGACCCCGGAGGCGTCGTCGTACTGCTTGAGCTTGAGCTCGACCTCCGCGGAGAAGTCGCCGAACACGACGGAGTCGAGCTCCTTCTTCATGATGGGAGCCATGATCTGCATCTCCGTCATGAAGCTGCGGAGGCTCACGCCTTCCTTCAGGGACTTCATCGGACGCTGGTCGAGCGAAGGGAAATGGCCGAGAGTCCAGATGTCCTTGGGCGCCTCCTCGGGCATCGGAACCGGATGACCGGCGTACAGGTCCGCGAGCACCAACAACCGTAGTGGCAGCTTCTTCGGGACTTCCCGCCCGTCGATGCGTGTACGGTACGTGATGTTGAGCCGGGATTTGGGGATGGACTTACCCACGATTACGCTCCTATGTTGATTGCTCGGTTCCGCGGAACCGCGCTACCTGCGAGTCACCGTCTTCGACGCGGAGAAGCATCGCCGCGAGCATGCGTGCTTCGCTTTACACAGGACAACAAAACGCACGCGCTCGGGCGGTTTGCGCGGTCGATGTGCCCCTTTGGGGTATGGGACAGTACCCCTTTCGAGTACGTGTCGGCGTACCGGTCAGTCTTCGGAGACAGGTCAATCTTCGGAGACAGGTCAATCTTCGGAGACAGGTCAATCTTCGGAGACAGGTCAATCTTCGGAGACAGAGAGTCGCACTTCGCGCCGGAGATCTCTCATCTTGGCGTGACCCGTGCGCCGCAACAGGCGCCGCACGCGCGTCTTGACCGCGTGCTCGCTGATGCTCAATTGCTCCGCCATGTCCTTCGCCGACACGTCCTGCATCGACAAGCGTAGAATTTCTTCTTGCGGCTCGGTGAGCCGTACGCGCGTCAGGAACCGCTCGACGGCGTCCGCCGGCAAGACCTCGCCCCCCGAGTGCGTCTCTTCGCGGCAGCGCGACACGAACTCCGACACGCCGCCCCTTCCCATCGGCTTGACGGCGAAGGCGCCGTTGAGGCGGTAGACCGCGTTGATCAACGCGGCGTCGATCCGGCCGGTATACACGGTCACGTGCAGCCGTTTCGAGCGCGCGCGCACGGCCGCGAGGAACGACAGGCCCGAGCCGTCGGGCAGGCCCAGGTCGAGCAGCACGCCGGCGAGCTCGCTCAGCCGTTCGAGGTACGGCTGGGCCTGGGACAGCGAGCGCGCGACGTGCGTGGGCGCGTGCGCGCCGAGCGCCCGCGCAATGCTGTGGGCGACGAGGGGTTCGTCCTCCACGATCAGAAAAGCCCCCGACATCGGCCTCGCGCCATGCGTAGCACGGACGGAGGCGCGACCCGCACGAAAAAGTTCTTCACATACCCCTTCGGGGTATCCACGCGAGTTGGCCATCGCCGGACGCATCCGCGACGCTCGTAGTTGCAAACATGCTGAGACCGCTCTCCGCTCCTCCTCCCATTTTCGACCTGCCGGCCAAGTCGCGCGAGAGCGAAGAACGCGCGTCGATGGAAAAGGCGTCGTGGGACTACGTGCTCCATTGTCACGCCGAAACGGGGTGGCTTCCCAAATATCGCGACTGGATCATCCTGGCCGGCCAGATCACGAGGGCTCTCGCCTATGCCAAGCTGTCGGCGCGCGACAAGCGTCGGCTCAAGAGCTATTACCTGGCGAGCGTCGGAGCGCTCGGCGACGAGCACGCGAGCGCGGCTCTGTCGCAGCGCTACGCGAAACTCGTCCAGACATGGATCTTGACGGGAGAAGTCGAATCCGTGCCCTACGACGCCGACCTCTTCACGGCGCCGGAAGCCGCCAGGACGAAAAAACTGAACAATGCGCCAGGCGGCTACGGCGGCGTGGATTACGCGGCTCAAGTTCGGCTCGGGAAGATCAAGAGCCCGTCGGGCACTCCCATTAACGCACAGCACCGCCAGCTCGGAATCTGCTGCGGCATCACCACGGCTTGGATGATGGCCGTTCGAGCGGGCATTCGGGACGCGCTCGACCCCGCTCTCTTCGCGGCATTTTTCGAGGTGCTGCGTTTTCAGGGCGCGTACATGAAAGACGCCCAGGGGAACGCCAAGGGCAACCTCGCGGATGCGTTCTTCCGGATGATCGGCAATCTGCCGAATCGACATTACCGTACGTTCGGTCAGTCTCGCCTCGCGCAGCAACACCAGTTCGTCAGCCTGACGCAGGGGGTCGCCGACGTCTTCGGCTGGGCCGTGCCCGACTCGTCGGTGGATTGGATGGCCTACGGCGGTCTGTACGCCCATGCCATCGGCGTCGCCCACGTCGGCCAGCGCTGGTACATCATGGACCCGAACCACGGCCTGTTCGTCTACCACAGCGAGCGGCACATGCTCGTGGACCTTCAAGCCATCGTCCGGGCGCGGCGGGCGGCGCCCAGCCGGCGACCCGGAGCCCCGTCGACGGGCATTCTCGCCATCTATTATGTTTGAGCCTCGCTCGCTCCACTTGTGGCTGGAGCCGTTGGGCCTCGACCATGACGACCTCCTGGCGCGCGCCTGCGCCGACGCCGACTTTGCCCGGACGTTCTTCGGCGCTCCGCGGCCCGGGCCGGCGGACGTCCGCCGGGCGCTGGCGTCGATCGAGGCCGAGCGTCGAGCCGGCTTGGGGTACGCGGACGCGGTGTTCGTCGAGCGCTGCGGCCTCGTGGGGATCTGCCGCCTCGACCGCGACGCCGCGAATCCGCGCTTGGGAGAGTTGGGCTATGGCATCGCGCGTCCCTTTCGCCGGCGTGGCTACGCCGCGAGGGCCGGTTCGCTCGCGGTCGACCGCGCCTTCGCCGAGCGTGGGATCGACGTGCTCGTGGCGCGGAGCGAGGCCACCAACGGCGCCTCGCGGCGCGTGCTGGAAAAACTCGGCTTCGAGCGCTACGACGAGGAGCCCGGCTCGCCGCTCGGAACCACGCCGCGGAACAACGTCATGCGGCTCGTCCGCGGGCGGCCGCGCGGCGCGGCCCTGTCGGGGGCGGCGGCCAGCGGATCGACCGACAGGTAGCTCGCGTCGTCGAACTGCGCGTCGTGCAGGTGCGGCCGGCGCAAGAGCGCGACCGAGAGATGAAGCGACGTCCCCGCCAGCCGCGGCAAGATCTCCTCGAAGAGGCGGCGGCGGCACTCGTCGAGCCACGATGGCTGCTCGTCCTCGTAGATGCCGGACACGGTGAGGGTGACTTCGAGCGCGCGGCTCGGTACCAGCGCGTATGCGCCCATGGCCGAGGTGCCCAGCTCGGCGTCACCGAGGTAAGCCTTCGCGGCGGCGATGCGACGATCGCTCGCGCCGGCGAGCACGCGCACGTCGAGCTCGGGATAGATCCGTTCGAACAGCCAGTGAAGCGTGGCCATCGAGCGCAGGCCGCTGACGGCGAGCAGGTCGCGCTTCATCGCTTCCCATTCGCGGACCAGGGACTCGGCGCGGTAGCTCGCGGTCCTGGCCGCCAGCAGCGAATGATCGACCTCGTCGAGGAGCGGCAAGAGCAGGCGGCGTTTCTCCGTATCGGCGAGCATCTTGCGAAAATACGAAGGCAAAGGGCCGCGACAGCTCACCAGGCCCAAGTTGAGCGTGAGCACGACGAAGGCGGCGATCCCGTCGCCAGCGGCGATGAAGTCGATGTCGTGGACGAAGGAGCCTTGCGGGCTCGTCGCGGGATGACCGCGGAATCGGATGCTCGACGGGCCGTAGCCGAGATGCTGCAAGAGCGACAAGAGGGGGGTCACCTCGAACTCGCGGATACGCGCCTTGACGGCGCGCTCGACCGCGTGGCGCGCGCTATTCGTCATGTGCGCGCCAGGAAAGCCGCGATGTCGGCCTCGTACAGCTTTTGCAACGCCTGGCGCGAAAGGCTCTCGTCATTCGCCGCGTGGGCCATCAGGTCGTCGCCTGCGCGACACAAGACATCGAGATAGCGCGCGAACAGCCGGGGCAAATACAGTACGGGATCGAAATTGCCGCGAATGCGCTCGATGTCGGCGGCGACGATCGACGCCCGCGCCAGATCGCCGCCGTCGATCAGCGCGTAGAAGGCCTCGAGCTTCCGCACCAATTGGACCATCAGCGGAGACGCCTCGTCGTCCGGCGAAGCGAATGCAGGCGCCTCTGCGCGCGGCGGTACGCTGGGCGCGCGCTCGCCGTCGTCGTCGCGGAGCGCTTCGTCTTCCGCCGCGGGGCTCTCGTCCGGGTCGCCGTCGCCCGAGGCGGCCGGTTCGGCGGGTGCAGCGTCGTCGTCGTCGCGCCGGCGCGAGGCGATGAACTGGCAGAAGCTCGCGTCCACGGCGGCGTCGAGCGCCTCGAGCCGCGCCGGGCTGAGCGGTCGGGAGAGCAAGGCCTGGATGCGCTGGCGCAGCTCCGCGCTGTGTCGCCCGTACCGCTCTGGAAGATCGTCGTCGCAACCGGACAGCCACGCGTGCCAGACGTCGTCCCGTCGCGCTTTGTGAAAAGCGATCTGCGCCCCGACCGTTTGAAAGAGCCAGCCGAGCGACGCGTCGATGCGCTTCTGCGTCCGCGGCGAAGGCGGGCCGGCGGCGAAGTCACGGGCGAGCCGGCCGTTCAGCTCTTCGAGCACCTCGGACAGGCGGCTCATTCCGCCGTCGAGCAGCACGCCAACCGAGTAGTAGACGATCGACTCGAACGACGCCGCGCCGGTCTTCAACGCACGCTGCGCCATGCGGGCCGCGTCGAGGTAGTCGCCGGCGGCGGCGAACTGCGCGGCCCGCCGGTCGAGAGTCCCCGGCGGGCCCTCGGCCGGACCGTCGTATTGAGCGATGATTGGCTGCTGTAATCCCGTGAGGTCGAACATCTCGATGCGTCCTAGCCGAGCTTGACGGCGGTCTGTCCGGGAGAGACCACCTGGATCATCCCTCCCCACATGCAAGTCAACTTGGAGTCATTTCCCAAGGCCGGGCCGCCGCCGCTCACGACGGTCGGCACCGTCGGAATCCACGGCGCCACCAAGGCGGGAACGCAAGGCTGGGGCGTCAAGACGCCCAGCGCCGCCGCCGTCGCCGCGGCCACCACGGGGTTGGAGAGCGACGTGCAGACGCCGAACGGCGGCACGTTCATCGCCGGTTTCTCGTCGGTGATGTTGCCGGCGGGGACCTTGGTGAGCACCCGTTTGAGCGGCACGACGACGTAAGTCGACGGAGCGGCGCCGAAGCTGCACAGCAGATTGGCGCCCATACAGACTTCCAGAGGCATTTTCGTCCATCTCCCTCAATCGGCCTTGACGTGATCGAGGCAAACCTGCCTCAGCGCGGTGAGCCGGGTGAAGATCGCGCTGTTGGACTTACGAAACAAGGCGCCGGTCAGGTATTGAGTCTGACACCACGCCGTATCCGTCTCTTTCTTCTTCTTTCGCGCGTGGAGCGAGTGAATCTCGATCGCGTCGGGTAGCGCGCGTTCGCCGAGCTCGCAGCGCACGACCGTGCGAATGTGCTCGTCGATGCGGGCGTGGTCGGCCGCGGAGATCCCTCGGACTTGCTCGGAGCCGATGAACACGAGCAGGACGAAAGAGTAAGAGACCGCCGTGCCTCCGCTGACGAGTGGAACCACCGCCGCGGTCTGGATCGGCGGCAGGCTCTCGACCAGCTCGACGAGCTCGGCGGCGGGGAACAGCTGCCCGCCGCGGCGCGGCGCGAGGGTGCCGGCATAGAGGTAGTCGCGCTTGCGGGAGCACAACAACAAGTAGGCGGTCTGGGCCAGCTTTTCCGGCTTGGGCGGCTCCTTCGCCATGGGGATCGACACGAACAATCCCGATCCGCCGCGCGCCGGCTGTCCGCTGGCGTTGGCGTCGAGCAGCCGCCATTCGACGCCCGGCGCGGGCATCACGTGGTTGTGCAGCGGCTCCGTGTCGCGGGGGGAGCACAGCACCGCGCCGCCCGCCGCGGCATCGAACAGGAGGTTGCTCTTGGGTACTTTGCGAAGCTCGCAAACGTCGATCAGCTCGCTCCACGCCTCCCAATCGAACGGTTCTTCCGGATTTCGAAACCAGTGTTGGCAGCGCAGCGGACGCGATGAAGGCGCCCGCAGGAGCAGGTCGCGCAGCGGCGCGCCGATGCCGAGGGTGCGCAGCTCGAGCTCGTCGAGCCGATCGATGCGGTCGCACAGCGCGCCCCATGGCAGGTGGACGAAGGTGGCTCCCGCGGCCAGCGCGGCGAACAGCAAGCACGGTTGCAGCTGCGAGACGTCGGGACCCGGAGCCGCGACGCACGCCCCTCGGGTGAGCGCCAACAACGCGAGCCCGTCGCGAAACGCGCGCCGATGGATCTCCCCGCTGCAGATCTCGGTCGGCGCCTGCAACGGCGCGCGCAGCGGCGAGAACAGCGCGGCGCAGGCGTCGAGCTCGCCGTACGTCGCCGACAGCGGCCCCGGGCGCCGGTCCGTGCCGTCGCCCAGGAGCGGCGCCTTCTGACCTTTGAGCATTGACTGGTAACGAGAGCTCGATTCGATGAAGTCGGGCGTCAGCGTCTTCAAACGATTGGCGAGGTAACGCGCGCCGAGCGGCTGCACCGGCGACAGCTTCGCGCCGAGCGCGAGCGCGGCGAGCACCGCTACCGCATAGTCGATTCCGAAGGGGAGGACGATGCACACCGACTTCCCCGCCGCCACGCCCCGCGCCCGCCACGCGCTCGCCTTGTCGCGCACGCGCGCATCGAGCTCGGCATACGAGAGAGAAGTCCAACCGCGCTCGGTGTCGTAGACGCGCAACGCCGGGGCCGTGGCGCCGACGTGGCGCAACACGAAGTCGTGATAGAGGTCGTAGCGCTCGCCCGGCGTGCTCTTCAGCGGCGGCGCGCCTGCGTCGCGCAAATAACCTCTCAGGGCGCTCCAGTAGTCGGCGGGCGCGCGGTGACTCGCGGCGTAGAGGTCGAGCACGTCGCGAGGCCGCCCGGGCAAGAGCGCGCACGATGCGGCGATCGCTGCGTAATCGGGCTTCGTCATGGGCTCCGGCGCGAGAGGGCGCGTCGCGGTATGTTAAAAGTAGGCCGCCGCCCCCGGCCAAGTTCGGTTCGACGACGCGTTGAATGGACGGCGCGATCGTTCTATCCTGCGGGTGATGGCTCACCGGGTCGACTTCGCTCCGTCGTGGAACGCGCGCTACGCGCTGCATCGGCGACAGGAGAAGCACGAGGTGTCGCCGGCCGAGCGCCTCGAAGCCATCATCGGCAAAGACGCCGAGGGCGCGGCGGAGGCGACTACGCCGCTGCCGCCGCCCGACCGCGACTCGCGCATCGAGCTCCACATTCACACCGCGACGGCCGAGTGCCCGTGCGGCTGCTGCGCCCACGCCTCGCCCGGCGGACCGACACACTGGCGTTTTCGGCGTTGAGCGCATACCCCCAAGGGGGATGTCGGCGTCGTTATTTGTCCGGCGGAAACGAAAGCTGTTACCGCCATGCCAGTCGACGGCATCTCACAAAGGCGGCAGTCATAATGCGAGTGCCAGCATTCTTGAAGAACTGGACTGGAGTCGGCACGCAAGGCGTCGCCGATACCTTCGCCCGGTACCGGGGCAATGCGCAAACTCACACCGACTTGTCGACGTTGCTCGCGAATCAGAATCTCGCGCACCTGCGCCCGGCGACCGCCGCGGCCGCGCTCACCGCCGGCAACTGGAAACTCACGGTCGTCATCCAGCTCTTCCACGACGCCACGCAATTGGCGATCGCAGGCCGCGGAGGCCACGTGAGCATGGCAATCTGGAACCTGGCCACGGCGCAATCGCTGTCATTTCACATGGTGAGGGGCTCGACTCCGCCGGTGTTCGGCGGCTCGCTCTACCCGTTCGAGACGCTGCTCGTCTACCACATCCTCAAGCGGCGATACCCGAACCCCGCTCCGGTCATCGCGCTCGGACCGCGAGCGCACATGTCGTCCACCAATACCGGTCAGGACGTGTGGTTCTACACCTGTGCGGTGACGAACGCCCAGGCCGAGCTCATGCGGGCGCGAATGGCGCATCACCTCGGCCAAGCGCACACGTACCGCTACAACGCCGTCACCGGTTTGGCGAAAAATGGCTATTGGACCTGCCTGACCATCGTGGACGACATCCTCAAGGCCGCCAGGCTCTCGACGCGTTGGGGCAGCATCGCCACGCCGTGGGCCTACAGCTACACCTTCGCCAACTGGGACTGCAGCCTGGCCGCGGGCCAGCTCATGCCTCACCTGCTCCCGTTCGAGCAGACCGGGACCCACCCCAATCGAGGCGTCCGCCGCTTCGTGGGCTGGAATCCGTACGCCCTGCATTGGAACGACATCACCACCAGCCCGAACTCGATCACCGAAACCTGGGACTTCGATCAGCGGCGCGCCTACTTCACGCACAATCCCCCCATTCAGATGGCCTACGACTACTGAGCTTTGGAAGCGCCGCGGCTCGAACTCCCCCGCCGGCCCGCGTGGTCAAGGGTTGTCGGGCCACGGCGGGGCCGGCTCCGCCACCAGCACGGGCACGAAGCCGCGCCCCTTGGCGATGTGCAGCTGGCCGATCTTCCGGCTCTTCGCCGGCTCCTCGAAGCCGCGCCAGCTGCGCACGTCGATGGTCGTCCCCGAAGTGCGCATCAGGCCCAGGTTCAGGTCGTCCGGCGTATCATCCAAGTTGCAGCTGAAGCCCGCTTCGTAGTCGTTGGCGGCCGACGACGTGCCGATCTCGCAGTCCGAGCCCTTCACGCGCCCGATGACGATCCTCTGCGGCGGATCGCTGCCCGCGACGAGCTCGAGGGTCATGGCGTTCTCCTCGTGAAGGTCGTCACGCGCGGGGCCGTGACGCACGGTGAGCTTCCGATCGCGCACGCGCAGCTCGACTTTCAGCGGCTCGGGAGGTGGTGGGCCAGCGGGGTCCAGCGCGGGCTCTCGCTCCTGATCGGTGACGACCTGAACGTCGAGCGGGCGCCCCTCTGGGACGCGCAGCTCTCCGGCCGACCAAGATCTGCCCGGGCCGAACTCGGGGCCGTCGCTCGCCACGACCACCACCCGATCGCCGACGCCGCGCACGAGATCGACGTTCGATCCCCAGGCGTGGCTGTAACAGAACACGCCCGCGATCGAGCCGGGTTGCATGGGCTGGTTGGCGTTCGTGCACCCCGATTGCTGGACGCGCCCGACCGCGCGGCGCTGCTCGGGGGTGGTCTTGACCAGCACCTCGACGGAAATCGAATCGACGTACTGGCCCCGGCTCTCGACGCGGCGCCAATCGAAAAAGTGGAACTCGATGCGCAGCGCATCGCTCGGCGCGACTCCCGGCAACGGCGCAGGTGCTGCCGCGGACGAGGCGCTAGTGGCAACCGGCGGCGGGCTCGGCGGCGGGACCGGGT
>JACXTT010003308.1_pt1 | contig 24929 bp, 35 predicted proteins | sample 9270951 | NCBI WGS metagenome assembly JACXTT01 (sample SAMN15532306, study PRJNA645909) | rock metagenome | isolation source: weathered quartz diorite | place: Puerto Rico | collected 2017-06-21
CGACCGTATCGCGCCATCAGCCCTCCATCGGCGCTGCTGACCTTGTTTATCTCGCATTTCCGTCAACCCAACTACCTCAGAATTCAGACGTTGCACCCAGTTTTGAAACAGCTTCTAGTCTAGAGCCTAAGTCTTAGCCCGCCTCGCCAGGGCCGATTACTGGTGGTAATCTGCGAGTACTAAACAAACTGTTCACAATCGCGCACAAGCTCCCGGACCAATTGTGCTATTAATGTGCCCGTGAAAACAGCACCACACCCGGATCAAAAGCAGGGTCTTTGAGACCACCATGACTCGTCGACGGCAGATGACTTTTCAACCAGCGATCTTTCTAACAAAAATGAGCGCGAAAAGTGTTATCGCCTTATTTCGTGAGCGGCAGGCCATCTGTTCACAGGGCGATGCTGGCAAGGAAGTGTTCTATATCGAGAAAGGGCACGTGAAAGTCACAGTTAGGTCGAAGCGGGGTAAGGAGACGGTCCTCGCGATTCTCCATCGTGGGAACTACTTGGGTGCGGGATGCATGACGGGTCAAGCGCTCCGCACCGAGGCCGCTACCGCACTTACACGATGTACGATCCTGGTTATCGAAAAGAAGGAGATGAGGCGCGCGCTCCACAATGGCCATGAGTTCTCAGACCATTTTATCGCGTGCTTGCTTGGACGAAACATCCGGATCGAAGAGGACCTAATCGACCAACACTTATGTTCCTGTGAGGAACGGCTGGCTCGCGCACTATTGCTAATCGCCCGCTACGACAAGATACGCAAGCCAACTGCGGTCATCCCCAAAATCAATCACGGGACACTCGGGGGATTGATTGGCTCAACCCGCAGTCGCGTTTGTTACTTTATGAACAAATTTAAGAAGCAGGGGTACATCGAGTACGGGAAGGGATTACGAGTTCACAATTCTTCGCTCAGCGGCGTTTTGAAAGACTCGATATTCTCCGATCTGAGTGCTTCTCGACCGAACTGAACACCTGGGCGCAAGACGGGCCCGATGCGGTCTTAGCCAGCAGCTAATCCCCAAAGACGCTGGAAGACTGCTAATTCTGTTGCTACCAAAATTGTCAACAATTTCCAAGGGCCAGTGTCTGTCAAAGCCTGAGCAGATGGCTTATGCGACGCGGGACTGTTTAATTTCAGTTCGCTGTACTGCCTTCTTCCAATGCCACCATGGCAAGAGCCTTTGCCGAAAGGGTGGCGGCTGTAGCCCCTGTCGTTAGGCAAGGCTTCAGATCAGATATCCAATTGTGAACAGATCAATCCCCCACTTCTTGGGGCATGGGACACCTCCGCCCGCTTTTTAAGCATGTGACAGCCTCTGGACACTGTTCTGTTTAACCTTGGCAGCTGGTATTCTGCAGAACAAGCAGATTATCGAGTACACGCGTGGTGCAGTGCAGATTCTGAGCCGCACGAAACTCGAAGAGTGCACCTGCGAGTGTTACGAAGTTATCCAACAGTATAACCACGAGATTGGACTGAAATAATCTGACGCCCGTGTTCGATACCCTACAGACAGGAATCCTCCTTTACGGTTAAATTGAGTTTGAGGACACACCTTGCTGCGATGGCTAAAAAACTAAAAAATGCAAAGGTGCCCGTTTTCGATGCCAAAGCTTTTCTCGATTCGGCCGGCGTGGCGCGAAAAATTGTAAGGTTTCGGAGATCAGAGAAGATCTACACTCAAGGTGATCCCACCAAGGGTGTGAAATACATCCAAGAAGGCGGCGTGAAGCTCTCGGTGGTCAATGAAGTCGGCAAAGAGGCGGTCGTGGCGATGCTCGGACCAGGTGATTTTTTTGGTGAAGGATGTCTAGCAGGTCAGCCTGTTTGCATGGCGACGGCCACCGCGATTGTACCCACGTCAATACTATTCATTGAAAAAAACGAGATGATGCGCGTGCTCCGCACTGAGCATGCGCTCTCTGACATCTTCATCTCTCATATGCTGACCAGGAACATCCGAATCGAGGAGGACTTAATCGATCAGCTATTCAACTCGAGCGAGAAGCGGCTCGCCCGCACTCTTCTGTTGCTTGCCCGTTACGGTAAGGAAGACCAGCCCCACGGAGTACTCCCCAGAGTATCGCAAGAAATGCTGGCGGAGATGATCGGCACAACGCGCTCACGCGTCAATTTTTTCATGAATAAGTTCAGGAACTTGGGTTTCATCAAGTACAACGGCGGTCTTCAGATCAACACATCTCTCTTGAGTGTCGTCCTGCACGATTAAGCACCAACTCTCGCGCTTATCGGAGAGCGGCATACTTCCAGACCGCTGTTGGTAATAGGGGCACCGCATTTCTCGGATTGTTGGTCAGAAGGGGATTTATCGACGTTCAGGACCATGGGGAATTCTTTTCGTTTCAATCGCCTCAGCCGCGGAAAGCTTCCGGTCTACGTGTGGTTCTGAGCGCGGGCTACCTGAATGCAGCACACAGCGCTCCCCGGGAGCGACACCGCACGTAGGACAGGAGACGGCGAGTAAGAGTGTGGGCGTCAGGTCCTTCATTCTCATAAAAGAGAGAATATGACGAGCACTTTCAAAGAGCTATCCAATTCGGGACACTTCTCGTAGTATTCCTCGGGAGCGACCGACGCGAACAGACCAGTTGGCTGCGGGCCCGATTTGCCGGCCTTCCTGCCCCCAGCAACTGCCCTTAAAATCGTGCTAAGGCCGGGACCAAATCGACGCATGGCCCACAGAGGTACGTACGAGATGATTTACCAACGCTTGCTCGAAAGGGGCATTTTGCGGGCGAGCAGATTCTGGCAAGTCAGCTTGCAGCGCTTGAGGAGCCAACCGACGCCATAGCTGTGAAGATCACCTCCCCGCCAGAGGAAATTGTCGCGCAGACTTGCCGACAGCTTGGCCTCGGCTACACGGGTAGCCCCGACACAAGACCCGCTCCGCCCGAATAACTTCCGCCTTGGGGCTCGCCTGATTCAATGAGGAGTACGAAGTCACACGCGTTGGACGCAAGTGGAACATGGACAACGGAAATCCATCGTAACCAATTGATTCTAAATAAGTTAATACCTTGGAGGCGGGGGGAGTCGGAATATTCAGGGGTATTGAAAACACGTAAGTTATTGATTTTTCGAGACGCACAAAACGCAAAAAACGGCAAAATTGCGCCCAACTGGAACGTATCTGGAACGCGGTGCCTTCTACTTGCGTGCTCATTTTGCCCTCCGAAGATGGAATCGAGCAACGGTGGGACCGGCTTCCAAGACCGGCGGCGTGTAGACTGCTGGCTTGCCATAACGATTATTTACCTGCTCCTCGGGTTTCACACGGCGCTTCGCCCCTACTTGCTATGGTTTGGTGGATGAGCGGAAGGCTTCGGGTGGCTCCAGATAACAGTGCTTCCAGAAATTATCCTGGGAAAGTGAGCCGCTTGCCAATTGTTGCACGTTGAGAAGTGTGCTGCCAATGATGCCACCGTCGGCCGCATCGAAGATCACGACGATCCCCTCCAACGCCGGTGTGGAAGCGGTGGTTTCCACGGCATATTTCCGGAGCAATCGGCCTGCGAATGCAAGTTTGGCTCGCTCGTCCGTTTCCTTAGGGTCCTGCGAGATGGCTTGCACCGTATAAATCTTGACCGTTTTTCCCTTCAATGGCTCCCAATCGCCCGGGAAAAGGCTACTCTCTTCGCGCTCTATGCGGAAAGCCTCAAGCTTCCCATTTGCCGCGTTCCCATTGGGCGATTTTAGCCGGGCGGCAATAGACTCAGGCAGATCCAGGCTGCCCCGGCGGATGTATCCTCGCGACACACCCGAAATCTGCACATGAATCCATTCGCCCTCAGCATCGAGGAACTCAAATTCGTCATTGGCCGCGGCCAGGAAGAGAGGATGAGAACCCGCTGCCGGTCGCGCGAGCACCGGCGTATCATTCTTTTTCACGAGTACAAGATTCAAAGGATGAGCCTGGTTGCGCTGAATTTCCTGCAAGCTTTGGAACTCTTCGTTTAACTGCCGCGTGCGCTTTTCTACGGCTTCGCGCTGCAGGTGCAGGGCGGCCACCTCATCAACCCCTGGCTCAATCGAGGCCGTTCCGGACGATCCTCCCGCGGACGAAACAGAAAGTCTGCTTGACGGAATGGGATTGCCCGGCAAACCCGTTGAGAGGTCCAGCTTCGGCTTGGGCGCTTGCAGGTGGGATCGGAGAACGGAGGCGGCTGGCTTTTCTCCAATTTTTTCTCTAAGCCGGTCCAGCAGGTCTAGCTCGAGCCGTCCATTCGACGGCAGGCTCTGATAGCCTGATTTTGAAGGATCCGGATCGGCATACCATGCCGTGATTTTCGCGACGACGCGAACGATGGTGCCACCGGACGTAGCCGGAAGAAGATCGATCGAAAACTGGTAGTAAGCTCTCTCGAAGCGGTCGAGTGGTTGATCTCCAGTAGCGACGAAACCCTCCACGATGGGCAGTTTTTGGCCAGCGTATGCCTGCATTTCCTTCAATACATTCTCAACATCCTCTTTCGATTTGGTAAAAGTAGCAGCATAGGGAACAGCTTGGGCGTGTGCCAGAGGAAGGATCGGATGGCTCAGGATGAGGAAGACCCAGGAGATGAGAGCATGAGGCTTTCCGAAATAGCGGCTTGCTCTCTTCATGGAAGAGGCTCCAATTGGTCCAAAGGGAGCCACCCGCGTAAGCCTGTGGACGTTTCGACGCCGTACCAGCGGGGCGTTACAATTACGATGACAACCTCGGTGTAGGCAGCCAGATTGGCAACGTTTGCGGCGGAACTAAATGGCGCCGCTTTTAAGCTGGTCCCTGGCGCCTTAACGCGTCTCTCTACTTCATGCCGCAAAAAATTGACGCGCTGCTCGAGATCTTTTACCGAAGATTCCGCGGTAGCCAGGAGAGCCGCTTCATCTTCGCGCTGGCGAATAAAGGTTTGTCTGGCGAGATCCACACTCTCGCGACGCCGGTTAGCCTCAGCCGCCTCCTGTTCGGCAAATTGGATTGCCTGAAGACGATCCTGAATAGCCTTGTATTCGCTGGATTCAACAGTGCCATCAGACGGGTGTACGGCGCGATGGGCCGTCTCGACGAATGTCGCGTCAATGCGCAAGCGCGTGCGCTCGGGGCTTACACTCGTCACTATATAGCGAACCGCGATCGTTCCTTGGTCTGCACTTCCCTGGAAATGCCGGGGAGCGATTGCGTCATTCCGGATTTTGTAGAAAAGCTTGCCTTCCCCCTTCCAGGGCTCAAAGAGTGGAGTCGACTCCACCACAATCGCCCCTGTAAGCGTCGATTCCCTGTCGAACACTTGCGTCCCATGGATTGTTTGATCGTGCAAAACTTCTTGTAGGGCTTGAAGAACATCTTCGATGGATGCTTCGAACTCGGTGACAAAACCAGGGTTAGGTGGCGCATGATCCATGGAGGCGCGCAAGAGAGTACTACCGGAAGACAGGCTCAGGATTGTGATATTCAATCCCGCAACCAATCTCTTAGCGATGGAATGAAACCTGGTCGGCAAGAATTTCCGTTCCGTATCTCGTAAGCCAGCCTGTATGGTGCTTTGAGGCCATAGGTTCTGTCAGCCATGCAAGAGCCATCACAAGCCAGCACCTTAGTCCATATACAAGATTCTTTCGTACTCTGTAGGGCCGACCGATGTCAATCCCAATTTGGCCATTACTCGATTGCCCGCAAGTGGGCAGTGCAGAGAGATCCAAGGAGCAAGCTTCGATAGAACGCGGCACGTCCGATCAAAGGTTCTAGTACTTCAATCGAGGGGCAATTATAAATTAAATCTAAGTTGAATATAAATTTATAAATTTCTTGCATTCCATTTTCTTCGGACGTAGAGTCCCTTCCGTTCCATGGGCTCAAGGGGATGAGACCCTCCCTTGTAAGGACTAGGTGATTGGCTCGTTTGTCCATCTGCGTGTTTTCGCATGTACGTTTTGTGAAGCCGCACTGTTCCCGGTTAGTCCCGCGGGCTCCGTGGTTTGGTGTCTCCATTTCTCCCTGCCCGAACGATCCTCAGATGTTCTTCCTTGATCGATACGAAACGTAGAGGAGGCGGCATGTTCGAACAAACGCCACAGTCGGCAAAGAAAACGATAATGTGGACAGCATCCACTCTTTGGCTTGGATTTCTACTCCTCGCGATTATCCTCGCAGATAATCGATCCGTTACCGCGTCGCCCCTTCCTACACTAAAGATACGGGCAATTCCGGCTTTTGCTCGAAAGTACGGTATGCCCTGCTCGGCTTGTCACGAGGCGTGGCCGAAGCTCAACAACTTTGGACAGTCGTTCAAGGATAACGGTTACCAGATGGGGAACGATCGCGACGCCCCGATTTTCCAACAGCCCACCTACTGGCCGATCGCGCTACGCATCTCACCTCATTGGCACCGGGAGAGCTTCAATCGTGCCGATCTCGTGAATTCTGTTACCGGCACGACTGCTGAGGGCCAGCTCACGACGCACGGGTTTGATCTTACCGGCATGGACATACTCACCGCCGGTACGCTGGCAAAAAACATCAGTTTCTTGCTGGTGCCTTCCAGCGACAATACGGGTGCCTTTCATTTTGAATCGGCAAATGTCCGCTTTAGCAATCTCTTGAACTCGAGCTGGCTCAATATTAAGGCTGGAAAATTCGAGCTGGATAACATCATTTCAGAAAAGCGCATTCTCGCGCTTTCGAATAACGGTGGCATCTACCAAATTTATCATTTTCAGCCTGTGACCGAGAGCACCAGTCTCTTCAGTTTCGGATTGGGCGACAACCAGTTCGGCGCGGAGTTGTCGGGGCATTCGAGGAACGACTATACCCGTTACTCGGTGGCGTTGCTCAGCAGCAATGACGGAAATGTCGGCTTGCCGAATGGCCATGGCTACGACACCTATCTCACCTTCAGCCAGGCGTTCGAAGTAGGGAGTCTTGGCCTCCAGCGTGTGGGCGCATTCGCCTACATTGGCCGAGCCCCTACGTATTTTGCTGGAGGTTCGCTTGGTGTGGACGGGCTGGGTCAAAAGTCTTTCCATCGCGCGGGCTTCTACGGCCTATGGTACATCAAGAAACTCGACTTCATGACCATGTACACACACGCCGGGGATAACGCATTTCTGGGGACTGGGACCCCATCTATCAGTCCGCTCCCGGTAGGGGCACGCAGCCCGACATGGAACGGGGGGTTGATTGAGACACACTATACCTACAATCCACAATTCATTCTCATCAATCGCTATGAGCTGATTCGAATGTCGAGGCAGGCTCTCCCCGTTGTGGCGGGCGGGGGCTTCGTGCCGGGTGTCAGCATACCGACCTCGAACTTTGGTGATATCGATGCTCTGACTTTTGGATACCGCTACTATCCCTTTATCTCCAGCCGAGCCGGATTCGCTTTTCATAATGAGTATTCCGTCGTCCGTCAGAGAGGCGTGTCGCCCATCAACGGTCTGGACCTGACCAGTAGCAGTGTGTTCTTGGGCCTTGACTTTATCTTCTGAGGGGTGGTGGAGAACAATGCGCAAAACTAGAAGCATCATCCGGATGTTCATTGTAATGGCGACCCTCCTTGCACTGCCGTTCCTCGCCGCAGCGCAGCAAATGGAATCTCACATTGGCAAACTTACCGGACACTCCGAGAGCGGCAAGCAACTGTTTTACCGCTTCTGCTGGGGATGCCATGGCTTCCGAGGCGACGGGAACGGCGAGAACTGGCTGCCGACAGGCTCTTTCGCCACGACGCCGTACCTGAACATTCAGCCTCGAAATTTCGTGGCGGGAACTTTTAAGTGCCGCTCGACGCCCACGGGAACTCTGCCGACTGACCAGGACCTGTACAACACCCTGGAGCGGGGTTTGATCAATTCAAACATGCCTTCGTGGATCACTTTGACCGCACAGAATCGCGCCGATTTAGTCGCCTTCATCAAGACGTTCTCTGCGCGATGGAAGAATGACAAGCCGGGCGAGCCAATTACTGTGCCCCCGGAACCGAAGCTGACGGTGGAGAGCATCAAACATGGGCAGGAACTCTTCCAGAAACTGGAATGCTGGAAGTGCCACGGCCAAGAAGGCTTCGGCGACGGCCCATCGGCTTCAACCCTTACCGATAGCAACGACCAGCCGATCCGCCCCTATAACTTCGCTGCTGGCTCGCGCTTCAAGTGCGGAGCGACTGATCAAGACCTCTACAAGATTTTTATGACTGGTCTGGACGGCACACCGATGCCCTCCTTTGCCGATGTCATCAAGCCTGACGATGCCTGGGACCTTGTGCACTTCCTGCGGACGCTTCAAGTCACGCACAAGAGTCCAGAATTGACATTGTGGGAATCCACCAAGGAAGGCGCAGCGCAAATCGCGTCCCGGAAGATCTCCGGCACCCCGACGGGTTCCGGAATTAAACAATAACATTGGCGCTGAAGTGATGAACTTCAGGAAGGAGTAAAAAGTATGCGAAAGAAACTAGGCCCTGCCGCAGGGCTGGCCGTGCTCGCTGCTTCAGCGATTGCCTTCGCCGGGCCGAGCGGCGGCAGCATCAGCGGTAAAGTGACTTACGAGGGCACCCCGGCAAGACAGAAGCCGATTGATATGTCGAAGGAGCCGAGCTGCGCCCAGCAGCATCCGACTCCGATCACGACGGAAACAGTTGTTGTGGGTCCCGGGAATGCCCTGGTGAATGTGGTCGTTTATATTTCAGCCGGCGCTCCGGATGAGTCAACGCCGCCGACCCAGGCAGCCGTCGTCACGCAGAAAGGGTGCCAGTATTTGCCGCACGTCATTCCGATGGTCGTTAACCAGGAACTTAAAGTTGTGAACGCCGATTCTAATTCTCACAACATTCATCCCCTGGCTAAAATCAATAACGAATGGAATAAGTCTCAGCCGCCTGGGACTCCGCCCTTTTCCGAAAAATTCAGCAAGCCGGAGTTCATTCCCGTGAAGTGCAACATCCACCCATGGATGCACAGCTCCTTCGCAGTGCTAAAGAATTCCCATTACGCCGTTTCCGGCGGGGATGGCAGCTTCAGTCTTCCGAACCTGCCACCCGGCAAGTACACGATCACTGCATGGCATGAATCGTACGGCGAACAAACGCAGGAGGTCAGCATTTCTGCTAACGAGACGAAGAGCGTCAACTTCGTCTTCAAAGCGAAGCCCTATTAGTGAAGCGGTCGTGCGCTGCGTCCGGCTTTGGGCCGGGGAAGTTCACGGTCGCCGCACAGAGTTTTTCGACGGAAAAATTGAAGAAGCTCGGAAACAGTCGCCGTTACCGAAGAGGTTCACATGGAAACTGCAATCGGAGTATTTGCTTCGCGTGATCGTGCGGAGGAAGCGGTCAAGCAATTAAAGCAGCACCTGCCGGAAGACTCTATCGTTTTTCTGACACGTTCTGAAAACGAGGCCAGGACGGTTGCCAAGGAACTTGGCTCGTTTGTCGGAGGCTTTACTGGCGGAGCCGCCGGGATGTCGGCCGGGATCGTGGCCGCAACCCTGCTCGTCCCCGGCCTCGGACCAGTATTTGCCTTGGGCTTCGGTGCAGCTGCGCTGCTTGGACTTGCTGGTGCTGGCACCGGGGCCGCGCTTGGCAAAGCCATTGCGCATGACGCCGAAGCTCCCCAGCCGACTCCCGATGAGAAGTGTTCCGAAGATGCTGCCTTCTTCCGGGAGGTTCTGAAAGAGGGGCGTTCGCTGATCGTGGTTCACACAGAATCACAGGAGCTCGCGACATTGGCGTGTGGTGTACTTGATCGGCTGGGGCTCGGTATGCAGAACCGGACGCCCGTCAGGATGCAAACGACTACCCGCCACATAGACGATGTTGCAGTTCTAGATATCCGGGGAAGGATCACTTTTGGGGAGGGCAATGTCATGCTCCGCGAGATGGTTCGCGAGCTGGCAGGCAAAGGGAACAAGAAGATCGTTCTAAACCTAGGTGAAGTTCAGTATATAGACAGCTCAGGAGTAGGCGAGCTGGTTAAGACTCACACAACCGTCCGGAATCAGGGTGGGCAGCTTAGGCTCGTGAACCTGAGCAAGCAAGTAGACGACCTGCTTCAGATGACAAAATTGTCCGTCGTGTTTGATATTGAGAGGGACGAGGCCAGCGCGATCAGGTCTCTGAGAGGCGACGCTGCTTCGAAAGCTGTAGCATGAACCCAATGGTTCGAACAGCGCTGCGAGGCAGGGGCAGCCGGAGTTAGAGTGGGTTCTAGCGTCGTGTAGTTCAGCGGTGTGGCCTGCGGATCGAAATCGAGCGGAGACGAGGCATCATGGCAAAATTCTTTGCACTGACCATCATCGTGATCGCAATTGCTTCGGCCCTTCCCGTTGTGATGCATACCTGGGTGGCACCGGCGGACATCTCGACTCATGGACATTTGATTGATGAGCAGATGTCGGAGACCATGATCGAAGCGGGAGTGTCGTTCCTTGCCGCGCAGATCCTTTTGGCCATTTTCATCTGGCAGTTTTCAAACCGTGGCCCGGATGCAAAGATTAGGAGTTTTCCCGGCGGCGCCAAGGGTTTGGTGATTGCTGCCTTACTTCTCGTAGGCGCGGAAGTCCTGGCCCTCGGAGTCTTCGGAGTGAAGGCATGGGCTGAAGTATATCTCACCCCACCGTCGGCCGACGCCATGCCGGTTCAGGTCCAAGCCGGACAGTTCGCTTTTTATTTCCGATACCCCGGTCCGGATGGAAAGTTCGCTCCGCTTCACCCGGAGCTGATCAATGAGGCCACCCAGAATTTGTTTGGCCTCGATCCAGAACACGACCCGGATTCACGGGACGACATCGTAACCGCCGAGATGGCTATCCCCGTGAACAAGGAAATACACCTGCTCATGCATGCGAAAGATGTTGGACATTCCTTTTTTGTGCGGGAGTTGCGTGTCCAACAGGATTTTGTTCCCGGGTTGGATGTTTCTCTGCACTTCACCGCAACTAAGGTCGGCAAGTATGAAATTGTTTGTACCCAGCTCTGTGGCCTCGGACATTACAACATGAAGGCATACCTCTACGTTCTGTCCCAGGCCGACTTCGATGATTGGCTGAAGAAGGAAGCTGCCATGCAGTAGCTCTTCCCGTTCGCGCTCACGCGCGGGTGGATCGAGATATCTCTTTTGAGGTGAGGATGTGCACGACATGCTAGCGCACGCGGCGAAACACCACGCTCCTCCGAAAAGTTTCATTCGGAAGTACGTCTTCAGTCTGGACCATAAAGTGATCGGCAAGCAGTATTACGCGTTGGCCTTGGTCGCCGCTCTTTGCGGGATGGTCCTTTCCTGGCTGATGCGCATCCATCTGGGTTGGACGAACGCCGCGATCCCCGGTCTGCAATTGCTTTCGAAGAATGGTGCTCCTGGCGGGGTTATGACGCCGGAGTACTACCTGCAATTGATGACCATGCATGGCACGATCATGGTCTTCTTTGTGCTCACCACCGTGCCATTCGCGGGCTTCGGCAATTTTTTTCTGCCCATTCAAGTCGGTGCGGAGGACATGCCTTTCCCGCGGTTCAACATGATGTCGTTCTGGGTCACATTCCTGGCCTTCGTGGTCCTTATGTCGTCATTCTTTCTCGGTGATGGACCGACCCTGGGGGGCTGGACCCAATATGCGCCGCTTAATGCTGTGGGTTCGGCTGCGGGTCCTGGCCAAGGACTGGGTGTGGTCCTTTGGGCACTTTCGATTGCTCTGTTCTGCATTGGCCAGTTGTTGGGCTCGTTGAACTTCATCTCCACCACGCTTGATCTCCGGGTCAAAGGGATGACCCTCATGCGTCTGCCCCTCAGCGCCTGGGCTTGGTTCATCACCTCCTGCATGGGGCTCACAGCTTTTGCCGTGTTACTGCCGGCATGTATCCTCGTCATTCTGGATCATGTGGGCGGAACCAGCTTCTTCGTCGCGTCGGGTCTCGTCATCAACGACCAACTGCTGCCGCACTCCGGTGGATCGACTTTGCTTTGGCAACACCTGTTCTGGTTCTTCGGGCATCCGGAGGTGTACATCGCCATCGTACCCGGCATCGGCATAGTTTCCCATATCCTGATCACCAACATGCGCAAGCCGATGCTTAGCCAGAGGGTGCTTATTTATTGCATGGGGGCCCTTGCCGTCCTCAGCTACATGGTCTACGGACATCACATGTTTGTCAGTGGGATGAATCCGTTCTCCTCGCTGGCATTCTCTTTCCCCACGCTGGTCATAACCATCCCTGCCACTATCGTGGTGCTGATCTGGACCTTCAGCCTGTATGGTTCCAAGCTGCGTATCAACGCAGCCTCACTGTTTGCGCTGGGCTTTATTTCGATGTTTGTCAGCGGTGGGGTGAGTGGCTTTTTCCTGGCTCAGCCTTCGATCGATATCATGCTCCATGCGACGTACTTCGTGACGGGCCATTTTCACATGGTTATGGGCGTCGCGGCCATGTTTGGCATCTTCGCCGGAACCTATTTCTGGTTCCCCAAGATGGCCGGACGAATGATGAACGAGACTTTGGGGAAAATTCATTTCTGGCTCAGCTTCGTGGGCGCGTACTGCATTTTTATGCCATTCCATTACCTAGGAATGGCCGGGAATGTGCGCCGCTACTCGACATTCGTGAATGACTTCCTGCAGCCGCTGATCCCGGTGCATCGCTTGATCACCGTTGCTGCTCTCCTTACCGGTGCGGCCCAGGTTATTTTTGTCTACAACCTGATTTACAGCCGGTTCAAAGGCAAGCCGGCGCCGGATAACCCGTGGGAAGCCACTTCGCTGGAGTGGAGCACGTCGACTCCGCCACCCTGGGACAATTTTGGCGGTAAGCTTCCGGTGGTTTACCACGATCCATTTCAATACGGCGTGCAGAGTTCGGTTGGTGACTACGTCATGCAGGCTTCGCCGGAGCAAGTTAAGACGGAGCACGAAGAGAAGTAACTGGTGAGAAGTGACTAGCGAAGACTACTGGCACCTGCGGCAGGGGGTTTTACTCCGTTATGGCGACTACGGTACATGAACCGCCAAAAATCGAACCGGACCGTTTAACGGATCAGGGGCATTCGGGAAACGGCGGTTGGCGGAACCTGGTGCCGTCTGACGGAGACGTGCGTGTGGCGCTGGACTACTCACCGCCACCGTCTTCGACTGGTATCTGGGTAGTGCTTTTCGCCATAACGATGATGTTTGCCGCGTTCAGCAGCGCTCTGTTCGTTCGCAAAGGTTCCTCGCTGGACTGGCGGACTTTCACGTTGCCGTCGATCCTGTACTTCAACACCCTTCTGCTCCTCGCCAGCAGCGTTACCCTGGAGATCTCGCGTCGCCGCGTCGCTGCTTTCATGGGCGGTCGGAAAAGTCAGGTTGAGAGCCCGGCACGTTGGCTGCATATAACCTTGTTTCTCGGCCTGCTTTTTGTGGCTGGTCAGTGCGTCGCGTGGTCGCAGTTACGGGCCGAGGGCCTCTATTTAGCCACCAATCCAAGCAGTTCTTTTTTCTATGTGCTGACAGCCACGCATGCGCTGCACGTACTGGGCGGCCTCGGCGGGTTCGTCAGGGTCATTTGTAAAGTCAGTAAATCTGCCCTGCGACGGAGCACGCTGGACGCGACCTCGTACTACTGGCATTTCATGGGCGTTCTTTGGCTGTATCTGCTTTTCCTGCTTTGGACAAAACTTTAATCGACTCAATAATCAGGAGGCGACGTGAGCCAAGCGGATTTGACCATGGAAGGACACTCGACAGGCCTGACTATGGGACCGGCATTTTCGATTCCTACAAAAAAGCTGGCCATGTGGCTGTTCATCATCGCCGACACCATGACTTTTGCTGCGTGCCTGGTGGCTTATGGATTCGTGCGCAATGGGTCTCCCGACTGGCCCAGACCCTTCCATGGCATCACCAACATTGCGCTGATGACATTTGTTCTGCTCACCAGCAGTTTGACTATGCTGTTCGGACTGCAATCAGCGCGGGGGGAGGACAAAGCCGGGGCTTTCCGTTGGACCATGATTACAGCGGCATTCGGTGTTGTTTTCGCCCTGCTGCATATCCGTGAATGGCTGGCGCTCATACACCAAGGCGTGACCCTGTTCAAAAATCCGTGGGGAACCGGATTGTTCGGGGCGTCATTTTTTAGCATCACGGGCTTACATCTCACGCACGTTACCTGCGGTGTGATCGCTCTAATCGTCGTGGGTGTGCGCTACAAGGGCGGCCGCTACAACGCGGATGACATCGAGGTTTTGGGCCTTTACTGGCACTTTGTGGACGTGGTTTGGATGTTCGTTGTACCGTTAGTCTACCTTTTGAACCTCGCCCACTAGATCCAGGAAAGTTTGGGAGCAGAATGCTATGACAACTGCGGAAGAGCACAAGAGCAGTGGAATCGGTAAGGACCTGGCCATCTATGTCTGCCTGCTGGTTTTGGCAGCCTTGCAATTCGTGATTGCCTATCAGAATATTGACCCGTCACACATGTTAAGGCGCATGTTGACGGTCGCCTGCGTCGAAGCTGGGCTGGCAGCACTGTTCTTCATGCATCTTTGGAGGGAAAAGCGGGCGTTTCTGCTGTTTGTTGCCATCTTCACGATTGCTGTCCTGCTGGGTCTGCAATTTGGGTGGACCGACAGCTCCCGCATGGTGGTGGGAGCGCCGTATTCAAGTACTAATAAATGAAGGAGACCGCATGTTAAGAAGAAAGTTGAGGGTCGAGAAACCGTTCCTGCTTCTTGGTATTGTGCTGCTTGGGCTGCTTATGCTCGCGGCCCCTCTCCCGGCCTTCTCCCAGAGTTGCGCGCTTTGCTATACACAAGCTGCTTCCGCCGGTGCGCGAGTGATCCAGGCTTTGCGCAGTGGGATTCTGATTCTTATCGTGCCTCCCACGTTCATGTCGGTCGGCATGATTTTTATTGTTTATCGTAAACGTAATCAGTTCAGACAGACCGATAAGGCGCCTGGCTCTAATCACAATTGGTAACAAGACAGAATGCCAACCACAGACTTAATCGCGCAACCTAGCGCGAGGGAGCACTTCACTTCCAAGGTCCGGGATTTCTACACCCTGACCAAGCCCGAAGTAAACCTGCTCATCCTGATGACCACCTCAGCGGGCTATTCTCTCGCTTCGCATGGGCATTTCAGGGTCGCCGGCTTGTTTAACACACTCTTGGGCACAGTACTGGTTGCCAGCGGAACCGCAACCCTCAATCAGTGGATGGAACGGGTTTGGGATGGCCAGATGCGCCGCACCGCAAACCGGCCTCTGCCTTCGGGCAGGCTTAATGCTCGCGAGGCTCTTGTGTTTGGGATTCTGCTGAGCGTGGCCGGAGGGCTCTATCTCGCGGTTGCAGTTAATGGGTTATCTGCGCTTCTCGCGATATCAACGCTGCTTTCGTACCTTCTCGTCTACACCCCGCTGAAGAGGAAAACGCCCCTATGCACACTACTGGGAGCTTTCCCCGGCGCCATGCCAACTCTGATCGGATGGGCCGGAGCCTCAGCGCACATCGACCGGGAGGCATGGTTTCTTTTCGCAATACTCTTCCTTTGGCAGTTCCCCCACTTCCTAGCAATCGCCTTGATGTACCGTGACGACTATGCCCGGGCCGGTTACAGGATGTTGCCCCATTTTGATCGAGATTCGCGTTTCACACGTGCAGAGATTGTCAGCTTCACGTTGCTCCTGGTGGTCGCAACGATGCTGCCAGTGGCCGGTCGCGGTGGCCCATTTTATGTGACGGCCATGGCGTTGGCGGGAGCGTTCCTGCTCTATCATGTGGCTAGGCTGGCGAGGTCCACCTCGATATTGCTAGCCAGGCGCGTTGTCTTTGCATCAGTGATCTATCTGCCTTTGATTCTTGCGATCATGATCGCCTGGAAGCGCGTACTCGGATAAAATGCCATTCGTGGTTTCGGCCGTGTGCGGATGAGAATCTCTCCGGCATCCCTCAAGGCCTTATGTGCAGCGGCCTTGTTCGCAGGCGCAACGACGTTTGCTCAAAGCCAAGCACCTGCCTCGGCGAAGCCCTCACACGCGCCGCGGACGCTCCCACTGACGAAGTTCTATGACACGCCTAATCCGCTGCCCACCGGCAAACCGGGCGAACTGATTCGCTCCGAGTCATTTGGCGAGTACGATCTGCCATACGAGATATCAGCTGTTCGCATTCTGTATCATTCGCGTTCGCCGAGCGGAGGAGATGTAGCCGCATCGGGCGTGGTACTGCTTCCGGATGGAACGCCGCCGGCGAGCGGCTGGCCAGTGATCGCCTGGGCTCATGATTTCATCGGTTCCGCCCGGCAATGTGCTCCCTCGCTGCGGAGAAGCCTAAACGAGGAAGCTCTTCTTTCGATGTATGTCGGCGTAGGGTACGCCGTCGCGGCCTCCGACTACGCCGGATTGGGAACCAGTTTTCCGAATGCGACCCTGGGTATGCGGTCCTATGCGCTGGATGTGATCTACTCCATTCCGGCAGCGCGTGCCGCGTTGCCACAGCTTGGAACCAAGTGGGTGGTCGCGGGCAATTCTCAGGGGGGGTTTCGCGGCCGTCGGCGTGGCCGAAGCCAGGGGTGAAGTTGGCGATCCCAACTACCTTGGTGCCATCGCAATCTCAGGGGTTGCAGAAGCGCAGGAAATCTTTGAACGCCTCGCCCGGGGGCCCGGCCACCGCATGCTCGTATTTTTGGCGCAGGGAATTAAGGCAGTCTTTCCGGATTTTCGAGTTGAGGAGATGCTGAGTGAAAAGGCGATCCCGCTTTACCAGTTCATCAGCCATGCTTGCGAAGCGAGTTTGGGCCCTTTTCCAAACGCTTCGCCAGGGTCTCGCCTTCCACGCGGAGTCACTCGCGTTGGACGCAAGTGCAACATGGACGCGGGATTTTCTTCGTAACCTGTTGATTACACAGCAATTATAATCTTGGAGGCGGGGGGAGTCGGAATATTCAAGCTTATTGAAAACACGTAAGTTACTGAAAACGCGAGACGCCAAAAACGCAGAAAACTGCCAAATTGCGCCCAACTGGAACGTATCTGGAACGCGGGATTTTTCAGCTAACGTGGTTCCAACCGCGTTTTTCCATCCGAGACCGCGATGACTTCGTAGCGGTCGATCACGAGAATTGCCCCGGACGGACGCCGTATCGTCAGGTCTGCATTCGTGCTGTAAATGAGTTCTCCTCGAAACGTCGTTGTCGGCTTTCCCGCCCGTTCGGCCGGCTCGCCGCTCACAAAGTCAATCGGAACCGTATCAATCACGCGTGGCTGCTTGAGTTCTACCGCGAGCGTCTTGAGATCTTTCCTCCAGCGTTCAAGGAGCGGCCTGGCGCCCTTCCAACTGCGAATCATCTTCCTCCGCTGCTTTCGCTGCGCACGCGTCATTGCTCCTCCTCAATACAGGAGTGCCAGTCCGGGTCGCCGAAGTGTGTCTGGCAGAACCAGCGATTGCACCGTTCGCAATACTTGGCGGCGACAACTAGGCAGGGCTCATCCCAGGGAGAAACGCCCTGGCAGAATGCGCCGCCCGGCTTACTTTTTTCTTTGCCTGGAGTTTCGCGAGCGCTGATGTGATCGCACAGACTCAAACCTATTAACTCTTCTTCGAGGTTACCGCGTAGAAGGCTGCCCACTGCTGCTCAACGTTCTTGCTTTTGCAGTGCGGACAGACAATCCCGCCCTTCTCGTACTCCGAGATTGTCATGATTTTTGAGAATTCTTTATTGCAGTCCCGACAGAGGAAATTGTACTGGGGCATGACTTCCTCCCCATCGAAAACTCACTTAGCAAGAATTCTAATTGCCCGCGCAGCCGGCGTCAAATCCCAACCTGCCCCCGCAGCTTTTCAATATTTTTCGCCAGCGCCCTCGCGTGGCCGTAAGTAAAAAAGGAGCGCTGCCAGTGCCAAACGTACGAGCGAGCGCCCCCAGATCAGGTAGGCCGGATAAAGGTGCCGTATGTCCAGCGTGTAAAGAGACCACAGCGGTGTGAAGGCCAGTATGCAGAGGCCGACGATGAATGCATTGACGATTGCCACGTTCCGGGCAGGATCGCGATAGGCGAAGAAAAGCATCGCGCTCAGCATGAGAACGAACCCGCCCATCTCCTTCAACGCGAAAAGCAATAACGTGGAGACTTCGGACTCAGGAGGTCGGAGAAAGAGTCGCATCATGAGCGGCCTGCCGCTGAAAATGATGACGAGGCCTCCGATCGCCGTGAGAACCGAGAAAATACCCAAGATGATTCGTAAAGCGCGGTAAGGTGATCCCGGCATGTGAGTGGCCTCCTGTGCCTGCAAGAGGAAGGTAGTTTGACGTTTACCGTACCCCGGGACTTGGCACGTGGTCAACCGCTTCGACTCCTTCACTTCCCACGAGATTTCTTCGTCTACTGCTAATTCGCTTTCCTTGTGCCTAGATTCCAAACCCCGCAACAAATCCAAAAGTTTGTCAACCTCAACCTCAAACAACCTCAACACCGCAACCCCAAACTCAAACGCATCTGCAACGCGGGAATCCCCGTGAGCAGGAGTGCTAGAATCGTCCCAGTATGTCCGACCTTGCAGCTAAAACATGCGTACCCTGCCGGGGAGGCGTCCCTCCGCTCAAGGGTGAGGAACTCGTTGCCTTGCAAAAGCAGGTGGATGGCTGGAGCGTTATCGAAGAGCACCACATCACGAAGACCTTCAAGTTTCCGAACTTTCGTGAAGCCCTCACGTTCGTAAACCGCGTAGGTGAACTTGCGGAGGAACAGGGTCATCATCCAGACATCTTCCTCACCTGGGGAAAAGTCGAGATCACGACTTGGACGCACAAGATCAATGGCCTCACGGAGAGCGATTTCATCCTGGCCGCAAAGATCGACCAGAGAGTGCACCCTGAGAGGGCCTCGTGAGGTGAACTCTCCGACCTCTCCCATTCCTCTCTTGCAGGATCCGCGTGTTGATTCGTTCTGATTTTGCACGGTTTGAGCCGAAAACTATGACACTTTTATGACATTCGACGCTCTGCCAAGCGCTGCCTCTAGATCAGGGCCCCATTTTTATGAGCCAATCCAAGGGTTCACTCTATCTGTATTTTCATCCGGGTCCGCGCATGTAGTCGCCCAAAACAACCCACGCCTCACGTTCAACGCCTCGCTGTTCTACAGCGACGAATCGGAGGCGATGGGACGACAACTCTTGTCGCAGAAGAAAAGCTTGCCGCCCCAACTCGCCTTCGATGATTGGGGTCCAGTCCTCCAAAGTCCCATCTGGTTTAAGAGCTTCCAGTGTGGACTTGAGGAATGCACTCCCAAGTCGTTTCTGATACCACTCTTGCAGTTTGTCAAGCGTGGCTGCACATCGAAATCCAAGAACCGTCAGTTGGCTCGATTTCATCTCGTTCCCAGTGACTCCGTCATACCAATCGATAGATTTCTCATTTTCTAAAATACATCCTGGGTAGATCTCATTCATAAGTGAACTAAAGCCGTGCGGAGTACTGCTTATTGGAACTGCGCCGAACCAAGACCGCGCAAGGACCGAATGTTCCCCCGAGCCACCCTCCACCTCAAAAAGAATGCATCGATTTAATAAAAAGGCAGTCAGACCGAACGCCACCAGAATAAGAACTGTCATGCGAATAATAATTATCATTATATTCGCTTGATTCCCACGCAGTTCTTTCTTCGCTGGTGCGTCTGCGCTCATAAGTGGTTCTTCTTTCCTCCTCAAGAATTACAGACATCGGGCAGAGACCAGCAGCAATCCTGCGTTGAATCAACCACGGGACTCTGCATGAACAAATAAAATGATGCGAACAGAATCACTAGCTTCCGACTCGATTAGCAGTCCTCGTGTGTTTCCAGAATCGTGGATTTCATATAGGACAGCATGACCGGCGATACGACGATCCAACTGTTGGACCCACTCGCGGTCGGTTGTGTTCGATTTCAACTGCTCGAATTCGACACGAGAAAAACCAGCTGGAAGATGGCTCTTATACCAAAGGTCAACCTCGCCGATCGTCGTCTTCGAGCTGAACACAAACTCAATCATGGTAGTTGGACGCGGCGGATTCCTGTCTGCAGTTCCTGTCGAGGTAAAATCCCTATACTCCAGACCTACACTCGAAGGAAAGATTGGGATGTTGAGCGTTTCCCCGAATTTTTCGGGCCCTATCCCCTGCCGAAAGGTGAACGGACTTTGGACTATTCGTGGATGCAAAAGTAGGCCCGATGTCCCATGAGAGGATTCTCGCCCTGCTAAATGGAAGACGAAAATCAACAGAAAAAATGCGGCCAGGATCACCAAAATTCCGAAACTAACGAGCAGCCACCGTAAGAAACGAGCACCGAACAAGAAAGACAGTCTGTGCGTCAGTATTCCCATAACGAATCACTCAAACCATGCCTAAGAATAGCCCAGGTGCAACATTTAGTTTGCCGGTTGCCTCGAACCCTATGCTACTGGAGCGGAGTTTCATTCTTGCATTTTATCTCATCAGTAATTGGATTGCTTACCCACTCCCACCTAGATGTAACAGTCTGATCCTTATAAGTGAATGTTCCAAGAAGATTTCGCCTCTTGTCTAATTGGAACTGAGGCCACACTCTTGTTCCGCTACAGTCAGAGGCAACACAAAGAAAAGTCTTTAGAAACCAAGTGGTCTCCCATTTCTGATAGACAATGTCCCTCTGATACAAGCAGTTTAGTGTTGGGATTGGAAGACCAAAGGGCCTAAATCCGGGGGGATTCACTCCGCCTGCACCCGGCCCGCGAGCAGGGCCTTGAGTAAAGGAGGCGGACACGTACCTCCAAGGCCCGGTACTTTGTCGCTCGTTGGTAACGTCACTGAAAAGATCCGCGTCTCCAACCCAGACGCACACTTTCATCAAACCAAGCGGATCCCTATACGTCACGGGGCTATTCTCGACGTAGCTATAAAGATTGATTCCGCCCTTGAAACCCGCTGGGTCCTCGGAAACGAAGCGCTGCAAAGATGGGCTATAGTAGCGCGCGCGCGGAGTCAGAGTAACTGGCCAGATTCTCAGTTTAGTTAACCGGAATTCTGTCAAAGGCATTTTTGCTCAACTCGTTCCACGCGACACTGCGATCCCCGGGTATTTCTATGAAGGCCGCTTTGGTGCCCCCACCGATGCGAAGGGCACTTTCGAGTTTCGTTCGGTGCCACCGGCTGTCTACATCCTGTATGCCAACTTGGATCAACCATACCGGGGCTACTCAGGGCGCGTTGAAGTTAGCGTAGGCGACGCGGACGTCTCAGGCATCTCACTCCTACTCAATCCCAATGTCGATTTGACGGCTCGTTTCGGATCGATCCGGGAGAAAAAATAGACCTCACCAGACTGAGAATCTGGTTGAAACCTACGGAAAATTCGCTGTGGCCGCCAATACAAATAGAGTCAAGACCGGATGGTACCTTTATACTTACTCGAGTCCGTGCGGGAAATTACCGAGTGCATGTCGATGGCTATCCTGAAGGCTTTTACGTCAAGTCTGCCCGGATAGGCGACGTCGACGTGCTTGTGTCGGGACTCAAAGTCGACGGCGGTCGAACGGCAGAGACGCTGGAGTTGGAACTAAGCCGAAATGGGGGTCGCATCGACGGAACCGTAGTTCACGAACTAAGGCCTGCGCCTGGGGCTCTAGTGGTGCTTGTACCCGACCCTCCTCACCGAGGAAGAGACGATTTATACATGCAAAAGACGGCGGACTTGCTTGCAAGGTTTTCATTTTTAGGGGTCCCACCGGGGGATTTCAGGGTCTTTGCGTGGGAAGACGCTGAAGACAGTCGCATAAATGATCCTGAATTTCTTAAGACTTATGAGAGCCTCGGCAAGCAGGTGCATATTGAGGAAAAACAATCGCAGACCGTCCAGTTGGAACTGATTCCGGTTCTTGGCTTGCATTGATCGGAATCAACCACATGTAGGACGAGCTTTCTGTAAGTTTAGGTCTGCTCTCGCGGTACAGAATAATGCGATAATGCGCTTGGCCAACTACGGAGGCGAACCTACACAACGTGAACCGAATCGTTGGAAAGGGGTCTTCTTATTCGCTGGGAGTCGTTCCGTGTATGAAAGTTTATTGGGAGGTGACAAATGAGGACAGCGGTCGCTGTTTTCGTAGCTCTTTGGTTGATGATGAGTACTGCATCACCAATTCTAGCAAAACAAAAGACTGTGAAGATCACAATCAGTGGTGCCGACCTCAAAAAACCAATTGAAATCTCCGACCCCGAAATTCTAGCGAATTTCCAGGTTTGGGCAGGTCCAGGAACAAGTTCCGCCGAGAGGCAATCACTCATCATCGACTGGTCTCAAGGTCCGGTCAGAAAATCGCCCGAGTCCCTTCGCAGGTATCAGGTCTCGTTCCACACAGATCCGAATGACCAAATCGTTTACGTGGTCTACTATGCGTTCAGTCCCGACGCAGAGCAGGGTTATGTATATCTGCCCGGCGGATCCGATGAATGGGCGGGACTCAATGTGCGTTCGATTTGGCACGGAGTAGAGGGCCAATGGTTTCGCGCATGGAGCGCTTGGGAGCGCATAGCAAGACCGCTTATCGAGAAGGGGAGGTAGCTCAAGGTTTGGTGTCAGAGACACTAGCCTCAAGGCGATTCCCCCACAAGTCCCGGATTCGTGTTCCATCGTTGCCAGGAAGTTCTTCCACTCCTCACGCAGTCCAGTAGACCTTCTCGACACGCTGGAATCGGCTGCAAACGCTGACGCCGCCGAGCGCGTTCACTCGGGCAATTTCGGGTTCAGCTATGACGCGGCGAACCGCCTTATGTCCGTGACGGGCGGCGCGGTTACGAGCAGGTTTGCCTACGACGGCGATGGGAACCGCGTGAGCCAGACGGTTGGGACCGGAACGTACAACTACGTGAACGACACCGCGACGGCGCTGCCTGTCGTCCTTCAAGAATCCGGACCGGATGGAAACATCAGCTATGCCTACGGCTTGGGCCTTTAGAGCGAAAGCAGAAAGGAAGATGAAAGGAAAGGAACGATCGAGTGTTCTTTTTTGTTTGCAGTCCAAGACAGCATCTCCCTCGGATATGTCTCGGCAATTATGGAATAGCCAGGAGTTCCAGGGCATCGCCATCGCTTCTAAGAACGGCTAGCAGCCTACCGTCAGGCGATAGGGCCAACCGTGTTGTATTGAAAACCTGCCATTCACTTACGATGTGTTCTCCCTTGCCTGGGTAATCGACTTCAGTGATTCGCCTCTTTTTATCAGCATCCAAAATTACGATGTGATCCGTCGTCACCCAGCCATGGATGATCGAATTGCGAAGACTGCCGTAAGGAATCGCTACGCGGTTCGCCGCCGCTGAACCGCTAACTCCAAGAATACGATCCGCTCCATGCCCGAGCCGCTCTCTCCAGAGTTCTTTCCCATTCTCATCGATAATTGCGTATGTATGTCGGGGATGTTGCAAGGCAAGCAAAACAAGATGGCTGCCAAACGCTTTTAATACGAGGCCGCAGGAAGTCCACAACTGTGAACTGGGTCCACCCCTTGTCCCCTTAAAATCGAGCACACCTCGCCGATCTTCCCTGGAAATGCTGAATATAATCGCGTCACGCAACCTAGAAGTCTCAAGACGCTAAGGCTGGGCTAGCCGCCCGCAGTTTTGCCCGATCTTTTTCAATAAGGAAATTATACGAACTCTTCGTCGTCGTTCGGCCGACAAGAGAGTTGCGCGGTCCGTTGCGTTCTCGCAGTCAAAAACTGCATCCCGGCGCACCAGCTCTTTTAACATATCCGCTTGTCCCGAAAATGCACTAAGGGTCAGCGCAGTCTCGCCGTCTATGTTCCGAAGGTTAATGTCCGCACCATGGTCCAGCAGGAAACGTAGTATCTCGATGTTAGAGGAACTTATTGTCGCCATTAGGGCCGTGTTACCTAGTTGGTCTTTGGCGTTAACTTCTTCGCCTTGATTAACCAGCTGCTCGACTCGGTCCACTCGCCCCTCATGTGCAGCCATCATCAGTGCCGTTGTATCCGGGTCCCCAATAAAGTCAGTTACGCCCTCGATTCCTTGGTGTGTCTCAATGATGTCGGTGGTTCCATTAGCGAAGAAATGAATGTGGAAAGTTCCTTTGGCTCGTGTTAGTCGGCTAGCACGAATCCATCGGGGCAAGATGCGTGCACCCTCTTCAAGGATCTTGGTTTTAACGATAGCGTCATTAACCTCTTTATTGGAAGTACTATCTCTGATTGCCAGAACTTGCATCTGGCTGTCCCACTTATAGTCGACGGTGAAGGTATGGTCGCCCGATTTCTTTCGCTGCTGACACCCATGTGACACTGGTAGGGTGATACCTACTACTACCAGGAGGATAGTCAGATGTAGACCGTGTCTGTAAATCTTCATGACCGACCGTTTTCGTAATTTAACCAGTTCCGATAAATTTGGTTAACGTAGGACATTCACCGTATTACCACCGCCGCCGAAAATATCTGGGACCCACGTACCGGCTCCCAGGCCGCAGCCTTCAGATCCGCAGATCCACGGCTGAAAAAAAATCCAGCCAGTGCCAAGTCCGCCTGAGGACCCTCCTGTGCTCCCACCGCGGAGTTTTTTGCATCGATTTTGTAACTGTGTGGATTGACCGCCAGAGAAACCGAGATTTGGATTAGTAAGATCCACTCGTTTATCCATGATACCACCTAGCCCAGATAGTTGTGGCGGGTTATGGAGCATATTCAGTAGAAAGTGCCCAGCCTCATGCGCCCCGATTCTACCTAGTAGTGTGCCGAGAGCCGGTGAGGTTGACGAAAGACCATAAAAGAACATTGTCCTATCGAAGAATGCGAGCCCATGGTTGTGACCGGACCGAGTTTTTGTACCAGTTGCAGTGAGAGAGTTTATATCACAGCCATGGGCTGCGAAATCGAGTTTGGTGGCACAAGAGGGCTACGGGCCGCCGGCGCCGGCGGCCTGT
>JACXTT010003309.1_pt1 | contig 24924 bp, 27 predicted proteins | sample 9270951 | NCBI WGS metagenome assembly JACXTT01 (sample SAMN15532306, study PRJNA645909) | rock metagenome | isolation source: weathered quartz diorite | place: Puerto Rico | collected 2017-06-21
CAGGCTGGAGTTGGACAGAGCGCTTACCTGAACCGCGTGTCTTTGCTTGGCTTATTGTTTGATTTTTAATCTAGACCACGGTCTTCGGTAGCTCAAACCGGAGAGTTCGCAAATCGTACGAGTCGAGGGCTCAAACTGGAGGCAGGTCAAAGGAGCAGACTAGTCATAATTCTTTGATTTATTTGGTGGCGGTGGACCGAAACCATGGCCAATTAACTTCGTGTCTGTCCTTTGAAATCAAAGGCTTCGCCGCCGCCTGAAATCTGCTAGGGTGGCCTCCAAGTGCTGGTGATTTCATCCCCAGCTTAAACTGGGGATGCTCTCTCGGTAGGATTCATCACTGCCCCCAGGCTTGACTGCGTTTGTCGGCAGGCCTAGCCTAAGCTGGATCTTTTTTCTCAGAAACATAAAGTGAAGTGTGCGGAGGTTCGAGTCCTGGCCGGGGAGCGACTTACCGCTGGTTTTGACGCAGAATGTATGATCGAAAACTAGACGCTATCTGTCCAAGGCTAAGTGGGGCAGTACATTTGTGCTTGCTCCTCTTCACCTTGACGACCACTCAGTCTTACGGGGCTGAGCCGATTCCAATTGGCAAGATTCTTGCCGCCCCCAAGTCCTACCACCTGCAAATAATCCCCATACGGGGAATAGTTCATCAGGTTATGATCCTTGCCCCGCATGACCCTCTCCAACCTGGTGATCCGTGTTACGGCGCCTACACTTTTACTCTCGAAGATGAAACAGGAGCCATAACTATAGGAGTACTCGGACACAGTGGACATTGTAGTGTGCAGACCGGTGCTGAAACTCCCGAGGTTTCGGAAGGAGACAAGGTGGTTATCGAAGCACAGATTCATGCTACTGGTCATTATACGGAAGAATATAAATCCCCCATTCCAAGAGATCGAGATATAACTGAGGCAATTGCAGTTCGGATCACACAGCTCAAGCCCTAGCTGTGCTTGTTGTGCCCCACTTGAGATATGGACAGGGCTATGACGAGGATGTTTTTGTTCTCGAGACCTCGAATCTCAAGGTTCGCAAAGCGTACGGTTCGGGGAGCCACCGACCGTCCATGAGTCTTAGCAAGGTAAGAGCGTCTTTCGTGTTGGTTTTGCTCGCCTGCTCCTTCCACCCATCACTAGGAGCAGCTGAAATGTACCAGTTGACTGGAGTTAACCGAGTTGAGGAGCCTTCTGTACTCAAAGAGGCTTCACCCGATGAGCTTCTGGAAAAGGAGAGAGGAAAGAAATTCGTTATAACCTTTCTTAAAGCCTCTATTGACGAGAAATTCCGCCTGACTTCTGAAAAATATAAGAGGCTACATCAGAACGCAGAAGTGCTGCGAAGACTCTTCAATAAGGAATCGTATGAAAAGATAGATTTTCAAGAAGTCACCTTGTTCGTTAAAGGAACCGCGAGGAATCTAAACATTCGAACCAACCTGTATTGGGCTGCCGAGGGATATGAAGGGGTACAGACCGTTTATTTTATGCTCGCTAAAGAAAAAGATCAGTGGGTATTGGATTGGCTAGTCTATTAGGGAAGAAAAAAAGGGGTGGACGCCATTTTCCAGTGGAGTCTTGGAACTAGCCTGTCTCTATACTGGAGACCTCGAATCGCAAGGTTCGCAAAGCGTACGGCTCGGGGAGTGATCGCCACGTTAGAGCTGTTGTGAAAAGTTATATAGAGGGGCCAATGCGTGGATGCAAGGTCCTACTGATTGGTTTAGGTCTATGTGTACTGTCAGGATGTCTCGCCGTTGGTGTGCCGTATACCTCTGATCCGAATAAAAAGCTAGCCTATGCCTTTCAACTCATACATGACGGCCGATCTCTTCCCGCGGAACGCCTCATAGCTGAGGCGTTTGAAACATTCAAGGCTAATGGGGATCAGAGGGGAATGGCAGACGCCTATCGATTGTATGGCTTCTTTTACCGGTCAGGTGGGGTCCAGCGGCATGAAGAGATTTATCGCGAGCGTGGCTTTCGCGATAAGACGGTGACCTTCGATAACAGAGACGCAAAGTCTCTTGAGTCCTTCTTAAAAGCCAAGGACATTTATACGGATTACAAGGACTATGCCAATCTGACGAACACATATCTCAACATCGGGTACACCTACGAATTGATGTATAACAAGAAGGCAGCTTGCGCCGCTTTTGATCAAAGCCTCGAAAGCCACTACAAATTCCTAAAGGACAAGCCCGGCGCTAAAGTGAATCTTCCAACAATCTATAAAGACTATCCTGACTTTGTTGATGTCACTAAAAAGGAGAATGGTTGTGATGTAAGCCTCGACAATTACAACAAGCTGATGCTGATTCTGGAAGTGAAGGACAAGAACAATGATTCTCTGAAAATTTCTGATGCGGTTAAGGAGAGAATCGCAGAAGCAATTATTAATAAGATCAAACAAAAATCTCAGAATCGTTTTGTCGAGATCAACTCGCAAGCATCTGATTCCACAACGCTTCGAGTGGTTATAACCATAACTAAGTATGGGCGTGAACTTAGACTTTTCGAGTTGCGTGGTCCGATGGGAGCAAATGATATTGAAGCAGAAGTTGTACTTGAAAACGGCGCCAGTAAAGCACAACTTTACAAGCGGGAAGTACACACCTCGGCGAGCGATCTCGTTCTAGATATTCTTGGAAAATCGGGACGCCGCCCAATGAGTGATGAAGATGCAGTATTTGTAGAGGTTGTTGTAGATATGTTGCTTAGCTTGGTTGGCTAGGACCAATGCTTCATCATTGCCACTTTGTAGGGTCTAGCTTAATATTTCGGTATGTCTAAAGCTCGGTTTAGTGCCTCGGGAACTCGAATCCCACGGTTCGCAAAGCGTACGGGTCGGGGAGCGATCTGGACGGTTTCGGGTGTTCGAAGCCCTTTGAGACCACCCGTTTTACCCGCCTAGCTGGCTTGAGAACAGACGAACAACCGCTAATCGGTACAAAGGGTTGTACGTTCGCGTTTGATAGCTTCTAGCCGCGTATCTACTTAGATACGATTGGGGGGATGCACGCCGTGGACCGAAACCATGGCGAATTAACCAAGTATCTTTCTTTTGAAATCAAAGGCTTCGCCGCCGCCTAGCCGTTCCAGCCTAGAAACTGTCTGTGTCCTTCCTCTCAATTTGCGGCCCAGCCTAACATAGGCGCTGGGTCGAGTTAAAGGGGGCAGGTCAGACCGGTTTGAAGGGGGGAAGGTCACAAGGGTCACGCTTGACAGGTCCCAGAGGGTGGCCTAGCCTTGCTGCTGTTTTGCGCTGTGAGGTGAAGCGAAGAGTCCGCAGGTTCGAGTCCTGGCCGGGGAAGCACGTGAACTCAAAAGTCGATGAGCCCAATATTTTGGAAAAAGAAGACCTGTCAATTGCTAATCCCATGCTTGGTCTTATGTGGGATAGGTTCGGTTATTCTGGCAGATGACCTAATTCCGATTGCTACTGTTTTGGCAGACCCGCGAGGCTATCATCTTAAGGAAGTGATGTTTCAGGGGACTGCTAGAGATGTAACCCCTCTGCCGCCCTCTCGACTGAAGAGTGCTCTTTGTTGGGGGGGCTATACTTTTAGGCTGGAGGACAAAACCGGCTCTATTGAAGTTTTCTTTCGAGGAATTTGTGGTGGTTCTTTGAATCTACAGCGTGTGCCAGACCAAATCCTAGAAGGGGATCAAATTATCCTGGAAGCGATAATAATTGCGGGATACTACAATGAAGAGAACGTCTATCAGTCAAACGGGGTAGTAACGGCATTGAGTGAGAAAATTCAGCGATGTCCTCCCTGTTAGTCGTGTGATTTATGTGACTATTGCTTTGGGGAACTCGAATCGCAAGGTTCGCAAAGCATACGGGTCGGGGAGTAACTGCCAGCATGGAGTCATGTAAGGATCACTGGGCATAATCTCCTAAAATGGAGGACAAAATGAAAAGAATAACCATAATGGCACTGATCATCGGAATCGGATTGAGTAGTGTAGTATATGCGGAACTTTCACAAGAGGAGAAGAATGCTAGAGAATCTCTCCGGAGAACACTAGAGTCAAACAAACCAGAACCCCGGGAAGTTGAGCGCTACTCAGAGATAAGACCTGGAGTTCTTCTTTGTGATGTATTGTATGATGAGAAGGAAAATCCGAATGCTGCAAATCAGATACTCGTTGAGTCAAAACTTCAAAAAGACAATCATCAAGTGGTGTCATTTCACTCCCCAAATTTGGGGGACGTGAAAGCCACTGTAAAATTCAAGCATCAAGACCAAACATGGGATAGACATGGAGTTTATTGGATGATCATCGACAAAATTATTAGAGGGGAGTTTTCGGAAGCGTTTAGCGACAGCTACAGCGTCAGTCTCTGTAGATCTAACAAACCGATAGAAATTAAAACTGGGACCAAGCTTTGCAAGGTAAGTGATTTAGCTCATCAGGGGCTGACCGTAAAATATATTGTCGAATCAGAAATGCAAGAAGATGGTCAACGTGTAGGAGGATACGTCTTAGGTCAGAAACAGTACCAGATGGTTGTAAAGTTCAGAAAAGATCCGGAGATAGATAAGTACTACGAAGCTGAATCTGTATCTGCGGCACTAGTCAGTAATCCAACTTCAGTTGAAAAAGCTAGCGTCAGGATTACTGTAGAGCAATGCACTTGGTAAGTGTATCGTCAGGATTTTCGGTGAATAAGGCATTAACAACAATCTCAGATGTTTTGCGGTGAGTAAGCATACTATCAAGATGTCAAGAAGGAAGGTCAGAAGTGCCGGAGGAGATCATGTCCAAAATTAAGTAGGGCATTACATTGGGGAGACGTATGTTGATCGACCTTGATGGAAACGAAATAAAATATGTCCCTTATCAAGACCAGTTCGATTTAAGGAACCGTCGCCTGACACCCGACGAACAGCATGCAATCGAAGAAGAAATCAATCGCAGGGTGGATGAACAGGAAACAGACGAAGGGTTAATTTTTTGTTCAAGCTTCATAGCAGGGTCGGATTGGTCTGGCACGCCGTTTCAGCGTCTTTATGAAATTTGTGGTGAGGATGAAGAGGTGGCCAAACTATTTTATGGCCAATGGTGCTGGTTCACGCTCATGAATCGCCCCGATCGGTTTAGATTTGAAAGAATTGAACATTTGGGACCTGACCGTATTTGTGGACTGACTTATTGGCGTTCAGACAATTAGTGTCTACTGGTTCTCGGTAACTCGAACCTCAGGGTTCGCAAAGCGAACGGGTCGGGGAGGTTTCGAGTAACTTCTAAATGCTATCTAGATTAATAGGGACAATCCTAATTGGAGTCATGATTCCATGCGCTATCGTTGCAATATTCTTTTTGTTTTTTAATGGGTATCCGGGCATAACACCGCACCAGACTGCACAAAGAATCATAGATGATCCACGGGGGACGGGAAGGACCGCTGAGTTTGTCGCCGAGGTTTTTGGCGATCACTTACTAGGACCACTGCGTGATGCATCTGAGGACTTTGGAAAACTGAACAGCCGGAATGCAGAACGGATTGCAAAAGTATTAGGAACTAATACATCGACGAGATCGACTGCTGTCCTTGAGGACCTCTTCGATCGTCAAGAGCCCTGGGCACGAATTGTCGGAGCATTAGGGCTGGTCGAACAAGGCCACAGCAACGAAAATGTGTTCCAGTTTCTGACTGCAACTCTTCAAGCCTGGAAAAAGTCTTCTGGGCCATCCATAGCAGAAAAACTGGAGGAGGACGAGAGGGTCCAACTTGCGCTGCTTGGGTTTGGCCAACTTGGGGATTCGAAAGCGTTAGCTTCTATCTCTTTGGTGCTGGGAACGAGACCAGCGAACTACTGGGTTCATGCCCGGGCCTGTCAGGCTCTATCTGAGATTGGAGATCCTTCTGCTATTCCAGTTTTGGTCCATTCGTTAGAAGACCCCACGTTTAATGCGTTGCCGGAAGCTTTTCGCGCGCTTATTGCTTTGGGCGAGCGGCGTGCAATTCCTCTGGCGATTGCACGTATTGATCCACAGCTTAAAGATTTCAATAGTGGATTTATCGTGAAGGAGCTCTCCATCGTGACTGGTGAGGATTTTGGATTTGACAAGACCACTTGGCTGAAATGGTGGGAATCGGTAGAGAACGTCTGGACTATCCCTACACCCTTTTTATCGCCAAAGCTTGGGGGGGAATCAGCCCTCTGGTTAAGAGCTTCGACAAAGAATTGGGGAAGGCACATAACAGAGTCCGAGGAGATAATGATTACATTCGGTGGGGCTCTGCTGATAATGCTGATATTCCATTCGCTCCGACCCGCTTATTTCTCCACCAGTTTATTGGCCGCTCTTACTGTAGCTATCATGTCGCAGATCATTGCAAAGATTAACAGCGGTGCTGGCTGGGAAGCGTTCTGGATGTTCGTTTGGATGGGCACCACAATGTTCACATTCCTGTTTTTTCCAATCGCCTTGCTATTGGGCATCCCTTTTTGGCTCTACAGAATCAGACGGTTCTAATGAGCTCAAACCGGATGGTTCGCAAAACGTTCGGCTCGGGGAGCGATCATGACGGTTTCGGGGGTTCGAAACCCTTTGAGACCACCCGTTTTGTATGCTGCCCTGGCCTGAGATTAGGTGAACAACCTCTTGCTTGTACAAAGGGTTGTGCTGTCCTGCGGAAGGCCGTCTAGCCGCGTATCTACTTAGATACAAACTGGGGGATGCACGCCTTGGACCGCAACCATGGCGAGTTAACTTCTTGCCTTTCGTTTGAAATCAAGGGATTCGCCGCCGCCTAGCGCTCTTATAATACCTTTTCAGCGACCAAGAAACCACTCCAAATCTTGTTAATGCGTGGTGGGGGACACCCTTGGGAGGCCTCCGCGCCCCTACACGGCTACGCACAGGGGTCCCGCGTGATGGATTCGGCGCTAAAGGGGCCGGGGGAGGTCACACGCCATAGGTCGAGCGGACATGCGAGCGGTATGGTCCCAGCGGTACGGTGAGCCGGGGGTAGGCTTGGGCAGGAAATGATGGGCGGGAAGAGGACCCGTGGAATTATTGAGAAATCAGGTCCAATTATCTCCACTCAGGACGATTACCAAACTTCTGAAGGAATTCCTTGTACCTGGGATTACTCTTCATATGACTATGCATCGGCTGGTTTGCATGACAACCATAGCAAACCGCCTCTAAGTTATGTGGCGAGTTATCGGAGCGACAACCATTTTTATGATGAACATGAAGCCACATCCGATCCGAAGCGCTCAATGAAAGGGGACATTTCTCACAGCGAAACCCTCGCTCCCGCTTGAGCCTTTCCGAGATGAATCCAAAGTCTTCTGTGTAGTCGTCAAGAGGAGCAGTATCTGCACTGTGCTCAGGCCTGACGGTCAAGATATCACGCGGGTAGCGTTCGAAAAATTGCGTTATCTTAAAGTTGTTCACGATCAGTTTCCTGTTTTCCCTATTCATTTCATAATAGGAGAAACCGTTCCATTGTAGTAATGCGAGGCAGTTCTGACATACATTTAGTCGCTCGATGCGCGAATTAACTCTCCGTCCGTCTATCAAGTTGATTTGAAAGTTGCCATCATCACGAGTAGCAACAACATATCGTTGCCAGCGATTTCTCCGTCTCATAAATTCCAGAGTTGAACAGTAGGCGAGATGGAAGCGTGGAAAGCTTTCTTGAGCAACCTGCCGATCTCTCATTACATTGATATCACGGATGTAGACGCTGACCCTAATACCTTTATAGGAAAGTGTTCCATCCGGTTCGACTTTGACTTGGTCGAAAAATACGTCCACACCTTCCTTGCCAAGCTGCTCTAGTTCAACGGGATCAATCCCCCGCCGTACCTGAACAGCTTTAAACAGGCTTGACAAAGGTGCCCCCATTTGGAACCTTAAGTTATTGAAGAACGGGTCTTCTAAGAAATTTGACAGGATCATCTACGACCAATCCCTTCGTGAAGCTGAGCTATCTCATTCTCTAATGCTTTTATACGTTCCTCAGCATTCGTTGTTACTCGGAATTCGACCCGCTGGTTACTCGCTTCATCTTCTTTATGCCCCGGCATCGGGCGTGACGAAGACAAGCCATTGGCAGTCACATGCTTTCTCAACCAGTCCGCTTTGTCCTGGAGACTCCGGAGGTTAAGCATGAACTCTAGGGTGCTCAACGTGCGATCCTGAGAGAGCTCCATATTCAGGAAATATGCCTCCTCAGTAGTTCTGGCTCCCTGCCAAAACGATGAGGTATGACCCTCGATACGCACTTCCTTAATACCAGATCTGTACTTGTCCGAAGTTAGAATTGCAACATACTTTGGCAAGAACTCTTCTAAGATTTTCTTAAACTCGTTTTCTAATTCTGCCGAACCTGTCTTGAACAAAGTCTGCGGATCCCAGAAACGGACCGTTAGATCGGCAAGTATTTCAGCATGCCAGCGCTTTAGATCCTCCTTGAATTCTTCCTGGAGTGCCTGTTCCAGATCGCTTTTCGTCTTTTCGTAATCAGTAACAATGGTGGTTGAAACCTTTAAGACCTCACTAGCGCGCCATATCAAGGCTACAGAGATTAGCAGAAAGACCATCATGAGACCTGTCATGAGGTCACTGAGCGGAATCCAGTGCGATTGCCCGCTATGCTCCATGGCTAGCCTCCGTCTTATTGTACGCTTCTGGCGATGTTGATGACTTGTTGCAAACGCTCGGTAAGGGGTAGATAGTCGGCGACAAACTTTTCCGACAGCGAAGCGAGTTGACGCCCCATTGTCTCCAGAGCTTTCGTGAGTTCAACCTGAAGGTCCTTGTCAAGCGCCAAGACAGCTTCTTTCACGAGTCTGGAATTCTCCTGTAGCGCTGCTGACGCTTGCTTGTGAGTGGCTTGAATGGATTCTGTTAGAAGATTTTTCATCTCACTTTGAGATGACTGAAGTTGTACGGCCAGGTTCTTTGTCGCTTGCTGGACTTCTGCCTGGACTCGTTTTGTGCCCTCTGTGATCTCCCCTATCATCCTCCCAATCTTGTCATTGAACTCCGGAATTACGTTGCGCATTTCGACCAGAACAGCATGGAGTGTCCTTTCTGATTCAGTGATACGTTCTGCTTGCACAGCCAATGTGTCCAGGAGCACCCTTAGCTTCTCTGCCGTTGTGGAAAATGCCTCTGCCCGTTCTACCACCTTGCTAAAAGCCACCGTAGCACTGACCATGTCGGTGGCTGCACGTTCCTGTGCCTCTTTAATTTTTTCCAACTCCTCTTTGTACTGCTGTTGCCATAGAACTAGTTTTTCGACCGCCGCATTCAGTTGTTTGAAGTTATCGCCGAATTGTTCATTAATTTTCGCGTTGAAATCACGGATCACTTCCTTCAGGGCCTCGATGAGCGCTTTTGAGTTTTGTTCTGCCATTTTCTCTGCGAATCGATCAAAGGACTCACGGAGCTTTTGCAAGCGGTCACTCTGATCTTGTCGCATCAGCTTGATCTGTGACAGGAGGGTCGAATCTTCATTCCCGATTAGGCTTTTCTGGAGGGATAATGCAACTCCGACAAGGTCATCTAGGGTGGCGGCCTTCGGTAACCCTTCAGTCTGCGGAATTGGTTGCTTAGTGATACGGTGCCGCAACCGAATATAGAGCGCCCCGCCGACACCCGACACTGATGACCAAAATGCTGTCTTTATGCCTTCAAGCAGGGCCGGAACACTCTTATCGAGCGCGCTAGTAGCGGTGTCGAAGTCAAGCAGTCCGATAGAGATCCCCAAAAAACACCCAAATATACCAGTCGTGGTAAGGACCTCTGGCCCGTGGACTACTGCAAATCGATCAAAGCGGCGATGCGCGAAGTAATATGTCAATGCAAGGTTAATTGTGATGAACAGGGTGGTCAGACGAGACTCGAACAGTGCGGAAAATCCTGTCTGGGTTGCAGCAAAGACGGGTTCAACAATCAGAGAAATCAGAAACAGGGAGAGAGCTATAGAGCAGCCTTTTGTAATCGTGGGGCGCATGTTCATCTTGCTCCTGTGGAATTGGAGAAATCATCAAAAGCTATTTCTGTGTCTTGTGGGATTGGTAATAGCGACACAATGCTTTGAAATCGCATCGGCCACAGTGTTCGCTTACACGTGCTGGATATTCTTCATTTATGATTCCTTTAATCAGTTGACGGACTTCGTACAGCACACGGGCAATCGCCTCTTGACTGGTATCGACGATCCTAACCATGCCCGTGCTCAGCGATGCGACGGACCCTGATGAAACGTTTCGGCCTTGAGCTTTCAAACCTGCTGCATAAACTGACAATTGCCAATAGGCATCTTGGGTTGTCGAAGCGTCTTCCGCGTCTATCGTCTTGTATTCCCGCGGCTCCACACCTTCTCCATCGCTGAGGATCACGTCCACACGCCCCGTCACTACTTGCATCGAATCCTCGCCTGTTGGAAATTCCAGGCGCGACTCCAGTTCATGTATTCGAGAGAAAGACTCCTTTTGGTTGTTCGCGTACGTTAATAGAGCTTTTTCGGCACTAGCACGGAGCGTGTTCCACGTACTTCTCTGTGCAAACGGTAAGAAGAATTCTGATTTCAAAACCTGCTGAATAAGCTGTTCATCTAATCTCTTTCCTTGAAGGACCTGCCTGCAGAGCTGCTGAATCACATGGTGTAGGGATCGCCCATAGCCAAGGGCTTGCTCCAAACCAGGCTGAAATCCCCAGTTTTGAGAAAGACGAAAACGATAGGGACACCGCCGGTATAAAAGCAGTTCGCTAGGGCTGTAGGTCCTAACTTCAGTTCCCGCAGAAGCGCCGGACTCAAGGTACGGAATCCCCACTCTTGCTGAGGAGGAAGCAGCAAGGTCATTTACAAATCTCGACCGTACCTGTCTGTTCCCTCCGTCCTTTTTCCGCTCGTGCCACGACAGGTAGATCCCATCCCGCGCCCTTGTCAGTGCCACATAGAAGAGACGGCGTTCATCCAACTCGTCCCCTTCATAGCGTGTAACCGGAAATAGACTCGTGCTGAGGAGCCATTCCAGCGAAGATCCCATTTTCGATGATGGAAATCTCCTGTCGGTTAGTGCAGGCAAGAATACAACAGGCCATTCCAACCCTTTTGCCTGGTGTACAGTGCTCACAGTAACGATGTCCGATTCCCCGCGCGATTCCTCGGGGAGTTCTTCATAAGCACCGACTGCGTGTGTAACAATGAACCAAGCTAACCCCCTGAGCAAGGCCGCGTTAGGCCGGCCACGAGCAGACCCTGGTTGCTCGACCCGAGCACGGCGAGCCATCGCCTCAAAATCAGTCAGAAGTTCATTAAAGCGCCCGAACGAATTAAGTCGAGCTGCATCAACAGGATCACCAGGGTCAAGAATCAATATCCCAAGTGCCACGAGAATCTGTTGGTAGAGCTCGGTAAGATGAGAAAACTCCTGGCCTTCTACCCCACTTCTTATATACGCAAGTAGGCGTCTAACCACCTCCCCATTCTTTGGTTTGGGCTTCCAAAACAGCATGATGTCTTTACTAAGATCATCGTCAGTTACAGGTCGGGAACCGGCCCACGGGTTTCCAACTTCTATGGGCCATTGGACACTTCCCAGCCAAGCGAACAACTTACCTAGTACCTGAGCTTCCTTTCGTCGGAATAGCCCAGTTCGTCCATTAACTTTGTATGGGATGGAAGGCTCAGCGTCGAGGGCCTGCAATATGTCCGGTGCCGATGTGGTGACGCTTCTCAGCAATATACTTATTCCCCGATAGGAGAACCCAATCTGCTTCAGTTCACTGATCTGCTGTGCAATCCACTGAGCCTCAAAAGGCGCGGTCGGCTGATAATGGAGCCAAGCAGCAGCGTATTTAGCATTGCGGACATAAGTCATCGGCGGGTATTCGGTCCCAAGGGTGCGGCTAAACTGATTTGCAAGCTGCACGATGGGCGGTAGGCTCCTACGGTTCTCGGTGAGGTTTACGGTCTCAGCGTTTCTGAATTGCTCGCCAAAAGTCTCAAAACATGAAACATCTGAACCGCGCCACTGGTAGATGCACTGCCGTGGATCTCCGACGACCGTCAGTGCCACCCCATGAGCAACAAGACACTTGATGAGTTCTCCCTGCGCTGGGTTAATGTCCTGATACTCGTCAACAAAAAGATGTTGTAGATGACTTCGAATATGCCTACAAACAGGACTTTCATCGCGGCCAAGTCCATCAATAACCGTTACTATCATCTGTCCAAACGTAAGCACGCGGTGATCTGCAAGAAGCTGGCGGTACTTGCTAGCCATTTCAAAGAATACGCGTGATCGAGCATCTTCATGGTCCAATTTTAATCGGGGATGTTCGTTATCCAAGACTGCCAGTGATCGCAGGAAACTGCCGACTGCCGCAGGATAGGGAATTCTCCCCTTAGCGTTCTTCAATTCGTGAAGGCCGAGATCCCAACCATAACGACTGACGAAGGCGATTTCCTGATGGTCCGTCAGGGGATCGTGATTTCCATACCCAGCGTAGTCCTGGAGTAGATGAAAGCAGAACTCATGAATTGTCCCGATGAACATTTCGCCAAGCTTCGGGACGATTTTGACAAGTCCGACCTCTTGTACCTTGCGGTAAACCCTGGCTTTGAGGGCTTCCGCTGCTCTTTCTGTGAACGTGAAGGCAACTACGTGAGAGGGTTCGGGGTCAGAAGAGAGGTGCCAGAGGATCCGACGAGTGAGGGTCTCGGTCTTACCAGTCCCTGCCGCCGCAACGATTCGTAGGTATTGGGCTGATGAGGTAACAGCTTGTCGTTGTTCTTCGGTTAGACCGTCAAGAATGGCATTGCGCAATCGGTCATTAATAGGACTGGCACGTGATTCTTTGTAGGACGGCATGGGCTGTACTTCCTCGAACGGAATTCTTCGTTCGGTGCGACCCTTGCGTAAGAGCGGCGGAGACTAGGGAATCCAGCGCGTTAGGAGGAATTAGGAAACGCGAGGGATGGGATAGTCCACGGGCTCGAAAGTCAGTATTAGTACTCGGGAAGAGGTAGTCTAGTCAAGCTATATTATTAATGACTTGCCCTTGGCAGTAGGATACCCCCCATTAGTAGGGAGGGCCAACAATGGGGCAAGGCTAGGCTTCACTTCGGACCTGTCAACGGCTAGCACTCCCGCCCCCCTGCCGCTTCCGGTAATCGTCCAATCACGGGAGTTTATCTCTCTCGATGATCCGTTGGTACGCTGCCTCAAAGGCAGCGGCCACCTTCGGACAGTCTGTGATAATCACGTCGCTGTTGTCCTGCTTTTGGGCGTTGTTCGACCAGTTCCAGCTTCCCATGATAACAACGTTGCCGTCGAGCACACAGAACTTGTTGTGTTCAAGCACATTCACTGGCTTGATCTCGACAAGAATCCCAACCGCCTCAAGCTTGGCGTGAAGGTCGCTCTTGCCAGCCGCCTGCTTCTTGTCCAGGCCGACCCCGACATCGGCCCCTCGCTGCTTGGCAGCGATGAGATCGTCGGCTAGCCGTAGATTCGTGATCCCGTACAGCGAGCAGTGGACGGACTGGTTCGCCTTCTCAAGCTGGGCATGGATGGCATCATCCACCTTGTCATAGGGCGAGAACAGTGGTTGGACCTCGCAGGCCCAGGCCGTCGAGACCGCTAGTACGAACCAGAACATTAAGATGAATGTTTTCATGCGGGAACACTAACTATTCCTACTGAACCGTGAACGAGGTCTGGAGCCTTCCCTGGGATTTACTATTTAAGCAGGTGACAATGATGGGCCAAGTCCCTGGGGTTGTCCGGGTCCCTACCAGCCACGTCCACGTCACTTTTCCCTCGCTATCTGCCTCTTGAGGGAACAAGCCCTTGGCTTTGCTAGGGCCAGAGGCATACAGAACAGTGATTTGGCATCTGACGGAGGGGACCGTCTTGATTGTGATAGAGGCAGGGTTTCCGGGAATGACCGGCGAGGACAGGGAGACGAGCTTAACCTCAAACTGCTTAGCGTAAGTAACTGCTATGGGGCCTAAGAACGAGGCAAAAATAAGGGCTAGGGTCAAGCAGGCGATCCTCCGCACAGCAGAGTCGTTCACTGTTCGCATAAGACTGTTTTCCATGGATGATCCTCCGATTGCAATGTTAGTAAGTAAACATAGAGCCTGGATCGGTTTAATGTGGTCATTCCAAGAGCAGATCAGTTAGAAGACTGATTACTTCTTTTCCAGTTCTGCTTGTTCCCGTCCAGATACCCATCTAGTATGTTCGCGAGAGATAAGCGATTCGATCCGCTCTGCGAGAAGCATATCCGGGTGCTCGGTGTTAGCGTAATCTCCTGCTTTTGCCAACCAGAGATACTTCTCGTGCTTGAGTTCCTCACAGGTTGATCGGTATGTGATCCAGTTGTGATGGAACTGATTGAGGCTCTGCAGGCCTTCAAGGATCACCACAAGGACGCCCAATGTACCAGTGACATAGACCGACCAACCAAGGCCTGCTGCAAGAGGGATAACAGCAGCCGTAGCGATTTCGATGAACTTCAGGGTCTTGTACCACCGTTGATGGAAGATACTCTTGCGATCGTACCAGACGATTTGGTCTTCGAGTCTCTCAAGTGTAGGGTTGCAATCGGACATCTAGATTAGGGTCGCAAGATAAGAGGGATCCCAAGGGTAGAAGGTAAGTTTTCGTTCTTTGACAAATTGAGGCAGTACAGCACTCTCAATTCCTTTCAGAGCCATCACGATTATCCTATTCTTTTCTTCTTCACTCGTTCGCAGCTCCCAGTCAACCCACCGGCTCTTATAGGTTGTCGTTCCGATCAGGCATACGGTCACACTGCATCGTCTGATCTTTTCTCGAATGACTCGCTTGATGTAGTCGGAGTCTTTGCTATCAACAGCAACTAGGACTGACTCATCGTAGAAATCTAGTTCGAAATTTGGATTGTCCTTCAAAAGCCGGAGCCCATTTACCTGCTCCTTGTCTTCAGCAGCGAACGACAAGAAAACACGCTTCTTCTCGGCTGGGGGTCGGTAACCTCCAAGAATACTGTTGAAAGACATAGGCTAACTCCTTCGGGCTGCCGCACATTCAATAGCTGCAATGACCTCCTTGACATTGAATCTCGCAATTGGCGCATTGATCTCTTTCAGCATGGGTGGGGTACGACCGTAGGACTCTTTCAAGCGTACTCCGCAAAGGCCCTTTCCAAGTGACCTTGCGGTTTCCAGTTCCCAGTCCACCCATTCACGCCAGCCTGTTCCATTGCCTATCAAACATACTACGACTGATGACCGTTGAATCTTGGGATAGATCACCTGGCGTATATAGCTGCCACGGTCGCTTTGGATGGCTTCTTGGAGGCTCTCGTCAAAAAGATCAAGATTCAGTCGAGGGTTGTTCATCATGAGCCGAAAACCAGCAACTTGGGGCTTGTCCTCCTCGTGGAAGCTGATAAACACTCGGCGTGATCGCGCAAGAGAGGTCGACTGACCACGATAAGCAGTGAGTAACTGGGAGAGTGAATCAAACCCACGTTCGTCCAAAAGATTGCCAAGGCGCATATCACCCCGTGCATTGAGATCAATGTCGTATTGTTCCTGAATGCTGCGAACTAAGGTGTCTGAACGCTTCTAGAGAACATATTGAAATCAATTGAATCCAACCCTGACCAGAACGCTGGATTTGGTACTGGGAGGCTAGGCCACTCGTCGAGACCTGTCAAGCGCGCTTTTCGCCCTTGCTGAACTCGCAGTCAACGACGCAGTTTCCGCCACTCCCAAGGAGGCACTGCGTGCGGATCAGCCCATAAACCGTGCTTCGTCTGCTGTGCTTTCTCCTCTAGCTCCCGGAGCGTGTCATCGTGCGGAGCGTACTTTCGATACCACCAAGCCAGGCCTGCCTTAACCAACTCATGATTGAGGTTTCGACCATCCGGTAGCATCACAACCCCAATGGTTCGACCATACTTATCCAGGCCGTGTGTCTTCACGGTCACATCCTTGCCAAATACCATCTCTGACGTGAACTGCTTGGCCTTGGTGCCATAGGCTTGCCCCTTCTCAGGGCTGTCAATCCCATAGAGCCGGATTTTTTCTGCCATGCCGTTGTGCATGACCTTGATCGTGTCGCCGTCCGTGACGCCGACTACACGTCCGGAGAAGTCGGCAAAGGCAGGGGAAACGAACAGGAGGGTAAGGACTAACGCACTACTTCGACGTTGCACGATTTCTGTCCAAATCTAACACGGGGCACGATTCTCGGCTAGCAGGTGAGGAGTAGGCTAGTTGCCGCACTTCTCACAACTTTGCGAACAGTCCTCTCTGATCAAGATTGCCCCTACAGACCCGCCATAAGTGGTGCATGTACCACATGGATACAAGTGAAGCTCACATCCTGACTTTGCCAATCTTAGTTCTTGGCTTTGTAGGGTACTGCCTAAACTTAGTGCATCTTTCTTGCACATTATGGTCGAAGCAGCAGTCAAACTAAATGCCACGGTCAGGATCGCAAGGGGAACTCTTATCTTCTTCATTCTTTTTCTCCTTCCTTTTTACATGCTAGACAAGGAGCTCATTGAGGGGATCTCAGTCGGTAATTCACCGGCAAGGCTAGGCTCCCCGTCGGGGTCTGTCAAGCGCGGGATCGGTCAGTCGAGGTAAGGCGCGTGAAAGCTCAAACCAGGTATGGAGAGGCAGGTCAACATTGCGTGCCTGTTGTGATTCACCGGCTGCGCCTTATGCTTTCGCCTTGAGCGCCAAGAAGAGGCCGAGGTCCAGCCCCATTCCTAAGAGTAAGGGTGCAGAACTGCGTACAAGCCAAGAGCATGCAGATTTAAGAGGGACCGTTCGTCTTCATGTCGTACGCCCAGATTGCAAGATCGGTCTCTTGCACCTGCCATCCCAGATCCTTCGCCAATTTTCGAACTTCCTTCAGGTAATCAAGATACGCTGGGATATCGAATGTACCGCGCTTTTCACCAAAGACTGCCCGCCATCCTCTGAAATCGATTACACAGTAATGGTCGGGGTCGGTTAAGGCCAAAATAGCCGATGCCACAGGGACGCCGACCCCACGCAGGGAGGTCAGTATACCAGTCCGAAGCTGAGCTTCGTAGTCTTTATCAGGTTCACTGATCGAAAGCGCCGCCTGGGTAACGGCCCTGTAGGCGGAGTCGGTATTAGTGTCGCGGTGACGCTGATTTCTGCCGTACTGAGTGCGAAGCTTCCATTCGAAGATCCTATTGAGATCATCTCTTGTCAGATAGAAAGGATTGCGCTGGGATCGTAAATCGTGAAGTTGATTTTTGAGTAGTTCAGTCTCTTCGTAATCGTCCGCCGTAGTTCGATAAGGGCGGATGTCGGCAGGACGAAGCATGCCTTGAAGCTCCACTTAGAGTCTTCATTAGTACCACTTTGGGGCTTGTCGAGCAAGCTACGACCTCCACTCATAGCCTGTAGACCCATAGTCCTCTCCCTCGTAGCCTATGCCGCGTGATACCCAAAACCCGCATCCAGGCGGCGTTTGGCAAGGCGATGCGGAAGTTCCGTATCCAAGCCGGAATTTCTCAGGAAAAGTTAGCGGAGCTTGCTGATATTCACCGCACCTATGTCGGTGATGTCGAGCGCGGGGAGCGCAATATCAGTGTCGTCAACATGGTGAAAGTGGCCCAAGGGCTGAAGATGAAGCTTAGCGAAATGGTGCGGGAGATGGAGAAGTACCTCTGAAAGTGACCTGCCCGCTGTCAGCCGGTCTTTACGTGGTCCCTAACGTCTATGGACCGCATCCAGGGGTCGGTCTGCAGAGGTACGGTGTGTGGACGGTCAAACAGTTATGGGAGGCAGGTCAACATTGCGTGCCCGTTGTGATTCACCGGCTGCGCCTTTTGATTTGGCCTGCAGCGCCAAGAAGAGCCCAAGACCCAACCTTCCCCCTTGAGTTGAACCCTACGCGCCGCACAAACCAAGCGCATTCCAGACCAGTGGCGTAGAAAGAAATCAGGCCTTCTAGACCCAAATGGTTGTTGTGTGGCACCCCATATATACATGCCTTGCCACACAACAAGGATATTAAGTTTCGGCGCCCTTGTCTCGAAGGCCTGATAGTCCCCTCTACGCAAGAACCGATGCTGAGGGGGCTGAATTAGGGGAGATCCCAGACTTCTCAGGTAATTGTAGAGGGGGGTCATCTTGGTGTCTAATGTGACATCATTGGTATCTGTTTAAGGATGTAGCAACCTGTTTCATGGTCGGTGCGGGAGATCGTTTGTCCTTCTCCTTTCGCTCACTAGGACCTGATAGGAGTGGTCATGCCCCCAAAGAAGCTATCCACGAAGCCAAAACACGACCCTTGGCGGCTTGACGTTTGGGTGCCTGATGATTGGCTGTCTAAAAAAGACCTAAACAACAGAGAGAAGCTAGTTAAGCGTGCAGGGGAGGAGATTCTGAAGATTCACAGAGAGGGTGGGCACCCGATCGAAACCTTGCCTACCGAAACGCTTCAACATCACGTCAGGAGAATCCTATACGAGTTGCGGGAAAGTAAGGCTGAACGTGAACAAGAACACCAGGAGTTTCGCCAGGCAATTCCGAAGATTATAGAGAACGCAAGGAAAGCCACACTGAAGAAGGGAGCATCAAATGCGGCTAAAGCACGGCACGCCAAGGCAATCCCCCTCTGGGAACATGTTTGCAAGGAGTTTGAGAAACTCAATAAGCCCGGCAGAAGGCGTAGCATTCACTGGATTGCAAGAACGATAACCGCCAACCTGCCTCCATACCTCCCCCAGGTAAAAGTAGAAACCGTTTACCACTGGCTCCTCAAGTACTCGAAGGAGCATCCCCAAGGATAATCTGGTCCGAAACTGCCTGCCACCTTCTCCAAATCCTAGCCCACCTCTACGCATCAAAAAATAGTTTGTATGTGCGCGCAGGCCATATAGACCAGCCTGGTTCACTGTGGCAAGGTGGGGCCAAGATCAAGATAAGGTGGGTTTCATCGGCTCTCCTTGTAGTGTAGTCGGCATGTATATACGGGGTGCCTCACAACAAGGATTTGAAGGGAAGGGCGCTGCAATGTCGATCGACAAAATCTGGTCCTGGCCCTATGAGTTCCCGGGCGATCTCGTGTTCCATCACTTCGAGCAACTGACCCAAGAGACCGGGCTCCGTAGGGAGATACTGAAGATCGCTAGGCCTTTCTCGCTCAAAGGGCGATTTGTGCGTGAAAACGGACTCTACTATGAAATTCTTAATCGCCTCAATCTACCCCGAAGCTATGGACACGATTTGCTGATCTTTCCCTATCCCGGGTACGGCGACGTATTTCGGGCTCGGCTGGATGTCCCTGAACGAGACCGAGAGGGGCATGTGATCAAATACAAGCAACCTGCGAAGCAGCGAAATGTCCCCTATGTGGTGAAGCCGATGGAACAGAAATACCCCCACCTATTCCTCGCTGAAGGTGAAAAGAAGGCGTTGGCCTTGGTGCAGGCCGGGTGTGAGGCTCTGGGCATTGGGGGAATCTGGTCCTGGCGTGACAGAGCATCACCGACAGGAGTGATTCCAGATATTGAACACTACGACCTCAAAGGGCGGATCGTTGCCGTGATCTTCGATAACGATGTTCACAACAACCGCCATGTCCAGCAGGCTGAAGATCACCTAGTCAATTTCTGCCTTGATCGTGGAGCGAGGCAAGTGCTTCGTGTGAGGCTGCCAGCTTAGATGGACACGAAGATTGGCATTGATGACTTTCTCCGGGAAGAGGGCGAACCGGCCCTCGACGGGTTGCTGGAGCAGGCTCTTGTTGAGCAGGGGTTTCTCACTGGTGCCGAAGTTATGGATGGTTCGTATCCGCCAACGCGGATGTTGACTCCATTCCTGCCAGAGCGTGGCTTGATCATGGTCGCAGGGGTACCAGGGTCAGGCAAGACGGAATTTCTCATCCATCAGGCACTTGAAATCTGCCGGCAAGGTCTCGTCCTCTATTTTTTGAATGAAGGTGGTCTCAACAACTTACAGCAGCGACAAAATGCCTATTGTCGTGACGCTGAGGTATTACAACGAATTCGTTGGGGACGATGGCGCGATCTTAATTTCAGCCGACCAGAAGGATTACTTCGGTTTGAGCGAATCATACAAACATTTCAGCCTATCGCTGTCTTTCTGGACCCTGGGCCAGACGCCTTTGATGAGGAGAACGATGCCGCAGTTCTTAAGGAACCGCTTCGTCGAATCTATCACCTGAAGGAGAAATACAAGTTCTGCCTGATTCTGAGTTGGCATTTCTCCAAGGTGCCTTCGTTCTCAGGTGTCTATGCCTTCCGAGGTTCGTCTGCGATCGCGGGCAAGGTCGATCTGGTTTATGACATTACTCTAACCGGGCGTCAGCGGACTCTCAAACTCGACAAGCTTCGGTTGGATTGTGAGGGCTTGAAGCAGGGCCAGCGTTGGATCATGGAGATGTTAACCACCGAAACTGGCAAAGCGCTCAAGTTTGTCGATATTGAAGCGCAAGTCGCTGCCAATGCGGCGAAGAAGCAGGCTTTGTTGGCGGAGTTCCTCAACCAATTACAGCCAGAACAGGTCTATGCGTCCTCCTGGCTGCTCCAAGCCATCGTGAAAGCATTTGAAGGTGCAATTTCTGACGATACTGCCAGGCGCTATCTGAAGGAGCTAGTCAAAGACGAGTACTTTGAATTGGTCAAGAAGGGACGTGGAACGACACCGGCGAGTTACCGTCGCACTGATAAAGAGCCAACGGTGGGCGAATGAGATCGACACGACTGGACGACCAGGAGAGATGCCTGACCCCGTTACCCCCCGACGCCGAAGCCCTGGCCAGCATTCTTGCTGATGCCCTGGTCCAGGACTTCCGCCAGTTTCCCGACCGTTACCATGGTGGCGCAGAACCGTCACCATGGAAGGCGGCAGAGGTGGTTGAATTTCGTGACAACCAAAGAAAGATAAAACATGCGAAGGAAGGATCTGACCTCAGCCCACGTACTGGTGAAAGGAGATCTCTTAGGGGCACACGGATTGGCACGTGTGATTTGTGTCTCCGGATTTTCCGAAAGGTGAGACGGAGAGGGAAGGTCCCCTGCTTCTGTTCATCGTTCTGTCAGTATCTCGTTCAATACAGTGCTTTGGACACTGAACTATGCCGTCTTATCGTGGTCGTAGATCAGGAACGGAAGGAGCGCAAGGAGTGGGGTCTGGACCCGGACGATGACCACGACTGGATACGGGGCCTGGGGCGCCACTGGCCATCGTATTACAGAGGACGGTACGCAGAGGAGAGCCAGTTGAAGTTTAGACGCCATTATTCAAAATATTTCTGACTGCAGGTATTGACTTTTACCTAGGCTTAATATAGTATATACACGTATGCCGCGTGCCTCTCTAGGAGATTGCTTCCGTCATTACTGCCAGGCCCACCTGATGAGGCCCAGACCATGATCTGTGCGATCTACGCGAGAAAAAGCACTGACCAAACCGGCGTCGGGGAGGAGGATAGGTCGGTGACCCGGCAGATCGCGCATGCAAAGGATTATGCGGCGCGGAAGGGTTGGACGGTCGATGACCGCCATGTGTACACCGATGATGGCATCTCTGGGGCCGAATTCGTGAAGCGTCCCGGCTTCCTCCGGCTGATGAATGCCCTGAAGCCCACCCCGCCCTTTCACATCCTGGTGATGTCCGAGGAGAGCCGGTTAGGCCGCGAGTCCATCGAAACCGCATGGTCCTTGAAGCAGATCATCGATGCTGGGGTCAGGGTGTTTTTTTATTTGGAGGACAAAGAACGCACACTTGACACGCCGATGGACAAGGTGATGCTGTCCCTCACCAACTTCGCCTCAGAAATGGAGCGGGACAAGGCCCGGCAGCGTGTCTACGATGCGATGCTCCGCAAGGCGAAAGCGGGCTTGGTGACGGGCGGCCACGTCTACGGGTATCGGAATCAGGAGGTCCTCTCAGACACCGTTGGTCCTGACGGGCGCCGCACTCGGCAGCACGTCGTCCGTGTCATTGATGAGGACCAAGCCACGGTCGTTCGGCGGATTTTTACGATGTGTGTGGAGGGGAAAGGGTTAACCAAGATCGCGAAGACGCTGAACGCCGAGGGCATCGCGTCACCTCGGACGAAACGCGGGTGGGCCCCCACGGCGATTCGGGAAATGCTCTATCGGGAGCTCTATCATGGCGTCCTGACCTGGAACCGGACGCAACGGGTGATGAAAGGGGGTACTGCCTATACCCGCGTCCGTCCAGAAACGGCCTGGCTCCGCATCCCTGTCCCGCATCTGCAAATTGTCGATGATGTCCTCTGGCAGGCGGCACAGGAGCGTCTCGCCCGGACCCGCGCCGTCTATGCGCGGTCTCAGGAGAAGGGGCGCTTCATGGGGCGTCCAACCCGCTTGGATATCGAATCGCCCTATCTCCTATCCGGAATGCTTTCCTGTCAGGTTTGCGGCGGCTCACTGATCGCCATCACGCGCACCCATGGAGCCCAACGCCATCACTATTACATCTGTTCCTATCACCACAATCGCGGCAAGAGGATCTGCCCCAATGCGCTAGCCGTTCCCCAGGCGTCACTCGACCAAGCTGTGCTGTCGGCCCTGATGGGATTCTTGGATGAGCGGATTCTCGCGCTTGCAGTTGACAAGGCCCTCTTCACGTTGCGGCAGTCACAGCCCCAGCAGCAACAGCGCCGTGCAGACCTGGAACATGAACTCGCGATGAATTCAGAACGGCGGCATCACCTGACTGAGGCGATTGCGCGGGGAGATGTCCCAGACTCCTTGCTTACCAAGCTCAGGGCTGAGGAGGCCCACAAACGGCATATAGAGGCCGAACTGGCACAATTGGCCAACCTCAATATGGTCGGCTCTCTGGAGGCCGCCCAGGTCGTAGAAAGCCTCAAAACCCGCCTATCCGATCTCCAGGCCTTGCTGACCAGGCAGGTCCCGCAGGCCCGACAGGCCCTCCGGAAGGTACTGGTCAATCGTTTGGAGGTTACGCCGATAGAGGGGCCGGAGGCGAGGGGTGTGCGGTTCAGTGGCTCAGGTCACTACGGGCGACTACTGGCCGGAACCAGTGGTCCAGCAGGAATGGTGGCGGTGGAGGGTATCGAACCCCCGACCCGCGGCTTATGAGTCCGCTGCTCTACCAACTGAGCTACACCGCCACCCCGAGCTTGCGGCTTATTATCCCACAAAAGCTGTGCTTACCAGCTTTTGGCGCCCACTTGGCCTGCATCGTCACCGATGAAGGGGCGCAACAGCTCCTCTACCTCGATCGCCGTCTTGTCCTGGGAGGCCGGGGCCTCAACGGGCGCGGTCGCCGGGGTTTCTTTGCGGGGAAACGCCGAGCGGGTCTTCACCTGGGCCACGACCTCGTCGAGGGCGCGTCCAATGATGCCCGATTCTAGCTGGGCGGCTCGCACCACGGTCAGGCAGTTGAGGCATGGGACTGTCCGTGGCCACATCTTGACTTCTTCGTCTTCGCCCAGTTCGTAGATCGCCAGGCTGCGAAGCTTGGTCGTCAAGTTCTTGGTCCCGCCTTCCGGGTGCTCGCAGGGTTTGGGGGTAATGGGCGGGATCGGTTCGGCCGCCAGCGCGAAGATGGTCTGGGTCCATAGGTCGCTGGCCAGGTCCACGGGTTTGCTCCCGATCCCTTCGTTCTTGCTGCCTCCCGCCAGTTTGGGGCCGATGCCGGCGTTGACCGCCGCGGCGAAGCTTGCGGCGTCGAGGCTGGACTTCAGGGTCGAGGCCAGCGCGTTCACGTACGCCTGGACGGCCTTCACGCGTCGATTCGTGATGGGACCGACGGCAATGCACCAGATCTCGGCGAGAAACTCGTCGGAGAGGGAAGACAGTATGTTGGCCTGGCGTTCCAGCAAGTTCAGGTTGAGGCGCTTCTTAAAGCGGTCGCGCTTCCGGAGGCGGCCCTGGTACTCTAGGCTCAGCCGTTCACGAACGTAGTCCGCCTCTTCGATCTCCTCTTTGTCGGCGCGGGCGGCCAGCTTCTTCAAGGCGTAGGTGAGCGGGGAGAGCTTGGCTTGCGCGCGCAGGTCTTCGAGCGACTCCGGACCGATCTCGCATTCGGAGGTGAGCAACTGCTCCGTCGCCGTGATCTCCTGCTGTAGGCCTGCCAGGTAGTCCGTGAGGAAGTCAGCTAGGAGATTCAAGCGGGTGAGCTGCCCGCGCAGTTGGGTCTGGAACTGTCGGACTTTGTTCTCGACTGCGATGATCCAATCCTTGGGGAGTCCACTGATCTTGTCGTGGGCCACCTGCGACCTGCCGCCTTGTTTCAGGCCGGCTCGCATGTTTGGCTCGGACCGCTCGCGGGCCATGAAGGCGATGTCTTCGGCGGGCGGGTCCAAGTAGGGCAGCAGGAGAAGGCGGACCATGACCCGCTGGACCGGCTGCAGCGCCGCGATGGCCGCCTCGATCTGGGCCCGCGTGAGCGCCGTCTGGGGGGGAGCGGTGGTGGTCATGGTTGGCCCAGTTTTTCGAGTTCCTTGGCGATGAAGGTGGACAGGTCGTCGACGGTGCCGTTCGCGTAGATTGAGCTTGGAATGTCCACGCAGATCAGCTTCTCGGGGTTCACCCCTTGGTCCTTGGCGTAGTCGGGGTTCACGTAGTAGTTGAACGAGCCGTCCGGACGCCTCAGGACATACAACGGCGTTGTTTCCATCGTCGACTCCACCACTATAACACGATGACTATTGGTTAGCACACGCTTGAACGCAGTGTCAATAAACGGAAGTCGCGCCGCGCAGCGGCCTCGCCTCCCGGCCGGATCAGCGAGATTGTGGAGGGGTTATGGTCTTAGGCGCAGGCTTTGACTAATTTTCTGACTTCGCTGTCTTCTATTAATGCCGCGTGCAATCGTTGAGTAGTGCCGGCCGATTGGTAGAGCAGATCCCCTTTGCCGAGCAAG
>JACXTT010003310.1_pt1 | contig 24915 bp, 32 predicted proteins | sample 9270951 | NCBI WGS metagenome assembly JACXTT01 (sample SAMN15532306, study PRJNA645909) | rock metagenome | isolation source: weathered quartz diorite | place: Puerto Rico | collected 2017-06-21
ATTTCAGACCGACGGCATCGAGGGCGAGCGGGGCACGATTTCGGACAGCCCAATCCGCCGCCGCAAAAGCGCGACGTCGCGCTAGCTCGCGCGACCCTCGGGATCCGATCAAGCGCGGCAGAAGAGGGACGATCGCCGCACGCCATTCCGGGCGGGAGTCCTGCAACCCAATCACGAGACGCCCGATTACAGGGCAAACGCAGTCCGGAATCGTGTCCGACGCAGCGTCGAGATCGAGCCATGCGCGCACCTCTTGAATCGCGCAGCGATCGCCCTCCGCACCGGTACCCTTGCCGTGACGCAGAACGAGCTTCGAAATGTAATCTTGGGTCGGGATCATCATCCTTGCCACCTCGCCCCTTGGTATACGGTCCGGCGAAACAATCCTCAAACCAAATCGTAAAACCCAAGCTGATTTCTGTGCGGTGCTAAAATCCAGGTGTGGCGCTCGACTACGGCACGGACCTAGATTGGGACACCGACATGTCCCCGATTGGGGCGATGACATCGAGCATCCGCCTCCTTTCGCAGGCCGTTTTTCATCGGATCACCACCCGCCGGGGAATGCTCATCGACGCGCCCGACGAGGGGGTTGACGTACGGGATTTCCTCTCCGAAGGGTTGACTGAGACGCAAAAGGCCGCAATCCCTGCCCTGATCTCGCAAGAGATCTTGCGCGACGAGCGGATCAAAGAGTGCCAAACGACGCTGACCCCGTTCGCGTCCGGGTTCGGTTTCGACCTCGCGATCGTGGTCACGCCCATCGACGACCCGACTGCGGTTTTCACCCTGACCGTCTCGGTGTCACAGGCGGCGGCTCTGCTCACGTCCGTCACGCCCGGGGGCGCGTAATCAATGGCGCTGTATACGTTCGATCAGCTCAACACCAAGGCGAGCGCCGACGACATGAAGGCGCTTATCTACACCTACCTAGATTCGCTTGGCCTCTCAACGACCGCGTGGCAGGCGTTTTCACCGACGCGCACGATCGTGGGCGCGCTCGCACTCGTCATGGCGATCGTACAAAACCTGCAGGTCGACGCGAACCGCGGCAAGTTTCGCGAGCTCGCCACCGGGTTTTGGCTGCGCCTGCTCGCCAAGCAGGGTTACAACGTGGATCCGGAGGCGGCGGCGTTCGCCTTGGGGCAGGTGGTTGCCAACAACAGCGGGGGCGGGGTGTACGTACTCGACCCCGGCGACCTGATCGTCAAGAACACCGTCACCGGCAAGACGTACCACAACGTGTCCGCATTCACGATCGGCGCGGGCGCGTCCGGCCTGCTCGTCGATATTTCGGCCGACGAGATCGGCTCTGCGAGCACAGCGACCCCGGGTCAGATCACGCAGCTTGTTACGTCCTTGACCGGCGTGACCGTCAACAACATCGCGCCGGTGGTCGGTCAGGACGACGAGGCCGAGACGTCGCTGCAAGAGCGCATGCTCGAAAAGCTCGGCACGCTGTCCCCGAACGGGGTCGCAGACGGTATGGCGTACGTTGCCCGCACGAGCGCGCTCAATGGCGGTATCGCGGTCAACCGCGTCAAGATCCTGCCCCCGCCGGGGGATGGGACGATCACGCTCGTTGTCGCCAATTCGCTCGGTCCGATCGCGGACGTCACCTCGATCCAAACCGCGATCGACAACCTAGCCACGCCCGAGGTCGCGACCGCGACCGTGGTCAGCGCGGTCGCCGCGCCACAGACCTACGCCGTCGCGGCTTATGTCGACCGCAAGAGCGGCGTGCTGCCGGCGGACGTGACCACGGCCGTCAAGCAGGCCGTGGTTGACCACATCAACAGCCTGCCGATCGGTGGGATCGAGCTCGTGCCGAGCGCGGGCAAGATCCCGTGGCGAAAGGTCGTGGGGGCGGCCGAGTCCGCGAAGATCGGCGAGACGCAACCAATCGCGAATGCGACGCTGACTGTCGAGACCGACGTCGCTTTGACCCAAACGCAGGTGGCGACGATCGACCTGCCGTCGGTATCCGTCACCGTCATCTACGTGTAACCCAATGGCCGGCCCGACGATCACCATTCGCGATACCATTCGCAAGTTCGTGCCCGATTGGCTGCTCGGGCCGACCGGCAGCGGAAACGGCTACAAATTCCTCTACACCTTCGCCCTGCTCGGGGATATGCTCGTCCAATTTGCGTTGGAGGGTGCGAACGCGAGCATGCCCGACGCGGCCCCCACGCCAGCGCTGGCGTACATCGGCCGCGACCGCAAGATCCGCCGGGGGATCGGCGAGTCGGATGCAGACTACGCGCTACGCCTCGTGCCGTGGCTCGATGATTGGCGCCTGGCCGGGTCCGCGTTCGGGATCCTGCACCAGCTGCGCGGATACCTCAACGCACCCGGCACGCTGCGGATCGTGACCGCCAACGGGACGTGGTGGACCCTGCACCCGGACGGCACAACGGAAAAGCGCGTCACGTTGCCCACCAAGAATTGGAATTGGGACGGCAACCCCCACCTGTGGGCGCGCTTTTGGGTGATCCTGTACGCCAGCGATTATGGCTGGGTGCGCGACGGCACGTGGGGTGATGGCGAGGTGTGGGGGGACACGCCCGCCTCGACGTGGGGCGCGAACGTGCCGCTGACGACCGTGCAGACGGTGCGCGCGATCATCGGCGAGCGAAAGTCCGGATACAGTGTGTGTAAGAACGTGATCGTGTCGTTCGACAACACGTCGTTCGATCCGACGACGGCCCCCGGCGCGCCTCTGCCTGACGGCACGTGGGCGCTGCCGGGGCGATTGACGGGTGGGGCAACGGGCACCGAAATCGCCGCGCGCGACGCCCGCGCCGTCTACTGGGACGGCATCGCCTGATCGATCGGGCGCTTTCGATCAACCTTATGTGCCTGGTGGAGGCGCGGCCGTAGCCCGATCCGCCTCAGAAATCCAGCCAATGCTAGATTTCTAGGGTGAGTTTCGTCTACACACCCAACCCGACGAACAACCCGAGCGGCATTACGATGCCTTCGGATGGCGACCCGAAGGCGGCCGCCTCGGTTGTCGTTCCGTTGCAAGCCGTGGCTGACTTGGCCGCGCGCTGCCGGGCGTTCCTGACGGAGGGCCTGCCGGGCGCCGAGCTCATCAACGCGATCCTCGACGGCACCACGACCGTGACCGGTGCGCTCGTCGGCTCGGGTGGCGCGCTGATTATCAGCCAGCCGGGCGAGACGACGCACATTCAAGGCGGATCGACCTTCGCCGCGGGGTTCACGCATCTTTTTAGCGGGCCCGCGACGTTCGCGGCCGACCCGACGATTAACGCGGGCGTCACCCTGCACGCGAACGGGCACATCGTCGTGGGTGTGGGCGCGGACGAAATCATTTCGGGCACTCTCTCGATTCTTGGCACGCAGAACGTAGGTTCACTTGCTGTGCTCAATCTGCAATCTGGCGGATCACTTGTCGGGCAATCCGGCGGGCTCGCCATCTTTCAAAGCGGATTCGTGGCCGCGTTCAACGTCGGAACCACCCTCAATCTCGCTGGCTCTGTTATCAACAGCGGGGTCGTCAGGAATTCCGGCGGCGGGCATTGCAACATCCGAAGCCTGTTCGGATTGGACGCGAATCAACATTTGTCGATCGCATTGGCCGACCATTTTGGTGTTCAACCGACCGCACCTCGCGACTACACGCTCGACAACACAGGGTGCGTCGGCGGGGAAGTGATCACTATTTTCAATGAATTCGCGCCTTCGCACGCGGCGCGCCTATTCGGTAAAGACGGCACGACCCTTCTACTCACGTTGGATAACGGGCCCTACACGGGCGTCGAGCTCGTCAACGACGGCGCCGATACAGTCGTGTCCTGGCACGTCCGTCAAACGTCGAGAGGCTGACACCGATGCCGGATATCAAGAATTGGATCGATATTCTCTTTGGGCGCAAGCTGACCGCGAGCGGCACGCAGATCGTCCAGCGTACAGCGCTCGAGTTCGGCTCGGGCTGCACAGCGACGGACGATCCGGTAAACGACCGCACGGTACTCACGTTCTCAGGCGGTGGGGGCGGAGGGAGTGGAAACCTCGACGTCGCCACCCAAGCCGACATGCGAGCGCTCGTGGTCACGGGGTTCTCGGACGGACAACAGTGCTGGGTCCGCACCGTCAAGCGTGCGTACCATCTCGAGACGACCGCGCTCGCCACGTCAGCCGCGCTCGACACCTTTCCCTCGGCCTCGGCCGGCAGAATCTGGATCGGAATCAAGTCATGAGCGGGCGCAATTTCTGGGGCCAGCAAGCCACGTGGTTTATCGATCCGGTCGGCGGAAACGACGAGGCATCAGGGATCGATGCGGGTCACGCAATCAAGACGTGTGCAGAGCGGATTCGCCGGGTCGGCGTGGGCGGCATCGTACCCCAAGCGACCACTATCAACTATCTGAACTCGCCCTCGGCGTCCGACGTCGAGGTCATGTCCAAGCTATTGATTGGGGTCAATTCAACACTTACCCTACAAGGTACGCGCACGGTTGCGGCCACGGGTACGTTGACCGGATTCACTGCCTTCAATCGAGCGGCGCAAACGAAAAACTCGATTCAAGACACCTCGATTGACTTCTCTACACACGTCGGGCGCTTGTGTCGAATCACGTCGGGCGCGCGATTGAATGTCGCATGGATCATCACCAAGGATCTCGGCAGTCACGCCGCGGAGATTTCTACGCCGGGCACGACGAACCCGGCCTCGTTCGGCTCATTCGCACGCGGCACGCCCCAGGTCGGCGACCCCTACGAGATTGTCACCATTCCTAAGATCGCGTTCGGCGAAATGTCCTTTGGCCAGGCCGCGAACCAATACCCGACGACTGGATTTGGCCGCGTCATCGCGCAGGATCTGGAATTCGACTTTGGCAATCTCTCGACGACGTCCTTTGCCTCGGGGTGTATTGCTGACTTCGCAAAACTCATATTCGTCCGCTGCAAATTCGGTCCAACATCTTTCCGCGGCAACACCGTGAGTCTGTATCAGACCTATCACACCGGATATGCCTTCATCGATCAGGGATCGATTCAATTTCGGGCCGGGGCACACTCGACGCACGTGCAGGCAAATAACGGCGGCCGCGCTTCGCTGGACTTCGATCAACTGTTGGAGGGTGGCCAGATCGCGGGGTTCCGCGGGGGCTACATCGAAGTGGGCACGGCGTGCGCATTCAACAAGACAGGCGATGGGGTAGGTATTAACCCTGGGTGCACCTTACTGTGCTCGCCGGCCGGTGACACCGTAACCGCCCTGTGGGGGACGGGCAACACCGGCCGAGGGGTCAACGCGCCCGCCGGCGCAAACGTCATCTGGTACACCGGTACGGGCGGTGCCCGTCCCACGATCAACGCCGGGCTCGGACTTGGCCGAGAATTGATGCTTGGTGGTGACGATTTCGTGTGGACCGACGCGCCCGTCCAAGCCGGTGGCGCAGTCGCGGGGACGTTCCAATGAGCCTGCCGATTTTTTTCCGAGGTAGTGGCGCGCCGGCCGGCCTGACCCTGATCGAGGGGGCCGCGTACTTTCGAACCGACGCACCGAATGGCGGGCTGTACATCGTCCACAACGGGGCTTGGATTGGCCTACAGACCGCGCTCGCGAACGCGAGCGCGGTCGTGTCCGTCAATTCGCAGAAGATCACGAACCTGGGCACGCCCACAGCCGGCACCGACGCTGCAACCAAGGCATACGTGGACTCGGTGGCGGTCGCGCCGACTGCGGGCGACTCGACCATTTCCGTCACCGGCAGTGCGATCAAGGCGACCGGGAATTTCTTTGCCGACAACAAGCAGGTTCACGCGCCGTCGTTTCTGTCGGACGATACGACCAACCAGATCATGATCTCTGGATCTGGAGTGTTCAGCAACACCCTGGCGAACAACCCCGGCCTCTACCCGGGCGCGGGCGGTACGTCCTATCTGAATGGTGATCTTGGGTTTCAAGTACACACCACATCCAAAATTTCCCCGCCGCTCGTCGCGTGGACGAACACCACGCACGACGAGCAGTTGAACACGATCACGATCACGTGCGATGCCGGGGCGGGATTTGTTACCTACAAGGTGGCAACGCTCGGCAGTGTCGCGGGCCCGGATTGGTACGGCTCGGCGGGCGACGCGACAGGCGGAAACACGGCCGGCGGTGCATTCATTTGCGAAGGCGGGAACAAGAGCGGCTCCGGGCTCAAAGGCGGCGCCAAACTTTGCGTGTACCGAACGGCGACGCGCGGCGATCGCCCGGTTGTCGAGGTGAAAGAGATCTCGGCGGGCGTTGACGGCCTCGGGTTCTACGGCACCACGCCGATCGCCCGGCCGACTCGGGCCGGCCAGCTGACGGATTCAACGACAGGAACCCCCTCGGGGACGATCGCGGACGTCGGCGCGGCTTTCAGCCAAAGCGGGCTCAACAACATCCACGCGAGCTTGCTCGCCAAAATCAACGCCCTGGAAACAATCCTGCACAACCTGGGATTGACCACATGACCCCCAAGCGCGACGTCCACGCCCTTTCCGATCCCACCGAGCTGCTGACTGAGCTTTCACGCAGGCCGGCGCTCAATGGTGGCTTTCAGAAGTTGCAACGCCAGCAGACAAAGCAAATGGCCGACCTGCGCCACGTCAAGCAGCGCCTTCGTCGGCTCGAAGATTGGCAGGGGCGTTTCGATCGGCGCATGACATGGGCGCTTGGATTGCTCGGTTCGATCGCAACGGCCGTTCTCGGGCGCGCCGCGTACGATCTGCTAACCCGCGTGGTACACTAAATCCGATGAAGACGCTGAAATCTGCATTCGTGCTCGCCTGCGTGGCGTTGCTCTGTCTCGCCGGCGGGGCCGGCGCAGGCGTTTACGGCTCGCTGACCTACGGCGCCAAGGGTGGGGTCGCGACCGCGCCCGCGCCGCTGCCGCTCGCATCGGACGGTCTTTCCGTCGTCGTCTCCGGGTCGACCACCGCGTCAGGCGGAGCGACGAGTTCGAATCAGACGAACGGCACGCAGAAAACGCAGGTAGTCGACGGGTCCGGAAACGTACAGCCCGCCGGCGACGTGGCCACCCGACCGGCGTTCGTACAGCTCACGAATGGCACGACCGGGCTCGGTAGCGCGGCAAACCCAGTGCCGGTCGGTAGCCCCGATCACAGCGCAGACGCTTCATTCACCTTGGCAGTTTGGGTCCAAGGTTCGCCCGTTACCACCGACTCAGCACCCACCAATCTCGCCAGTGTCAGCGCCGGGCGCGTCGTACGTGCGACGGAAAAACGCGGTTCGCTTGCGGCCATGGGATTCGGCGGCCTCCGCGCTTGGACGGTCGGGCCCGCCACCGCGACGGTGACCGCACAGCTTTGGTTCTACGACGACACCCTCGGCGTGTGGGTCACGTGCGGCGCCCCGGTTACCTTCGGTGTCGCCGCAGCGGGAAACGGGACGGTTCCAACCGGCGGCGGCCCGATGATTGGCGCGCGGATGTACTACCAAATCACGGCCGTCGCCAATGCACCCACAGCCTTTGGCTACGATTACTTCTGATCGCGCGCCTCGGGCAGTTTACGGATTCGACTGCTAAACTGATGGCATGTCGGATTTCCTGAAAAACCCCACGGTCATGCGCATCGCGACGGTTGCCGTCGCGGCGGGCGTGTACGCGCTCGCACACAAATTCCCGGACTACGCCAAGGAACTCGCCGGCCTCGCAGCCTTGCTCGCGCCGAGCGTGCTCCAAGTCGGTAGCGCCCCAGCGCCGAAGGCGGATCAGTGATCCCGCGCCGACGATGTTGGCGCCTGCCCTTGTGGGCGCTCTTGCTCGGCTGGGTCGTGGGCGGCTGCGGCGCCTCGACCGCCGGTACTGCGCCCGAGGACGTTTTGCGCGCGCACCAGCGCGCGTGCATCGCCAAGGGGCAGCTCCTGATTGAGCGGCAGAAGGCAGCCAATTGGGGCTGCATCTACATCCAATCCTACCTGCGCGCGTTCGCGGACACGGACGAGGATTGCAAGACATACATGCAGGACGCGGGCCTACAAATCTGCAGCGATGCGGGCGTGCCCGTGCAAAACGAAGGGGGCACCGATGGCGTTGCTCAGTGACGAACAGGCCGACTCCGTAATCAGCGCGCTCGTCGAAATCGGCAAGTTCCTGCCTGTGGCGGCCCCGCTTGCGGCCGTTCTCGGCCCGGGCGCAGTGGCGGCCGTGGCTGGAGCCGGGCCCGTCCTGACGGCGCTGGAGGCCCTTGCTGGGGCACTCAAGGGCAAGGACACGCTCGAAGCCGCGGCCGAGGCCGCGCGCGCCGAGACGGTCAAGACCTGGACGGACGATCTCGCCGGCACGCCGTAAATGCGGCCGCTCGCTGGCGCAGGCCGGAAACTGATCCAGGACTTCGAGCGGTGCGTGCTGCACCCCTACGACGACCACGACGGCGCGTCGATCAAGTTTGTCAACGGCGTGTGGCGGCGGCCGGACGGCGCGGCGATCCTCGGCTATCCAACAACCGGGTGGGGGCACGTCATCCGCCCTGGCGACCCGCCGGATTTGTTCGGCCCAATCGCGCAATCGCGCGCTGACGGCCTGTTCGATCTCGACCTCGTGCCGTACGTGTCCGCGGTCGACCGCAACCTACCTGGATGTAACGATCACCAGCGCGCGGCCGCGAGTTCGTTCACATACAACTGCGGCACCGGCGGGCTCGTCGCGAGCGGGATACCCGCGGCGTTTCAGACCGGGCGCGACCCCAAGTCGGAGTGGACGACCAAGAAATGGACGATATCCAAGGGACAGGTGCTCGCCGGGCTCGTGCGCCGGCGCGCGCAAGAATACGCGCTGTACATGACGCCCGATGAGTTATCGGCCGCTGACGCCGCGCAGGTGCTCGCGTGGGTCGCGACTGCGGCGCAGCAAATCGAGTCCGATCTGCTCGGACCGGGCGCGCACGCCTGACCCTGGGGGCCCTGCTCACGTCAACACCAAGAACTCGACCTCGGGAAACCACCGCACGACAGACCCGACGAGCGCGCGCCCCTCGGGCGAGATCGTCCGCACGTGCACGCGGATTGGGTCGACCTTCTGCATGGCGCGGCCCCAAAGCTCGTGCGACACCCCGCGGCCGCGGTAGTCTTTCGACACCCACGTACCCTCGGCCCAAAGCAACTCGCCGGCCGCACGCTGGACGATGTTGTAGCGGAACCACCCTACGACCCCGTCCTCGTCGTGGATCGCGAGCACGGCATGTTCGCTCGCCGGCAGCGAGGTAAAGAAATCCTTGATCGTGTGGTGCGTACCCGCGCATACCGTGTGTTTTGCGTTGACGCATCGATAGCGGATCCCGAGGTGCTTGCCCGCGCTCATTGCGCCCGCCGTCCGCGCGAGATGTCCCGCGCATCTGCGCGGCCGACGTCCTCCGCCATCGCGGCGGTTATGGTCGGATCGTCGAGGACCGAGAACGGGCATGACGGGCAATCGGTGGGCGCCAGGCCGTGTAAACGAGCAGCCTGCTTGAACCCGCGCTCGTAAGCGAGTTCCTTTCGCCGCGTTCCTGATTTCGTAGACATGCCGGTAAACTAGCCGGCAGATTACGCGTGCGCTCGAAAAATTCAGGGCAATTCTTTCTGATGCGCAAGACTGCCGCCCGCGCTCGCTAAGCAGCTGGCCGATCTGCTGCTTGAGGTGCAGGCTTTGCGCGCCGGGCGCGCTTCGGTACCTCCTCCCCCGCCGGCGGGGTCGGATGGTAGGGATCGCCGTGACGGGGGAGGGCGCAAAGGCGGAGGCAGTCGGCGTCGGAAACCCGACCAAAGCCCGCGGCCTCGACTGTAATCAAACGCGCGCGAGCGCGCTCGACCGATCCTGGTACCGCGTTGTTGTCGAGCCCAATGTATTGCCTACCAAGTAGCAGGCAAGCCTCACCAATCCGACCGAATCCGCAGAACGGATCGAGCACGCTGTCACCTCGATCCGTGAACTTCGCAACGAGCTCAAGGCAGTGTCGCAGCGACTTTTGGTTGGGGTGTCGATCGACCTCGCCTCTCGTGCCGTTCGCGTAAAAAGTTGCCTCGTCACTGGGCAACTCGTCGGTGTCCGAGCACCACACCGCGTAGGACCCGCGCCCGTTCCAGCGCATTTTGCCGCCCGGGCGATGCATGATGGCGAGGCCCTCGTAGGCGCTCGCCGGCCGATCGCGGGTGAGCTGCCCCATAGCGTTGGGTTTGATCCAAATGCCTCCGCGCACGTAGGCTCCGCGCGGGTTGTCGGCGCTGCGGTGCCCGCCGACCGCGTTTCGATAGGTGCCGAAGTCTTCAACCGCGCAGAACGAAATCGACCACCGCCGCGCGACCCGGACGAGATCAGCGGCAAAGGCGTAATCAGACAGCGCGGCGAAGGGGAGATCGATCTTGGGGACGCCCCCGCCGCCCGCCTCTGCGTTCGCCTTCAATACCGAGCCCGAGCACATGTTGCCTTGAACGTGCTCGGAAAATGGAGGGTCCGTAATCACGTGATCGACGACGGAGTCCGCGAGCCCGCGCAGCCACGCGAACGAGTCCGGGCAGTGGATGACTTCGAAATGGCTCACGCCGTCCCCGCCCCTTGCCCGCGCGCGATCAGGTCTGCGGAGGCAATCGCCCACGTCTGCGCCTCACACAACAGGGCGTAATCGAGTTCGCGCAGCGGTGTTTCGCTGGCGAGAACACTGACCGCCAAACGGCGCAGCCGACGCACGCGCTCGGGCGAGATCACCGGAGCCACGCCAATGTACGTATCGCCTTTCATGTCGTCCTCGGCAGCGGGTCGTATTTGGTGACGGAATGCCCGCACCGGGGGGGTGCGGCCGAGGTGCCCATCGCGCGGCAGGTGTCACACCACCAATGCCCGAGTACCTTGGCGTAGGCGAGTCGCGAGCGCGCGCTGTCTCTCGAGCGCGGTGGCGGTTCAGGCGCGATCGGGTAAATCGTCGGGAAAAACTGGACACTCACGCGCGCAACCTTTCGTAGTAAACGAGCAGGTGGCGCACAACGTCGACGACGTTGTGGCGTTTGCTCACCTTCACCAGTGACAAATCCGATTCAAATTGTTCGAGCTCGACCGAATCGAGCACCTTGCGCACGCGCGCCTCGACGATGCCCTTGGGGAGCGCGACCGTCGGCACGCGCGCGATTGGGACATCGCGCGCTGGCGTAACCGCGCCCGCGAGATCGTAGGCCGAGGCGGTCAGCGTGACGACCGACGTCGCTGGCGCGCCGCCCTCGTACACCTTCGGGTGTTCGACCACGACAACGCGCGGCTGAAACCCGGCGATGTCCGGAAACATGACCGGTTGAAACCACGCGCGTCGCAGGCGCCCGGCGATCCCGAGCGCTGCGGCGTAATCCTCGCCCGGATCGATCGCGACAACACACCCAACGAGATCGGGCGCAAGCGGCGCGGTCGGGCGGTGCATTCGTCGACTCTACGATTCAGTAAACAGGCGCGCCCGAGAAATCAGGCTGCCCGCGCCAAGATCGTCGGGTGTTCCCACGGCACGATGCGCCCATTCTTTACTACCTTCGCCGCGAACTTGGACCACCGACGCGCAAGCGTCGGCTCGGTCTGCGCCGGGCACGCGGGCAACCACCGCGCGGCAACCCGGTTCATGATTTCCGTCTGCTCGAGCGCGCATTCGTGCGCTACGTATTCGGGGAACTCCGAAATCAGCTGATCGTGTACGAAGTTGACCACCCGCGACCCGTACAGCACCGAGTGCTCGGTCGGGTCGTACATCGCAGCGACCGTTTCAAAGAGCGCGTCTTTGGCTACATCCGACCCGAGCGATTGGAAGGGGGTGTTGCAGAGTTCGGAGTAGTTCAGCCCGCCGCGCCAACGCTCGACGCGCAGCAGCTGGATCTTCGCGCGCTTCGGTTTTTCGAACGAGCCGGTGTGCGACCTCGCCCAATCGAAGTGCACTTTCATCTCTCGCCAGCGCCCGACCCACAACCCTTTCAGTTCTTTGGCGACAGCGATCGCGCCTTTCAGGTCGGGCGCGAGCGGGCTGCCGTTCGTCTTGCAGGTGGCGGCAAACCGCGCGTGGCCCATACCTCCGCCGAGGCCGAAGTTGCATCGCTTGGCGTTGTTGCGTGCCTTATTCGCTGCGGGGTCGCCGGCTTTCTTGCGTTTGGACACGTCCTCGTACGTCGTACCGAGAATGACCGCAGCGAATTCGGTGTGTGCTGCGCCTGCGTCCCCGCCCCGCTCGCGCACGACGCGCGCCATTTCCGAGAACCCGTACAGGTCGACTGCCATCTGACCCATCGTGCAGATCTCGAGGCCGGAATAGTCGTTGTCACCAAAGGCGAACCCCGGGCGCGGTACGAAACACTCGCGCTCGCCGAGGATCTTGCCTGACCAATCCCCCACAGGCGGGTTCTGCAGGTTGTAGCTTTTCAGCACCTGCTCGCCGTCGCCCTCTTTCCCGCCCGAGCTCGTGCGGCCGGTCTCGCGCAGCGACTCGAATTTGGAGTGGATCTCGCCGCGGCGGAGAGCGGGGAATTGGGTCGAGAGGCGGGTGCCGAGGCTGTTGAACTCGGCGAAATCAATGAGCTGCTGATCGCCGGTATCCTCGCAGGTCTCGGCGTCGGTGGCGATGTACTTGATCTGCGACACCAGCGAATCGAACGACTCGCCGGCCTTGAGCTTTTTGATCCCGGTTTTCGTGAGCTTGGGCGTCAATCCGGCGACGTAGGACGCCTTGAGCACAGCGGCCTGCAGGAAACGTGTGTTCTTGACCCAATCGCCGCGCTCGACGCGTAGGAAACCGTCCGTTACCAGCTGCGTGCCCAAGTCACGATATCGTGCCTCCGCGCCCGCCTGCACCTCGGCGACGAGTTCGAGGTCGGTGCGAATGCCCCAACACGTGACGAGGTGCAGCGCGAAAGCGTGCTGTGTCTGCCTAACGATGTCCCCCCACGCCTCGGGCCCGTATTTCTCGCGCATAACGAGCCCGCTGTCGAGGGTGGCGCGGGCGTCCTCGACCGGATAGAGGCGCGCGCCCTCGGGCCACAGCTCGAGCGCGAACTCGCGCAACTCGCCGTATTGCAGCCGCCACGTGCTCTTGTCGAGCGCGCGGGCGAGGTGCCGCCACGTGATCGCCTCCAAGGTGTACGGCCGGCCATTGACCATAAACCTTGGCGATTCGTGCTCGCCGTCGGCAATATCCTGCATCTTCTGCGCGATCCGGATATCGACAATCCGCCCCTCGCGGTACGCGCGAAAAACGAGCGAAACAAAGCAAAGGAAATCGTCCGGGTGGTGTTGCCGAAACCATTCGAGCAACACCGCGACGTCGTAGTGGATCGTGTGCCCGACGATCGTGCAGGTGCGGAATACCTCGAACAGCCCCGCACGTAGCCGAGGATCCGCCCAATGCCACAACCCGACGCGGCCGCCTGGACGGGCCCACGAAACGCACGCGAGCGCGGGGGCTTTCAGGTGTGGAGTCGTCAGCGCGGTCTCGGTGTCGAGCGCGATCAACGACTCAAGCGAGACGGCGCGGAAGTTCACTGATTCAAAACAACGCGCACATACGCGACCGCGGTGTCCCAAGCACAGGCGCGTACGAGGCCGGCCGCGTGTTGATTCCAGGGGCGATCGATCAACAGGTCGTCGCCCTGGATATTCTCGGGATTGTCATCGAGCAAAACGGCGCGTGTGATCAGGCTTTTATCGTCGCATTGGACGATGTCCTTGCGATCGAATCGAAAATGATCGCGTAGCCACGCCTCGCGCTCGCTTGCCCATACGGGCGCGCCACCGAACGGCGATGTTATGCAGATCACCCGGCCGAATTCGCGCAGCTTGTCGACACCCCACACCGCCCCGGGCAGCACCTGCATTCCGTATACGAACCCGGGTTCTTTGCAGTGTTGAAAGAAATCCTTTTTCCACCCGGGGGTGGTTACGAAATCCCACTGCGTGACCTGATCCACCGTGAAATGCACACCGTGCCGCGCTGCAACGACCTCAGCGCAGCGGCCGACGAAGTCCGAAAGAACTCCGTCGCAATCGACGGCAATGATCAGTTTCCCGAGGTGCGTACTCATCATTTTTGCAAGCGCTCGATCTCTTTCTGCAGATTCGCGAGCGCGCGCCACGCCACCTTGGTCGAGTGGCGCACATTGTCGGTGTCGACGGTGCCCGCATCGACGAGGTGGCGCGTCAAAGCGTCGAGCTCGTCTTGTGACTTCGTCCGGTCCCAATGCAGAGGCTTGCCCGGATTGTGTTGGTCATTGCCGATACGCGACAGCTCGGCGACGGCAATAATCGCGTCCGGGAAATAGCGCACGAGGCCGGAGTAGAGGGGAATCCCCTTGCGCGCGGCCGCCTCGGCGGGCAGGTGTGCAGGCGGGGGCGGCGGAGTGGCCGGATGCAGCGACGCATGCGAAGGGATCTCGCCAACGATCGCGACGCCTTTGCACTTCACCCGGAAAACGTCGGGCAGCTCGTCATCTCGCTTGGTCGTCTCGTTGCCGCGGTAAATCACGTGTCCGTCCTCGTCCTCGAGAAAAGGCATGGGTCGCCCTCCAAGCACGGCCGGGCGCAGGGGCGGAGAGGGGAGGTCGCCCGCCGCGCGCGGCCGTGCTTGGAGGGCGTGATCGGCAGGGGGCCCGATCACGCTCGCCGGGGGTTGCGATCAGCCGGATTTCGGGATCCCCAAGAACGTCGGGTTGTACATCCAATACTTGTTGCGGGCTTGGATGCGCGGCACCGTTACGCGCAGCTTGAGCCCGGCCAGTGGATTCGCCGGATTCGTGAAATCGGGCGTGGATACGGCCGCACCGCGGGCCGATGCCAGGGCGACGCGGAGCTGCGCCGCGCGTTCGCGTCCGGCCTTACCCTTGGTCGTCTCGGGGTCGATCGGGCTCGACCACCGCCGGATCTCGCCCTCGGCGCAGGGGCGCGGAGGATTCTCGTCGAACGTCGGCGTCGGCTCGCGCGACGGCGACTGAGTGATGATCTTGTCGATTCGCACGAACACCTCGAACAGATTGCATTTCGGCATGTTCGGGTTGCGGCTGGGTCCGTACTCGGCGTGATCGAACGAGATATCGAACGTGCCCTCGGGAATGCGAGGCGTGCCAAAACCTTCGGGTTCGTCGGGAATGTCGGGAATACCGCCCGTTGGCGCACCCTGGGGTGCCTGTTGCTGCGGGGCGATCTGTCCGCCGGCAGCGGTCGCCTGCGCTGCGCCGATCGTTTCGAGGGTCGCCGCGGGCAGGTTCAAAATAGACTCCGCGGGCAGCGCCGCGAAGGCGCCCGGGTACTTGGTCAGGATTCCGATTTTCGCCGCGTCGAGCTTGGCAATCGTCTCCGGTGCAATGCCGGCAAATGGATTCGCGTTGGCCATGGTTCTCCTTGATTTCGGTGTTGAGGCCGGTAAACCCGGCGAGCACCTGTAATCTGACGCGCCGTCGGAAATCGTGCCCGCTTTTTCAGGCCGCACGAGCGCTGTTGCTGACCGGCTTTTTCCAGGCGGGACCGGACGCATCGAACAACGGAATGACGATATCCACCGCCTTCTGCCCGTCCCGCATTTTCATGTCCGAACCGAGCACTTGGTTGTGGTAGTCGGCGTCGCGCATGCTCTGCACGAACCCGCTCCACTGCGCCTCGCACGCGATCATGAAGTCGAATACGACCTCATCCGCGAGCTGCCCGCGGCGGTGCAGGCGGCCGAGCATTTGTTCGACGTCAGTCCCCGTCGGCGGAGCGCTCGTCACCAGCGCCCGCGACCAAATCGTCTGCAGGTTGCGACCCGTACCGTTCGCTTTGATGCTTGCGACCGCGCTGCGCGAGCCGTCTTCTGCCTCGATCGGCTGGCCGTGCCGATTCAACCCCTCGCGGCCGTAATATTCAATCCCGAGCGCCTTGGCGAGACGCATGCCTACGATCGGCCACTCGGTCCAAATCACACCCGTGTGCTTCGCTGCCCACGCCTGCACGAAACGGAGGCAATGGTCAGAGCACCACACCGGCAACGTCTCGAGCTCGAACGTCGGTTCAATCGCTTCCCAGCGCGTTAGTGCTTCAAATTCTGGCCCCTTGCCCTTCTTTCGGATCCATTTACGTGCATCCGCCTCGCTGTCGACACCGGCGAGCATGCCGTACTGAATCACATGTCGGGCGGACCTATAATAGTCGCGCCTCGCATTCATCCACGGGATCGGCGGGGGCACCTTGAAGCGGTAGTAGAAGTCAGTGGCGAGCTCGCGCGCATGACGCCAACGCTCGATTCCGTTCTCGATATCGAGACCGCACGGGGTGCGGTAGTGTCGCAATTCTTCGTACGCGTCCTGCACCTCGTCGGACAACTCGACTTGATGACACTCGACCACAAGGGAGCAATCCGGTACGTCGTTGCGTGTTGTGGCGATGAATCCCGGGGTCGAGAAAATGCGCGCCTGCAACCCCGTGCGCGCCTGCGTCAGCTCGTCTGTGCCTTCTCCGCCGAGCATGAGGAGCGCGCCCGCGTCAACGCGCGACCGGTCGGCCACTTTCTCGTCAACGGCAAGCGCCCATGATTTCAGCTCACCCGGCGGGATTGGCAGCGGGCATCGGTTCGGCTGCGACCACCGCGCGAGGTGCGCGAAGTCGATGATCGAGCGCTTGCACAGCGTGCCCGACATGACGAGCACCCACAGCAGCGGTCGGCCCTGTACCTGTTCGAGCTCGCGCCGGGCTTTCACGTAGCGACGCAGCTTGCGGGTGATCTTGGCGCCCGGGTTTTTCGCCTTGTGCCCTTCGTCGAGAATGACGAGATCCGGTTGCAGTGTCTCGAGCAGCCCCCCGCGCCCGACCTCTTCATACGACGCGACCGTGATCGGGGGTACCTGCCAATGCTCGGCGAGCGCGCGCAGGTCGCGTTTCGTCTTCTCTCGCAGGTTGGCGGGGACGATGAGCAACGGCCGCTTCGCTTTGACGACAGCGGCCGCGAGCGCGGAAATCAGCGTCTTGCCCTGGCCAACACCGGCCTGCAGGAAGACCCCGCCCCAATCGTGCAATTCGACGAGCGCGGCGCACTGCACGGGCAGCAGCGTCATCGTCCCGCGAGGCGTGCGCAGGTGCCGCGTCAGCAGCGCGCACGCCTCGGGCGTTGCGACGTCCTCCCACTGCCTGCGCGGCAGCGAGAGGATTCGAATCAGCTCTTCGGTTCGGCTGACGAATCGACTCACGCAGCAGCGCGGATCTTATTTTCGGCCGCCCTCAGATGCCTGGGTGACGCGGTAAGTAATTGGCGCGGCTCGTCACTCTCGACAATCGCGGGTGGAACGACCGAATTCATCCCACACCAACAGACGACGCGAGCTATCCCGAAGGCGAACAGCTCGCGTTTATGCTCCGCCGGAGTCATCGCGCCAACAAGCAGGAAAGTGCGCCCGCGAGGTCGTGTAGGGCCGCCGCGGCGACCTCCGCTTGCGTCTCGCCCGCGATCTGCTTGGCGACGTGTCGGAAGAGGCTGCGCAACTCGTCCGCCGTAAGATACACGGCATTGCCGGCTGCGGTGGCCTCTTCTGCGCCCTTGCCCTTGCGGCCGCCCTTGTTGCCTTTGCCCTCGACAGGCTTGTCGGCCTCGGTCGGCGGCATAGCGAACGGTTGCGGATTCACGCTCGAGCCGTTTGCAGGCTCGGGCGGAGAGGGAGGTGGGTTCAACGCGCGCTCGACGCCTTCCTTGCCGAGGCCGACGAACTTGGCCGCGAGTACGGTGACGAGCAAATCACCGACGATGCCCGCCGCCTTGAGCTTTTCGGCCTCCGCGCGGCAATCGGCCTCGACTGCGGCCGTATCCGATCGCGCGCCGGCAGTGGACGCGCCGTTGGGCACAGCAGGCGATCCGTCCTTGTTTTTCAACTCTTCGAGCAAACCGGGCATGGTGGGTGTCTCCTGTGGCTTTTCTTCATCGAACACCGCCGCCATCAACTGCGCCGGTGTCAAAATGCACCTGGTGTTCTGATATGCGCACCCGCCGAAACGCGGGCACACGAGGGGGTTCGGCGGCAACTGCAACGGGTCGATAGGCAGGTGATTGCGCCGATCCGGGTCGGTGTGGTTGTGCAAAATGCGGAGGCTGACTATCTCTTTCGCGCGCTCGTTGATCGTGCCGAATTCGTCTTCAATCTCTTGCGCCGACGCCGTGTTCGAGACTTTCCAAGCTCGGGGTTTGGCTCCGATGATTGAGTATGTCCACTGTTGATTGACGTGCTGTAGCGCGGGTTGTTGCAAAAGCAGGTACTTGGCATAGACGGTAGGTTGAGGCGCTGATTTGATCGTATCCTTGTCGAGGGCGTGTTTTGACGACCCGACGAACTTGTGGTCAAAGACGGTGTCAATCTGACCGCCCGCGAGCAGTGGTGCCAACAAATCCAACCGGCCCGCCCACTCGACCCCGCCCGCGATAAATCGCATCTCGTGCTCGGTGTGCGGCCAGGGTGGGGGCGGCAGGTGCTCGATCGACTTCTGCGCGGCGATGACGATCCGATCGGCATAGTCATAGGGCGACAATCCCTGCTCGGCGAGTTCCGCGATTGAGTCGGGCATCTCTCGGCAGAGGTCGATGGCGATGCGATCGCGCGCGCCGGCCGGGGGTGTGCCGTTCATACCCCAATCTTCGAGCAGGCGATGCCCCTGCTCGCCGCGCCACGCGTAGAAGTTCTGCGCATAGCGCTCGAGTCGCTGGAATGCCCACTTGCGCTTGCACTCCCACGATTCGAGCTGGCTGATCGAAACGGCGATGCTCATTCCGACAACAACCGAATCACGTGCCCGACGACTTCGGCGCACTGCGGGACGCACGAGTCGCCGAGCGCCGCCACTCTCTGACGGGCTCCGTCCATCCGATCGGCGCGCCCATGAACCACTCGCACCATGTCGGGTTGAGAGCCGCCCCAGCCACTTGACGTAGGCCGGGGTCGCAAGGCGGCCCCGTGCGAGGTTGGTTCCCGCTCTTGGTCCCGTCCGAGGCTCGCAAGGTTGGCAAGAGTCGATGCGCCGGCCACTTCTGCATCGACGGCGCCAGTAGGTTCCCCGTCTCGGTCAGTGTGGGCAATAACGAAGACTCGCCCGCGTCGGTGCGGAGCCCCGAGATCGCTCGCCGCAAGCGGGACCGGTATCGTTTCATAATCGAGCCGTTCCAGGGCCCCACGGACGCGGTCGACCCAAATACTCGCGCCCGAAGCGACATTTTCGAAGACGACCCAGCGGGGTCTGGCGCGCTCGACGACCTTGAGGCAGTCCCAGAACAGAGAACTCGCAGGACCGTCCAAGCCACTTCGATCGCCAGCGGAGCTGAGGTTTTTGCAGGGACTTCCGAAGGCGATGACGTCAACATATTCAGGTCGTTCAATAATTGCTCGGACATCATAAAAAATCCTAGATTCTGGCCACCAATGAGAGAGCACCGCGCGGCGCTCGGGCAGGATTTCGCATTGCCAAAGCACGGGGCCGAGGCCCGCCCACTCGAGTCCGAGATCGATCAACCCGATCCCGGTGCAGAGTGACCCAACTGTCAGCACGCGTGCCCGCGAAACCGCAAGAACAACAGCACCCACACCGTGTTCGCAATCGCCGGCAGCGACCCGCCGTAGAACGAGAACAGTTGCCCGATGTGTGGGTAATACCAGCAATTCCAATAGCCCCACGTCGTGTAAAAGGCGATCACGCGCCAATCCACGCCCTCGACCTTGCGGTCGGCGAGCAGCCGCCGGACGTTGAGCGGCAGGACGACTCCACCGATCGACTCGTAGCTGCCGTTGACGACGGCGACGGTCACGATGTTGCCAAGTCCGCGGCCTGCACCGCGAGCGCATCCGCGTCGGCGGGCGCCTTGGCCGTCTGTGCCGAGCACCCTGCGAGCGCGGCCAGGTGGACGTCCAACCATTGGAGGTGCATCGCGTGCTTGCCTTGGTACGCGTCGGCGAGCTGTCCGGCCTGCACCGCGAGGTCGCGCACGCGCTCGGGCGTCAGGTCGGGATCCGTCGACCCGCCCGCAACCGCCGCGACGTACGCACGATAGAACACATGAGATTTACCAGCGAAGATCATCGAGTCCCCCTTGCTGCGCCCTTACGAGCGTTGAGGTAGAGCGTGCGCCAGATCGCTGCCGCAGCGAGCGCAGACGCAAGCCGGGCGCGCGCATGAGCCGCTTCGAGGCGCGCGCGGAGGTAGTAGCCGATGTACAGGTTCATCGCCCGCCCTTGCCTTGCTGCTCTTTGGCCTCGCTCGGATAGAGCGCAGCCGCTGCATCGCGCGCGGTGTTTGCCACGTTGACCGCCTTCGCAACGACCGACGACGGGTGCTCGCCCGAGACGGCAGCACCGGCAAGCGCGGACACGTACGATTGCAACCAAAGCGTTCGAAGTTGTTGTTCGTTCATGGGCGATAGCCTGACCGGCCGGTTTACCGAGCGCTCGGGAAATCATCGGTCAGGGATTTCAGACGCCGAGTGCGTAATCAATGGTAGCCTGATTACTCAATGCCTGCGCCACAGCTTGCGCACGCCCTTGCCTTGGCGGCCGAAGGGTTCCGTGTTTTCCCTCTGCGTGACCCCGGGCCCGAAGGCAAGCTGCCGCGCATCAAAGGATGGCAGGCGGCCGCCACGGCCGACCCCGCCCAAATCGAAGCGTGGTGGAACGCGTGGCCGAACGCCAACATCGGAATCGCCACCGGTGGCGCGATCGGGCTCGTCGCGGTCGACCTCGATGGCGACAAGGGCGTAGCGTCATGGGCCGAGCTCGTGCGCCCTCACGGCGACCCGGAAACGCGCACGAGCCGTTCAGGCTCCGGTAAGGGCTACCACCTGCTCTTCAAGGCGACACCGGAGCAATTGTCAGCGATCGGCAACATTCGCGGCGTGTTGCCGAACGTCGACATTCGCGCCGAGGGCGGACTCATCGCCGCGCCGGGTAGTGTGCACGCCAACGGCCAGCAGTACGCTTGGTTCGGCCCCTGCCGCACGATCGCGCCGCTGCCGAGTTGGCTCTTTGAGATCATCAAACGCCCGCCTGCGCCCGACCTCGACGCAGCGCAGCCGCCCGCCCGCGACGACACTCCCCTTTCCGATCGCTTCGGGCGCGCTGTCGCCGCTGTCGCACACCTGCCGCCTTCCGTGGCTGGGCAAGGCGGAGACGATGCGCTGTACGCAGCTGCGTGCACGATTTTTCGCGGGTTCCAACTGACGCCCGAGCTCGCTCTTGCCGCGCTCCGCTACTACAACGCGACGCGCGCCGAGCCTGCGTGGTCCGAGGAACGGCTGCGTCACAAGATCGAGCAGGCTGCCGTCTCGAGCACGAGCCCGTGGGGATTCATGCTCGATGAATTCGTGCCCTCGCGATCGGGTGGATCGCCAGGCCCTTTAGCCGGTGCGGGAACAAATAGCCCTCAAACCCTCGCGATCACGTGGATCCACGGGGCCGAGGCCGCGGAGCCGCTGCCACCAGTCAAGTGGCGCGTGCAAGGGTTGCAGATCGCGCACGGTCGCCCGACGCTTCTGACCGCGTACGGGTTCGCAGGCAAAACGATCTCCGCCCAAGCCATGCTGCTCGCGTTCGCGGCCGGGCTGCCGGTGTGGGGCAACTTCGTCACCGATGGCGGGACCATGCGCCATCTCGACTACGAGCAAGGGCGCGCGGCGACGCTGCTGCGCTACCAGCGCCTCGCCACCGGGCTCGGGATCGGCCTCGGCGCGCTTGAGCAGCGATTTGGCGTCGCTTGCTTTCCCGAGCTTTATCTCTCGGCACAGGGCGCGCGCGACACCTACGCCAAAGTGTGCGAGGGGGCCGACCTCGTGCTCGTCGACGCGCTGCGCGGAACTACACCCGGGGTTGATGAAAATGACTCGCGGATCCGCACCTGCATCGATGCGCTGTCGTGGGCGTCGGAGCGCACCGGCACCGCGTTCGTCCTGATCCACCACGGGGGCAAGGGCGAGGGCGAGCTCGCCGCGGCACGCGGATCGTCGGCCATTTTCGACGGCTGCGGCGCGGTGTACACCATGGCCGGCGAGTGTGACGCGCCGAAGCGTGTGCAGATGCTCAAGTCTCCAGCGATTGCCGCCGGCGGAGTCGTCGAGTCGTTCGAGCTCGAGATCAAGGACGTTGATCTCGACGGCCTGCGAGTCGAATGGCGCGCCCCCGCGCGAGCAGCCGAGCCGAACGAGGGGGACTCGATCGAGCAGGTCCAAGCTCACATTTTGGCGCTTGTTCGCGAGCGGCCAGACTTTCACTCGTTGGCCGGTATCGAGCAGGCCCTGCGCGCCGGTGGCGTCAAATTCACGGACAAGATTTCGAGCAAGGCCTTTCGCCTCGCCTGCGCAGAAAAGCGCCTCTTCAAAGACGACGTCTCCGGACGCTGGCACGTCCGCGCGCACGACTGATCGTCGGCGATAACCCCCGAAGCGCTCGGGTTAGGCTCGCGCGATCGGGGCGCCTTGGTCGCACACGCGACTTCCCGCGCACACCGCTAACTGTTGCGCGCGATAACACAAGCAGGTGCGAATTGATTGAATCGCGGGTGCAACATGTCACATATGGTCAAATCAGATCGGGGTCGGAGCGGAGCGGGGCGAGGCCGCGCGCCCCGGGGTCATTTTGGTCGTTTGAAACATTGGAAATGTGAGTTTTTGATCGGGGCGAGGCCGCGCGCCCCGGGGTTAACCCGATTTTGGAATCGTGCGGGCCGGGTTAACCCCCGATTTCTCGGCCTCGCCCCGATCGAGGGTGTGTTTCGTGTGTTTCGTCGCGGGGCGGAGCGGGGCGAGGCCGCGCGCCCCGGGGTTAACTAATCAAATGACCATATATGTATGGCGGGGCGAGCGCCCCAGGGACTTTCTCAGTCCCGGGCGCGCCCCGCCTCATGGCGCGATCAAGGGATAGGCCGCGCGAGGTAGGTGGGTGAACGTACGTAAAACGACATCGTCCAGAAATCCAGGCGCGCACCTGATTTCGTGTCATTGTCGTAAGCAATGGCGCTTTCGAAATCTGGCGCGGCCCGCAGCGGGACGTTTCGAGTCAAAGGCAAGTCAACGTACACGCGCGCGCGAACGGGCGGCCAGTGGGTGAAGACAGAGCGTGCCTCGAAACAACCGCCGAATCACCCGGTGCAGGCGCCTGGCTTCTCCGTCAACAAGGTCACGTCGTTGTTGGACGGGCAGGGGCATGTGCGCGCGCAGTACATCGGCACTGCGCCGAGCGAGGCCGAGCGGTGGCAAAAATTCTGGACGATGGCGGAGAACGCCACGTTGCGGTACCGCGGGATTGCGGCAGCCACGCCAGCGCCCAAGAAAGTCGATGATCGTACGTTGACCGTGTACCCGCTCGGCGACCCACACATTGGGTTGCTTTCGTGGGGGCGCGAGACGGGCGCAGATTTCGATACGCGCATCGCAGAGCGCGAGCTTTTCGCGGTTGTCGATCGCCTCGTCGACCGCGCGCCGGCGAGCGCGCTGGCCACGCTCGCGAACTTGGGGGATTTCTTTCATGCGGAGACGGACAAGCAGTTGACGCCGAGCGGGGGAAACAAGCTCGATGTCGACACACGCTGGCTCAAGGTTGCAGAGATCGGCTTTTCGCTCATGCGGCGGCTCGTCGACCGGTTGCTGTCCAAGCACCGCCGCGTAATCGTAATCAACGTTCCTGGAAATCACGATCCACACCTCTCGCGGATGCTCGCGCTGTATTTACGCGCCATTTACGAGTCCGAGTCGCGCGTGCAGGTCGTCGACAACGCGAACCCCTACATCTACCAGCGTTTCGGTCGCGTGCTGCTCGGATACACGCACAAGCCGCGGAAAGCGGAATCGCTCGGCGCGATCATGGCCACGGACCGCCGCAAGGATTGGGGGGAGACGGAATATCACCATTGGCTGTGCGGACATATTCATACGCTCACCCGGAAAGAAGAGCCCGGCTGTGTGATCGAGACCTTCGAAACGCTCGCGGCCAACGACTACTGGCATCATGACTCGGGGTATCGCTCGCGGAAATCACTCTGCGCGATCACCTACTCTAAAAGAGCAGGCGAAATCTCGCGCGTCACGGTCGATCTCAACCACGCGCGTCGAGAAATCTACGGTCGTAGTTTAAGTAAACCAACCCTCGGTCGTATCCCAAAAGTCGGAGGGTAATCGGTCCGATGAGCGAACGCAGCAATACACAACGGCCGACGGTGCGGGACATCTCGATCACCTATGCAGGCATGAGCCTCGAACAATATTCAACATGGCTCACGGCGAAGGCGTCGGATATCGACTACGAAATCGAGCCCGGCGCGCGCGAGCGCGAGACGGTTCGTCCGACGGAGGCGCGCTGATGGCGATCCGCTGGAAAGAGTCTGCCCGCAAACTGCGCGTGGAACGAAATCATCTAGCCGCGGAGAATGCCAAACAGAAGCGTTTGCTGTTGTGGCTGCTCGATCAAATCACGGCGGAAGCCGTGGCGGCAGACGCGCTTTGGGAGTCTGAAAAGACGTCCGGCGTGCACCGCACGGTGCCGCCCGCGAAGAGTCAAGTCAACTAAACGGAGAGGGTACGATGTCAAAACACAAGTATGTTTATGTGCTGCGAACGTGTCAAAACGACTTGAAATCCTGGGGAGGCGTAAACGCCGGGAAACACGCTGCGCCATTTCAATGGCCGGAATCCGGTATTGTGGTCGCCCCCGATTGGAATGGCGCTCCTGTTTGCGGACAAGGACTGCATGGATTGCTCGCCGGCGAAGGCGAATCGCACCACTTGAAGTTCGGCGAATCGAGCAAATGGCTGGTCGTCAAAGTCCGAGCTGATCGAATTGTCGACCTCGGTGGCAAAGTGAAATTTCCTCGCGGTCGTGTAGTGCATTGCGGCACGCAGCAGACCGCGACCGCCTTTCTTGCGAAGCGTTGTCCCGGATCTGCGATTCATGGCGGCACCTCGACCTCGGGC